>Ga0209420_1001738_pt1 | contig 10070 bp, 7 predicted proteins | sample BlaSpr_A8_OM1_O1_FD_187972 | JGI IMG/M metagenome (GOLD analysis project Ga0209420, IMG submission 187972) | Forest soil microbial communities from Thunder Bay, Ontario, Canada - Black Spruce, Ontario site 2_A8_OM1_O1 (SPAdes) (version 2) | ecosystem: Environmental > Terrestrial > Soil > Boreal...
TTGCGGGCAAGCCTGTGTTCTTTTCTCTCATCGGCGACTGGACGAAGCCGCAGCGTATGAAAAGCATGGAGAAGAAATCTATCGGAGACAAGATCGGCAGAATTTTCGGGCTGGTCCTGCTGTGTACGTTGTTGGTTGGGTCTGGGCTTCTTGCCCGCAGGAACTACCGCCGGGGAAGAGGCGATCGAGAAGGAGCGCTCCGCCTGGCGCTGGTGATATTGGCGCTGGAAATGGGTCTGTTTTTCTGCCGCAGCCACTTCTCCAGCATCGGCGACACCATCGGGCTCTTCATCCTTGCGGTCAGCACGGGGTTGTTCGTTTCGGGCGTGACCTGGATGCTTTATATGGCGGTCGAACCGTGGGTGAGGCGCCACTGGCCACAGACCATTATTGCCTGGAGCCGGCTGCTGGCGGGGCAAGGGCGCGATCCACTGGTGGGTCGCGACATTCTTTTCGGCGTGGTTCTGGGGGTACTTTGGATCCTGGTTTTTCAGCTTCACGCCATTCCCGAGATGCACATGGGGGCAGCGCCGTTCCTCTCCTCGACTGAAGCCCTGATGGGAGGCCGCGAGGCGCTGGGTGCGTGGTTGAGGCAATGGCCCCAGTCCATTCAAACCACACTGGTTTTCTTCTTTGTGCTGTTTGGTCTGAAGGTTGTGCTGCGCAAGGAGTGGATTGCGGCCATAGTTTTTATCGCGATTTTCGCCCTTCCGCGCGTGCTTACCGGCGCTTACGTGGCGGTGGAACTGCCCACGCAGATTCTCGTTTATGGCATCGCGGTGCTGATTCTGCTGCGCTTCGGGTTTGTCTCGCTGGCCTGCGCGATCTTCACCGTCGATCTGATGGCCAATGTGCCTTTCTCCACCGACTTCTCCACCTGGTACATGGCCACCTCGATTCTTGCGTTGCTCAGTGTGGTGGCGCTGGCGGGATGGGGCTTCTATCATTCTCTGGGCGGAGAGCCGTTGTGGGCAGTTGAGGAAGAGTGAGGTAGGCTGCGATGCCAGGCCAGGTGTTTGCCCGCTCTCAGGTGTTAATGCAGCGCAAAACTTGGGCACATTTATGTTTTCCGGTAAGGTGCCTGTCGGGGCGAGATTCGCACCGAGGGGACTCTCAGTCTCTTGAAAATCCCTCGCATCCTCTTCTCTGTTTGCGACATCTAAAACATTGACAACGACGCACTCAAGTCTTAGCATGGTTGTTGGCGCAATCCTATCGACATTGATTATAAAGCACTTATTTAGTTTAGGAGGAACGTTTTATGGGAAAGATTATCGGGATTGACTTGGGAACTACCAATTCCTGCGTGGCGGTCATGGAAGGCGGTGAGCCGAAAGTGATCCCCAATGAAGAAGGAGGGCGAACTACGCCCTCGGTCGTCGGCTTTACCAAAACCGGCGAGCGGCTGGTGGGGCAGGTGGCAAAGCGGCAGGCCATCACGAACCCGGAGAACACAGTCTATTCGATCAAACGCTTCATGGGGCGCCGCTACGAGGAAGTTCAGGAAGAAATAAAGATGGTCCCCTATAAGGTGGTGCAGTCGGGCGACCACGTGGCCGTGCTGGCGCAGGGCAAGGAGTATACGCCTCCGCAGATTTCGGCGCTGATCCTGCAAAAATTGAAGAAGGCGGCGGAAGACTATCTCGGCGATAAAGTGACCGAGGCCGTGATCACCGTGCCGGCGTACTTCAACGACGCTCAGCGGCAGGCGACGAAAGACGCGGGCCAGATCGCCGGCCTGGAAGTGAAACGCATCATCAACGAACCGACGGCAGCAGCGCTGGCCTACGGACTGGACAAAGGCAAGGACGAGACTATCGCCGTGTACGACTTCGGCGGCGGGACCTTTGATATTTCGATTCTGGAAGTTGGCGAAGGCGTGATTGAAGTCAAGGCCACCAACGGCGACACCCATCTCGGCGGCGACAATCTCGATCAGCGCATTGTCGACTGGCTCATTGACGAATTCAAAAAGAACGAAGGCTTGGATCTGCGGGGCAAGGGGAACGAAATGGCACTGCAGCGTCTGCGCGACGCGGCAGAGCGGGCCAAGATTGAGCTTTCGACCACGATGGAAACCGAAATCAATCTGCCATTTATCACGGCGGATGCCAGCGGCCCGAAACATTTAGTGCAGAAACTGACGCGCGCAAAGCTCGAAGGAATGGTGGAAGACATCATTCAGCGTTCGGCAGGTCCGTGCAAACAGTGCATGAAAGACGCGGGCATCGATGCCAATAAGATCAACGAAGTGGTGCTGGTCGGCGGACAGACGCGCATGCCGCGTATCCAGTCTCTGGTTAAGGAGTTGTTTGGGCGCGAAGGTCATAAGGGCGTGAATCCTGACGAAGTAGTCGCGATCGGCGCGGCGATTCAAGGTGGCGTGCTGGGCGGCGAAGTGAAAGATCTGCTGCTGCTCGACGTAACCCCATTGTCGCTGGCGATTGAAACGCTGGGCGGCGTGGCCACGCCGATGATCCCGCGCAACACGACGATTCCGACGAAGAAGACGGAGACATTCTCGACCGCGGCCGATAGCCAGACTTCGGTTGAAGTTCACGTGCTGCAGGGCGAGCGTCCGATGGCGGCGCAGAACCGCACCCTGGGCAAGTTCCATCTGACCGGAATTCCGCCCGCTCCACGCGGCGTGCCGCAGATCGAAGTGACGTTCGACATCGACGCCAACGGCATCCTCAACGTGACCGCGAAAGACACGGCCACGCAAAAGGATCAGAAGATCACGATCACGTCGTCTTCCGGCTTGTCCAAGGAAGAGGTCGAGCGTATGGCGAAAGAGGCCGACGCGCACGCGGCGGAAGACAAGGCGCAGCGCGATCTGATCGATGCCAAGAACCAGCTCGACAGCATGGTCTACAACATCGAAAAAATGCTGCGCGAGCAGGGCGACAAAATCTCCGGCTCGGAGCGCGGAGATGTTGAAAACGCCGTGGCCGACGCCAAGAAGGCTCTGGAGTCGAACGACAAGGCGACCATGGACAAGGCACGCGAGACCCTGACCCAGGCTTCTCACAAGCTAGCCGAACAGATGTACAAGGCTGCGCAGCCCACGCCGGGAGCGGGGCCGGGTGCAGATTCAACGCCTGGCGCACCCTCCGGCGGCGGCGCCAGCGGTAATGGTCAGGGCCAGAAGAAAGACGAAGGCGTGATCGACGCTGAGTACGTGGATGTAGAGGACAAAAAGTAACGAACGAGAGAAGTGGCCACGGATTCTCACGCTTCGACACGGATTGAGAAAGTCCGTGGTGATGCGTGCGATCCGTGGTTGGCTTTTGGGGGGCAGATGGATTTTCAAGTCAATGGGGAAACTTATTTTTTGAGCCTCGCCGAAGACGAGAGGCGGTGGCTCGTTTTTGTGTCGACGGATACGGGAGCGCGCGCGGTCCCGGTTTACGAGGACGTGCCTGAATTCAAGAACTTCGCGGTAGTGGTAGACGACAAAGGAAAGCCCAGGATTCCGAACTAGACTCCGGCTGATCCGGGTCCGATTGCGCAATGGCATCCACAGCAAAAAAAGACTACTACGAGATCCTTGGCGTGAAGAAGTCTGCTTCGGCCGACGAGATCCGCAGGGCGTTCCGCAAGCTGGCGCGCAAGTATCATCCCGACGTCAATCCCGGAGATAAGTCGGCCGAGGAGAAGTTCAAGACTCTTTCCGAAGCCAACGAGGTTCTTAGCGATCCGAAGAAGCGCAAAATCTACGACCAGGTTGGGTTCTACTCGGACAATATTGATCCGGCAACTGCGGAAGCCTATGCGCGTTCTGGCGGAGGTGCGCCGGGGGGCGACGGATTTTCGGGCGGCTTTCCAGGCGGAGCGCCGGATGGCGGCCAGGGCGTTCCGTTCGATTTTGGCGGATTTGATTTTTCTGACCTTGTCGATAGTGCGGGGCGCGGGCGCAGGAGCGGCGGCAGCGCCAGCGGTGGCAGCAGCTTCCGCGACATTTTCGGCGGAATCTTCGGCGGAGGTCGCGGGGCCGAGCCCGCAGAGGAAGGCCCCGAGCCGGGGAGCGACCTCGAATACCAGGTTAATGTTCCTTTCTGGACCGCGATCCGTGGTGGCGTGATGCGTCTGAATATTTCACGCCGGGATGTTTGCTCGAACTGTCATGGGCAAGGGTTCCTGGAAGCTCCGGGCAAGTGTCCTGAATGCAACGGGACCGGCCAGATTACCCAGACCGGTGGGCGGATGAAGTTCAACGTACAATGTCCGCGGTGCCACGGTACCGGCAAAAATCTTACGACCTGTCCCATCTGCCACGGCGTAGGCACCGTCGCGAAAACCGAGCCTCTCGAAGTGCGCATCAAGGCCGGCACCCGCGATGGACAGCGCATTCGCATTCCCGGCAAAGGCAACGCCGGCGCTCACGGAGGTCCTCCGGCAGACCTGTACGTGATTATCCGCACCGAGGAGCATCCCATCTTCCGGCGCGACGGCGATGACATTTACCTGACCGTGCCCGTAAGCGCGACCGAGGCCGCCCTGGGAGCGAAGATCGAAGTGCCGACGATTGATGGCCGGGCGCTGCTGAAAATTCCTCCTGGAACGCAATCCGGACAGAAGCTGCGGCTGCGGGAGAAGGGCGTGCCGTCGGCCACCAAAGAAGGCACGCGCGGAGATGAGATCGTCGAGATTACGATCACGGTCTCGATGCCGCGCGATGAGCGCACGAAAGAACTGCTGCGCGAGCTGGCCAAGTTGAATCCCGAAGACCCACGCGAGGAACTCTGGAAAAAAGTGTGAGACCTACTGCTCTGTCGTCCTGAGCATAGCGCAGGACCTGTGCAGTTTTAGGCCGAGTGCATAGATCCTTCGGCCCGCAAGAAACGCGGACCTCGGGACGGCGGACCTCGGGACAAGGGACCTGCCTGCATTCAAGACCCGAACAAGAACAGAGAGAGCCCAGTCCCTTTGTGATCTTGTACCCGCCAAATCGGCCTTCTCGATGAAGGGCTGGTGCAGAGCGTTCTCGTCAGCACAGCTTTAGGACGCTCGAATCGTCGCCGAATTCATCCGGAGACTCGATCCTGCCAAACCGCGTTGCTGGATCGCGGAAAAAGATGGCGAGAATGTCGGCGCCGTTTTCCTGGAGAAGAAATCGTCGGCGGCGGCCAAGTTGCGGTTGCTACGGGTGGAACCGTCGGTTCGCGGGCTGGGAATAGGAAAACGTCTGGTCGAGGAATTGCGTCCGCTTTGCCCGGTATACAGGCTGCAAGAAGGTCATGCAGTGGCCGCAGAGCGAACTTGTCGCCGCGGGCCGCCTCTACCAGAATGCCGGCTTGGCGCTGGTGGCTGAAGAGAAACACCAGAGTTGGAGCCGCGACGATCGGGTTGCCGAAACCTGGGAACTGAACCTCTAAGCCCCTGCCGACCCGCATTACGCCCAACCGCCACGGTTGCTTACGAAATTTTTCAATATTTCTCAAAAAAATCTTGCATCTGAGGAGATTTCCCGTAATCTCACAAATGCGAACTAACTTCGCCGAGATGCCCGGGAATCGCTCAGACCCGGGAGCCGCGAGCAGCGCGTCTTTTCAGAGAGAACGCTTTTCGGAAGAGACCCAAGGGGAGACGCGGTGGTGAGAGTGAGTCGCTTGAAGAGGAAGCCATAGAAATTGGCAACAGCTAGCGCCCCGCGTCAACAACTCGGAACTGCCCGGTCTCTCGTCCCCGCCCCCAACCGGAAAAGATTCGTTCGCCTCACGCTCTGGCCTCTGGTCGCCGCCACTTTCTTTATGGTGTCGGGGGGAACCTATGGCACCGAAGACATCGTGCATGGCGCCGGTTATGGTCGCGCCATCCTGATTCTGCTCATCACGCCGCTGCTCTGGAGCCTGCCCACCGCTTTCATGATTGGCGAGCTTTCGAGCGCACTGCCTTACGAAGGCGGCTACTACGCCTGGGTGCGGCGCGCCATGGGCAACTTCTGGGGATTTCAGGAAGCCTGGCTGTCGCTGGTGGCCTCCATTTTCGACATGGCGATTTATCCCACGTTGTTCGTGGTCTACCTGACCCGGATGTTTCCCTGGTTTCACGAGGGCAATCGGGGATGGTGGGTCGCGCTGGCCGTTGTCATCGCCTGCGCCCTGCTGAACATCGCCGGGGTGAAAGTAGTTTCGCTCACTTCATTGTGGCTGTTAGTGGCCTTGTCGGCGCCGTTCGCGGTGATCGTGGTGATGGCGCCATTCAAGCTCGGCGCGCTGGCCAACGCCGTGACCAAGCCAACCACTTCGACCGTCGACATTCTCGGCGGCTTGCTGATCTGCATGTGGAACTACATGGGATGGGACAATGCTTCGACCATCGCCGCGGAAGTAGAGCGTCCGCAGCGCACTTATCCGCGGGCCATGCTGGTCGCAGTCGGCATTGTGGCGGCCACCTACGTCCTGCCCTTTGCCGCGATGTGGATGACCGGCCTGAAGGCTACGGCCTGGGAAACCGGTTCGTGGGCTGACATCGCAGCATTGATCGGGGGACCGCTGCTGCGCCTCGGCGTGGTGCTCGGAGGCATGATGAGCGCCTTTGGCATGTTCAACGCGCTGGTGATGAGCTATTCGCGCCTGCCGTTGGCGATGGCGCAGGATGGCATGCTTCCTGGAATCTTCGGCAAGCTGCAGAAAAAATCGCGGGCGCCTTGGGTTGCGATTGTTGCGCTGGCCATCGGATGGGGAATGTGCCTGGGGCTGGGATTTGCCCGGCTAGTCACGCTCGACATTCTTCTTTATGGAGCCAGCCTCCTGTTGGAATTCATGGCGCTGGCCGTGCTGCGCTTCCGTGAGCCGGAGCTGGCGCGTCCGTTCCGCGTGCCGGGTGGCCTTTTCGGAGCCATCGCCATCGGCATTCCGCCCATGCTGCTGCTGGGTTTTTCGGTGATCCGCAGTGAGCATGAACAAATCTGGAATATGAGCTCATTTACTTTCGGGATCATCCTGATCGCGGTGGGCTTCGTGGCGTACTTCGTCAATCATGCCTTAAAGCCGGCGGGATGGACTGTGTCCAGGGAGAAGCCTCAGCCCGCGGCGTAACCTCTTTAACGAAATCGACAACGAAACCGGCGGCAGGATAAACTGTCACGATTTTGGCCTCCTGGCGCACCTACTAAGCTGAACTGCACCTGACGGGAGTATGCTCACACGATACCGGAGCGTGCCAGCTTAGGTTGCGGCCACCTTCGCGCCCTTGGCTGCGCTCTTTATGTCTGGGGCCTGCTTGTTGACCACTTACGCTGTCGAGTTTGGGAAAGTTGCACGATGCCCTGGGGATTGGGGCAGGGTTTGACCTGCTTCTGCTGGGAGTTCCGAGTGTGATGATCCCGGTATTCAGAGCGACGCTCACGGTTCTGGTCCAGCTCCATCATCCGACTTCCTGGCTCACGCCGACCTTGGCATTTGGGCTCAGCTGTATCGGACTGATTTTGCTTCGTGAAAACAGCAATTGGATTCGGGAAAACTATGGTGGCCGATGTGCACCAGGCGCTCGCGATGTTGGCAATGCTCGCGGCTGGGGTAATCACATGGCTCGTTAGTTGCTGGTTGCTGCATAGGGAAACAATTCACAGGCCCCAGTCACGTGACTGCGCTTCCAAGCAAGAGGACCGGGAAAATCCCGGTCCTCTTGTTTTCTGATCTCAGCACGATTATCTGGGGACGGCCACCATCGGCTGTCCCACAGAGGTTACGCCGCGGCTTCCGCACTGTCGCGTAGGCTCTTTACTTTGTCATGCGCAGCCTGCACTCTGGCGGCCTGGCGGCGAACAATCTGAGCGATATTTTCCGGCAAGTCACCCGTGACCGCCTTCTGGTACGCGTCTTTTGCTTTGTCCTCGCCGTTCTCCAGCCATTCCAGAATCGTCTTATCGCCGCCGCCCAGGCCGACTTTCGTGTCGATCCAGGCGCGATGCAGTGATCCCGCAACCGACCCGGAAACTTTCTTGTCTGGTTTCCCCAGCCGGATCAACTCGGCTTCGAGTTCCCCAGCAAAGCGAGACCGTTCCAGGCTCTGCTCGTTAAGAAAGGGTTTCAGGTCACTTCGTTTAACCTTCGAAGCGGCCTCTTGGTAGCCTTTTTGTCCGTCTTTGCAGGTTTCGATGAGATTTTCCAGCACACTTACCGCGTCATTTTCGTTCATAATAGCCTCCTGAATTTTGGATGCACGCTGGCAGTCGGAGTTTGGCGGCATTCTTCTCCCTGAAATTAGGAAGAAAAGTGATCGTGCTCTAAAATCAAGCGAGTAAACCTGTTGAGAGAGCTATGACCAAACGGAAATCGAAGGGGGCGTATATGATTTCCGCTGTAGCCGAGATGTATGGGATCCATCCCCAGACGCTGCGGCTCTATGAGCGCGAAGGCCTGCTCAAGCCCTCGCGGACTGAGGGCAACACGCGCCTCTACACCGACGAAGATTTGCAGCGGCTGGAGTTCATCCTGTCCCTCGCCCGCGACCTGGGCGTCAACATCAGCGGCATGGCAATCATTCTGCAAATGCGCGAGCGCATGGAAGAGATGCAGCGCCAGATTCAGGAGTTCGTGCAATACATTCAGCAGGAAGTGCTGACGCGCGCCAACGCGGCCGCCGATCCCGCGAAAGGCGCGATTGTGCCGGTGAGAAGGCCGATGGTGACGCCGGTGATGCAAACAGGAAGAAAGAAGTAGTTGCTTTCGGCAGCTCTACAGCGCGTTTTCCTGAGCGAAGTCCTGTGGCGCGAGGCGAACAGAGACGAAGTCGAAGGATCCCCACTTTCCAATCCAACTACGGCGCGGATGCAGAGGTATGATCTAGGGCACGATGCTCCCTTTCAAACTGGTCTACAGCGATGCTTATTACCTTCCCATTGGGGATCACGTCTTTCCTGCTGAAAAATATCGCCGCGTTCACGACCGGCTGATTTCCAACACCGTCGCCGAAGCCAAGGATTTTCTGGAACCCCAGCCGGCAACCGACCTCGACATCCTTCTGGTGCACACGCCACAGTATGTGCAGAAGCTGAAGACAGGCACGCTCAGTCCGCGCGAGGAAATGGAGATGGAAATTCCCTATTCGCGCAACCTGGTAGACGCTTTCTGGCTGGCGGCGGGCGGATCAATTCTTGCCGGGCGGCAGTGCCTGATCGACCGGGTTTGCATCAGCATCGGCGGCGGATTTCATCATGCTTTTCCCGACCACGGCGAAGGCTTCTGCATGATCCACGACGTGGCCGTGGCTATCCGCCGCCTGCAGCGCGACGATAAGATTCGCAGCGCGATGATCGTGGATTGCGATGTGCACCAGGGCAACGGCACAGCAGCGATTTTCGCCGGCACGCGCAGCGAGAGCTTAGCGCTGCCGTCGGTTTCGAGTTCCAGGCTGAATGAGAGGTCAGGGGCACAAACGAAGATGCACGGCGCGCAGCGCGGCGATGTCTTCACCATTTCGCTGCACCAGCACAACAACTATCCTGTGTGGAAGCCGCCATCGTCGATTGACGTGGATCTGCCGGATGGCGTCGGCGACGACGACTACCTGGCCTGGCTCGACAACGCGCTCAGTTCCGGCCTGCGGCAGTTTGACCCTGATCTGCTGTGCTACGTCGCCGGCGCAGATCCCTATCGCGAAGATCAGCTCGGCGGACTCGATCTAACGATTGAAGGATTGAAGAAGCGCGACGAACTCGTCTTCCGCGTCGCCCAAGCCCGCGGCATCCCCGTGATGGTGACATATGCAGGCGGCTACGCGCGGAATCTGGAGGATACGGTGACCATTCACAGTAATACGGTGGTCGCGGCGAGCGAAGTGTTTGTGTGAGGACGGAGTCCGACCATCCGCAAACTGATTGGGATTCGACTAGCGACGCCTATTCGATGCACCGGTGCCGAAGGCACGGCACCTCAAAGCCCGGCACGGAAGTGCCGGGAAAGGCGCGTCGAACGCGATTCCCGATTTCCCGCAATCGTCTCAAACTCGCTTTTAACACTTGAATCGCCTTGGCGCGGGCATGTCGGGCGGGAGCGCAATCAATGAATGAGCATGGTTCGCAATACCTCCGGCCGCGACCACGGAGATTCCGTGATTCCGAC
>Ga0209420_1001739_pt1 | contig 10067 bp, 9 predicted proteins | sample BlaSpr_A8_OM1_O1_FD_187972 | JGI IMG/M metagenome (GOLD analysis project Ga0209420, IMG submission 187972) | Forest soil microbial communities from Thunder Bay, Ontario, Canada - Black Spruce, Ontario site 2_A8_OM1_O1 (SPAdes) (version 2) | ecosystem: Environmental > Terrestrial > Soil > Boreal...
CCTCGACCAGATCACTCTCCAGCCGCATCAGAATCGGCTGCGTCTCCGGGTCGCCGAAGCGGCAATTAAACTCGAGCACCATCGGGCCGCGCGCCGTCATCATCAGCCCGCAATAGAGCACGCCCTTGTACTCCGCGCCCTCGGCTTTCATACCCTCGACCACAGGACGCGCAATATGATGCACCAGCCAATCGCGCATCTCGTCGTCAATGATGCTCGCGGTCGAGTAAGCGCCCATGCCACCCGTATTCGGCCCGGTGTCGCCATCGCCTACACGCTTGTGGTCCTGCGCCGCAACCAGCGGAGCCACCCGCTCGCCATCGCTCAGCACAAGAAAAGAAAGCTCGTCGCCTTCCAAACATTCTTCCAGAACAACGCGCGCGCCCGCCGCGCCGACCATTTTGCCGTTGAGCATTTCAGCCGCCACGGCAGCCGCTTCCTCTTTCGTTGCGGAAATCACCACGCCTTTGCCCGCCGCCAGTCCGTCGGCCTTCACCACTACCGGCAAATGAAAATGCGTCAACGCCGAGCGCACTTCGTCGATTGAATCGCAGATCGCATAAGGAGCCGTGGGAATATGATGCCGCTGCAAGAATTCCTTCGCGAAGCTCTTGCTCGCTTCCAGTTGCGCCGCAGCTTTCGTCGGACCAAACGCAGGCCAACTGCGGCGCGTGAATTCGTCCACCACGCCCAAAGTCAGAGGCAACTCAGGCCCCACCACAGTAAGGTCCGGCCGAATCTGCTCACCCAGGGCCACGAGCGACTCCAGATTCTTCAGGTCGACCGGCAAACATTCCGCTTCATCTGCGATGCCGCCGTTGCCCGGCGCGCAGTAAAGCTTCGAAACACGCGAGGAATGCCGTAACTTCCATACCAGCGCGTGCTCGCGTCCACCGTTGCCGAGAACCAAGACTTTCATAGCAGGAGAATCAAGGTTAGGGGCAGAGCGGGAAAGCTGTCAAACGCGCTTTTCACCACGGGGTCACAGAGACACGGAGAAAAACAAATAAATGAAATGTCGTTTTTCTCCGTGCCTCCGTGTCTCCGTGGTGAAATCAGGCTTAACCACGCTTAACTCCGTCGTATAATCTTCCCAGATGATCACAGTCTCCAAAGAAGACTATCTCAAGGCCATTCTCGAAGCCGAAAGCGAAGGGGAATCTGTCATCTCTGCGCGGCTTGCGGATTGGCTGAAGGTGTCAGCACCCGCCGTCACCATGGCGGTTCGCCGGCTGAGGAAGGACGGCCTGGTTCGCGTGCAGGCTGACGGGCATGTGCGCCTCACGGCTGCCGGGCGCAAGATAGCACGCAAACTCACCCTCCGCCATCACTTAATCGAACGCATGTTGGCGGAACTCTTCGGCATGGAGTGGTGGAAGGTGCACGACGAAGCGGAAAGATTGGAGCACGCGGTGTCGCCCGACTTCGAAGCGAAATTACTCGCGAAGTTAGGCAAGCGCGGAGCGTGTCCTCATGGCAACCTCAGCGAGATGGAAAGCCCCGCCAGTCGCCGCCAGCGCGGCTTGCTGTTACTCGCCGACGCCGCCCCCGGGAACATCTATGCCGTCAGCGGCATCTATGAACGCGACCGCCGCTTGCTCGAATTTCTCGAGGCGCGCGGCATTCGTCCGGGCGCCAGGCTGCGCATTCTCGAACGCAATTACGACCAGACCCTCACCTTATCCACGCGCACCGGCAACGTTTCCCTGGGCCGTGCGGCAGCCGAGCGGGTATGGGTTTCCGCCCCCCTGCATCCTTTGCGTGAGCATCTCAAACGCATGTGAAGCATAGTTAACCATGGTTTAGTCCTTCGTGTATACTCAAGCTAATCTCTGCTTGGGAAAACCCTGTCGGACGCATCGGAGATTAGCTCGACACCAACCGTCGATCCATGAAGCCTGTTATCGCCCAAACCGAAGCCGTAGTCATCACTCACGAAGATGTGGACCGCGCCCACGACCGCGTCCGGGTCTCGACTGCCCGCGCCCAGCGTGGGTTTTCTTCCAGAGCGCGCCTGCTGTGGCTGTTGGTTGGCCCGGGCGTCCTGGTCATGCTGGGAGAGAACGACGGTCCCAGCATGCTCTCCTACGCCGCGACTGGCGCCAAATTTGGCATTGGCTTCTTCATCCCGTTCGTCGCCGTCACGTTCGGCATGGCGGTCATCGTCCAGGAAATGACCGTCCGCCTCGGCGCCGCCACGCATCGCGGCCACGCCGAGTTGATCTTCGAGCGCTTCGGCCCCTTCTGGGGCTGGTTTTCAATGGTCGATCTCGGCATCGGCAACTTCCTCACTCTCATCACGGAGTTCATCGCCGTCCGCGCTGGCCTGGGTTTCTTTGGCGTGCCTCCCTGGCTCGCAATCCTGATCGCCCTCGTCATCCTCTACGCCGCGCTCATGAGTCACCGCTATTGGACCTGGGAACGCATCACGCTCGCCGCCGCCTTATTCAACTTAATCTTCATTCCAGTCGCGCTCATGACTCACCCGAGTGGGCGCTCGGTCGCCCATGCTTTCATTACCTGGCAGCCGCTTCCTGGCTTCAATAAAGACACTCTACTGATCGTGCTCGCCGACATCGGCGCGACGGTCACGCCCTGGATGCTTTTTTTCCAGCAAAGCGCGACCGTCGACAAAGGAATGACCACCAAAGACATCCGCTTCGGCCGCATCGACACCGTGCTGGGGGCCGCATTAGCAAGTGCCGCGGCCATCGCCACGATTCTTGCGACCGCGCCGCTGTTCGCGCATCAGATGACCGCCGACAACTTCCAGGCCGCCGAGTTCGCCCAGGCTCTTCAGCCGATCATCGGCCGCTTCGGCGCGTCTCTTTTCGCGCTCGGGATGGTCGAGGCCGGAATCGTAGCAGCCATCACCATTTCAGCCTCCTCGGCCTATGCCTTTGGAGAGGTCGCGCACAAACCCCACAGCCTCAATCTGCCCATGGGTGAAGGCAAGTCGTTTTATGCGGTCCTGACTCTGTGCGCCCTGGCTGCCGCAGGCATCGTTCTAATCCCAGGGCTGCCGCTGGTCTACGTAGTCCTGCTTGTGAATGTCGTCGCGGTTCTGGCCATGCCACCCGCGCTGGTGTTCCTCTTCATGCTGGTCAATGACAAAGAAATCATGGGTAACCTGGTCAGTCCCTGGTGGGCGAACCTGCTCGCGACGGCCGTGGTATTTATCCTCGCAGGCGCGGGCGTGCTTTTCGGGATCAGCATAATTGCCCCCCACATCTTCGCGGCCCTGGGCGGGACGTAGAAGTGCTTGCAGCAACGTGGAAGAAAAGGCTTGCCGTGACGTGGAAGAGCGGCGCTTCAGCGCCGCGTAGAGTTTCATAGACAAACAGGGCTTCAGCCCCTGAGGTAGAAGAAAAGTGACGACAAAGGACCACACGACCGCCGCCGTCTCAGATCGAATCTTGGTTTTATCATCGCTCGAACCCGATCAATTAGTTCGCGCCAAGAAGCATCCGATCGCCCGGAGGCGGCTCAAAGGGCTCGAACTCCTGGTCCTATGGGCGCTTCGCCTCTACCTTCTTTTCATGATGGTCGTGGTGGCCTACCAGATCTGGATTGCCCGCGCTTACCGATAAAATAAAAAGCCGCTCTCGCGAGCGGCTTCCACATTTTCGCAATAAAAATCGCCTCAGTGCGTGAACGCGATATTCAGCCCTGTCGTAAAGATCACGTCATTCTTCTTCGCAGTCAACGGCGGGTTGGAGACGTAGATGTCGCCGAACTGGTTCTGCCATCCCAGCCATTTGCTGATCTTCGTAACCGAACCAAAACTGAAGGTCATTCGATAGTTGCTGGTATCTGACAGGTCCGGAAAAAAATACAATTTCTCGGTGAGGATGGTGCTCTTCCCGGCTTTGTGCGTCAACTCTTCGCCAAGGGTGAGAGCGGCAAATTTATTGGTCACTCCGTAAGAAGTGTAACCGACGCCCACGGTGGCAGGCGGGACTGGTGCATTCAGCGGCCCGTTCGAATAAGTCTCATGCGTGTAGTTAAGGCCGGCCAGAAAATCGAGCACAGTTTTATCGGACTTGATTGCGTGGTAGCCGAGGCCGCCGGTGTAAACCGCGCGCAGATCCAGATCTTGCAGCGCGTTGGCCATAAAGTCCGCGGCTCCAAAGCCGAATAATCGCGCGCCCACATTGCGATCGTAGCGAAGTCCTCCCTGCGTCAAATTAGCCACAGTGCTCGGAGTCGACAACTGGTTCTGCGTATCGATCGAGTTCACATACAAAGTGATTTTGTCATGCAAGGTCGCATGCACGGCGTTGAAAGCTAGGGCAAGATTCTCTGTTTCGCTGTTGCCGCGAGCCAGCGAGAAGCCCACATTCACTCCGCCATTCCAGCCGTGCAGCAAGCCAGGATTCAACGACTTATCGTAAGCCGCCTGCTCGGCGTCATTCCTGATCAACACAACATTCGCCGGGGGAAGTTCCACTGTGCCGCCAGTCTTGGTGGCGACTTCGATCTTTCCATCGCTGGTAGTGACCGGGCCGACAACAGTCTTCTTATCGGACGTACTGACGTGCAATTCTTTATCGGACGTGATCTGCGTGATCGCGGCAAACTGCAGCGTCACATCCCCGGCGAACTCCGTGTGCAGTACCAGAGTCTTGCCGTCGGATTTCACGATCGTACCCGTCAGGTGGTCGCCATTCTTTAAGGTAATCTGATCGGCGAAAGCTGCCGACGCCAGTCCTAAAAACGCAATCAGAGCAACAAATTCGATCTTACGCAACACTGCCAACCTCCAGCCTCCAGAGTGAGATTACAGCTCAGATGCTATTTAAGGAACTCGGGGCTACCTTGAATGGAACAGAAAAAGAACGAGACAGAAAACGGCGACAAACTGCGGCTGAATCAAAAAGATTACCGTCCGCGAAGCGGACAGCTAGCTCTTAGTTTCCTTGCTGTCTTTGGATTCGGCGTTCTTGCTTTCCTCGGCCGGAGCCGAAGCGTGGTCCTTCATGCCTTCTTTCAGGGCACGAATTCCCTCGCCCAGACCTTTGCCCAGCTCAGGCAATTTCCTGGGACCGAAAATCAGCAGGGCGATCGCGAAAATGATGATTAGATGCGTGGGTTGAAATAGGCCTTCAAACATCGGAACCTCCAGAAAACATACGGCTAGCTGTTTATACGGTACCGGAGGGGTATAGGGAAGTCAAACCTAGCCTCCAGAATTGGCGCACCCTCGTTGCACAAGTAGCGCCAGCATCTTGCCGGCTGTCCGGGAGCCGCCCTTAGCTTGCCGAAGGGGCCGTCCTCGCCCTCGGCGGGGCAGGCGGGACGCCCGCCCGACAGCCGCCGGGACGGCGGCGCTACAGTCCGTCCGGAAATCCAGCTCTGCTGGAACCCAATTTCTGCCCATTACTTCCGTGACCTTACCTACGGCTCCATCCCCGGGCTAATGTGGGATTGCGGCTCCGAAGTAAGAGGACCGCAACCGTTAACGCAACCAGTCAACGCAACCCAGCAAACCAAATCGTTGCCGGAGAAGTCGAGTGAAGCGCAAGGGCCTTTCAGTATTTCTGTTTCTTCTTGGAGTCGTCCTGGTAAGAGTGGCTTTGGCTGCCCAGCCCAGCGACAGCCAGCCCGTGAACTCCATCCAATTAATGGCTTGGTTGACGGCAGGCGTGCCCAGCAACCGCCTTGTGCGCATCGTGCAAGAGCGCGGCTTGGCCAGCGTCCCCAATAGGGAACAGATTTATCAACTGGAGGCCGCCGGCGCCGACGCAAATCTGCTCCGCACCCTCACGAACGTAAAGTCGTCCGCGACGATTTCCTCCGGAAGCGCAGCCTCCGGGACCACCGAGGTAAGGATTCCCGCAGTCGAGATTCCAGCAGTCCTGGTGCAAGCCGCCGCCCATGCCCGCTCTCAACGCTTCCACGAAGCCGAACTCGCCCTGCGTCAAGCCCTGAACAGTGATTCCGAAAACGCCGCGTTGCACTTCGCCCTGGGCGCGATGCTTCGGCAACAGGGAAACTTCGACGAGGCGTTCGAAGAGTTCACTCGCTCCGCGCAACTCATGCCCGGCTTCCCAGAGAACCATAGCGCCCTGGCCTACGTTTTCTATCTTGTGGATGATGGCCCCAACGCGATTGCGGAAGCGCGCACCGCTCTGAGTATGGATCCGCAAAACGCCGAGGCCTATCAGTTCCTAGGTCTGGCTTTGTATTCGAACGGAAAATACGGCGCTGCGGTTCATGCCTTCATCGAGTCGCTCGCCCGCGACGCCGGTAGCGTCGATACCTACTACGACCTCGGAATCACCTTTCATGCTGATGGAAATGATTCCGCCGCCATCGCCGCCTATCGCCAGGCCCTTCATCTGAACCCGGCTTTCTGGCAGGCCCATTCCAATCTGGCGTTGATTCTGCACGAACAACATAAGCTCGACGAAGCCGTGGCCGAATATCGGGAAGCCAAGCGCCTCGCGCCCGAGGAAGCGTCCGTTCGCAACAACCTGGGCAACACCTATTGCGATAAAGGCGACTTCGACACGGCCATTCTCGAGTTGCGAGAGCTTTACCGCCAGCATCCCGATTGGCAGCAGGGACACGGCTGCCTGGCTCGCGCCTACATGTCGAAGAAGGATTACGGCAGCGCCATCGACGAATTGCAGCTGTCGATTCGCGAAAATCCCACCGGCGCCACCGAGCATCGTGTCCTGGGCGAAGCTCTGTTGCTCGATGACAAGCTGGAAGAAGGCGTGCGCGAGCTGCGCCTCGCCGTCAGCCTCAATCCCGATTCTGACGCTGCGCACCGCGCTCTTGGCACAGCGCTGTTTCAGCAACGGCTACTTCCGGCGGCGGAAAAAGAATTCCGCGAGGCCCTTCGCCTCAATGCTTCGCCGGACAACCACTACTCTCTGGCGGCCTGCCTGATGACCATGGACCGCTATGAGGAAGCTTTGTCGGAAGTGGAGACAGCCGCCCGCCTCGATCCGGAGCGCAAGCTCTATCAGGCTCGCCGCGACGAACTCCAGAAGCTGATAGAGACGCAATTGGAAGTGCAGAGCAAGTGATAGTGCAAGTAATAGTGAAAGACGCGATCTTCGATTTTGCCGGTAGCGTAACGCCGGTGGGACACTGCCGGGCACTGTACTCCCGGCATTAACGACCGGGCCAGAGGACTGCTTAGACTGGAACACAGGCATTTTCAGGGAGATTGATCATGGATATGACGCGATCCACCGCAGCCGCAGCCGCGCCGGCAAAATCCGTTGTGCCGGAAACCGACGTTCGGAACAGCAATGTTCGCAATACTGATCTCCGAAATAACGTCCGGAACGATATGCGGAACGCTGTCCGCCACGATGCCGAGGCTTCGCGCAGGTCCTCGTCCTCAGGCTACGGTATGCCTTGCGCCAAGTGCCGTCTCTATTATCCCGCCAACGTCGACACCTGCCCAGCGTGCAACAGCAAAGAGCGGGTTTCTCCTAACGTGGTTCCGGCCATTCCAAAAACGCAGGCCGCTGCTGAACCGCTGCCCGACACCGCCGTCGTTGAGCAGGAGAGAGAAGCTTTCCTGAAAGAGTTCAAGTCCCAGCTTTTTGCGGCGCATGCGGAAGTCACCACTTCGCCTATGGCGTGCACGCTGGGAGAACATCACGCCCCCGGCGCCGAGGGAGCTACGATCTGCAAGCCTTGTTACGATCGCCTGCAGGAGCGCGCCGATGTCTACGAAGCTGCCCTGCACATCGACCTGAAAGAAGCGGCGCAGATCATTTACGACGCCGTCTGGGCCGATCCCTCGGACCCAAGCAAGACCTACACCAACGCGGCCAGCGCTCTGCTCAGCGAATTGCGCAAGCGCTCCGGAGTCTCCAGCCTGCTCGGTCCCTTCCACCCGTTGGGCAATTGAGATAGAGATTTAAAGAGTGAGACGGGACGGGACGGGACCGGCTCGGGCAGAATCACGCCCAAAAATCACGCGACAGGATCATGCCACAGGATTACGCGATAACGTTCAACCCGCTCTTGCTGGCGTAAACGCTTTCCAATATAGAGGTCGTGAGGTCAGGGCTGCTCGAAGATGCAGTGCTCGTATTCAGCGTACTGAGTAAATCCTCGACCAGTTGCACGGATTGCGACGCAGCGTTCGCTTCGTTCGTCAGCGTGGGTGATGCAGAAGTTTTAAGATCGCTCTGAACGGTCGCAAAAGCAGACTGGGCTGTGGATAGATCACCCGAGGTCAGCGCGTTGCCGAGAGTTGTCAAGTCACTGGAGAGTTGAGAGCTCAGGCTGGTTCCAGCGGAGGCTGCTGAATCTTGCAAAAGAGTTTGCAGAGACTGGAATGCGGACTGGGCGCTGTTCAAGTCGCCCGTCCCAAGACTGCTTTGCAGCGTCTGCAAAGTCTGCTGGAGCTGGGCAGAGTTGCTGGTCTGCAGGACGTACTGGCTGAGACCCGCGGCCGAAATCGGACTGGTTGCCATGTTGATCCCTCCGGGCGGCGCAAGACTTGACACGAGACCTGGCCCGTGGCCGCTTATCTGCGTTATCGGCATCGCGCGCGAAGACTTTAGGCCGCTGTTCAGGCCGGCGCTGCGCCGTCAAGATTAGATGCCGGCAAGAAGCTACTCCGGCTTCACCGCGACCCACTTCTTCCCCGCATATAACTTGTAGCCGGCACCGTCCTCAACCATCTTCAGCGGCACGGCGCGCTTCAACTCCGCATCGGTTGAGTACGGAACGCTGAGTACATCTTCGCTGGCCACGTTCATGACCACGAACTTGTCCTTGGTAAACCCGAAACCATATTCTCCCGGCGCGAGTTCAGAGCCGCCGATATTGAGCCTGGATTCGGTAATGAGCATGCCCTGATATTTTTCCTGGATCGAGGAAGAATATCCCGAGGCATCGACCAGCGCGCCGAATGTGACCATGCCACCTGCGGTTTGAAATCCCGCCGCGTTTCGCAGTTGCACCGTCGCCTTTTGTCCGCGAAAGAAAAACTCCGCCGGCACCACCTTCGTGATCTCGTCGCTGCTCAACAGATGCTGCGCGGCCTTCTGGGCCGAAGCTGTAGTAAGAAGGGCCGAAGCAAGAAGCAGGGCTGCGAAAGTCATGACTGCAACAACGCGCGCGTTCTTCATGGATAAGTTGTCCTCGATCAATATGGGAGTTGGAAGGCTCATGGGAAATCTAGTCTATCCCTGCGTTGGGACGCAAACCGGCGCGGAAAGTGTTGGTCCTGATATAACTCGACGCTCTTGCACGACTGATCAATATTGATCAGTCCCATTTCGGAACCAAGCATACCATTTAGGGAGTCCCCAAAGGAGTCCGCGGTATGCCTCAAAATCCCAGAGATCAAAACTGGCAAGCTCTTGCAGAACGAGCAAGCAAAGAAACCGATGGAGAGAAGCTGACGATGCTCGTGGCCCAGCTTTGCGGCGCGTTGGATGAACGCGAAAAACCTTCCGCATCGCAGCCCTTAAAACCCGACTGTCAATAAATCCCGCATCGTCCAAATTGTGCTCGTAATTCCAGCGGCCATACAAGGCGCCATCCCGACATCCGTGTTCACTCTCACGAAGTTGTACCCTGCAACCCGCAGGGCAACGCACGCCCTGTGGTTCGCCAGTTTGCGGCTGTGCGCGTCGGTTCTGCGGGCGCAGCGGCGAAGGAGCGGGAGAGGAAGCCTCGAACGCTAAATTAGATCAGCACCAAGGTGTTCTTTCGCGAAGTCAAAAACGCCAAGTTGTTGATTCTGCGTCAGGCATTTCGCGTGACTGCTTTATTATAGCTTCAAGCAATGAAAAAATGTTCATAAGTGCATGGATTCAAAGGGTCAATTTCGGACCTGCGAGGTAAATCGATTTACCTTGCCCCTGGCGAGGCATCGCGAAATTGAGATACCCTAGAAGGGCCGATTCAGCTTTTCTTGCGCTCTGCGGCCTCCAGAACAGCTCTAGCGGGCATGTGCTCGGCGCCCGGCAACCATGAAAACCGAAACCTGTACTCGGCCGGGGGCGACGCTCGCCGGCAATTGCTGCAGGCTAAGGCCTTGGCAAGGCAAGGGGGAGACTGCCTTGATCTAAGTTTGCGGCGGG
>Ga0209420_1001741_pt1 | contig 10055 bp, 11 predicted proteins | sample BlaSpr_A8_OM1_O1_FD_187972 | JGI IMG/M metagenome (GOLD analysis project Ga0209420, IMG submission 187972) | Forest soil microbial communities from Thunder Bay, Ontario, Canada - Black Spruce, Ontario site 2_A8_OM1_O1 (SPAdes) (version 2) | ecosystem: Environmental > Terrestrial > Soil > Boreal...
CGATGAGCTGATTTACATCCGGCTGAATCCGCGGACGCATACGCCGTTTGGATTGGGACGGCTGGAAGTTGCTTTTGAAACGATCAACGCGTTTCTAGGCGCGCACCGGTACGCTGCACGGCTGGCCTCGAATTCGGTGGTGCAATATGCGCTGTGGCTGCAGGACCTGACGCCGGATCATCACGAGCGGCTGATTCGGTGGTGGCAAGACGAGATCGAGGGGACGGGGCGAGTACCGATTCTGGCGGTGGACACCAAACCGGAGGTTTTGCGCTTCGGTGGAGGCACTGACGCCGACTTGCGATTGCAGTGGCAAGAATTCTTGCTGCGCGTGATTGCGGATGCGTTCGACCTTCCTCCGTTTTACCTGGGTGTGGAGGCGGATGTGAACCGCTCCACCGCAGAGGAATACAACGACCTGGCGTTTCGGCAGGCGATTGTGCCGACGGCGCGGCTGCTGGCGGAACACCTGACGCGGGATGCAATTCAGAAAAGGCTGGGGTGGGACGATCTGGAGTTTGTCTTCGCGGAACTGGATACGCAGGATCCGCTGGAGGAGGCGCAGATTCAGCAGATTTTGTTGCAGAACGGCGTGCTCACGGTGAATGAGGTGAGGAGGATGCGGGGGCTACCGGACTTAGAGGCGGGAACAGGTCAGTAGGGGTGCCTGAAGATTCGCAGAGAGAACGCCTCGCAACGGCGTGCGCAGTCACAGATTGCAGGGATCCTCTCGACAAGCTCGGGGCGGGCTCTTCGACTGCGGTTGTGCCTCGCATTCGCGAAGCACAACCTCCGCTCAGGATGACAAGGGATTAAGAGGACATCTAGATGATTGATTTGAAAAGCATGGCGCTGGCGATGCCAGAAGTCGCGGGGCATCCGAATCGGACGGCGTTTCGGGGAGTATTGACGATGGTCGATGTACCTTCGCAGCGGGCGCCTTCGGGAGCGAAGGGGCACCGGGTGGTGCTGACGAGAAAAGCAGCGGAGGCGGCACTGCCTTCGTTGCTAGGGATGGCATTGGATTATTCGCCCACCCTGGACCGGCACGATGTGCGGCGCAAGGTGGGCGTGATCACCAGGGCCGACATCGTGGGGCGTGACCTGGAATTGGGCGGGTATCTGTTTGCCAGGGATTTCCCTGAGATCGTGGAGGAGATTGCTAAATCGGGAGGTGACCGCGATCGCCGATCTCTCGATTCATCGCGCGAAAAGCGAGTACAAGCCCGAACGATGCACGCTGCGGTGAACCCCGGATACTGGGCAGAAGGATCCAGACTGAGAGCTTCGCTGCGGGCTGCGGCGGATCAACTTCTTAGCCTGACGACTGCGATAAAACGGACGCACCGAAGCAAACAAGAAGAGGCTGGAGAGTTTCATTCGAAGATGCGTGCGGAAACTTGTATTTCGTCCGGGACGGCGGGGCTTGGGTTGTCATACGAGGTCACAGATGTGCAGGTCGCGAACATGAAGGAGCAAGTTTGGGCACTAGCGAAAGTGACATTCACGGGAGCGGCGATCCTGCGGAGGGACAAGGCGGCGTATCAAGAAACATGGATTGAGCTTAGTACTTAGAACCGAACAACTAGTTCTGGTAGCGCGCGACAAGAGCTTACGGTGAGATCACCGAAAAGGAGACGGGCATGAACGAAGAGATGGTGCAGCAGTTGATGACGACGGCGGAACGGCTGGCAAACGCGGCCGAATCGTTGGATCGTGTGCTGGGGAGACTAGATGCGCAGCAAGAAGCGCTAAACACGAAGGTGGACCGGATCGTGGCAGCGGTGGAAGAGCAGCCATCGTATGAGATGTCGGCGCGCGGGGATGGCGGCCGGCATTTGCAGGAGCGAGTGGCGGAGTTGGAGAAGTCGAATGCGGACCTGAAAGCACAGGCGGCGCGGATGGCGCGGAAAACACTTCCACCGCTGGTCTCGGCGATTCTGGCCAAAAGTTGCGATGAGACCGGCAGCGAGAAGCTCGACAAGGGCGTACTGGACAAGACTTTGCAGAGCTTGAGCGTGGAGCAGAGGATCGCGGTGAAGTCGGAGCTGGCGCGGGCGGGGATTATCGAATAGCAGATCTTAGGTGTTGGGTCTTAGGTATTAGGCGACACAGGACGGGATGAATGGGCACGACTTTGGTCGTGCCTTTTTCATTGGTGTGAGCAGGGCAAGGCAATCGAATTCCGATCGTTGGAAAAATCAATACAGGAGAAAACATGAGAGGACAATTTGTAGATTTGTACGCTTCGGCCGACTACCTTGGGCCGGGCGCGATTGAAGTTGACCGGTACCAGACGGAGATCTTCGATATCGTTCGCCGGCGGGGCGCGTTCGGGCAAAGGATCAAACAGGTGCCTGCTACCGGGCATCCTTCGCGGTTCTTTGAGGAGACGGCGATCAATGCGCCGACGGCAACGCAGGCATTCGTCGATCCGCGAAACATTACGCCGACGGTGGGATCGCCAACTCGCGTGGAGCTGGCTGTGCCGCTGAAGGCGCTGGTGTCGCAGATCAACTACAACCTATTCGATCTGGAGATGACGGCGCAACAAAGCCAGTTCGCTTATTTGCAGGCGAAGGATCTGGCCGATTCGGTGGACGGACTGCTGCGCACGCACGATGTTGCGCTGTGGAACGGCAGCGACACGTCACTCAGTTCCCCCACCACTTTGCAGTACTTCGGAGTGATCGGGCAGATTGTGGCCGGCGGAAACACAACTACGATCGGAACTACTGCAAGCATCGTGGATGGCATCAAGGGCACGATCGCTTCAATGGTTTCGAGCGCGGCGTACGCCGTGAGGCCGACGGCGATTTACTCCAATCCGGTGCTGTTGGACCTGATCGACCGGGAGATGAAGGCGGAGTTCAACGTGGTGTTGAGCACCGTAGAAATCACCGGCGGGTTGCGGGTGAAAGCGTTGAGCACGCAGGCGGGCGATCTTCCGCTGATTCCGGATTGGGCGGTTCCTTATACGGGGACGCCGGGTTCAGGGACGGCGGTGCTGCCGGCTTATATCGTGACCGAGGATTTGATCGAATATCACTGGCTAACCGATCCGAATCCGCGGGTGTTCAAGCTGGGACTGCCGAATGCGTTGACCCAGCAGATGGTTGTCGTGAAGTTTGGCGCACCTGTGGTGAAAGGGGCGAACTTTGCGCATTACCAGGTAAACGTGCAGAGGTAGGGAAAAGCAGTTCTCAGTTCTCAGTTCTCAGTTCTCAGTTTCTTGAGAGCTGCGACTGGGAACTGAGAGCTGAGAATTGAGAACTCATTATGAATTATCTCGCTACTACGGATTATCTGACTTACGGGCTGGATGCTACGACTGATCCATCGTGGATTACGGCGGCTTCGGCCATCATCGACGCGCACTGCCGGCGGTTAACGCTGGGCGTGAATCAGTATGAAGAGCGGCTGAAGATGCCGCCGGACCTGAACATAGTGCGGGTCAGCTATTTGCCGATGGTCACCGTTGCGCCGGCGACTACACCGATAGTGACGCTGCAAGGGCGCTATGGAATGCCGCGTAGAGGGGAATGGCCTTTCCCGGAGATGAGCCTGGAGTTTGCGCTGGCGTTTTCGCTGCCGGGGATGTGGACGGCGATTGATCCGACAACGATTGATATCTGGGCGGAGAGCGGTGAGCTTACGTTTCCGATCAATGCTCTGGGATTGTTCTTCAACGAAGTGGACGTGGTCTACAACGCGGGATGGAGCCCGATTCCAACGCCGGTGCAGGTGGCTTGCGCACAGATCGTGAAGAATGCGCAGGCTACGCCAGGACTGAATGTGCAATCGAGCCAGATCAACCAGCTACGGCTGCAATATTTTGGGCCGACGTTGGTGGATGACATGGTGCGCAGCTTGTTGGCACCGTATGTGTCGCAGAAGGGTGCATAGGAAGAGCATCTAGCAATTGGCAGTTAGCCATTAGACGTTGGCCAGAAGCCGACGCACGGGAGGATTTATGGGTAGTGGAATTTGTGGTGCGGCTTTGGTGCGGGCGGCGAATGCGATGTTGACGGCGCTGGGCGGCGATCAGGTCAGTTTGCTGCTGCCAGCGATGGCAACGGCGAGCGATGCGGCCGGCCAGTTGGGATTGGTCGATCCTGGAGTGCAAAACGTTATCGTCGCACCAGTCGTGGCGACCAATTTGCCAACTGGAAACCTAGGGCCAACTCGAAGAATTGAATTCACGCTGCCGGCTTCCGCGGTCGACGTACAACTGCCCACACTGGGGATGGGGTCGGCGGACGAACTTTTCAATGCTGTCCTTGGGCTGGTATACGACGGTGATCTTTTTCACATCGAAGCCGTCGTCACCGAGAACTTCGCAGGGACGGCTTATTTTTATGTAGTGACGGCGGTGGAATGAGACGGAAGCTTCTAGCTCCTAGCTGCTAGCTTCTAACTCGTGCACCTCCGATCTATGCCCAGCCAGATGCCCGTGTACGCGGACGGGAACTCGACACCCCGATTAACGGTTCCAAGGAACAATAAATTTTTCAAGCTCAGAGCTCGAGGCCAGAAGCCAGGAGCTAGCAGCTAGAAGCTGGTGTTCATGCAATTTGCTAAAGACAGTTTTTTTCTTGCGCTGCAGCAGAGGCTGGCGGGACTGAATCCGGCGCGAACGGTAACGATTAATGGGGCAACAGTGCCGGCTGTACTGGTTGTGGAGAATCTGCCGCCGGCCTCGGCAGAGCCGCAGCCGAACGCGTTCTACATTGAGTGGGGCTCCGCGGCGGTGGTTGACGGTGGCGCCGGGGACGCCGCGCTGATGAGCCTGGAATGTGTGATCTCGTATTACACATTGGGGACGGTGCAAAGCATGGTGGACCGCGGACGAGTGTTGGGACAGCTCGACAACGAGCTGCTCGGGATCTGCCAACCCACGAATACCGAGAAGTTCGACTACACGCAGTCGCCCAGCGCAGACCTGGGTACGAGCGTGTTCTGGAATCAACCGGCGTTTCAGGAAGCGACAACGAGTGGTGTGGAGGACAACACGGCGGCCTATCAGGGGCGCGCAGTGCGCCGGGCTATCTATGAACAGGCCTATCAGGATGGGCGCGTGGAGCGGCGGGCCGAGCTGACCATTTTCTTCTTTTCGGAGGTGACATTGTTATGAGCACTTCTCCGCTGCGCCCGGCCATGGTTCCGGTGACACGGCAGATGCGGGCGTACTTTGCGCCTGTGAACCGGACAACAGAAACTCCAACGATTTTTGATCCAGCCGCTAGTGGGGTGTTCGCGCTCGATGCGCCGCCAGCTCCGTGGCTGGATTTGGGATGGATAGAAGGCTTCGAGCGGTACTACGACACGCCGACGGATGTGGTGAGGTCGGGCACGAATGCTTTCCCTGCGGTGCAATTTCGAGGACCGATCGAGGCGAGGGTGGAGTTCGACTTTCGCGAGTGGGGCAAGTTGCAGATGGCGTTGGCAGGCGGGTCGGAGCACATGAACGTGCTGGCGACGAGTCCGAGCGCGGCCCCGGCGCCATCGGGGGGAACACCAATTCCGGCAGCGGGGGTGCTGGCGGGTTCGACGGCGAGCGTAATTGTTTTTGGTAGCGGCGTCGCGAGTGCATTCGTGGTGGGAAATTTGATCGCCGTAGACGTGGATTATCAGCAGCAGATCGGATATGTGGGATCGGGGATATCGGCAGCGTATGTGAGCAATGCTGCGATGGTGAATAACGATCTGAATTATGTGCGGAGAGTGACGTTCAATGTGGGGCGCGTGGCGGAAGTGACGGCGACATCGGTGATCCTCGCACAACCCTTGCTGGCGGGAGCACCAGCGACCGGAGCGTCGGCGCAGGTGGTGGCTGCATTCGTAGACCGGGAAGGCGGATCGTTTTTCCAAGAATGGTCGGCGCTATTTGTTGCTGAGCCGGAATCGGGCGGGCGAGTGTGCTTCTACTATCCGCGATTGAGCCCGAATCCTGGCGTCGGAGCTGGTGGCGTGAGCTTGAAATCTGGAGCGGGATGGACGCCGCCGAAAAGCGGGGGCACGGCGAAGACGAATGCGGCGGCGAACGCACAAGCGAGCAGCGCAAAGGGTTCGTCGCAGAAGTTTCTTCGGGAAGAATTCGCGGAGATTGCGAGGCCTTTGAGTTCGCTGGGGTTGCATGCGTCGTTCATCGCGCTGCCGTTTACGGATACTAACGATGGACAGACGGTGCTGTGCTATCGAAGCTACTTTCCGGCGGCGATGGCGGCGGTGTATTGAAGAAGACGGACCGCAACATCAAATTCAGAAGACCGAATCATTTTTCGCAAGGCAAGTTCCCGCGTTGGGAAGCTGCGATGAGAGTGCGCAGTCTTGAATATTCAACGCACTGAGACTGTGCCAGTCTAAACGCACCGTTTTTCGCCAAACACGCGAGTGAGAAACGCTCACGATCTGCAGCGACGAGGTTGCAGGCGAACGTGCTGGTGTCGCGTACAAGAAAGGTAGCACTCACAACCGAGATGAAACTGACCATCGATAATCTTCAGGGGCAGGGACCGCAAGACTATACGGGCGCGCTGGATGGAACGAAGATTCCTAAAATCGAGCGCAAGCTCAATCAGCCAGCGGAACTGCAGTTCAGCTTGCTAGCCAATGCGCCGGGGTTCGTAGTTCCGGTGACAGGCGCCCGGGTGACCATGGGCAAGACGAACGGGAGCGATGTGTTTACGGGATATGTGACCGCAGCTCCGCAGTATGAATATCTGGGGTGGGGAGAGCAAGGTCCGGTGTACCGCTATAACGTGGTGGCGCAGAGTGACGAGGTTTTGCTCGATCAGAAGGCGCTGCCGAACCGATCCCCTTTCGTTGACCGGAGTGCGGGTAACGCGCTCCGGCAACTGGCGCAGGATTTGTTGCCGGGATGGTTCGACACCAGTGCGGTACAGGATGTAGACACACTGGCTAGTTATGCGGTGAACCCGCAGATGCACTTTTCGTTTCACGCGGCGGAGATTGCGCTGGCCGCGCGGGGAAGCTTCCGCACGATGAATGGAGCGCTGATCCTGGCGCCGGTAGGGGCGGCTGCATATGCGCTGAGTGAGAGCGATGCGAACTTTTCTCCGGAGGGACTGTGGCTGAGCAGCCCAAACCTGCTAGCGAATGAGTTGACTGTGATTGGGCTCGACGAGCCACAAGCTTATGTGCGGGATTATTTTGTCGGCGATGGCGAGAGTCTGAAGTTTTATCTCTCGCAGGAACCATTTGCGCAAGCGAAACCTGCGCTGATTGACGAGGAGTATCTGGGACCCGATCTAGATCCGACGACATGGGCGGTGGAGGATCCTTCAGCAGTGGTGTCAGTGGTGGCGCAAACACTGCAGATTGCGGGCGGCACGGGCGTGGACGGGCAGACTACGGTGAGCTTTATCGAGCAGATCGAACTCGGCGGGGCGCTGGAGTTGCAACACGGCGATGTGAGCTTCACAGCTGCGTCGCAGGGCGTGCTGGGCGGGCTTTACGCGGGGGCGATCTCGGCGGCGGGATGTCTGGCGGGATTTCAGATTACGCCCTCCGGCATCGGCTCGACTATTCAGGCTTTGATCAGCGGGGCAGTGACGGGGGCTGTGATCGCGACCACGCCCGGGCACCAATATTTTTTCACGACCTACCTGTATTCGATGGAGGTATATCGCGTAGGCGAGACCTATCACTCGTCGTTGAGTCCGGCAGGAAGTGGATGGGGTGGTGCGGCAGTGGCGGCGGATGTACGGTTCGTCCTGGAAGTGCAGGACATCGATCCGAGCAACCCGGCCACACTGGTGGCGCCGGCGACCGTGTTGTATGACGACGTCATCGCGAACGCGGCGGGATTCTGCACTTATGCGCTCGTGGATGCGATCAGCATGCGGTGCAGCATCGCGTATACGTATGCAGCACATATTTCGCTGGCGGAGGTGAGAACGGCGCTGCCGAGCAACGGTTATGTTACGCAGCTGGTGGGCGCGCTCTCCGATGGGGCCGAGTGCGAGATTACGAGCGATCCTTCGCTGGATTTTTATCCGCAGTATGTTCCGGCGCTGAATCAGCTGATCGTGGCTAGCTATCGGGGTTCCGGACGAGCTGTGGCGCAAGTCGAGAACGCGGCGAGCGTAGCTTCATTGCAGAACGGCGCCGATGATGGAACGCGGGGCGCAGTGCGGTCGGCGAAAACTCCGGGCGCACGTACCGACGTCGATTGCGAAAATGCAGCGCTGGCAATTCTGGATGATTCTTTGGGAACGGCGTGGTCTGGAACTTACGAGACTTGGAGCGATTTTTTGCCGGGCGCGGCGGCGGATATCTTCCCGGGCGATGCGATCACGGTGAATGTGCCGTCGCGGGGCGCTTCGTTTACGGCCATCGTGCGAGAAGTGGAAATTCAAGTTGCCGATCCAGCGGACGACCGCGGATTCTACACGATTGGGTTCGCAAATGATTTGGCGGCGCCGTTGGCGATTGAGTATGGAGCCACTGCGACGACGATTGCGTTGCAAGATATGCCTCCGCTGCTGGAGACGACGCAGGTGGGAGCGTACTACCAAGTTGACCTGACGGAGGCGCAGATCACGGCGGTGACATCGACGACGGTCTCGGTGGATGCGGGGATGGCTCCGCCGAACGGTGGTGGGATTGAGGTTCGGGAAAATGATTACGGCTGGGGACAGGCCAACGATAGAAATTTGCTGGGACGGTTCAATACCGAAACTTTTACGCTGGCCAGGCTGGCGGAGACGCAGGATTACTTCCTGAGGCTGTATGACAGTTCTTCGCCTCCGAAGTATTCGCGCTATTCGGCGGCGCTGCATGTCGATTATCCGCTTTAAGGATTTTTTAGCGAGAGGGATATGGCTTATGGGAGTCAACGATCGGGAATTAATGTTAAAGGCAATCGACATCGAGTTCCAGCGAGAAGTGCTCGACAAGTTAGTACGGCTGGAGACGAAGATGGACGCACTGGTAGGGAACGGGCAGCCAGGGCGCATGAAGACGGCCGAGGACAAGGTTGCGGTGCTGGAGCGGAACGATTTGCGCAACAGCGTCCACAACCGGATCGTGAACGGGGCAATCAGCGCGGGGGTGAGCATCGCCATCGCGCTGCATAAGTACTGGTTGAAGTAGTTATTTAGACCAATAACGAGGAGAACAAGAATGAGTACGGTACCAAGCACAACGATCGTCACCAATCTGAAAAACGTAACCGCGCCGACGGCGAACACGCTTGCCGACGCGACTGCGGGAGGACTCGACATGCCAGGAATGTTGGCTTTGTCGTTAATGAAAGCCTACGAACTGAAGGAATGCCTGACACTGATCGTTGCAAAGACAGACAGCGCAGATCCGAATCTGACAATACTCAACGATGTTTTGGCGAGCCTTACTTAAAGACTACGGCAGCCGGGCTGCGGAAGTGGCCTGGCTGCCGCAGGGTTTTCATTTGCGTAGTGCAAAGTTCTCAAGGAGGATTGTTATGGATTTTTTATCTCAATTGCTGAGAGGGATTGCCTTTGTTCCCGCGCTCGTGAACGGAATTGAAGGTCTGTTCGCGAGCAAGTCCGGATCCGAGAAAAAAGATGCGGCGATGTCGTTTTTACAAAATGCGCTGGCTATGACGGATGCCGTGGCGGCGCGAGAGATAATCGCGCCAGATAAATTTCGTGACGGTATCTCCAAGATTATTGATGGCACGGTGGAATGTTTGAACGCCTCCACCTGGTGTAAGCAGCCGCCAGCGCAAAATGGCCAGCCTTCCGCCTGATATGCGTTAGCCGACCTCTTCGCTCCAATTCTCAAGCGTCTTCTTCACCAAAGCCATGAACTGATCGGCGACCGCGCCGTCTATGAGACGGTGGTCGTAGCCCAGCGTCAGGTGAACGACCGAGCGGATGGCGATGGAATCGTTGCCTTCCTTATCGGTGACCACGAGCGGCTGCTTGGTGATGCCGCCTACGCCCATGATGGCCGAGTTGGGCTGATTGATGATGGGGAGACCGAAGACGGCGCCGAACTGGCCCGGGTTTGTAACCGTGAATGTGGAACCTTCGACGTCTTCGGGCTTG
>Ga0209420_1001742_pt1 | contig 10052 bp, 9 predicted proteins | sample BlaSpr_A8_OM1_O1_FD_187972 | JGI IMG/M metagenome (GOLD analysis project Ga0209420, IMG submission 187972) | Forest soil microbial communities from Thunder Bay, Ontario, Canada - Black Spruce, Ontario site 2_A8_OM1_O1 (SPAdes) (version 2) | ecosystem: Environmental > Terrestrial > Soil > Boreal...
TGCTCGGCTTTTGCGAAGAAGCCGTGCGCGAGGTTGCAGGCACGGCGCATCGTCTGCCGTCCGGTCCGCTGCACGATGCCGCGGAAGTAGCGCGCGCCGGGATACCCACGGTGATGATGTTCGTGCAATCGGTGGGCGGCATCAGCCACAATAAAATTGAGGACACGCGCGAAGAGCATCTGGAAATGGCGGTCTCCGCATTTGACCGCCTGGCCAGCAAGAGCATCGCTTACCTGACATAGTTAGGCCACGCGTTCGCGGCACGAGCCGTCGTCTGGAAAAACCGAGCGTGTTTTCCATGGGTCACTTGTGAACGACGAATCGCAAGCGGTCGTTGAAAAGAAACGCATCGGAATCTTTTCCGTTGTCGCGATCGCGGCCGTTCTTTTTGGTACGCTGTGGCCCTTCAATCCCTGGCCTGCAAATAAAGTTACCTGGCTGGCTGCGGCGAATGGACTTCGGTTCGGGCAGTCGGGCGTGGTGCTTAGCGAAGGGCCCTTGCAGCCGACGCAAGAAAATCCCAGCGGAAAATCCTGCACCCTTGAGCTGTTGCTTCGCCCGGCGAGCGTCGGGGTGTCCGACACCATTCTGGCGTTTTATGTTCCGAACAATCCGAAGCAGCTCCTTATTCGCCAGTGGACGGACGGCTTGCTGGTTAACCACGAATCGGTGGAGGCAAACGGCGAGACCAGAGGGATCAAATTCGATGTGGACCACGCTTTCCGGGCGGGAAAGCTCTTGTTGGTAACCATGGTCTTCGGTCCGAACACGACCGTGGTCTACCGCGACGGCTCGCAGGCGCAGTCTTTTCCCAGGTTCACGATTTCGCCGAGCGAGGTATCCGGCCAGATCGTGATGGGAACTTCTCCGGTGGATTACCGGCCCTGGCAGGGCGAAATCAGCGGCTTGGCGATTTATGCAAGAGCACTCAGCGCCGCGGAAGTCTCGCGGCATTATGCCCAATGGACCTCAGGGGATAGCTCCGCTCCGGCGGATCTCGACGGCGCCGTTGCGCGCTACGAATTCAACGAACGGGCGGGGCGCGAAGTTCACAGCGCCGTGCCTTCTGGTCCAACGCTGGTAATCCCCGGCAGTTTCAACGTTCCCCACAAAGCCATGCTGACTTCCGCCGTAAAGGAATTCGACCCTAGTCGCCAGTATGTCGTGGATGTCGTCGAGAACATCGCGGGATTTATTCCTCTGGGCGCGATCGTCTGCATCTATTTTTCGTTTACGCGTCCTCGCCCGCTGGCGATCCTGTACGCAACTGTGGTTGGAGGCGTTCTCAGTTTCGTCATCGAAGTGCTGCAAGCCTATATCCCTCGCCGGGTCTCCGGTACAACCGATATCATCACCAATACCTTGGGCGCTCTTGTGGGCGCGGCCATCGCGCGCCCCGATTGGATTCGAACTGTTCTGCGAGCCGCCGGGTTGCTCCCCTCAGCGAAAGGCGCAGCGTTACCACCGAGCTAGCGCCGGCGCGTTCCCATTCTCACCGCAATCGATCTACTCCACCGCGTCGCTAGTGCTTTTAGCTTAACGGCTTTCCATTATGGTGCGGTGCCCCCGGCGTCCCTAAGATCTACGAGAGTTCTTAGTAGAGCTGTCGGCGAAGGGGTGCTCTACGTCGCGAGGGAAAAGGGTCGGGAATGTGGAACCGGCTCCGACGGTAGCAGTCTTCAATTATGGGTAAAACCTTATTCTTGTTTGCTTGCTGGTGTGCCCTGATGCAGACCGCAGGGCCGGTCGGCGTTTTGGAAGTTCGAGCTCAAGATGCTGCGGGCCAGTCGGTTTATGGCGCGAAAGGATCCCCGGAAGCTCCGCAAGGGGGTTCGGCCACTGCCGGTGTCTTCGCTCCCGTTCTGGACTCCGAGAAGCGCCCGATCACTGCGGGCGGTTTCGTCAAAGAGGGCCCGATCCCATTCCAGGAGATCGCCGAAAAAGCGGGATTGACCTCCTGGCGTCACACCATGGGGACGCCAGCGAAAAATTACATCATCGAAACGATCGGCTCAGGCGTCGCGCTTCTGGACTACGACAACGATGGCTGGCTGGACATTTACATGGTCAACGGTTCGACCGTCGACGCCCTCAACGGCAAGGCGGAGGCGCCACACGCCGCTCTATTTCACAACAACCACGACGGAACATTCACCAATGTCGCTGGCGCGGCGGGCGTCACCAACGATCGCTGGGGTTTCGGGGTTGCCGTCGGCGATTACGACAACGACGGCTGGCCCGATATTTACGTCTCCAACTTCGGAAAGAACCGCCTGTACCACAACAACCACGACGGCACCTTTACCGACGTGGCGGAAGCCGCGGGCGTCCAACTGGGAAATTGGTCCACGGGAGCCACCTTTGGCGACTACGACGGCGACGGCAAGCTGGACCTTTTCGTGCCCGGTTACATTCACTGGGACATGGACAATCTTCCGCCGATACCCAACGCAGCGGAGCACGCCGTCAACTTCTGTCAATTTCGGGGAATTGGCGTCATGTGCGGACCTCGCGGCCTAAAAGGGGAGCCCGATCACTTGTTCCACAACAACGGCGACGGGACATTCACGGATGTCAGCGAAAAAGCAGGCGTATCGGACAAGAAACGCTACTATGGCTTCACATCCGTTTTCGTCGACGTCAACAACGATGGCAAGGTAGACCTGCTCGTCTCGAACGATTCCACTCCCAACTATCTTTACCTCAACAAGGGAGACGGCTCCTTTAAGGACGCCAGTTTCTCTTCGGGTTTTGCCTTGAATCAGGACGGCCAGGAAGTGGCCAACATGGGTATGGCCATCGGCGATTATCGCAACAACGGTTTGCTGGACCTTTACACGGGAACGTTCTCAGACGACTACAAACCGCTGTTCCGTAACGGGGGCAACGCCTACTACACCGAAATCGCCCCGGAAATAGGCATGGCTCAATTCACCTACCCGTTTCTCACCTGGAGCACCGAATTCATCGACTACGACAACGACGGCTGGAAGGATATTTTCGCCGTCAACGGACACGTTTATCCGCAAGTGGATCAGCACAACTTCGGAACCTCCTTTGCCCAACGTCCTTTCTTGTTTCACAACGTGAGAAAAGGGGAGAAGTTCGAAGTCGTTCCCGCTGTCGAGGGCACCGGTCTGGCCGCAGTCATTCCGGGCCGCGGAGCGGGGTTCGGAGATCTGTTCAATGACGGCAAGATCGATGTGGTCATCAATTGCCTGGACCACACGCCGGCCCTCATGCGGAACGTGAATCCAGACCAGCACCATTGGGTCGGGTTGCAATTGATCGGCGGGCCGAAGAGCCCGCGAGATGCCATCGGCGCGACCGTATACCTCACCGCACGGGGCATTAAACAGCGCGGCGATGTGATGAGCGGGGGAAGTTACGAGTCATCGAACGACCAACGCCTGCATTTTGGCTTAGGGGATGCCAGCACCGTGAGCGCAGTGGAGGTTCACTGGCCAAGTGGATTTGTCGAGCAGGTGTCGCTGCCGTCGGTCGACCGGATTTTCGCGATCGAAGAAGGCAAGGGGGTAGTACCGAGCGTTTACGATGCCATTGCGCAGAATGCGGCGCAGCAGAAAATCGCCAGCCATGGTGCGAATTGAACCAAACACTGCCAGGGAAAGGTTATTGAGCAGCGAACGGGAGCCGTTTACGGGTGAACCGCGAAGGAGGTGCATATGAAATTGCAATCTAGGCGCGTTGTCGTTGCAACGGTCGCCTTGTTGGCGATTTTCTGCGCCGCGTTGAGGACCTCGCTCGCTCGATCGCAAGAAGAGTCGAAGGCCCAGCCACAACCGCAGTACCCGGCCCAGTCACCGTCACAGCAGGAGAGCGACCGCAAAGCCTACGCCGACAAGGTTCGCGAAAGCTATGACTTTCGTTTCGGCCCCAACAATATTTCGATTCCTGGCAATGCCGCTATCGAGGGCAATGACTTTATCCAACCGGGAGCTTTCCCAAAGGCCACGTATTGCGCTACGTGCCACGCGCAAGCGTACAGTCACTGGCGCCAGGCGTTGCACTCCAACTCGTTTCGAACGCCGTTCTACCGCACCAGCGTCAACATCCTTCGGCGCACCAAGGGCATCGAATTCACCCGCCACTGCGAAAGCTGCCACAATCCTATTGCGGTAGTGTCCGGCGGACTCACTCAAGATTCGAGAGTCGACCGCGGATTCGATCAGGACGGACTCACCTGCTTGACCTGCCATGCCGTCCAGAAGCTTCAGCCGACGGTGGGAAATGGGGGCTTCATACTCGGCGTTCCTTCCGTGATGGTTGATGAAAACGGCAACCGGATCCCCGGCGAAGTGCCCTACGAACAGATTATGAGTCATCCGGAGCGGCACTCGAAGGCGGTGATGAAGGATTTTTACCGCACACCGGAGTTCTGCGCCGCGTGTCACAAAGCCAACCTCCCGGAACCCTTGAACGACTACAAATTCGTTCGCGCATTCACGGTGTACGATGAATGGCACAACTCCAAATTCTCGAAGCGCAATCCGCTCACCTTCTATTCGGCTGATTTCACGACCTGCCAGAACTGCCACATGAAGCGCTCCGCTCCGACGATGACGGAGTACGGCGCGAAGAATGGCACGTTCGCGTCGCACCGCTGGGCGGCCGGCAATACGGCTGTCCCGTTCTACTACGGCTTCGACGAGCAACTGAAGAAGACCGTCGAGTTCCTGCAAACCGGCAACTACCTGAACGTGGATTTGTTTGCCATCAAGAAGCAGGGCCAGGACGAGATGATCGCCCCGTTGGGTTCGGTACCGTTTACCCTGGAGCCGAACGACACGATCCAGACCATGGTCGTCATTCAGAACAAAAACATCGGCCACTCGCTGGTTCCCGAAGTGCGCGACCTGTATGAGCCATGGGTGGAGTTCACGGTCAAACAAAGCGACGGAACTGAAATTTACCACAGCGGCTTTCTGAAACCGGACGGTTCGCTGGACACCCGCGCGCACAGCTTCACGAACCGGCCCGTCGACGAAAATGGCGTCTTTGTGGACAACCACAAAGTGTTTACCATCCACTCCGTCGCCTACGACAACACCATCCAGGCGGGCCGTTCGGTGATGGTCCGCTACGAATTCAAGATTCCTCCCAACGCCAAGGGGCCTCTGAGCGTCACTGCGCGCGTCAACTACCGCCATTTGCGCCAAAGCTATTTGAACAACATTTTCGGAACCGACCATCCCGCCTATCCCGTGATTGAAATCGCTTCGCGAACGCGCACTCTCAACCTCGGGGACAACCCGGCGACCGAACCTGATCCGCAGGACAATCCCGACTGGATGCGCTGGAACAACTATGGCATCGCCAACCTTGATCAGCTGCAGTACGCAGAGGCGGTCGATGCTTTCAACCAAGTCGTGGCTTTGCGGCCGGACTATGCGGATGGATTCACCAACATTGGTCTCACCGAAATGGAATGGGAAAAGTACGGCTCCGCGCGCGGCAGCCTCCACGTGGCGCTGTCGCTGGCCAACGACAACGCTAGGGCGCTTTATTACATGGCGTTGGTGGAGCGCCGCTCGGGCCATCCTGATGCAGAGGTCGCCGACTTGGAAAAGGTCGTTGCGCAATATCCGTTGTCGCGAGACGCCCGCCGCGAACTCGGAAAGTCCTATTATCGCCAAGGCAAGTCGGAACAAGCCGTGCAGCAGTTTGAAGCGTTGCAGGCCATCGATCCAGACGATGTAACCGCGCACTACAATCTCTCCATTCTTTACGCCCGAATGGGTATGCCGGAAAAAGCAGCCGAGCAATCCGCGCAGTTCGCGAACAAGAAAGTCGATCCGGGCGCGCCCACCTACTCGCTGGACTTCCTGCTCAAGCACCCTGAAATCTCGACCGAGAGCGTGCCGTGGCACATCCACACGGATTTGTCCCCGGAATTTTCGGCTGAGCGGCCGCAGGGCGGTACGCAGGCCAACGGCAAGAGCGGTAGGTCGCCGAACGGCAAGCCAGCGGACAGTAAGCCTGCGGCCAGTAAGTCACAGAACGCGAAGCCAGCGGACAGCAAGGCCGGTGAGAAAAAGTAATGCCTTTCACGTCACGCAACCAAACTTCCGCGATCTGTCGCGGCATCCTTCAGAGGGCGAGGTTTAGACGCAAATGGCGTTCGCACTTGGCTCCGCAGCGTGCACTTCAGTTTTGCACACCCCATCGAAGCCAAAGCCTTGTCGCTTTGATTTGCACGCGTCTGCTTTTTCTGTTCGCGTTCTGGTCTGTTTTGTTTGGGCTTGCCGCCGAAGCAAGACAAACCTGCCCGTGGCTGAACGAGGCGACCGCCGCCGGCTTCCTGGACGGGAAAGTAACATCGACCGTCAGTTTTGCGATCAAAGACAAGACCAACGCCAATTACTCCGACACCGAGAAGAACGACGCCACCTGTGAATTTGTCCGGCATCAGGGCTCCCTGGTGATGAGTCTGCGCATTGAAGTGGAAACGATAACCGGGCCGTCTGACTCGTTCAAATCGTATCTCGCACGCTGCGGGCCGCACGCCGCTGCTCTGACAGCGATCGGAAATGAAGCCGTCGCTTGCGGATTCGATGGCAAGAAGAACCAGGTTTCCGAGCAGGTCGTGAGCCGCGTGCGTGGCCGCGCCTTCACGGTGAGGATTACTTCGAACTCCAATTCGTCGGATCGGGGTGTGCTCCGCGACAAGACGCGCGGTGTCGCTGAGCAGGTCGCGGGCTTTCTATTCTAAGGAACATTCGCTTTGACGGCCCCCATCACATGTCCCGACGTAGCAATCCCCAGCGACGAATACGGTGCGGCATGGTGTGTCTCGCCTCGAACGCGTGCGCATTTCAATTCCTGCCGGCCAATTCCAGAATCGCGAAGGTTCGCGTGCTGAAGAAAATTACCGTCCTCCTGGTTGATGATCACAAACTGGTCCGCGCCGGCTTCCGGCGCATCATCGAAGACGAAGACGACCTCATCGTGATCGGTGAAACCGGCGACGGCGCCCAAGCGATACAGATGGCTCGCGAACTTGCGCCGACCGTCGCTTTGATGGACTGTTCACTCCCTGGAATCAACGGTTTGCTCGCAGCCCAGCGCATAATTGCCTTGTCTCCTCGGACCGCCGTGCTCATGGTGAGCATGCATGCGGATGATGGCCATATCGCCCAGGCCCTCCGCGTCGGAGCGCGAGGATACATCGTGAAAAATGTCGAAGACATCCACCTGGTCTCCGCGATTCGCCGCGTCGTAGCCGGCGACCTCGTTTTTCCAGCCGCGATCATGCAACAACAGGAACGCAAAGTCCCGCCCCCGCGCACTTTGAGTGCACGCGAACGAGAAATCGTGCAATTGATCGCCGAAGGAAAATCAAACAAACAAATCGCTGCCCAACTGGGTCTCAGCGTAAACACCGTGGCAGCGCATCGCGGAAACATCATGAAAACTCTTCGAGTTCATAAAACCGCCGACCTGGTGAAGTACGCCATCCGGAACGGTCTGGCAGGTATCGCGTGACCGGCGGGCCCGGGCGGTAAGCTGGCTGCCGCGACCCCAACTTTTCTCCATTCTTTCCATCGAAAAGATTCAGCCTAGATTGCGTCACTCTCGCGGTATGCTCGCGCAGGAACAAAACAAAAACAGTTCTAACGAGTGAACCATGTCCACGGAAACGATCATCGAACAGAGCACCACCACCGAAGCTCTTTCGCCCTTCCGCACGCGCTGGGGCCGCGAGTTTTCGCCGCATGAAGGCAACCCCGACTTTGTCCTTTCCCTGGCTCGGGGTCTCCGTGTGATCGAATTCCTGGACGGACATCCCGATGGACTCACGATTGCGGAAATCTCTCGCCACACGGCGCTCTCTCGCGCGGCGGTTCGCCGGCTGCTGATCACCTTGCAACTCCTTGGGTACATTGAAGCGGACGTGCGCAAGTACCGGCTGCGCCATGGCGGCCTGCGAAGGCAAGCATAAATACCTCTTCAGCGTGTCGCTGTTGCGTTCCTGCAGACGGCATCTTTCCCTCCAACCGCCCTACTACGCCCCTGCTGTAGAATGACAACCCTTGGTACCGCAACCCGAATTCGACCATCTGCGCGTTGTACTGGTGGCGACGCGAAACGCCCTTAACATCGGCGCGGCTGCTCGCGCCATGAGCAACTTCGGCTTCTTTAATTTGACGGTTGTGAATCCTTACGAGCCATCTTTTCGGGAGGCCCGCTCTGCCGTAGGTGCCCTGGAACTCCTTGCCCGCGCGCAGGAATTCAAGACGGTCGAGGAAGCTGTCGCGGATTGCACGCTGGTCGTGGGTACTACGGCGGTGGGGCGGAGGGAAGTGCGGCATCCCGTCAAACGACTGGAGGATGGTGCGCGGGTGATCCGCAAGCGTCTCGCGTCCAGCCGTGTGGCGATTTTATTTGGCTCGGAGAAATTCGGGCTTTCGAATGAGGACCTGAGTCATTGCAACTGGTTGCTGCGTATTCCTACGCGCGAAGAGCACCGCTCCATGAATTTGGGTCAGGCCGTGGCGGTGTGCCTGTACGAGCTTGCGCGCAATTCCAAAATCGCGACGCCGCAGGAGAAATCCAATCCGGCAACCGCCGGCGATATCGACCGCGTTGCCGCATTGCTGCTCGAGGCGTTGCACGCCAGCGGATCCCTGAAGTCGCGTTCCGCGCCGCGGACCGAAGAAAAACTGCGACGCCTTATGCGTCGGCATAACCTCACTGCCGATGACGCCAAGTTCTGGCTCGGCATGTTCCGGCAGATCGTGTGGAAGATGAGCCCCCCGACCGAGCGCAGGGAAGGGTGACTAGATTCACTGCCGTCCGCCGACCGCAACCGTCTCTACGCTCTCCTGGTTCCGATCGAGCGCGCGCGCCGCGGCGTCCCGCACTGCTTTCACTCCGGCACTCCGCACACTGTCAGGCTCGAGCCTCAAATACGCATTCAGATCCTCGACCAGTGCGGCCGCATTGTTCTGCCGCCGGTGGATCTGGGCCAGCAGCAAATGCGCCATCGCGAAATCCGGATTGTAGAGCACTGCCTGGCGGGCGCTGTTCTCGGCCTCCGACACCCGGTCCGCGCTGTACAACACCCATGCCAATGTGAAATTGCCGCGCGCGCTGGTGGGATCCAGACTCAAACCGGCGCGGATAAAGGCCAGCGCATCGTCGAACTGCTTGTCGTTGCCCAGAGTCAGCCCTAACCCGAACAATGGCGGGGCAAAGCGGCCCTCGCTCAATGCAATGGACTTGCGGAAAGCGGTCTCGGCATCTCCACTGAGGCGTAGCTCGAGATTCGCAAGGCCTATTTTGTAGTACGCCTCGTAGAAATCGTGATAGGCCGCAATCGCTCGTTGAAACTCGCCGACGCTGCCGGCCCAGTCCTTTCGGGCAAATCTTTGTATCCCCTTGTTATACGCGTCGCGCGCTTTGTCGGGAATAGTCAGCTCGCGCACCGAAATCGTGGGAGCCGAATTTTCGGCCGGCGGGAGGTCACTTTTATCCGCATGTATTTGTCCGAAAGCCGCTAACGGCAGAGTGGTAAGGGTCAGAAAGCCAAACGCAACCAGGCGGGCCCCGATCATCATTGCACCTCTTGCAGGAAGGAAATGCTTCCCCTCGATTCGATTTATTTTGAAGAGGTTTGGACCGCGCGGAACACCTGAATTTAACGATGTATAAGGTAGAGCACCTGGCCGTTCGTACAGGTATCTCTGTGAACGGTGCGCAGCACTTGCGGAGGATGCGAGACCGATTTCTCGTTCATGCTTTCTCCTTCCAAACTTTGCAGAGACGATTCATGTGCCTGTCTGGTTGTTGTTGGGAGGTCGCGCCATTCATTGAGGTCGCGCCGAACGACGCTGGGTGTTATGCGAATTTTTCTCGGGGGGTCCTGGGATTTGTGCGTGGACGAACTTTGGCCGACGGCCGAGCGCGCCTTCCGAGGTCCTTCGCGAAACGCCCCTGACACTCTTCAAACTCAGCAGGTCGAACATCGCGTCGCGGATGGCTCGATCGAGCCGGCCCTGATATCGGCAAATCGCCACCGCCTCGCGCGG
>Ga0209420_1001743_pt1 | contig 10051 bp, 8 predicted proteins | sample BlaSpr_A8_OM1_O1_FD_187972 | JGI IMG/M metagenome (GOLD analysis project Ga0209420, IMG submission 187972) | Forest soil microbial communities from Thunder Bay, Ontario, Canada - Black Spruce, Ontario site 2_A8_OM1_O1 (SPAdes) (version 2) | ecosystem: Environmental > Terrestrial > Soil > Boreal...
TCGAAGAAAAGGTCCGCGCGGAGTGCAAGCGCCACAAAACCGAGGGCCTGCCAATTGAGGTCGTGAACGCCCTCGAAGTCATCACCATGACCGATTCGCCTTCGCAGGCGTTTCGTCGCAAGAAGGAGAGCTCGGTCCACGTGGCGGCGAAGCTGGTTCGCGACGGCGAAGCCGAGGGCCTGGTCAGTGCCGGCAATACTGGCGCGGTAATGACCATCTCGCGTTTTCTGCTCGGCACTTTACCTTCGGTGGATCGGCCGGCGCTGGCCGCACCGTTTCCCACGGCGAAGGAAACCGTGACCGTGATCGTCGATGTGGGCGCGAACGTCGATTCGAAACCAGCGCAGATCAAACAATTTGCGGTCATGGGCGAGATTTACTATCGCTCCATTTTTGGCACCGCAAAGCCACGCGTGGCGCTGCTTTCCATAGGTGAAGAGGAGATGAAAGGCAATGAGCTCACCAGGGAGGCGGCAGCGCTGCTCAAAGAGACCTCCCTCAACTTTGTCGGCAACGTGGAAGGCCGCGATGTTTTCAGTGGCGATGTCGACGTCATCGTCTGCGACGGTTTCATCGGTAACGTCGCCCTGAAGATTAGCGAAGGGGTCGCGCAGCACATTACGAAAGTTCTGAAGAAAGAGCTTCGTGGCAGTTGGAGGTCGAAGTTGGGATATCTTCTGGCCAGGCCGGCTTTCAAGGAGTTTCGTAAGAAAATCGATTATGCCGAATATGGCGGCGCGCCGCTGCTTGGAGTGAAGGGCATTTCCGTGATTGGGCATGGGAGTTCAAACGCCAACGCGATCAAAAATGCAATTCGTGTGGCCGCAGAGCTGAGCCGCGCCCAGGTGAACGAGAAGATCGAGAGGGAACTTTCTGCGGCCGTCATGGCGGCGGAGAACTAGAAATTGGGGGTTAGATCGGGGATCAGCCCATTCTCTTGTCGAGAATGTGATGTGGCAGTGCGGGTTTTGACTTAGGGTGTTGCAGTAAGCCAGAGCGGTAAACTCACCACGGATACAAAAATGGCCAAGCTTGCTTTTCTATTTCCGGGTCAAGGTTCGCAGTATCCAGGCATGGGACGTGACCTGGCTCAGAATTTTGACTCGGCCCGCAAGGTCTTCGAAGAAGTGGATGCCGCGCTTGGCATGCCGCTGAGCAAGATTTGCTGGGAAGGTAGCGAACAGGACCTGAAGAAGACTGAGAATACCCAGCCTGCAATCCTGGCGGTTTCTGTAGCGGCTTACCGCATTCTGCGGGACGAAGATGTGGTGCCCGACGTCGTTGCTGGCCATTCCCTCGGTGAATACTCGGCGCTGGTCGCTGCTGGCGCGCTTGAACTGGCGGACGCCGCCAAGCTCGTCCGCAGCCGCGGCCGGTACATGCAGGAGGCCGTCCCCGAAGGCGAAGGAGCCATGGCTGCGATTCTCGGATTGCCACCCGCGGAAGTAGTGGAAATTACCAAAAAGGCGGGTGGTGTCGACGTTTTGGCCGCCGCCAACTTGAATTCCATGGAGCAAACGGTAATCTCCGGTTCGGCTGCGGCAGTGAAGCGGAGTGTGGAGATGGCTTCGCAGCTTGGCGCAAAGCGCGCCGTAATGCTGCCTGTTTCCGCGCCATTCCACTGCGAGATGATGATGCCCGCGCAGAAGAGGCTGGAAGCGGACTTGCGCGCCGCGAAATTTCACGATTTGAGTTTTCCCTTGTTTACCAACGTCGACGCCGAGCCCATCACCAAGGGTGACGATGCGCGCGAAGCCCTGATTCGCCAGGTGTGCATGCCGGTGCGGTGGTACGAATCGATTCAGGCAATGATCGCCGATGGGATTCACCTGTTCATTGAGGTGGGTCCCGGAAAAGTGTTGAGTGGGCTATCCCGTCAGATTGACCGGGGTGTGCGCTGCGTGGGCGTGGATGATTCTGCTACCTTGCAAGCGGCACTGGAAAAAATCCATCAGGTGCGCGTGGAGAAGGCCGAGTCATGAGCGGGTTTTCCCTGAAGGACAAAGTCGCTTTGGTTACTGGCGCTTCCCAGGGAATCGGGCGCGCCACGGCGCTGGCCTTGGCGAAGGCGGGCGCCAGAGTCGCCATTGCTGCGCGGCAGACTGATAAGCTGACGACGTTGTTGTCTGAAATTGAATCGGGCGGTGGCGCCGGCTTGCTCCTGGCGATGGATGTCAGCGATCCCGGACAAGTGCGTGCCGGTTTTCAGCAGGCCGTCGGCCACTTTGGCCGGCTCGATATTCTGGTGAATAACGCGGGGATCACTCGTGACGGACTCGCCCTGCGCATGAAGCTGGATGACTGGGAAATAGTCCTGCGCACCGATTTGACCGGTGCTCATCTGTGCGCCCAGCAAGCCATGGGCACCATGCTGAAGCAGCGATCCGGGCGCATCATCAACATCACCTCGGTAGTGGCGGAGACGGGCAATCCCGGGCAGGCGAATTACGTAGCCGCCAAAGCAGGTCTGATTGGCCTTACCCGGGCTCTAGCGGTTGAGGTGGCTTCGCGCAACATCACAGTTAACGCGGTGGCGCCTGGGTTTATTGCCACGCCGATGACTGAACATCTCGATCAAAAAGTAAAAGACTTCATGCTGGCGCGCGTTCCGCTGGGCCGCGCGGGGACCGAAGCCGACGTGGCCGCCGCCATCGTCTTTCTCGCGAGCGACGAGGCCGCCTACATTACCGGCCATATCCTGGATGTAAACGGCGGCATGTACATGGGCTAACTGGTTAAATTGTCACATTCAGGCCATTTCTTGCATCTCTCACGGTTGACCCGGATTCAAGCGGCGCTTAGAATGGGCAGGTTTAAATTGATCCAGGGCGGCGATTGCAGCACGCGCGCGATGTAGCCGATTGCAGCTCGCCAAAAGCGGAGGAACAACCAGCATGGCCAGCGTTGATGAACGCGTGAAGCAGATCATCGTCGAGCAGCTCGGTGTCGACGAAAGCGAAGTGACACCAACGGCGTCATTTGTAGACGATCTAGGGGCCGACTCGCTCGATACGGTCGAGCTGGTCATGGCTTTTGAAGAGTCGTTTAATATCGAGATTCCCGACGAAGATGCGGAAAAGATTACCACCGTTAAAGACGCCGTCGCTTACATCGAAAAGCATTCCCAAGGGAAAAAGTAGCCCCCGCCATTCCTCACAGGAGAGACCGTAATTGAAGCGCCGAGTCGTGGTCACAGGTGTCGGCCTGGTCTGCGGGTGTGGCATCGGAACCGAGGAGGTCTGGAAAAGCCTTCTCGCGGGCAAAAGCGGTATCGGCCCGATCTCCCACTTTGACGCGACCAATTTCGATTGCCGCATTGCCGGCGAGGTGCGCAATTTCGACCCGCTGGATTGGATCGAGAAAAAAGAAGTCAAGAAAATGGGCCGGTTTATTCAACTGGCTCTCGCTGCGACGGACTGCGCGATGAAGATGTCCGGCTTGCAAGTCACCCCTGAAATTGCCGACCAGACTGGCGTTTACATTTCCTCGGGTATCGGTGGATTCGACGTTATCGAGCGCGAGCATTCCAAGTTCTTGCAGGGTGGCCCAGGACGCATCTCTCCATTTTTTATTCCAGCTTCGATTATCAATTTGGCGTCTGGCCACGTTTCGATTCGCTACGGCGCTCGCGGGCCAAATACAGCTACCGCTACGGCTTGTTCGGCCTCCGCACACGCTATTGGTGACGCCACTCGCCTGATTCAGCACGAGTATGCGGATGTAATGATTGCAGGAGGCGCGGAAGCATCGATCACGCCCATGGGCGTGGGTGGCTTCGCCGCCATGAAGGCGCTTTCCACTCGAAATGACGAGCCGGAACGAGCCAGCAGGCCATTTGACGCCGAGCGCGATGGCTTTGTGGTTGGCGAGGGATCTGGGGTGCTGATCCTTGAGTTGCTTGAGCACGCCCAGAAGCGGGGCGCGACAATTCTAAGTGAAGTCGTCGGATATGGCATGTCCGGCGACGCGCACCACATCACTCAGCCCGCCGAGGACGGCGATGGCGCCTACCGCGTCATCAATGCCACCTTAAAAGACGCGGGGGTCGCTCCTTCGGACGTAAGCTACCTGAACGCTCATGGGACTTCGACGCAAATTGGCGATGCGATTGAAACAACCGCGTTGAAACGTGCTTTTGGCGAGGCTGCCAGGAAACTGCCGGTGAGCTCGACCAAGTCGATGACCGGTCATTTGTTGGGTGGCGCGGGTGGCTTGGAGGCGGGAATTAGCATCCTGGCGCTTCGCGATCAAATCCTGCCGCCGACCATCAACTACGAGAACCCTGACCCAGCCTGCGATCTCGATTACGTGCCGAATCACGCTCGCAAGGCCGAAGTCCGTTATGCCTTGTCGAATTCCTTCGGTTTTGGCGGGACCAACGCATCGCTGTTGTTCAAGCGATGGGAAGATAAGTAGCTTCGCGGAAGATGGCCCCCTCGGTGACTTTCATTTCCTAAGGAGTAGCCTTTGAAGATCGGTGTTTGCATCAAACAAGTTCCCGCCAAGGATGCGCCCCTTTCCATCGCCACACCTGCGCACTGGATTCGCGAATCCGACATTGGCTTCGAGACCAATGAGCCCGACGCTTTCGCGTTGGAGGAGGCCCTCCGCCTGAAGGAAAAGCACGGCGGTGAAGTCGTCGCAATTTCCATGGGGCCGGAACGTGTCAAGCAAACCATCAAGGAAGCGCTCGCCAAGGGCGCCGATCGCGGAATCCACGTCATCGACGATAAATTCTACGAACTTGACCCACTGAGCTCGGCACGATCAATCGCCGCAGCGATTCAAAATGAAAAATTTGACCTGGTTCTGACTGGCCTCCAGAGCGATGACCAGGGATTTGGGCAAACTGGCGTCTTACTGGCCGAAATTCTCGGCCTTCCTCACGCAACCATCATCATGCAAATCGAGTTGCTCGAAGGCCAGCGCATGAAGCTAAAGCGCGAACTCGAAGCTGGCTGGTTCCAGTGGGTTGAGCTGCCGATTCCGGCGGTGCTGTCCATACAGTCTGGCATCAATAAGCCGCGTTACGCGACGCTGAAGGGGATTATGGCCGCGAAGAAGCGTGAAATTGCCGCCGTGCCACGCGCTTCATTGAACGTGCCCGCAGGACTGACCCAGAAAGTTCAGAAGATTTACGTGCCCAGTCGCACCAAAAAGACTGAGTTTATTACCGGTTCCCCGAAGGAAATCGCCGTCACGCTGGTGGAAAAACTGAAACACGAAGCGCGGGTGCTGTAGCCATGAAAATCTTCCTCGTCAGCGAACAGCGCGAAGGCAAATGGAATAAGACCAGTTTCGAAACGCTCACGGCCGCGCAAAAAATCGCTCAACAAACGGGCGGTTCGCTTTCCGGCGTAGTAATTGGCAAAGGCGTTGGTTCGCTGGCTGCTGAAGTTGGCAAATTCCAGCTTGAGCAAGTCTTCCTCGTCGAGCACGACCTTCTTGAGCAATACACGCCCGATGGCTACTCAATCGCTCTCAAGCAACTGGTGGAAGCGGAAAAGCCCGATCTGATTCTTTTCCCACACACCTACCAGGTGCGGGACTTCGCGCCCAAACTAGCCGCCTCCATGGGTAAGGGCATGATCGGCGACTGTGTCGATTATCGTTACGAGGATGGCCAGCTCGTTTTCGTTCGCCAAATGTTTCAGGGGCGCACCGTTGCCGACGTTGTTTTCGAAGGGCCAAGGCCATGGATCGCAACCTTCCAGGCCGGTGCTTTTCGTGCCGATCAAGCCCAGCAGCGCCAGGGCGGTGACACGCCAGTGAAGAATTTCAGTGTGAATCTGCAAGCCGATCAAATTCGCACTAAGCCTCTGGAGCTATTTCGCGGAGCGAAGCAAGCCGTCGACCTCTCGCAGGCCGCGCGTTTGGTTTCGATCGGTCGTGGCATCAAGGCGCCGGAAAATATTGCTATCGCCGAGAAATTAGCCAAAGCACTGGACGCAGAAATTGCTGCCTCGCGGCCGATTTGTGACGAGGGCTGGCTGCCCATGGAGCGGCAAATTGGAAGCTCCGGGCAAACCGTAGCGCCAAAACTGTATCTAGCATTAGGAATCAGCGGCGCGATTCAGCATGTTGTGGGCATGAAGGGTTCACGCACCATCGTGGCTATCAATAAGGATCAAAACGCCCCGATTTTTGAAGTCGCCGACTACGGCGTCGTGGGTGACCTTTTCGAGATTGTTCCCGCGCTCACCGAAGAACTCGAGAAATCCAAGACTGCGTAGCGTTGAAAGCCTTCGTTCCTATCGCCGCGGCCCTCCTTGCCGTCGGCCTTCACTCCACGCCTTCCAGTCCTCGCCAAGCAGCTACCCTCGCAGAGTCAAATAGATTTGCCTCACAGGCTTCGGGACAGCAAGCCTCCGGGGCCGCCAGCGATATCGCGCCCGATCCCCGCGAACTGATCCAGCGCTCCGCCCAGAACGAACTACAAAACGAAAAGTTGGCCCGTTCCTACACCTTCATTCAGCGCGAGGAAGAGCACCGGCTCGATTCCAGCGGCAAAGTTGTTTCGACTGAGTCCGAAACTTCCGAGATTATGATTCTTTACGACGAGCCGATCGAACGGCTCATTGCCAAGAATGACAAGCCGCTTTCACCGAAAGACGCTGCCAAGGCGGAAGAAAAAATCGACAAGTTCATGAACGAACGCAAGAATGAAACTCCCGAACAACGCCAGAAGCGTTTGGATAAGGAGGAGAAGGAGCGCGAGGAGGGACGTGCCTTTGTGGCTGAAATCGCCCAAGCCTACAATTTCACTTTGGTAGGAACCCAGAATATCGAGGGACGCGATGCCTACGAAATCGACGCGCAGCCTCGCCCCGGATATAAGCCGCAGAGCCGCGCCGCGAAGCTTCTGCTGCCCAAATTCACATTCCGCGTCTGGATCGACAAGCAGGACTCGCAATGGGTGAAGATCGACGCGGAAGCGATCGACAATGCGACCTGGGGACTTTTTCTGCTGAAGCTCTACAAGGGAAGCAAAGCCAGCCTGGAGCAGACCCATGTGAATGACGAAGTCTGGCTGCCCAAGCATATTCACGTCGACGTCCGAGCGCGTGTGGCGCTCTTCAAAAGCTTCAACGAAGATATAGACATCACCTATAAGGACTACAAAAAATTCAGGACCGAAATTAAGCTGAGCCCCTCGGTGCCCGTGACCCAATGACGGTGTAGCAATGACCGTGCCCGCCGCGGGCCTTCATTGGTAGAATGGCGTAATGTCCAGCTCGGCGCCCCCGTCATCTTCCAACGCCACACCCGACGTATCTCCACAAACTCAGCCACCCATTCAGCGCGAAACACTGGACGCCGAAGTACTCATCGTTGGTGCTGGCCCCGCCGGGCTCGCTTGCGCGTATCACCTGGCTAATCTGATTGAAAAGCACAATGCCGCAGGCAAAAAGCCTGAGCTTAGTGCGGAAAATATCTACGTCCTCGAAAAAGCTCGGGAGATAGGCGGCCATCAACTTTCCGGCGCGATCATGGATCCCTGCGGCCTTCGCGAGCTCGTCCCTGATTTCGAGTCCAAAGCGCCACTCGACACAAAAATTACCGGCGATGCCGCTTATTACTTCACCTCAAAGAGCTCCTGGAAACTTCCCATTACTCCTCCGCCGCTGGCGAATCACGGCAACTACGTCATTTCGCTAAATAAATTGGTGAAATGGCTGGGCGGCTTGGTCGAAGCAAAAGGCGTGAACATTTTCACGCAGTTTGGCGGCGCCAGCGTGATTTACGAAGGCGAACGCGTGGCGGGAGTGATCACCGAAGACAAAGGCCTCGATGCTGAAGGCCATCCAAAGGAAAATTACACTCCCGGATATGAGCTGCGCTCAAAAATTACCGTGCTCGCTGAAGGCCCGCGCGGCTCGCTTACGAAACATCTGGTCAGCACACTGCATCTCGACGGCCTGAACCCGCAAGTCTACGGCCTCGGCATCAAGGAATTGTGGGAAGTGCCCGCTGGGCGCATCGACACAGGCTTCGTCGCGCACACTCTGGGGTGGCCGCTCGATTCCAATATGTACGGCGGCGGCTGGATTTATGGGATGCAGAATAATCGCGTCTCGCTGGGCATGGTAATCGCGCTCGACTATCACAACCCGCTTTTCGACCCACACGAAGCGTTTCAAAAGTTCAAAACTCACCCGCATGTGAAGCGAATTCTGGAAGGCGGGAAGATGATTCGCTATGGCGCAAAAACCGTGCCATATGGTGGCTGGTATTCCATGCCGCGCCCGTACGCCGATGGCGTCCTGATCATCGGTGATTCCGGCAGCCTGCTCAATTCGCAGCGGCTCAAAGGCATTCACATCGGAATCAAGAGCGGCATGCTTGCCGCGGAAACGATTTACGACGCGCTTTGCGCTGGCGACACGTCCGCCAAAGCGCTTTCGGCCTATTCCTCGAAACTCGAAGCAAGCTGGATCAAAAAAGAACTATTTGCTGTACGCAATTTTCACCAGGCTTATCAAAAAGGCCTCTGGGCCGGGCTGTTTCATACGGCGCTGCAATTCATCACCGGCGGCCGTGGCCTTTTCGAGAAGTGGCGCGCCCCGGCTGGCTACCAGGAATATCACAAGCTGAATCGCGAAAAGAAATTGGTCGATCAATCCACGCGCTTTAAGGGCGATGGCAAGTTGACATTTGACCGGCTGACCGATGTGTATCACTCCGGAACCCGCCACGACGAAGACCAGCCTTGCCACCTCCACATCCTCGAGCCGAGTATCTGCGTTGACCGCTGCGTTCGAGAGTATGGCAATCCCTGCCAGTATTTTTGCCCAGCCGCCGTGTATGAAATGGTTTCCGAGGGCCAGCAATTCCGACTGAAAATCAACGCTTCGAACTGCGTACACTGCAAAACTTGCGATATTGCCGATCCCTACCAGATTATCGATTGGGTCGTACCTGAAGGTGGGGGCGGGCCCAACTACGAAGGAATGTAATTCTGAAGATTGCGGTGCGCGTACGAAATTAGGGTTGGGCTTCGGGTTTTGGTGCTGGCGCCGGCTTTGAAAACAATTTCCTGAATTTCGACCAGAATCCAGTTCCGGGCGCTTGATAAGGTTTGCGCGGTTTCGCCGCTGCTGCGGCCGGAGGCGTAGCGGTTGCCGTTTTGGTCGCTGGCGCAGTGGTTCCCGCGGGCGCTGGCGATGCAGCCCGCCCCGCTGAACCGGTGCTGGTTGTTCGTGCTGCGTTTCCTTTCGATTTTGCCGGCTTCGTCGCTGCCCCCGGTTTGCCTTGGACATGGCCATCGACCATAAATCCCTGATCTGGCTGCGCCTGTACGTTCACAACCTGGCCCTCTTCGATCGCCGGGGGCGGTGCTTGATAGGAGAGTGGTGACGGGGCGGCCTTGTATTGCGAATCCTGGATTTGCGGTGGCGTAGGCGCACCTCCAGCTGCGACGGCTGCACCCGTGGGCGGCGTTTGATTCAAGTTGCCGGCAAAAGCGGGCGTGTTATCCGCGGCCGCAGGAGCGGAGGGTGGTTCTTGCTTGGCCGGCACTGGTGATGCACCTGGCGCGTTGGCGCCAGCCGGCGAAGACGCGTTAGAAGTGGTTGCCGCGGGAGGGGGTGTGGCTGCGCGCCCCAGATCTATCGCCACACCTTGCGAGGCCGGCGGGTTGGGCGCGGCGTCAGAGGGCGGAGTGGTCGCAGTCTGGGCGCTACCTTGAGCTGGCTGAGCCGGCTGCTCGGCCGGCGGTTGATTAGCCCCCGGACTTGTCGTCTGCGTCGCGCTTTGAGCCGGCGCCCCTGCATTTGGCTGCCCTGGGGCCGCCGGCGGCGCTTGTCCGCTCGCTTCCGCTGGTGCGCCACTTGGGCTTGGCGCTGGCGATGAGGACGCCCCCGGTGACGTTGTCGTGTCAGCTCCCGGGCCGTTGGGTGTTGCCGCCGCGCTGCTGCCAGATCCAGCGCTAGATCCAGCGTTGGATCCACCGTTGGACCCGCCCTGATTTGGCGAATTTCCCGGAGGCCCATTCGACGTGGCAGTCGTTACCCCGGCGCCTGCGTTTCGTGGAGGCGGCTCACTATAAGTG
>Ga0209420_1001744_pt1 | contig 10050 bp, 4 predicted proteins | sample BlaSpr_A8_OM1_O1_FD_187972 | JGI IMG/M metagenome (GOLD analysis project Ga0209420, IMG submission 187972) | Forest soil microbial communities from Thunder Bay, Ontario, Canada - Black Spruce, Ontario site 2_A8_OM1_O1 (SPAdes) (version 2) | ecosystem: Environmental > Terrestrial > Soil > Boreal...
CCCCGCCACAAGATCCGCCTCATGGAAGAGCTCGCCGCGACGATGTGGCGCGAAGGTCGTCGAGCAATGTGCGTCGACCGCCTGGAGGACTGGCTTTACGGTCGACTTGACACAGACGACGAGATAGGGCGTTGGTTCAGGCTCAGCGGAGCTAATCTCAACGTGCTCGCCGAGGATCTCCGAACCGCCACCTTCGTTGTGCGCCCCGGAGTCGATGAGTTCGAGTTTGCCCACACGTCGCTACTCGAATATTTTCTTGCTCGCCACCTCGCTCGCACTCTCGAAGAAGGAGACACCGAGGCCTGGGCGCTTCCGATGCCAGGCGACGAGACGCTCAACTTCCTCGGAGAGATCATCGCCGCTCGAGACACTGAGGCCTGTCTAGAGGGTCTTCGGACGCTACGTACCCCCTACCGACAGCAGGCGTCCGAGTTGGCCTTCGGCTATTGCGTCCATGCGCTCAGCCGCGATGCTCCGTCGCTGCCGTTGGCTGGCTTCTCCCTTGATGGAGCGCTGCTCAGACACATCGACATCTCCGGGTCGAGAAGCGGACCGCTGCGCCATCTTACTGACTGCTCAATGGTCGGTGCGGACCTGCGGCAAGCTCGTCTCCACGGTGTGCGCATAGAGCGATGCGACCTGAGCAGCGCGCTGCTCAACCGCGCTGAAGCACACGACTGCGCCATTGAAGACGTTGCCTTTGATTGCGCCGACCTCACCGGATTCGTCGCCCGCGGTTGCAGTCTGGAGAATGTCCGTCTCCAGGACGCTCAGGCTCATCGGACACAGTGGCTGGATTGTAGGAGCGACCGAGTGGCGTGGCCGATGACTGATGACTCACACTTGTTTGCTGGCACGCCCGCCAACGAGGGTCTCGTGGCCCGACCGGAGCGTGACGACGCATCGCTTGTCAGCTTTGTTGGACATAGCGGCGGGATCCGTGGTGTGGCATGGTCGCCTGATGGGGTGCGTCTCGCAAGCGCTGGTGCGGACAGCATGGTACGTGTGTGGGATTGCGCCACCGGCGAGGAGCTACTGCACTTCGCCGGGCACGGCGGCGGGACGTTCGGCGTAGCTTGGTCGCCGGACGGAACCCACCTAGCGAGTGCCGGCGAGGACGGGACGGTGCGGGTGTGGGACTGCGTCAACGGTAGGGAACTCAGATGCTTCGCCGGGCATCGTGGCTGGGTGCGGTCCGTAGCCTGGTCTCCCGATGGGGCACGGCTTGCAAGCTGCGGCAACGACAACACGGTGCGCGTGTGGGCCTATTCAAGCGGTGAGGAGCTGTGTTGTCTAGTTGGACACCGCGACTGGGTGTGCGATGTGGCTTGGTCGCCCGACGGAACGCGTCTGGCGAGTGCTGGCAACGACGGGATGGTGCGAGTGTGGGACTGCACCAGGGGTGAAGAGATCTTGAACTTGGCCGGGCACGGGTATGCCGTGCGAAGCGTGGCGTGGTCGCCAGACGGGACGCGCCTCGCAAGCGGTGGCGTCCACGAGGCGGATCGCGTCTGGGATTGTGCCACTGGTGAGGAGATTCGGCGCCTAGCGGTGCGAGAAGGCGGCGGCAGCCTGAGCATGGCGTGGTCTCCCGACGGGAGATGTCTAGCGAGTGCAGGCATGGAAGGTAGGGTGCGCTTGTGGGACTGCCTCACGGGCGAGGAGCTGACGCGCTTGGCCGGACATAGCGGATGGGCGCTATGTGTAGTCTGGTCGCCTGACGGGGGGTGTGTGGCGAGCGCCGGCACTGACGGAACCGTGCGCGTCTGGGATGGCGCCACGGGCGACGAGATGCTCAGACTCGGAGGACATATTAACTGGGCGCTAAGCGTCGCCTGGTCACCCGACGCGGAGCAGATAGCGACCGCGGGTGAGGATGGGATGGTGCGGGTCTGGGACCGCGTCACAGGCGACGAGCTACTACACATGGCTGGGCACAGAGGCAGGGCACTCAGCGTGGCGTGGTCGCCCGATGGAACGCGCCTGGGGAGTACGGGCGACGATGGGGCACTGCGTATATGGGATCGTACGAGCGGCAGCGAACTCTTGTGTCTAACTGGGCGCGGCGAGTGTGTCTGCGACGTGGCGTGGTCGCCTGATGGCACGCGCCTTGCGAGCGTCGGCGACGACGGGGCGGTGCGAGTGTGGGATGACGCCACGGGTGAAGAGATGTTGCGCACAGCGGGGCACGGTGGCTGGGCGCTAGGCGTGGCGTGGTCGCCTGACGGCGAGCGTCTAGCGAGCGTTGGTGACGACGGGGTCGTGCGAGTGTGGGATTGTTCCACCGGTGAACAACGGTTTTGCTTGATGGGGCACGTTGGTCGTGCTCTGAGCGTGGCATGGTCGCCAGACGGGACGTGGCTAGCAAGTGCCGGTCAGGATGGGACGGTCCGTGTCTGGGCCTGTGCCCCGCAGGCGGCACTACTATCCTTGGACGGACACATTGGCCCGGTGCGTCGCGTCGCGTGGGCGACCGTTGGGATGTCACTCGCAAGCGTCGGTGACGATGGCACGGTACGGGTGTGGGATTGTGCCACCGGGGAGGAGTCGCGGCGGCTAGCGAGCCATGGCGGCGGGGCGTTCAGCGTTGCGTGGTCGCCCGATGCGGGGCATCTTGCGAGCGTCGGCGACGACGGCGCGGTACGCGTCCAGAACCCGGCGAGCACCCCCGCCGAGCTTGTCATCCACGTGTTCGATCAGACCGAGCGAGCGGTCGAGCGCGAAGGGCACCTCGCATCGTGCTCTTCCGAAGCATGGCGGTGGCTTGGATGGCTAGCACCGTCGCCAACTACAGGTCAGTTGACTCGCTATCCCGCCGAAACATTTGGCCGACTTCCTGAGCCGGACCGGCTTTGACGAAGAGTGTTGATCTGACCTGGGTTTAGCGGAGCTGTGTTTCTAGAATCCTGCGGCGTGCAGCGAGGAGGAGCACGTGCCCAGGCGGTATCCAGCAGAGCTACGCAGGCAGGTCGTCGACCTGGCGCGCTCTGGCACTACGGTCGCGCAGTTGCCAAGACGTTCGGGATGTCCGAGGCCACGATCTACAACTGGACCAAGCAGGAGAAGATCGACCGCGGATCAGCGTCAAGAGCAGGGGCGTCCCGCGCGGCCTCTCTCGTCGGGTCAGCTCGCGGGAGCGACGGCGCATCCACTTTGCGCTGCGGCGCGTGTGAGATCGGCATCCCAGCTGACAAGCGTGGTGTCGGTGGCGAGCGCGAGCGCACTTGCGAGATGAACGGCGTCGTATCCGCGTAGTGCGAGATCGTCGGCAAGCTCGCCCGCGTGGCGCGCGAGCGACCCGTCGATCCCGATCAGAAGCAGTTCGCTCTGCAGCGACTCGAACTCGTCGCGGGCGCGAGCGTACCCTGTGGCGCTCAGCCGCCGTGCACGACGGGCGCTAGCGAGCGCCGCGCGACCCTCGGGATAGCACAGGACGCTGGATGCCGCGCGAAGCCGGGTGCCCCATAGCTCGGCCGCCAGTTCAGATCCGGGCTCGACAACGACGAGCTTGACCAGCGCAGAGGTGTCGAAGTACAGGATCAGCGGCGCTGCTCGGCGACGAGGTCAGAAACCGAGCCGAGCGTCTGCACACGTGCCTGGCGCGAGCCGCGCGCACGCACCGGCGGGGTGATTAGCCCTCGCCTGACCAGGTCATCGAGCGGATCCTCGCCATCGACACCAGACAGCCGCGCGATCGGCTGACCCCGACGCGTGACCATGATCTCAGCGCCCTGCTCGACACGCTCGAGATGCTCGCTCAAACGATCGTGAAGCTCACGCACCCCTACCTCATACCCGTGCCCATGTAGCGTCATGTCTATGATCGTAGCAGCTACATTGCGCTCCTGTGGGTCCCGAGTCGCGCGAGCCTTACCGAAGTTCCAACCTCCGCTTATCGACCTGCTAACGGAAGGCCCCGCTCCGGCGGGGCCTTCCCAATACAAGTCACGCATGCCCGCCTGACCGTGCGCTAGCTTCAGGCGACGGTGGCGACCACGCAACGGCCAGGAGCCAAGGACGATCCCGGCCGCAGGGACCATCCCGGCCGACGCCAGCGCACGGCGGTCACGGGCGCGCTGGCGCTCGTGCTCATCGCGGTGGTGCTGTCCTTGAGAATCGCCACCGAGAACATGCCGCCGCCGACCATCCGGCGGACGCTCGCCGCATACGTGCGCCTGCCCGGCAGCACTCCCGCGTTGCAGTGGCCGCGCGAAGGCCAGGCCGCGGTCGAAGTCGAGGCGGTGGGCAGCTTCGGGTCCTCCGGGTCCACGGCGCCGGTGCCGATAGCAAGCGTGGCCAAGGTGATGACCGCCTACGTCATCCTGCGCGAACACCCGCTTGGTGCAGGTCACGACGGCTTCATGATGACGGTAACCGGGACACAGGTCGCCGAACAAAGGCAACGGCTCGCCGTCGGGCAGTCCACGCTGCCCGTGCGGGTGGGAGAGCAGATCAGCGAGCGCCAGGCTTTGCAGGCGCTGCTGCTGCCGTCGGCCAACAACATCGCTGTGATGCTCGCCGTCCACGACGCGGGCGGTGTGGCGGCGTTCGTGGCGCGCATGAACACGACAGCGCGAGCGCTCGGTATGAGCTCGACCACCTACACCGACCCGAGCGGCTACGACGCGACGACAGTGTCCACCGCGGTAGACCAGCTGCGACTCGCGCGCGCCGCCATGCGCGAGCCCGCGTTCGCGGCGATCGTCGATGAGCGCTCGGCCGAGCTGCCGGTCGCGGGGATGGTGGAAAACCTGAACGCGCTGCTGGGAGAAGACGGCTACGTGGGCCTGAAGACCGGCTCCGATCGCGCAGCCGGCGGCTGCTTCATGTTCGCCAAGGACATCACCGTCGGGGCGCGGCAGCTGACCGTTCTGGGGGTGGTGCTCGGCCAGCGCGAAGGCTCGCTGATCCCGGCTGCGCTTGCAAGCGCGCGAGAGCTGGGCGACTCGGCCGCCGCGGCCGTGCGCCTGCTGACCGCCCTACCGGCAGGCACGCGCGTGCTCATGGCGACCTCCGCTGGGGGACGGCACGCGACGGTGGTGACCAGGGGCGCCCTGCGCGAGCTCGGATGGGGCGGGCTGACGCTGCCCATCAAGGTGGCGCCGGTGCGTATGGCGACCACCCGGCTGAGGGCAGGCCAGCGGCTGGCGACGGTCACCATCGACGAGGTGGGCGGTCCCAGCACCGCCGCTGTGGTCATGCAGTCTCTTGGCGGGCCCTCGCTCGGCTGGCGCTTTGCCCACCTGCTGTGATCAGTCGGCTTTGAGCTCCTCGTCGGCCTCGCCGTAGAGCTCGTCCTGCTTGTCGGGCGCGTCATCGGATGCGGCGTCGCGCATGATCACTCCCGTGGAGTGCTGATCGCCGTGGGAGGTATGTTCGATGAGTTCCTCCTCGGCGAGCTCAAAGCCCTCGGACTCGCCTCCACCGGCCTCGTCCACCGCTCTGCGCGACTCGCGACGGCGCTCCTCGAGCTCGCGCAACGGGTCTTCGCCGGAGGGAAAGTCGTCCGGATCGGAAAGCAGGCCGTCAGGGTTCGAGGGGAGCTCGGGCATGGCTGCACACTACTCGGCGAGTCAAAAGTGCAACTGCTCGCGCGCGCTCTGCACGAGCGAGCCGCTGCTCTTGAGATCCTCAAGCGCCGCGCGCATCGCGTCGAGCTCGCACGCGACCTTGGCCGGCCACTGCTTGGGCGGGTGGTCGTCGAGCGTCTTCAGGCCGTTGCCCGTGATGATCGCCACGACCGTCTCGTCGGGGCCGAAACGCCCGGCGGCCGCGAGCTTCTCGAGCACCGCCACTGTCGTACCACCGGCCGGCTCGGTCAGCAGGCCCTCGGTGGCGGCCAGCAGGTCAATGCCAGCAAAGATCTCAGGGTCTGAGGCAAAGCCGCCCGTGCCGCCGCGTTTGCGCACCGCGTCGATCACCAGGTAGCCGTCGCCCGGGGCGCCGATCGCCAGCGAGTGCGCGGCCGTCTCGGGCGTCACCGGATGGACCTCTGCCTCCTCAGCCAGGATCGCGCTGGCGATCGGGTTGCAGCCGCTGGGCTGGGCGATGTGGATGCGCGTGGGGTCCGTCTCTGACAGCTCCAGCAACTGCAGCTCGACCAGGCCCTTGTGCAGGCGCGAGGACAGCGTGCCGCCGGCAGCAGCAGTGATGATGTGGTCGGGCGCGCGCCACTCCATCTGCTCGACGATCTCGAACGCCGCCGTCTTTGCGCCCTCGGCGTAGAACGGGCGCAGGGTGATGTTGGCGAACTCCATCCCGGTCGCTTCTGCGAGCTCGCGGCAGCGGCGATTGGCCTCGTCGTAGTTGCCCTCCACCTGGCAGACCTTCGCGCCGAGGGCCATGCATACGCGCGCCTTCATGTCCTCCAGGCGGTTGGGGTAGAAGACGTAGGAGTCCACCCCCGCCTTCGCCGCCAGCGAGGCCACGGCCGTGCCTACGTTGCCGGTCGACACGCAGCCGATCTCGGTCTTGCCCAGCTCCAGCAGCCGAGCCACCGACATCGACACCACGCGGTCCTTGTAGGAGAAGCTCGGCCGGTTGCTGGAGTCGTCCTTGAGGTACAAGTTTGCGATGCCGAGCTCCGCGCCCAGCCGGTCGGCCTCGATCAGCGGCGTGTAGCCGGCGTGGCGTCCCACACGCGCCTGCGCGGACGCGTCGACGATCGGCAACAGCTCCTCGAAGTGCCAGACGTTCTGGGGGCGCTCGGAAGCGGGGACGTCCCTGAAATGGCGGGCGGCCAACTCGTAGTCGTAGACGACGTCCAGACCCTTGCCGCAGTCCGGGCACGAGAACACGGTCTGCTCGAGCGGGTAACTGTGGTCGCAGCGGTGGCAGACGAGCGCCGTCGCGCAAGAGCGCGTCCGCTGCCTGGGGGGGCTCTCTGCGGTCTGAGTGCTCATGCGGGCACCTGCAACGATACGCCCGGCCACGGCGTCTGTGCGCTGTACTCATCGCCGCCGAAGGCGATCCACAGCTCCTCGGCCATATGCGGCGCCAGCGGACCGAGCACCTGGACGAGCTGCATGAGCGCCTCGATCAGCGCGTCGCTGTTGGCCCGGCCGAGCTCCGGTTGGCGCGCGAGCACACGTTTCTCGAAGTCCCTGATGCGGTCGAACAGGCGCATCACGTTGCGTACCGCGCTGTGCATCTCCAGGCTCTCCATGTCCTGCGTGATCCGCTTGACGCCGTTCTCACACCAGTTCGCCAGCTTCACGCGCAGGTGCTCGGTCGTGTCTCTGATGGGCTCGCCGTCGCCGTCTCCATCAGCCTGGGGCGCGCCGTCGGCCCGTGCCTGGGCGAGCTTGGCCAGCGAGTAGTCCCACACCTGTGTCAGGAAGCGGTGGCAGCGCAGCACCGCCGAGTCGCTCCAGTTCAGCGAGCGCTGCGGCCGAGCCGCATACAGAACGGCCAGGCGCACCGTATCCGCGCCATAGTGCGCCACTAGCTCGTCGGGGTCGACCACATTGCCCAGATGCTTGCTCATCTTGCGCCCGTCTCTTATGACCATCTCGTGAAACAGGCAGCCCGCGAAAGGCTCGCCGTCGGCGAGGAAGGACAGCGGGCCGATGTCGCGCAGGGCCTTTGTCACTATGCGCTGATCGAACACGAAATTACCGCTGTCAGAACCCGCGACCAACCGCTCGGACGGCAGCCAGTGGCGCAGGTCGCTCAGCGCCAGGATCTCCTCCAGGCTGTCCTGGCGCGCGTCGGGCGGCACGCACGCAGGGATCCACAGCCACAGCGCGTCGAAGTGACAGTCCAGCGTGTCGGTCTCGCGGCGCGCCGGCCCGCCGCAGGTCGGGCAGGTGGTGTTGACGAACTCGTCCAGCTCGGCCAGCGGATTGCCGGCGCCCGTGGGGCGGATATCCAAAGGCAGCAGCACCGGCAGTTGCTCGCGTGGCACCGGCACCGTCCCGCACTGCTCGCAGTAGACGATCGGGATCGGCGTGCCCCACGAGCGCTGGCGCGAGATGGCGAAGTCATAGGCCTTGTAACGCACCGCGGGGCGACTGTCGATCGGCGCGCGCGCAGCAGCTGTGCCAGGGTCCTCACGCGGGCCTGACGGGTCGTCTGCCGCCGACGCGGTCGCGATGTCCGTTGGCGCCTGTGCAGGCCCGGCCAGGCCGAGTCGCTGGGCGAGCACCTCGTCGGTGTGGTCTGCCGCGGGAATTCCCAGCACGACGGCGACGCCGAAGCGTGAGTCCACGATGGGGGACACGATCACCGGCAGCTCGCGCCCGTCTGGCCCTGCGATCGTGCGGCCGGTGTCGATCAACGGGATCGTCTCGGCCTCGCGCGCGCTGCGCTCCCAGCCTCCCGAGCGCATCTGCTGGAGATTCTCCTGCACGTCCGCAGCCCACACGTCCGCATCGGGATGGCGCGGTGAGATGAGCACGAAGCACGCGTCGCCGATCGCGTCGGAGTGGGGCGTGAACACGGTCAGCCGGTCTGCGTCGCTGGCGCCCAGCGTGAGCTCAACGCCGTCGACGCGCCCGAGCACGTACTCCTGGCTGGCCAGCGACACCTCGTCCCAGATCTCGCTCGCCGACAGCTCGGCCAGGCGAGCGTCGTTCTCGGGTACGTAGGCGCTGATGCGCAGGTACCACTGCGGCAGCTCGATCAGCCGCACCGGGCCGTGACAGCGCCAGCAGGTGCCGCCTGCCTCGACCTGGATCGAGGCCAGCGTGGTCTGGCAGTTGTCACACCAGTCCACGTTGCCCGTGCCCCTGTAGACCAGGCCGGCGTCGAGCAGGGCCAGGAACAGCCACTGCGACCAGCGGTACATGACCGCGTGTGAGCTCATGAACGAGCGCTCCCAGTCAAAGGAGAAGCCCAGGCGCTGCAGCTGGCCGGTCATGTGCTCGGCACAGCGGCTCACCCAGTCGCTGGGGGACTCGCCGCCGGCGATCGCGCCGAGCTCGGCGGGCAGGCCGAAGGCATCGAAGCCGAACGCGAACAGCACGTCGTCGCCACGCGCCCTGCGAAAGCGCGCGTAGGCGTCGCCGATCGAGTAGCTGCGCACGTGCCCGATGTGCACGTTGCCGGACGTAAACGGGGCGGAGGGCTTGATGTACAGGTGCGGGCGATCGTCGGCCAGTGGCGGCGTGCGGAACGCGTCGCGCTCGCGCCAGGCGGCCTGGCGCGAGGCCTCGACGGCCTGCGGGTCATATCGCGTGGGCGGACTATCACTCATAGTCGATCGAGGATAGCCCAGGGCATCGGCGCGGGTGTGACCGTTGCTATGCTCAGATCCACTTGATCGCCGTCACGCAAAAGGCACGTACGGCCCTGTGCCGGACCCCATTTGGCCCCGCCCGGTGCGGGGTCTTCTCGTCCGTGCCGGCCATCTACTTGTCCGCGCCGGCTGTAAGGATGGCGCGATGGAGATAGAGATCGGACGCGGCAAGAAGGGCCGTCGGGCGTACGGCTTCGACGACATCGCCATCGTGCCCTCCAGGCGCACGCGCGACCCCGACGACATCGACATTTCGTGGAAGCTCGGCCCCTACCAGTTCGAGCTGCCGATGCTCGCCTCCGCGATGGACGGCGTGGTCTCGCCCGAAACCGCAGGGATCGTCGGCCGCGTCGGCGGACTGGCCGTGCTGAACCTCGAGGGGATCTTCACCCGCTATGAGGACGCCGACGAGCAGCTCGAGAGGATCGCCTCGCTGCCCAAGGAGATCGCCACGCGCGAGATGCAAGACATCTACCGCGAGCCGGTCAAGCCCGAGCTGATCGCCCAGCGCATCCAGGAGATCAAGGAGCAGAAAGTCGTGGTGGCTGCGTCGCTGACCCCCCAGCGGGTGCTCAAGTACTACGAGCTCGCGCTGGAGGCGGGACTGGACGTGCTCGTGATCCAGGGCACCGTCGTCTCGGGCGAGCACGTCTCGACCGTGTCAGAGCCGCTCAACCTCAAGGAGTTCATACCGACGCTCGACGTGCCCGTCGTGGTCGGCGGCTGTGCGTCCTACCACACCGGCCTGCACCTGATGCGCACGGGCGCCGCGGGCGTATTGGTGGGCGTGGGTCCCGGCGCTGCATGCACGA
>Ga0209420_1001745_pt1 | contig 10044 bp, 10 predicted proteins | sample BlaSpr_A8_OM1_O1_FD_187972 | JGI IMG/M metagenome (GOLD analysis project Ga0209420, IMG submission 187972) | Forest soil microbial communities from Thunder Bay, Ontario, Canada - Black Spruce, Ontario site 2_A8_OM1_O1 (SPAdes) (version 2) | ecosystem: Environmental > Terrestrial > Soil > Boreal...
CCTGGCCCTCGCCCTGGCCTTGGCCGGGTTCTGCTCCTGGCGGCTCGCCCGCCGGCGGACCTGACGTGCCGCCGAGGGTCTAGCTCGTCACGCTCCGGTCCACGGTCCTGCGCGCCAGCGGCCCGCCGTCGCCTGGCTCGTCATGCCAGGGAGAGGAAGAGCCTTTCCAGCGCAGCGCGATCCGCGGCGTGGTCGAACAGCAGGTCAAAATTCCCAACCCCGAAGGCGCCATGCCCAAGAACCTCGCCAGCGGCGCCATCCTGGCCGACATCGCCGCCTACGTCACCCAATCGGCTGACGCGCCGGGCAAAGACACCGGCCTGCTGGCAACCGCCGTGCAGGCGCCCGGAGCCGGCAAGCCCGCCGTGGAGGCGGGCGGCAAGCTGCCGATCCCCGCCAGCCCCAGCGGCCAGCTGGCATACGTGACCAACAAGGCGACCGCAACCGCCGGCCCAGTCACGATCGAAATGCCCAACATGTCTGGCGTCATGCACAACATCGCCATCGAAGCCGGCGAAGGCGGCGCCACGGCCAAGGGCACACCGATCGGTGCCAGTCAGTTCGTGTCCAAGGGCACCGCCACGCTGAAAGTGACTCTCAAGCCCGGCGCGTACACGTTCTTCTGCGAGGCCCCCGGTCACCGCGCCGCAGGGATGTGGGGCACTTTGACCGTCAAGTAGCGACGCCGGCGGTTGCGCTCAAAGCAGCGCGCGCACGATCAGGATCAGCGCGATGATCACCGCGAACACCGCGATGGCGCGCACCAGAAAGCGGAACGCCTCGTCCTCGGAGCGCAGCGGGTTCAGCATGCAAGGAGTGGCGCGTCTGAGGGACGTGGATCACGCGAGGCAAGAACGCAGTGAGCGAAATGTGCTTGGCACATGTGCTGGCCGATCGTAGATCCCACACGATCTACGATCGGTAGGACGCCGCCTCGCGCCGCGTCCACGTTCCTCAGAGCACGTAGACGGTGGTGTAGACCACTATCCACATGATGTCGACGAAGTGCCAGTAGATGCCCGGCACTTCCACGCCGCGATGCTCCTCGGGGCTGTAATGGCCGCGGAAGGCGCGGATCGTCACGAACAGCAGCAGGCACAGGCCGATGAACACGTGCGCGCCGTGCAGGCCCGTGAGCGAGTAGAAGATCGTCGTCTGGGCCGCGTCTTGAGGGGCGAAGCCGATGTTGGCGTACTCGTTGATCTGGATGAACAGAAACGTGCAGCCGAGCAGGAACGTGGTCAGCATGCCCGCCTTCAAGCCGAAGCGGTTACCCGCCTTGATCGACTTCTCGGCCCAGTGGATGGTGAACGAGGACGAGATGAGGATGGCTGTGTTGACGCCTGCCACTTCCACCGGCAGGTGCGTTCCCGGCGCCGGCCAAGGGTCTCCCTGGGCCACACGGATGAAGAAGTAGGCCGTGAAGAAGGCCCCGAAGACCATGATCTCGGAGATGATGAACAGCAGCATTCCCAGCAACGGCGGGTCGACCCGCGAGCTGCGGTTGGCCGCTGGCGGGTGAGCGTGGCCCGGCTCGTGGCCGCCTGCGTGGGTGATGCTGGCTGCCTCCACCGGGATCCCCGCTAGGCCGCCGGGGCCGCGGTCGCTTGGGCCTGCGGATCGACCACAACGTGCTCGACAGGCACGGAGGCCGATCCCTGCACGCGCTCGATCAGGTTCGAGCGCAGCCAGCCCGAACGCTCGCCCGGCAGCGTCGAGATGACCACGTCGTCCACGCGGAACAGCTCCAGCGCGTTCATCACCGCCGTGTACGGGTCCGGGTCGCCGATCATGCCCGAGCTGACCAGCCCTGCGTCGCTCAGGCGGTCGAGCATCTTGGCCAGGCGCTCGCGGGCCTCGCGCGGAGCGTCGCCGCTGCCGTCCAGCTGGGGCACCACCGCGATGAACAGATGCTGTCCGCCGTGGGCGGCCTTGCGCTTGAGGTACTCGATCAGCTCCTCGCCGCTGGAAGTCTTGTGGGCCACCACCAGCGTCACGCGAAACGGCAGCCCCTCCTGGTCGAGGTCCACCACGATGTGGTCGACCGGCAGGCCGCTGGCGTTGGCGATGCGCGCAATCAGGTCACGCCGCAGCCAGCCCGAGTGGGTGGCCGGATGCGTCGACACGATGATTTCGTCGGGGCGGTGCTCGGCGACAGCGTCCATCGTCGCCAGGAAGGGGTCGCCGTCGCCGACCTCGCCGCTGGCAGCGATGCCCTCCGCGGCCACCGTCGAGAGCGCGAGGTCGACACGCACCTGCGCCGATTCGCGCACCGCCTCGTCGTAGATCACAAGACCCGAAGACGGCTTGGTCTGAGGCACCACCAGGCGAAAGCGCGTGTCGCCCGAGCTCGCGCGCTTGCGCACGGCGTCAAGCAGCTTCTCGCCTCCGAGCGTGCGGTTGGCGACCACCAGGATCTCCTTCATCGATCTAGCCTCCTCGTCATTGGCTGGGCGCTCGGACCATGGGCGATCCGGTCGTAGCGCCGGATGCCACCGTCGCAGGGGCCGGCGCGAAGATGCCGTGCACGGCGCCCGGGACGCCGTACTCGTAGGGACCGCCAACCACTGTCGGAAGCCGGTCGAAGTTGAAGACGGGCGGCGGCGAGCTGACCTGCCACTCCAACGTCAGGCCGCGCCATGGGTTCGCCGGCGCGATCGGCCCACCGCGCCAGCTGGTCACCATGTTGTAGACGAAGATCAGCGTGCTCAGGCCCAGGGCGAAGCTCGCGATCGAGATGAACAGGTTCAGGTCGGCGAACTGCGCCGCGTAGGTCGCCACGCGCCGCGGCATGCCCTGCAGGCCGAGCACGTGCATTGGCCCGAACGTCAGGTTCATGAACACGAACGTCGTCCAGAAGTGCCATTTGCCCAGGCGCTCGTCGTACATCCGCCCGGTCATCTTCGGGAACCAGTAGTAAGCGCCCGCGAAGATCGTCATCAGCGAGCCGCCGAACAGGACGTAGTGGATGTGCGCCACGATGAAGTAAGTCGCCGACACGTGGATGTCGAACGGCACCATCGCGAGCATGATGCCGCTGATTCCGCCCAGCGTGAACGTGGTGATGAAGCCCAGCGCGAACAGCATCGGCGTGTCCAGGTGCAGGACCCCGCGCCACAGCGTCGCAAGCCAGGAGAACACCTTGATGCCGGTCGGCACCGCGATGATCGATGTCGTGATCGCCATCGGGATGCGGATCCAACCGGACATGCCCGACGTGAACATGTGGTGCGCCCACACGGTGAAGCCGAGCCCCACGATCGCCAGCAGCGAGAAGGCCATCATGCGATAGCCGAAGATCGGCTTGCGCGCCTTCACCGCGATCACTTCGCTGATGATCCCGAAGCCGGGCAAGATCATGATGTAGACCGCCGGATGCGAGTAGAACCAGAAGACGTGCTGGTACATCAGCACGTCGCCGCCCTTGGCCGCGTTGAAGAAGTTGAATTTCAGCGCGCGGTCGAGCAGCACGAAGAACTGCGACGCGGCCACGAACGGCGTGGCGATGACCACCAGCAGTGACGTCGCGAAGTTCGCCCACACCAGCAGCGGCAGGCGGAAGAAGCTCATCCCAGGCGCGCGCATGGTGATGATCGTCACCAGGAAGTTCAGCGCGGTCATGATCGAGGAGGCGCCCGCGAACTGCACGCCGATCGAGAAGAAGTCCTGCCCGATCGGCGCGTTGTCCGACAGCGGCGCATACGCGGTCCAGCCGTCCGCAAACGCGCCGCCGGGGGCCAGGAAGCTCAGCAGCATGATCGCGCCAGCGACCGGCAGCAGCCAGAACGACAGCGCGTTCAGGCGCGGGAAGGCCATGTCCGGAGCGCCGATCATCAGCGGGATCACGAAGTTGCCAAAGCCCGCGAACACCGGCACCATGAACAGGAAGATCAGCAGCGTGGCGTGGACCGAGAACAGCCCGTTGTAGGTGTTCGCGTCCACGAACTGCGAGCCGGGCTGGGCCAGCTGCGCGCGCATCAGCATCGCCAGCAGGCCCCCCACGAGCAGGAAGAAGAAGGAGTTGACGAGGTACTGGACCCCGATCACCTTGTGGTCGGTGTTGATGCGGAAGTAGTCCTTCCAGCTGTATGCGCCATGGCCCGAGTGATCCTCCGGGCGCGTGGGGCGCCCGACCGCCCAGTAGAACCAGTAGTCGAATCCGCCGATGCCAACCAGGAAGGCGATCGGCACGGCCAGCAGCGAGACCGTCAGGATCGCTTCGCCTTGGAGGAAGTGGTGGTAGGACGCGTGTCCGTTGGACATGCGCACCAGCCATGTCAACAGCGTCGCGAAGCCCACGCCGCCGACCATCATCACGCTCGCGCGATAGAAGCCAGGGGCGCGGAATCTCGCGGCCATCAGAGCCTCTCCTTTGGTGCGCTCGTCCTCATGGTTGCGGCCATCTGCATCTCCCCTGCGATGCGGTCAACACCCTGCACGCACCTTACCCCGCCGTCCCGCTGGTTGTCGAGCTGCTGGGCGAACTGGCCGAGGTCGGGCTCTCTTGGCTCTTGATCCACGCGCGAAATTCGGTGGGTCGAACGACGTGGATGGTCGAGCGCATCAGCGAGTGGCCGACCCCGCACAGCAGGTTGCACACGACCGGGTAGCTGCCCAGCCGGTCCGGCGTGGCCCTCCAGCTGGTCGTGATGCCCGGCACCACGTCCTCCTGCAGGCGAAACGCGGGGATCCAGAAGGCGTGGATCACGTCCTTGGAGTGCAGCTTGAAATCAACCGATTCGCCCTCGGGCACGTACAGCTGATAGCTGTCGATCGGCGCCCCACCGGTCAGCGACGGGGGGTACTGGTAGGTCCATACGAACTGCTGGCCGGTCACGCCGATCGTGATCTCGTGCGCGGGCTTCTTCTCGTTTTCATGCAGGACCACGAAGGACCAGCCGACGAGCCCGAGCATCAGCACCGTGGGGATCGCCGTCCAGAAGACCTCCAGGCGAGTGTTTCCGTGTATCGGAGGCCCGTCCTTGAGCTCCTCGCCCGGTCGCATGCGAAATTGCCACACGCTGTAGAGGATCACCGTCACCACCACCACGAAGATCGGGATCGAGGCGATCACCAGCACGTGATAGAAGCGGTCGGTGTTGTGGGCCTGGACGGCTGCCGCCACCGGGAACCAGTGGATCACGTAGCTGAGCCAGATACCGATCGCAATCGCAAGCACCGCCGCCAGGGCGGCGATCGTGAGCGAGCGCTGCCTAGACATGGGTGTGCACCCATGCGCGCGCGCGAACCCTCTCGGCGACCAACCTCTCCATCGGCGGCTGATCCTAATGCCTCCACCGCCGGAACGCACCGCCGCAGCGGGAAGGGACTTGACGCGGTCACCGGCCGGCGATAGATTGAGTCAATCGTTGCAAATGCTTGCGAGGTCGTTTACCGTCCGACCAAGCGGGCAACAGGCAACAGGCCGCGCCACACGGGCACGGCGAACATCGGAGCGAAAGCAGGTGTGGCCACGATGCAGGTTCGTGATGGCATGAGCACGATGGTCCTTGCGGTCGGCCCCGACCACAGCCTGCGCACGGTCGCGCGCCTGATGTCCGAGCGCACGGTGGGCGCGGCCGTCGTCATGGACCCCGACGGCAACGGACCCGGGATCATCACCGAGCGCGACATCCTGCATTCGATCGGAGAGGGGCAGGACGTCGACAACGAGCACGTCGCCGATCACCTGACCAGCGACGTGGTCTACGCGACCCCCGACTGGTCGCTGGAGGAGGCCGCCGCCGCGATGGTGCGCGGCGGCTTTCGCCATCTGATCGTGCTCGAGCACGGGCAAGCCGCAGGGGTGCTGTCAGTTCGTGACGTGGTGCGCTGCTGGACCGGGGACGGAGCGATCTGCCCGGTGCCTGTGAGCGCCGCGATGGGGTGAGAGGGCGTCGCGCCTGCTGGGGAGCGGGCGCGCGGCGATGGGGTGACCCGGCGCGATCCAGCGACCGCGCCGGTCGCTCCATGCCTCTGCCCGGCCCGAGCCAGTCGGGTCGTCACTGAGCCCCCGCGATCGCGGCGAGGGCGTTCAGTGATCGCCGTGTGCGTCGAGCGGGAGCTCGTCGATTTCGCTGCGCGTGTCTTTGATCCAGCGAAACACGCACACGACCGTCAGGATGCCGCCGATCACGGTGAACTCGATGAACGTCGTGATCCCAACCAGCGCCAGCGTGATGCCCACCGCGGTCAGCAGCGGCAGGATGCTCGGGCCGGGCAGGTGGATCTCCTCGCCGACAGGCGGAAGCTCGGGATCCAGCGGGCTCACGATACGTAGACTGCGGCGACCACGAATGTGAGGCCGAACATGAACATGCAGATCGCGCTGATGATCAGCCCGGTGCGGATGTTCTTGCGTGCAAGGCGTCGGGTCATCATGGGCGGTAGATAATACCTCCTGCGGCCGTCCGGGCCGCGATCCGTACGTGGCCCTCCGGCCTGCGATCCTTACACATGGGCGTCTGCGACCATCGCGCAGAACAGCAGCGCCAGATACGCAAGCGAGTACAGGTACAGCTGCAGCGCTGAGCGTCGGTCTGCGCGGCGGTACAGGCGCACCGCTCCAGCGATGAAGCCCAGCCCCAGCACCATCGAGGCGGCCAGGTAGGTCAAGCCGAAGCCGCCAGCGCAGAACGGCAGCTGGGTGACCGCGTACAGCAGCACCGAGTACAGCAAGATCTGCTTGCGCGTCTCCGCCTCGCCGCGCACCACCGGCAGCATCGGCACGCCCACCTTGCGGTACTCGTCTTGCATCAGCAGCGACAGCGCCCAGAAGTGCGCGGGCGTCCAGAAGAACACGATGAAGAACAGCATCACCGCCGTGCCGCTGACCGAGCCGGTGACCGCCGCCCAGCCGACCAGCGGGGGCACCGCGCCCGCGGCCCCACCGATCACGATGTTCTGCGGCGTACGTCGCTTCAGCCACACCGTGTACACGAACACGTAGCCTAGAAAGCCCGAGAACGACAGCGCTGCAGCCAGCGGGTTGACGCACAGCGACAGCTCCAGCAGCGACAGCAGCGCAAGCGCGCAGCCGAAGGTCAGCGCGGCCTGCGGGGACACCCGTCCTGAGGGGATCGGGCGCGCGGCCGTGCGCTTCATCTGCGCGTCGATGTCGCGGTCGAACCAGTGGTTGACCGCGCCAGCTCCACCCGCCGACAGATAGCCGCCCAGACACGTCAGCGCGACCAATGCCGGCGAGGGGTCGCCGGCCACGTACATCGTCGCGATCGTCGTCAACAGCAGCAGCGACTGGACCTTGGGCTTGGTTAGCTCCAGGTAGTCACCCAGCAGCTGGACAACTGGCGATCTGCGCTCGGTGGCCAGGCCGAGGCTTGCAGCCTCGATCGCAGGCGCCGCGCCCGTCTGGGAGGGCGCTGCCATCTAGATCCCGACCCGCGTCGCCCCGGCCGGAACGGTCGCAGTGGCCCCGTCCGCGTAGGCGCCACTGCGCCGCGCGACCTCGCGGCGGATGTCCTTCATCGGTTCCACCGAGCGCACCAGCGGGACCACGTCGAAGTTGTTGACCGGCGGCGGCGAGGTTGTGAACCACTCCAGCGTGTTCGCCTGCCACGGGTCTGGCCCCGCGACCACGCCCACTTTGAGGCTGCGCCAGACGTTGATGATCGTCGTCAGCACGCCCGAGGCGAGGATGAACGAGCCGACCGTCGAGATCTGGTTGTACAGCGCCAGGTGGCCCACGTTGTCGTACTCGTAGATGCGCCGGGGCATGCCGTCCAAGCCCATCACGTGCTGGATCAGGAAGGTGATCAGGATGCCGAAGAAGATCAAGTAGAAGCTCAGCTTGCCCAGTCCTTCGCTGAGCATACGCCCGGTCACCTTCGGGAACCAGTAGTAGATCGCCGCGAAGATCGGCAGCACCGCGCCGCCCATCAGCACGAAGTGGATGTGCGCCACCACGAAGTAGGTTTCGTTCAGCTGCCAGTCGACCGGGAAGATCGCCAAAAACACGCCCGAGATCCCGCCGATCAAGAACAGCGCGATGAAGCCCACGCAGAACAGCAGCGGCGTCTTGAATTCGATCGTGCCTCGCCACAGCGTTGCTATCCAGTTGAGCATCTTCACGCCCGTCGGCACCGCGATCAAGAACGAGCTGAGCATCACGAACACCAGGATCGCCTCGGGTATCGGCGTGGTGAACATGTGGTGGGCCCACGTGAGGAAGCCCAGGAACGCAATCGCCACGGTCGACGCAGCGATCGCCTTGTACCCGAAGATCGGCTTGCGCGCGAACACCGGCAGGATCTCCGACACCAGGCCGAAGCCGGGGAGGACCATGATGTAGACCTCCGGGTGCCCGAAGAACCAGAACAGGTTCTGCCACAAAAGCGGCGAGCCGCCCTCGGTGGGGTCGAAGAAGTGAGTGCCGAAGTGCCGGTCGGTCAGCAGCATCGTCACCGCCGCCGCGATCACCGGCAGCGCGAAGATCAGCAGCACCGAGTAGGTCAGGATCGCCCACACGAACAGCGGCAGGCGCCCCCAGCTCAGGCCGCGCGCGCGCATGTTGGCGATCGTCGCGTAGAAGTTGATCGCGCCAAGCAGCGACGACAACCCCGTCAGGTGGATCAGATAGATCCACGCGTCCTGACCACCCGATGGCGAGTACAGCGCGTCAGACAGCGGCGGGTAGCTCGTCCAGCCCGCTTCCGGCGGGTGCCAGAACAGGGATGCGTAGAACACGATGCCCCCGGCCAGCAGCAGCCAGTAGGACAGCGCGTTCAGGCGCGGGAAGGCCATGTCGCGGGCGCCGATCATCAGCGGCAGGAAGTAGTTGGCCAGCCCCGCCATCATCGGCACGACGAACAGGAAGATCATCGTCGTGCCATGCATCGTGAACAGCTGGTTGTAGATTTCCGGCGTCACCAGCGTGTTGTTGGGCGCGCCCAGCTGCAGGCGGATCATCAGCGCCTCTGTGCCGCCGAGGCAGAAGAACACGAACGTGGTGACCATGTACATGATCCCGATCCGCTTGTGATCGGTCGTCGTGATCCAGCTCGTCCAGCCGCTCTCGCGCGGCTCCACGCGGTGGCTGCTCACCTGCGGGACGGGGGCTGCGTAGGTCGCCATGTCGTGTGCCCTGCCTCCTTCCTGTCCTAGGGGTTCTCGACGGCTCCAGCGCCGGTCTGGGCGTTCAATTTCGCGCGCGCCACCTGGGCGGCCGCGTTGGCTTGCGCGATCAGCTTCTTCTGGTTGGTCAGCCACGCTTCGAACTGCGGCGGCGAGACGGCCTTGACCGTGGCGATCATGCGCGCGTGCCCGCGCCCGCACAAGAACGCGCACTGGCCGCGATAGATGCCCGGCTTGCTGACCTTGAACCAGGTGTAGTTGTGGTAGCCCGGCACCGCCTGGAACTTGCCGCCGAGTTCCGGCACCCACCACGAGTGCACCACGTCCGATGAGGTGATGTCCAGCGACACCGTCGTTTCGGTCGGCACGACCAGTTCCTCGTAGGAGTAGGGCGCGCCCAGGCCGTCCGGTTCGTTGGCGCCCGGGTAGACGAACTGCCAGATGTACTGGCGTCCGATCACGCTGATGTCAAGCGCTTTGCCGTTGGTCGGCAGCTTGCGTTCGCTGCTCGCGTAGATCAAGTTGTTCTGTTCGCCCAGAGCCGCCCCGTTCGGACTCGAGTTGGGCGGGTCCTGGATCGAGGACAGCTTGGCGAACGTCAGCACGGCCAAGCCCAGCAGGATCACCGCCGCCGCGGCCGTCCAGCCGATCTCCAGGCGGGTGTTGCCGTGGATCTGCGCTGCCACCGCGCCCTTGCGCTTGCGGAACTTGACCAGCGCATACCCGAGCGCGATCTCGACCGCGAAGAAGATGATCAGCGCGATCACCAGCGTGATCTCGTACAGCGTGTCGATCTCTTTGGCGTTGGGCGATGCGCCTTTGGCCGGCGTGAAGAACGCGAGCAGTGTGGGGAGCAGGTGACCCAAGGCGGGGCGGATTCTATTCAGGCCTGGACGGTACGCGCTTGATGACGAATGCCACGAGGATCGGCGAGGGCGGCGAGCGACGACGGCG
>Ga0209420_1001746_pt1 | contig 10040 bp, 6 predicted proteins | sample BlaSpr_A8_OM1_O1_FD_187972 | JGI IMG/M metagenome (GOLD analysis project Ga0209420, IMG submission 187972) | Forest soil microbial communities from Thunder Bay, Ontario, Canada - Black Spruce, Ontario site 2_A8_OM1_O1 (SPAdes) (version 2) | ecosystem: Environmental > Terrestrial > Soil > Boreal...
AGCATCAGCGTCTCGGTTTCCTGGCGCGAGTCTCCGGCGGCGATGACTCCCGGCAGGTCAGGGGAGTATGCCGAGTAGCCCGACTCATCGTCGCCCTCGAAGACGACTACGTACCCAGTCAAGGCCGCTCCTTCCGCAGACCCGCTTGCCTCAGGATGCTCGACTCCGTCTTTGGTTTCAAGGTAGCGCTTGGCTTGCCTGCCACGGTCACGAGCCCTGACTTCGTCGGATGGACAAAGTGCCGGTGAGAGCCGGTGACGCGCTTAAGCACCCAACCTCTCGTTCAAGTAAGGCGACAACCTCGCTGATCTTCATCGGCATAAGCCGAAAATAACGTCGCCTTATGACAATTCACCCAAAGCTAATCCGCCCGTGAGCGCGAGAAGCCGCCGTGCGGTGGCGCTGCGGCGACACTCGACAGGGCGCCGCCACACTAGGCTTGGTGTGGCGCAATATCGGCGACAGCGGGCAGAACGGGAGGCAGGCGCATGGCCGAGGACGTGACGGACGACCGGCCCGGCCGCGACCCTGGCGCCCCGCTGGGTATCGACACGTCGGTTGCCCATCCGGCCCGGGTCTACGACTACTGGCTGGGCGGCAAGGACAACTTCGCGGCCGACCGGAAGGCGGCCGAAGAAGTGATCGCGATCCGCCCGGCCATGCGCCGCGACATCCGCGCAAACCGGGAGATGCTGCGCCGCGCGGTGCGGTACCTGACGGCCGAGGCCGGCATCCGGCAGTTCCTCGACATCGGCACCGGGATCCCGACGAGCCCGAACGTGCACGAGGTCGTGCAGAGCGTGGCACCGGAAGCCCGGGTGGTCTACGTGGACAACGACCCGATCGTGCTGTCGCACGCACGGGCGCTGCTGGCGAGCACCCCAGAGGGCGTGACCGACTACATCGACGCCGACCTGCGCGAGCCGGACAACATCCTGGAGCAGGCCGCGCTGACCCTCGACTTCACCGAGCCGGTCGCGGTCGTGATCGTCGGCACGCTCCATCTGATCACCGATGACGAGGACCCCTACGCCATCGTGGCCCGGCTGATGACCGCCACGGTCCCGGGCAGCTTCCTGCTGATCTCCCACCCGGCCATCGACGTCGAGGCCGAGACCGCGGCCAGGGTCCAGACGAGCTACAACCAGAACGTGGCGACGACGATGACCCGGCGCACTCGCGACGAGGTGGCCCGGTTCTTCGAGGGTCTCGAGATCCAGGAGCCCGGTATCGTGCAGCACCACCGCTGGCGCCCAGAGCCGGGCGCGAAGGTCGATGACTACGAGGTGCCCGGGTGGACTGTGCTCGGCCGCAAGCCCTAGCGAGTTTCCGGAGGCTGGTTGATGGGTCCTCTTGACGGCGTGCGGGTAATCGAGATCGCCAGCCTGGCCCCTGCGCCGTTCGGCTGCATGATCCTCTCCGATCTGGGCGCCGAGGTGGTGCGGGTCGACCGGGCCGAGAGATGCGGCCCGGATGCCAAGGCTCCCGCCGACCCGCTGAGCCGCGGCCGCAGGTCGATCGGGATCAATCTCAAGGATCCGGCCGGAGTCGAACTGCTGCTGCGGCTCGTCGGGGCGGCCGACGTCCTCGTGGAGGGGTTCCGGCCCGGGGTTGCCGAGCGGCTCGGGTTCGGCCCCGGGGTCTGCGCCGAGCGCAACCCGCGGCTGGTGTACGGGCGGATGACCGGCTGGGGACAGGACGGCCCGCTGGCGCCGACCGCGGGGCACGACATCGACTACATCGCGATCTCGGGAGCGCTTTCCCTGGTCGGGCGCGCCGGCGAGGGCCCGGTCCCGCCGGTCAACCTGCTCGGCGACTTCGGCGGTGGCGGCATGCTGCTCGCGCTCGGCCTGCTTGCCGCGCTGCTCGAGCGGGAACGCTCCGGGCTCGGCCAGGTGGTGGACGCCGCGATGGTCGACGGGTCCGCGCTGCTGACCGCGTTCGTGTACGGCCTCCGGGCCGTTGGCGCCTGGCAGGACGAGCGCGGCGTCAACCTGCTGGACACCGGCGCGCCGTTCTACGACACCTACCGGACCGCCGACGGTGAATACGTGGCTGTCGGGGCGCTGGAGGCGAAGTTCTACGCGGAACTCCTCGCCGGGCTCGGGCTCACCGACGCCGGTCTGCCAGGGCAGCACGACCGGGCCGGCTGGCCGGTGCTGCGGGCCAGGTTCGCCGAGGTCTTCGCCACGCGGACCAGGGACGAGTGGGCCGAGGTGTTCGCCGGGTCCGACGGGTGCGTTGCGCCCGTGCTGAGCGCGGCCGAGGCGCCCGCGCATCCCCACAACGTCCAGCGCGGCGCGTTTACCGAGGTCGGCGGCGTGGCCCAGCCCGCCCCCGCGCCCCGTTTCGGCCGGTCTTCGGTGGGCACCCCGGCGGCGCCGCCGCGCCCGGGCGCCGACACCGACGCGGTCCTTGCCGAGCTTGGCTGCGCCGCAGCAGAAGTCGCCACGTTGCGGGCCGACGGCACCGTCGGGTGACCGATCGCACACCCGCGGAGTTTGCCCGGAGCACCTCCGCCCGTCTATGATGTAGATCGTTTGCAAGGCACCTCGTTCGGTGAGGCGTCGACATGAACACAGGCCACTGATCCGACGACGTCGAGAGACGCCCAGGGTCAGGACAGGTCTCCCCGGCCTAAGGGGTGACCCGAAGTGGCTGCACCAGGTGGTGCTACGTCGTGTCGTGCCAAAGCTCTGACGAGAAGGGGTGCGTGCCTCCCCTTGTGTGCCCAGCTGACACAGTGCAGCTAATACAGCGCAGCGCGGGCTTACACAGTGCTGCGCGCCAGCGGACACCCGCGTGTGTCATGACCGGAGGAGGCGAGACATGGATAGTAAACCAGGCCATCATTGGCCCCGCTTCCGCGCATTCTCGCTTTCTTCCGGCACGCGGTAGAGTCCCCGCTCCCAGAGCTTCTGCCTGACAGCATTCCCGCTGGATGCTGCGTGCCTCCCAGTACACCCCTACCGGGGAGAGGGAGGGATCACCATGACCACGACACTAGAGCGCCGCAACGCGGTGCTCGACTCGCAGCACGCCGGCGACATCCGTGGCGCCCTCGGCACCATCAGGCTTGACGACACCTCACCCCGGCGTGGCCTCAGCGCGCAGCTCAAGACGCTGCTGGCGATCGTGGGCCCCGGGCTGATCGTGATGGTCGGCGACAACGACGCCGGCGCGTTCGCCACCTACGGGCAGGCGGGCCAGAACTACGGCACCCGGCTGCTGTGGACGCTGCTGCTGCTGGTCCCCGTGCTGTACGTGAACCAGGAGATGGTGCTGCGTCTCGGCGCGGTGACCGGCGTGGGGCACGCCCGGCTCATCCTGGAGCGCTTCGGCAAGTTCTGGGGCGCGTTCAGCGTCATCGACCTGTTCATTCTCAACGCCCTGACGATCATCACCGAGTTCATCGGCATCACCCTGGCGGCCGGATACCTCGGCCTGCCCAGGGCCGTCGCGGTGGCGCTGGCCGCGCTGGTGATCATCGGAGCGGCGTTCACCGGCAGCTTCCGCCGCTTCGAGCGGATGGCCATCGGCCTGTGCGCCGGATCACTGCTGCTGATCCCGATCTACTTCCTCTCCCACCCCGCGGCCTCGCAGATGGCCCGCGGTTTCGTCACTCCGGTCCTGCCCGGCGGATCCGGGCAGCTGGCCACCGTGATGCTGCTGATCATCAGCATCGTCGGGACGACCGTCGCTCCCTGGCAGCTGTTCTTCCAGCAGAGCTACGTGATCGATAAGCGCATCACCCCGCGCTTCATCAAGTACGAGAAGGCCGATCTCTGGATCGGCATCGTCGTGGTGGTCCTCGGGGCCGGCGCGGTCATGGGAATCACCGCTGCGGCGTTCGCTGGGCACGCCGATGCCGGCCACTTCACCAACGCGGCCGGTCTCGCGGCAGGCCTGCAGGCGCACGCTGGCCGGATCGCAGGCGTCCTGTTCGCCATCGCGCTCCTCGACGCCTCGATCATCGGCGCGTTCGCGGTGTCGCTGTCCACCGCGTACGCGATCGGCGACGTGTTCGGCCTCAAGCACTCCCTGCACCGCGGGGTGAAGGGCGCCAAGGGCTTCTACGCGATCTACGGCGCCCTGGTCCTCGCCGCGGGCGCGGTGGTGCTGATCCCCGGCTCCCCGCTCGGGCTGCTCACCGAGGGCGTGCAGGCCCTGGCCGGCGTGCTGCTGCCGTCCGCGGCCGTGTACCTGCTGCTGCTCTGCAACGACCGCGACGTGCTCGGCCCGTGGGTCAATGGGCGCCGGACCAACCTGTTCACCGGCACGGTCGTGGTGGTCCTGGTCGCCCTGTCGGTCATCCTGACCGCGTCGGTGCTCGACCCCGGCATCACCGCCCGGCAGATCGTGATCATCCTGGCCAGCTGCTGCGGCGCCGCCGCCATTGGCGGGCTCGGGGTCGTGGCCTGGCGCCTGCACACGGGCACCCTCGCCCGGGTCCCGATCGACCGCGCTGGCCGGGAGAACTGGCGGATGCCGCAGCTGGCGCTGCTGAAGCGGCCGGCGGTGCCGCTCGGCCGCAAGATCGGCATGAGCATCCTGCGCTCGTACCTGGCCGTTGCCACGATTCTCGTGGCCGTGAAGATCATCCAGCTGGCTCTGGCCCACTGACCCGGCATCTCGCGCGGCGGGCGGCCTGCTCCTAAGATCTCAGGCAAGTGCCGCGGGAGCGATGATGACACAACTGCCTGGCCCGCCGGCGGCGGCCCGGACGCTGCTGGCCGAGCAGCTCATGCTGCTGGCCTTCCCGGCCGAGGGGCCGCTGCGCATGGGCCCGGGCTCGTACCTGTCCGCGGGCCTGGTGGGCGCCGTCCTCACCGAGCTCACCATCGGCCGCTGCGTGACCATCGATCAGCAGGGCCGGTCGGCCGGGAGATACCGGGTCGTCCCGCTCGGGCCGAGAACGGGGGACCCGCTCCTGGACGGCCTCGCCGACCGGATCGCGGCCCAGCCGCCCAACACGATGAGCTGGTGGATCAGGAGGGGCGCGAACCGGTCCGCCCTGCACACCGAGGTGCTGGCCTGGCTCACCGCCCAGGGGCTGGTCACCACGTCGCGCGGGCTGCTGCGCTCCCACAGCCGGCTGGTCAGCCCGGCCGTGCGCGCCGACCCGGCCGACCGCCTGCAGCGGGCGCTGCTGATCGACCCGGCCCAGGCGGGCCAGCTGTGGTCCAGCGATCCCTGGTCGGCCAGCCTGACCTCGCTCGCCTTCGCGTGCCGGGTCGCCTCCAGCGTCGGCTGGCTGCCCCGGCCCCAGCGCGCCTCCGCCCGGGCCACGGTGAAGGCCATCCGCAGCACCGACCCGATCGGCCAGGCCGTCGCCGCCTTCGTGAGCGCCCAGGCCAACGCCGCCGCCAGCAGCGCCACGATGACCACCACCATGATCTCGAGCGGCTGACGCCCGCCCACGGGCGTCGTCAGCCGTGGGTGGTGCCTAGCTGGACGGCCTTGACGATCAGGAGCAGGACCGAAACAACGAGGTAGCCGCGGAGGGTAAGCACGCCGAGCTTCGTGCCCGTCGACCACTGCACCGGCTTGAGCAGGGCCAGCGGCGGCATGCGCCAGTTGAGGCGCTCGGCCGTGGTCATCGTCTTGGCCGGGTGCGGCGCAGGCGGCGGACGGCGCGTCCTGGTCATCTGCAGATAGATCGTGGTACCGATGCCGGCGACGACCATGCCGATCGCCAGCCAGATCGCGATCGCCCCGGAGTTGAACGACGGGAACAGCGTCGATATCACCAGGGTGCCGGACAGCACCAGGAGCACCGCGATGATCGCGCCGGCGAGCACGTTGAGCCAGCGGTGGTTCATCCACGGGCCCAGGACCTCAGCGTCGTTGCACAGCAGCAACAAGAACACGCTCGCGCTCGGCAACAGCACCCCGGCCAGCGCCTGCACGGCCTCGGTCAGCAGCCCAAGAGGCGCGTGCGGGATCAGAACGATCCCGGCCGCCGCCACGATCATCGCGGCGTAGGTGGCGTAGAACGTCTTGGCGTCGCGGAAGCTGCGGTGCAGCGAGTGCTTCAGGTTGAACACGTCGCCGAAGGCGTAGCTGGTGGACAGCGTCACCGCGGCGGCCCCGATGATCGACGCGTCCAGGAGCGCGATCGCGAACAGGGCGCCGAGCGCGTAACTGTTGACTCTGAGCGCGTCGGCGACCCCGAGCGCATCGGTGAAATGCCCGGTCCGGTGGGTGCTGACGGCCGCGTAGACGGCGACGATCAGAACCACCGCCGCCCCGATGACCACGACGAACGCGCCCAGCGTGGTATCGGCGCGCTCGTACTTGATGAACCGTGGCGTGATCCGCTTGTCGATGACGTTCGACTGCTGGAAGAACAGCTGCCACGGGGCGACCGTGGTGCCCACGATCGCGATGATGAGCAGCACCGAGGTCGAGTTGACGCCGCCACGCACGCTCGGCACGACGAAGTGGTAGCCGATCTGGCCCCAGTGCGGGTGCGAGAGGATCAGCAGCGGCAGCAGGACCACGCTGACCGCGATGAACGCGAACATCGAGCGTTCCCAGCGCCGGAAGCTCCCGCTCATCGTGATGCCGATCAGGACTGCCGCGGCCACGGGCACCGAGATATACGAGCTGACGCCGAAGTAGCTCAGCGCCAGCGAGACCCCGATGAACTCGGTGACGATGGTCAGGAAGTTGAGCAGGAACAGGTCGCCGACGCTGAACCAGCCCCAGAACCGGCCGAACCGCTCGTTGATCAGCCTGGCATGGCCGACCCCGGTGACGGCGCCGAGCCTGACCACCATCTCCTGGTTGACGATCAGCACCGGGATCAGCAGCAGCAGGACCCAGAGCAGGCTGTAGCCGTAGTTCTGGCCGGCCTGCGCATACGTGGCGACCCCGCCGGCGTCGTTGTCGCCGACCATGACGATCAGGCCCGGCCCGACGATGGCGAGGAACGTGACCAGCTGCCGCTTCAAGCCGCTCTGTTGTGCGTCGTCGAGCCGGATGCGGCCGAGCGCGCCCTCGATGTCGCCCAGGTGCGCCTCGTCCAGCACGGCGGCCGGCCTGGCTGCGGCATCCCCGTGCGCGAGCTGCGGCCCGGCTTGCTGTCGTACGCCGGCCGGACGCTGCGGGCTGGCCGGATGCCGCGGGCCGGCCTGGTGCCGCGGGCCGGCCTGCTGCTGCGGGCTCGGCCCCCGCTGCGGGCTCGGCTCCCGCTGCTCGCTCGGCTCCTGCTGCTCGCTCGTCTGCGGCGGCGGGCTTGCCGGGCGGGGTGGGGGGTCGTGCGGCTGCGCGGGGTCGCGCGGCTGCGCGTCGCTCACGGTGAATCCCCGTGATGCGCGTCGGGCGGCTGCGCGGCCTCCCGGCGCCGCCAGTCGTCCGGCAGCGTGACCTCGAGCACGTCATCGACCGTGATGACGCCGATCATCTTCCGGCGCTCATCGACGACGGGGATCGTGATCAGGTTGTAGTCACTCATCAGCACGGCTACGTCAACCACATCGGTATCCGCCCCGACCCGAACCGGATCGTCGTCGTAGATCTCTCTCATCGGCGTCTGAGGTGCCGCCTGCACCAGGGAAACCAGCCGGGCCACGCCACACAGCCGGCCACGACCGTCTATGCAGTGCACGCTGGTGAGCGCCTCGGGCTGCAGGCTTGCCGACAGCGCGACCGCCGCCAGCGCCTCGCTGACCATGGCGTCGCAGTCGACAGCCAGGAAGTCCACCCCCATCAGCCCGCCCGCGCTGGTCGGGTTGAAGCCCATCAGCGTCAGCACCTTGGTGCGCTGCCCCTGCGGAAGCAGGTCGAGCACGGGCTGACGCCGCCGCTGCGGCAGCTCGGCGATCGCGTCCGCCGCGTCGTCGGCGCGCATGCGCGTCAGCACCTCGGCGATCTCGGCGTCGGTCCGGGCACCGAGCAGGCGGATGGCCAGGTCCTCGTCGAGCTCCTCGAAGACGTCGGCCTCGAGTTCCGGGTCCGCGTGCACCTGGCCCAGGATCTCGGTCTCTTCTTCCTTGGACGCGTTCTCGATCAGGTCGGCGATCTGGGCCGGCTTCAGCCTGCGGATCCGGGCGAACGGCCCGCGCAGCAGCGCACTGCCGGTATGGCCGATCAGCGGCTCGAACTTGGCCCACTCTCGGAACGAATGCTCGCTAGGTTCGGCGTGCCTGGACCCAAACAGCCATCGCGACTGGCGGTGCGTGTCCACCCCGGCCACCACCCAGTCCTCGCCGCGCCGCACGAGCTCCAGATCGCCAGCCTTGATCAACTGGGCGCTCTCCACGTCGATCAGCCGGTGGCCGAGCACGTCCGCCCGGAGCAGCACCTCGCCCTCGCGCCGCTCGAACTGGCGCAGGTCCAGCTTGGCGCTGGTCAGCTTGACCTCGTCGCTGCTCAGCGAGGACGCCTGCTCGATCGGCACGTAGAGCTCGCGACCGCCCACGCTGGCGACCAGACCGGTCACCAGCGGATTGTCAGCACCCCGCAGCCGGACGATGACGTCGGACAGCCGCCCGATGGACTCGCCACCCCGGTCAGTGATCGGCCGCCGCAGCAGCTCCGAAAGGTGCAGCGTGCTCGCCTGGCCCGCTCGAGGAGCCGGGGCTGCCGGTGTCGTGGTCATTGGGGCTTGCCTCCAGGTGGGTCGGCCCGGTGCCGTAGTCCTACCCGGATCACGGTCTTTACCGTGACACCCTGCCACGCAAACGCCCCAGCCCGGGGCATCCCCTACGCAGCTATCCAGCCTTCCCTGGCAGGGTGAACATCCGGTTAACCTGGCTTGCCGGCACTGGGGTTGTGGCTATCCGGCGGAGCCGGGCTCCCGCAGCGCGCCACCGCGATGGTATGAAGGCCACGTCAGCGTGTTTTGAAGCGGAGGACGCAGCAGCGTGGCAATGCGCAGAGCGACGGGCCTCCTGGGCAGCGAGGGTGACCTCGCCGAAGGCCTGGGATACACGCTCAAGCGGAGGCTGCTCGGCCGTCCGCTGATCAACGAACAGCTCAGCGAGCAGCGGCTGTCCAAGCCGCTAGCGCTGGGGGTACTGGCACCCGACGGGATCTCGTCATCGGCCTACGGCACCGAGGAAATCCTGATCGAGCTGCTCAGGGCCGGCCTGGCCGTCACGGCGTTCACGCTCATCCTGCCGCTGACCGGCGTCGTGCTGTTCGTCATGGCCCTGGTGGTCCTGTCCTACCGCGAGGTCGTCACGGTCTACACCAGGGCCGGGGGCTCATATGTGGTCGCGCGGGACAATTTCGGCCCAAAGTGGGCGCAGATCGCCGCGGTCGCACTGCTCATCGACTACGTGGTCACGGTCGCGGTGCAGATCGCCGCTGGTACGGCCGCGGTCGCGTCGGCCTGGAAGCCGCTGGACAGCCCGCTGAAGATCACGCTCGTCTCGATCGTCGTCGTGATCCTGATGCTCTTCGGCAACCTGCGCGGGATCCGGGAGGCCGGGCGGGCGTTCGCGGTGCCCACCTACCTGTTCACCGGCTCGGTGATCATCATGATCGCCACCGGGCTGATCCGCGAGCTCCTCGGCAACCTGCCGCAGCAGCACTACCCGCTGCCCGGGCAGTACACCGGGCACTCGCCCACCTCCGGACTGATCGCGTTCGGGATGGTCTTCGTGCTGCTGCGGGCGTTCGCCAACGGCGGCTCCTCGCTCACCGGCATCGAGGCGGTGTCGAACGCGGTCAGCGCGTTCCGCCCGCCCGAGGGCATCAACGCCCGCAAGGTACTGGTGACCGAGGGCCTGATCCTGGGCACGCTGGTGGCCGGCATCTCCTGGCTGGCCCACGCCACCCACGCCGCGCCGTACAAACTCGGCGTGCCGACCGTCATCTCGCAGGAGACGAAGATCGTGTTCGGGCACACGGTCTTCGGCCAGTTCATGTACATATTCGTCACGGCGGCCACCGCGCTGATCCTGTACACGGGCGGCAACACCAGCTTCAACGGGTTCCCGTTCCTGGCCAGCTTCGTGGCCGAGGACGCGTTCCTGCCGCGCTGGCTGACCAAGCGCGGCCACCGGCTGGTGTTCTCCAACGGGATCATC
>Ga0209420_1001747_pt1 | contig 10039 bp, 13 predicted proteins | sample BlaSpr_A8_OM1_O1_FD_187972 | JGI IMG/M metagenome (GOLD analysis project Ga0209420, IMG submission 187972) | Forest soil microbial communities from Thunder Bay, Ontario, Canada - Black Spruce, Ontario site 2_A8_OM1_O1 (SPAdes) (version 2) | ecosystem: Environmental > Terrestrial > Soil > Boreal...
TCGCTCCTTGGCCGCTGACCGGGAGATGCCCAGCTTGCCGGCGATAACGGAAAAGGGGAGCGGGGTGGGGAGGTACCGCAGCACCTGGGCCTCGGCCATGGTGATCGACGCGGCCCTGACTCGTGCGTCAGCTTGGCTGGTCGCTTCGGCGGCTATCTCGTCGGCGGCCGCGATGGTGATGAGGGACTCCGCCACGGACTCGGCGGCCACCTCGTCGGCGGCTTCTATGGTGGCGGCGTCTTCGGCTACGGCGTCAGCGGCAGCCTCATCGGCAGCGGCCACGATGAGGCCGGCGGCGGTTAGCGCCGTGACCGCCTCGTGGGCGGCGGCCTCCTCCACCAGCCCGGCGGTGATGAGCGCCTGGACGGCGGCGGCAGCAGCCGCCGACTGGATCCGCTGCGAATCGGCTATCGCCTGGGCCGCCTCGGCTCGGGCCGCCGTCATCGCGAGCAAGGCACTGGCCTCCTCGGCCTGAGCCTGGGCGATCACCTCAGCTGCCTCCTCCATGGCAGCGACCTCGGCTCCCACCACCAGCCCGGCCTCGGCAGTCAGGAAGCCCTCGCCGATCAGCGCGCCGCCGGTCTCGGCGATCGCGCCGAAAAGCGGGTCGGCCCAGAGGTGCTCGACGAGTAGGAACGCCAGGGCGGTCCCTGGCTGGAGAGAATCAGCCAGAGCCCGCGCACTGGCCGGGTCAAAGGCCGCCAGACCGTCAGCTGGCACCGGCACCGCCGGACCGCCGTCCGCAACGGGAATCACCGCCGCCAGCAGCGAGCCGAAGTCCTCGTCATCGCCGATGGTCAGCCGTTCGATGGTGCCGTCCTGGCCCTTGGCCACGAAGAGCATGTCGAGCAGGCGAAGAACGCCCCGGCCGCGCAGACGATCAACCTCAGCCAGGATCCTGTCCTCCGAACCGGCGTCGCGGCTGAAGCTCAAGGCGATCACCTGCAGCGGTGCGGTCATCATTGCCCTCCTCATCCTGGCCCCTAACCTCGCCGACGGTACCACCAAGCGGCCCACCGCCAGCTAGCCCATCCCCGCATCCCCGGCAGGAACCGGATCAATCCTTGCGACCTCACCGACGTAGTTAATACTCCAGCCGTAGATCGTTATGTTGCATGGTCTTGGGTTATTTGCCGCTGGTAGTGGCAGGTCCGGGCGCGGTGCTGGTGGCGGCGTCGCCAGTGTGACCAGCGGAGGCGGTGCCTGGCGTCGTGGCCCGGTGGGGCAGTCACTGCGGCGAGGAGGTGGGCGATCTCGTTGCGGGTCAGCGGGATCTGCCCGGCCGCGGCTGGGCCGCGGGCGGATTCGATGGCGGCGGCGATGGTGAGGACGGCGGCGCCGAGCATGGCCAGGGTGACCCACCGGTACCAGGAGGTCCCAGCGGCGCACCTGGTGCTCATCCAGGCCGGTCAGGCCCTTGCCGGCCTGGAAGTTCTCCTCGATCGTCCAGCGAAGCCCGGCGACCTTGACCAGGGCGGCCAGCGTGACCCGCTGCGGGGAGTAGCAGTGGTAGAAGGCCAGTTCCCCGGTGCTTCGGTTCCGGCGGATTAGCAGGTACCGGTGTCCGGGGCCGGGGTTGCTGATGGTGACCCAGGCCCAGTCGTACTACCGGTGTCCCTTGGCGCCATCACCTGCCGGTAGCTGCTGCCAGGCACGCCTGGGCAGCCGCGCGGCGAGCTCATCGGCGCGGACGGTGCGGCCGGCCCCGGCGGGGACACGGTGATCGCGCGCGACGGCCAGCACATAGGCGATGTGCTGCTGCTCCAGCCAGGTGCGCAGCGGCCCGTTATCCCCGTAGGCCTCGTCGGCGGCCACCCAGGCGAACGGCACCCGCGCGCTGACGGCCCGCTCGATCATCAGGCTGGCCAGCTGCGGCTTGGTCGCGAACGCCGCGTGTCCAGGAATCCCGGCCGCCTCGCAGCGGGCCGGGTCACCGGTCCAGGACTTCGGCAGGTACAGCTCCCGGTCAATCAGCGCGTGCCCGCGCGGGGCAGCATAGCCAAGGTAGACCGCGACCTGGGCGTTCTCGATCCGGCCCGCGGTGCCGGTGTACTGCCGCTGCACCCCCGGCGTGGCGGTGCCTTTCTTCACGTCCCCCGTCTCATCCACCACCAGCACCGCGCCGGGATCACCCAGCTGCTCCACGACGTAACTGCGCACGTCGTCGCGGACCCCGCCGGCGTCCCACCGGGCCCGGGACAGCAGGTGCTGCATCCCGTCCGGAGTCCGGTCCCCGGCATGCTCGGCGATCGTCCAGCAGTTCTTGCGCGGCAGCTCGGCCAGCAGGCCCAGCACGAACGCCCGGGCCCGGCGCCGCGGCTCCACCCGGCTGAACCGGGCACCGGCCCGGGTCATCAGCTCATCGAATGTCCCCAGCCAGCGGCCAGGGTCTACGCTGGGGCCAGCGGCCGCCAGAAGATCATCGCGAGTCGTCACAAACCCAGATGATCAGACAGCGGCCGCCCCGTCTCCAGTACCGGCACCCAAGATCTACGGCCCGGGCGGCAGGCAGGGCTGCATCACGTCCAGCCGCGGCCGGCGTAGCATCCGCCTGCCATCTCACACCCAGGAGCACACATGCGACGAGGCGAGATCTGGTGGGTCGAGTTCGACGAGCGACGGCCTGTCGTGCTGCTGTCGGAAGACGAGCCATCCGGGTTCCGGGCGATGCAGGTCGTCGCTCCAGCGGATACCGACATCTCCGGATGGGGAATCGAGGTGGCAGTCGGCGTCCCGGAAGGACTGCCCTTTGAAGGCGTGCTGCGGTTCGCGTTCCCGTGGCCGGGCTTTACCCCGTGCACCTGGCTGACCACCCTGAGCCGGGACGACCTGATCGAGCGGGCAGGCGCAGTGTCCACCGCCAAGCTCAGCGAGATCGACGACGCACTGCGTGCCAGCGAACAAAGGACGGAGTGGACCCCGGCCGCGGCGGCCAGGCTCAGCGAGATTAAGGATTCCCTCCGTCGGCGGACTCAGGCAGACGGAGAAGGAACGGACGCCCACGCTGACGAAGGTCGATCTCGTCCGCACGACCGACGGTCCGCGGCGCCTCAGCAACAAGATCACGATCTACGGCTGGAGTATTAAGACCGCCCCTGACGACCGCGCGGCTCGCTGCAGATGAGTGCGTTTGGCGGGTAGGACTTGTGGTCGCGCTATCATGGGATATCACCTGGAGGCAGAGATGACTGATGTGCTGATCCGTGATGTGCCGGAGGAAGTCGTCGCGGCACTAGATGCCCACGCCGCTCGCCTCGGGCTGTCCCGGAGCGAGTACGTACGCCGTCGCCTAGCTCAAGACGCCGCCACACCAGGTTCTCCGGTCAGCGTGAAGGATCTGGCACGGTTCGCCGCCATCTTCGCTGACCTTGCCGATCCAGACGTGATGTCCCAGGCCTGGACGTGACCACCTGGCTGATCGACAAGTCCGCATTGGTCCGCCTGGCTGCCAGCCCGGATGCCGCCGAGTGGGCAATGCGCATCGAACGCGGACTGGTACGGATCACTACCGTCACTCGCCTGGAAACCGGCTATTCGGCGCGGTCAGGCCCGCAGTTGCGGACAGCGCTCCAGCAACCGCCGCTGTTGTCAATGCCTGTTGAATACCTGACCCCGGCCATCGAGGACCGGGCAGTAGAGATCCTGACAATACTTGCAGACCGGAGCCAGCATCGTGCTCCGTCAATACCGGATCTGATTATCGCTGCCACAGCTGAACTCGCCGGGTTGACGGTACTGCACCTGGACAAGGACTTCGACCTGATTGGTGAGATCACCGGTCAGCCCATGGAACGCCTGAACCAGCCCACGCCCGCTGCTATGGACAACGATCCGGGTCCGACCCAGGCGTGACTTCTTCCCGGACAGCGGCATGAGAGTGCGCCCGGAAGGTATCCAACGATCACTGCCGGAGAGCCGGTCGCCTTATTACGGTTCCGGCCCAAGCAATTCGTTGCCATATTTCAATGGCGGCACATCGATGAAGCAGTCGCCTTTGATTTCTGGTCGGCCCGGATCGACTTCCCGGCGCGTAACCTTGTTGTCCTTTATCATGCTGGAGTTAGAGCCCGGACCGGCGACCACGCCGACGGCAGCCCGGCCGCAGGCCTGTTATGTCGCAGGTTCGCACCCGACCCTCCTCGGACGATGCGCACGAGGTTGCGTTCTACCGTCGGCACAGCGATGACGACCCGAGACAGGCTGTACCCGGCAGGGAATTCCTCAACACATGCCCGGCCAAGGTACGAGCGACTATGAGAGCGGTCCTGGCCCAGGTCGCAGCGGCACCGCCGAAAAGATTCGCAGGTGGCGGGTATTGGGAAGCCATGAAGGGCGATATGGCCGGATGGTTCGAGGTCCGCGTCGATGGTCCCCGCCGCCACCATTACTGGCTGTTCTGCCGCCTGGATTACGACGCCAAGGGTCGGCCGAAGCCTTTGCTGACCGTCATCTGCGGACTGGACAAGCCATTCCGCACTGAGTTGCCTGATGCTGACTACCGCCACGTCCGGGAACTCGGTGAGGAGTACCTGTCCCGGAACCCGCGGTCGCTAGCTTGATCAGCCCGCAGCTGATTCGTCCTGATGGAGGCGCATCGCCTCCAGACGCCGGGCCAGGACTCGAGGATCGTCCGTGCTTCGCTCAAGAAGCGGTCCGGTGATCCGTTTCCTGTCATCGGCATCAAGCGGTTCTAGAACGACGCGCATCCCGAGCGCTGCTGCGACCTCAGCAAGGGTACCGAGCGTCGGGTTGACGTGGCCGGCTGAGAACAACCGGCGCACAGTTGCGGGCTCGGAGCTGATCGCGCGGGCGAGCTCGGCTTTGGACAGCCCAGCCGCCTCCCGCGCCGCGTCCAGCTCGTTCACGATCCGGTCGATGGTGGCGATCCGGATCGATTGCGCCACGTACTCGCGCAGGAACTGGGGATCCTGGAGGTCCTGGGCAAGGTCGTCCCAGAACACGCTGCGTCGGTGTCCAACGCCCTCCTCCTGGTTCCCTGAGGTGTATCAAATATGTTACGCCATAGCTCTCGATCTAGCATCTTGGACGAACTGCGGGCCAAGAAGAAATCAGAGCCTTACCGGCCGTCTGCCGCCCGAGCATGCGGGCAACCTCCTTCTACGCGGCATGAGAGTGCACGTAAGTGCGCCATTGAGACGGAAATTCGAGATGTGCTGAAAGAGAGCGAAAATTGCCGTGCGGATTAGCGGCGGAGGAAATCAGCGACGGCCTGGCGGTACTGCTGGGGTGCCTCGATGCTGGGTATGTGGCCGCAGCCCGCGAGCATGACGAGCTGGGATCCGGTGACGGCGGCGGCAATCGGCTGGGCCTGGGCGGGACCGCAGATGAAGTCGAGCTCGCCGGCCACGATCAGGGTCGGGCTGATGATGCGGCCCAGCAGCGGGCGCAGGTCAACGGACTGGTACAGGCCGCCCTCCCAGGCTTGGCCGGCGGCCAGGTCTGCCCTCATGACCCGGCTCATCCCGGCGAGCCGTGCCGCCACCTCGGGCTTATCTGGTTCGGCGAGGTAGAAGGGCAGGACCGTGGCCATCATCTGCTCCATTTCGGCCGCATCAGTGGCGGCGAGCAGGCGCTCGGTCCAGGAGTCCATGACGGGCCGCGCTTGGGCATACCACGGCGAGTTGGCGTGCCGCGCTAGCAGGGCACCGGCCTCGGCCCCGGCGTCACCTCCGTCGTGAGCATCGGCGTCGGGCCCGATACCGAAGGCCCCAACGGCCACGCAACTCGCCGTGCTCTGCGGGTACAGCGCGGCGTACGTCAGGGCCGTGGTCGCCCCAAAAGAGTGGCCCAGCACCACGACCTCTGGCAGCGCCAGCGCCTGGCGCACCTCCTCGTAGAACCGGGCGTGCCCTTCGGGGGAGTATCCGGCGGGACTAACCGGGGCCGTGGATGAGCCCGAACCGTGAGGATCGATCAGGTAGGAACACAGCACGTCCGACAGCAGTCCCGCATCACCGTTCATGTAGGCGGCGGAGAATCCGGGACCCCCGGCGAACATCAGCGCTGGCCTGCCGGTCCCGATAATTTCATAGCTTGCGCTCCGCCCTCCCGGCAGCGCGACGATACGCGTCATGCTCCGTCCCCTTCTCGGCAGCCAAAGGGCCGCCTGGCTCTGCCCGGCCAGGTATCCAGCCTGCGGCAAGATCATGCAGCCGGGCAATCCCCGGGACGCGAGATCGCGGGAAGCGATGCCTGGCATAGGCGATAAAACCGAACCGGCGGCCGCCAGCAGGGTCCGGCGACGCCTGCCCAGATGAACCTCCAGCCGCCGAGATGAACCCCCAGCCAGGAGGACCCTGCAGCCTCAGCCCCACCTCTTGCGGACAACAGGGGACCATCTCACGATACGCGAATGTTCAGTCACGGAATCGTCCGCGGCATGAGAGTACGAGCTGCGGCCCGGTACCATCAGCGGCGCCGGCCATGGTAATACCCGGTTATACTGATGGTGTGAAAACAGCGATTTCGCTTCCGGACGACACTTACGAGCAGGCCACCAGGCAAGCCGCCGAGCTTGGTATCAGCCGGTCCGAATTCTTCGCCCGCGCCGCCCGCAGCTATCTCGACCAGCTCGCCGCGCAGTCGCTCACCCGGCAGATCAACGAGGCGCTGCAGACGACCGAGGACGACTCCAACGCCGCCGCTGCCGCCGCTGGCCGACGCTACCTGGCCGGCCAGGACGACTGGTGACCAGCCGCGGCAGCATCTGCTGGGCCGATCTCGGCGAGGCACGCGGCAGCAAGCCCGCCAAACGCCGCCCCGTCCTGGTCGTCCAGGCCGACCCGTTCAACACCAGCCGGCTGAACACCACCATCGCGGCCGTCATCACCTCTAATACGGCCCTGGCCGCGATGCCTGGCAACGTGTTCCTGCCGGCAGCGGCCTCGGGCCTGCCCAAAGACTCGGTGGTTAACGTGACGGCCCTGGTGACCCTCGACAAGACCGACCTTGAAACACCTGTCGGCCACCTGCCGACATCGCTGATGAACGAGATCGACCGGGGGCTCCACCGCGTACTCGGGCTGTAACTACGGCGCTCCCGCAGCGGCATGAGCCGGCGTTTCCGCGGAGACGGCTTGCAAAGCGCAGAAACGTCGTGGAGGCGGCTGCGGCGGCGCCATAACAATCCCGGCCGCCATCCCGTCGGTTGGAGATTCCGGTGATGGCCAGGATGTCCGGCGCGAGGTCGGCTATAATGGATTGGCACAAGCAAACACTGCCCTATTGTTCGATGCCCATCTTCGCGAGGATCGCCTCCACATTATCTGCGAAGATCGACAGGTATGCCGTACCATGAACAGGTTGCCTAAGCCGGACATCGAGGCCAGCCGCCTCCAGGTTAGGGATCACACGCCCCATAAGATCGCGTGCCCGGCTGGAGACGAGATAGTCGGAATCTTCAGTGCCGGCCTCACTATCAAGCCAGGAAATGATCTGTAGTGATGCCGTAAATAGATCGACCCAGGCCACGAATGCGGGCATAAACTCAGCAGAAGGTCCGACTTCCAGGAGCGTAGCCCATTTATTTCGGTACGCGATAAAGTGGCGTTCGTTTCCCGACCACCGTGCTTTCACGACCCTGGAAGCGACAAGTCCAGCGAGAGTGTCGCTAACGTTTCTTTTGGCGAATCCAGCTTGGTCCGCGATTTTTGCCGCATCCAAGGGCCCATCTGGGAATGTAAGCAATATCCTCATCACTTCCGAGCGGCTACCCGGACCGAAAAGATGACGGAGCTGAAATGCGAAATTCGCGGGGATCTTTATGTCCGGCTCCCTCGATTTACCGCTGCCGACAATCCTTGGGCGGACATAGCCGTACTTCGCAAAGGTGGGATCTGGCTCACCAATAAAACCCAGGACATCTGGGCTGAAAACAGGAAGATTGTCCGGGGTTCGGTCCGTCCCCTGTAGGCCTTGCAGCCATTGCAAGGGCCGAGGCTCCCCCGCCCACGCTATGACTGCACCAACTAGGCGGGTATCGACCGGCAAGCGGACGCTCAAGTTCCGCAGGCGCTGAATGGTCAGCAGCCGACGGTTTTCCGCGAGCCAGTCCAGCATCTCGTCAAACAGTCGGGGATCGCGCCTGGCGACCTCAATTGTGAAGACAATAAGGGCCTCGGGATCTATCGCCCAGCGATCGAATCCCGCAATATTAGCCGAGACACCCATCTGTGCCCACTGGCGCCAGGCGAACTCGAGAAACCCCTGCCGCACCCTTTCCCTAAGTTCCGAGAGCAGCATCTTCGACCCCCAAGGCATCGAGAGCTTCCTTTAGCACCATCCTGTATCCCGGCGACGGATCTTGGGTCATAGACCAGTGCGCCGCCGCGATGAGCTCCTCCGCGGTTGGATGAAGCGCTCGCAGATCCGCCTCGTGGCGCCCGCCGGCCTGATCGACCATTGCGAAGAGCTTAAAGTGGATCTGGTCCAGCCGTCCGGCGAAGTGAACAGTAAGGGCCTGGCCATAGCGCCGCATCACCATGCGAGTCATGAAGCCATCCGGGAGACCCCACTTTAGAAGGTCTGTCGGACCGCCGTTCAGCCAGTTCTCGTCCAGATCGAAGTCGCACGCTACCCGATCCCGCGCTATGCGCAGCGATTCCGGCAGCGGCTTGGCGGGACGGAGGTCGCCGTTCACGGCGATTGCGAGAATGTCCACGTCCTTGGTAGCTCGTTTCACAAGCCAAGCGCAGTAAGAGCAGACCCTCCGATCACCACCAGCTCCTGCTGGTCGGCAAGCGAGCTCAGCTGGTCGGCAAGCGCGCCGAGGATCACATCAAGCGTCTCTCCGCTGATCTCCATAGCCTTCACGATATCAGATTCAGGATGTTCAACATCGCGAGCCGGGATGTAGAAGGTCCCGATCCGGGATGCTGGTCATCCAGGCCAGTCGTGACTCATCGGCTTCCTCAGGGCGGCCCAACCGGATCGCATGCGAGATTCTGGAAGTACTCTTCTCGGCAGAATCGGTCGTCGGTCGGGACCTGCTCGTAGCGGGATGCGGATCGCCCAGGCTCGGGCGAGAGCTGGAACTCACACCATGAGACCGTCCAGTCCGGGAGCTCCCTTTTCGGGTCAGTTTCCGGTGCCGCGGCAATGTGGCGGGTCGCGACCGTGTGGTCGTTAATCTCGTACCGGATCCGGTACCTGCCCACTTACAACCGGAAGATCCCGAAGGAGAAGGGACTCGCGGTGATCATTGCTTCTGCCACGACGACGCCGGTGTGCCTTACTTCGGTGGCGCTGGCGAGTTCGGGGCGGTCGTGCGGCAGGACGCGAACGCGGCCGCAGGGATTGACGATGACCAGGAACCGCCCGCCCCGAAGATAGGCCAGGGGGTACCCGTCATGCAGGACCTCCAGGCTGCCGCTGGGTCCGAGTTCGGGGTGCGCGCGGCGGACGGCGATCAGGTCCTTGACCAGGTGCAGGAGCGAGTTCCCGTCGGCGCGCTGCCCGGCGACGGTGGGGCGGTCCGGATCCGGATCGACCGGAAGGTAGAGACTTTCGGCCGGGGCGGCGGAAAATCCCGCGTTGCGGCCCGGGTCCCATTGCATGGGGGTGCGTGACCCGGACCGGTTGTAGCCGGGAGCCAGGACGCTGCCTTCGGTGTCCGGCAGGCCGGGAACGTAGCGCATGCCGATCTCGTCGCCGTAGTAGATCGCCGGCAGCGTCGGGAAAGTGAGCTGGAACGCCAAGGCTGGCCGAAGCTGCTCTGGTGTGCGCGGTCCGGTACGGAGCCGGGCGAAGTCGTGGTTCGCGGTGGGCAGGACGACGTGCCCGGGCTCACCGATCGTATGCAGCGCGTCTTGGTAGGCGTTGAGGAACGTGCCGATGCTGCCCCGGCCGTCGGCGTCGAAGTAGCACGGATCCGTGCCCCACTCCTTGAGGCTGGTGGCGGTGCCGGTGCTCCACAGCGAGCGCAGCGGGCCGCCGTCGGCTGGGCCGCCGAACTGGAGGAAGAAGTCGGCGTGGAACCCGGCGGGCACGGCCAGCGCCGGGTCACCCCATTCGGAAAGCA
>Ga0209420_1001748_pt1 | contig 10036 bp, 10 predicted proteins | sample BlaSpr_A8_OM1_O1_FD_187972 | JGI IMG/M metagenome (GOLD analysis project Ga0209420, IMG submission 187972) | Forest soil microbial communities from Thunder Bay, Ontario, Canada - Black Spruce, Ontario site 2_A8_OM1_O1 (SPAdes) (version 2) | ecosystem: Environmental > Terrestrial > Soil > Boreal...
GGCGCCGCCTTCTCGTTGCCGGCCGAACTGAGGCCCAAAGCCGCATCCACTGACGCCCTCAGGTCCACCAGCATGCGCAGCGGCTGCCCTGAGGAATACTCCGCCTGGAACATCACCTTCCACGACTGGCAGATCATGCGCAGGCGAATGATCGGCTCTTGCGCGGAGAATTGCGCGCGCCGGCAGTCGATCATCTCCACTCCCTTTTCTTCCAACTCGCTAAGCCCGTCGAGGATATTGTTGAGATCGGCTAGCATCAGGCGGAAGAATACGCGGCGCATCAGGTAGCCGAAGCGAGTAAACGCGACCAGGGCGATGGGCAGGTAGAACAGGTCGCCGGCCTGCGCCTTAGCCTTGCGTCCCTGATCGAGCACGCCGCCATGCAGCAGTTCGTCCAGGGAATGGCAGCGGCGCGCGGAATCGAGTACGCGATCCAATTGGTTCAGCCACACCGGCGCCTTGAGTTCCACTTTGCCTAGAACCGGTTCCAATCCGCGCGCTACATAAGCAATGTCAGCGCTGTTGTCATCGAGTTCGGTGGGCGCGCTTTGGCTGAAATACTGCACCAGCAGGAAATCGATCTTGTCGCGCACGGAGTCGGTTTTTGCAGGCTTGGCCAGAAAATGCTGCAGCAGCAGGACCAGGCCATCGGGATCCACGAGCGAACTCATTTGCAGGAACTGGCGCAGCTGGTGAACCTGGATTTTCTCATCCATGTCGTTCAGCCACTGCTGGGCCTGCTCCACTGATTCGCTCGCTGGAGTTTCGACACCGGCCTCAAGGTCGGCACAGGCGGGCACGTCGATTACGAACTCGCGCGCCACCTCGGCGTAAATGGGATGCAGCCGGCGCAAGCTCGACCATAGGGCCGCGGCATCTGCAGCCGCTCCTGAGGGTTGCGACGACGAAGATTGCGATTGCGTCATGATTTCACGATCCAGTTAGGAACTGAGTTGAGAAAGCGGGCAGCCACGATAGTTTTGCCGGGGTGGTATTGCACTGCGACCACCGAGGCTTCCGTATCGAGTGAGCCGTCCGAGTTACGCAGCCGCAGGATGTCGGCAAACTCCAGCGGCGTGGTGCAGGCAAACAACACTTCGCGCGCGGTTCCGAATTCAATGACGGTGGTCTCTTCGGTGCCTGCCAGCGTCTGGCTGCCGTTGCTCGACGAGTTGCGGCGCGTGAACTGCACCGGAATTCGCACAGGTGTGGCCTCGGGAAAAAAGCGTGCCAGATCGGCGACCGTGCTGGTTTGAGCCGTCCGCGAGGGAGCTGTACCCTGATGCGCCATAAGAAAATCTTGTAATTCCGAACAGTAATTCCGAACTAGGCGAAAGGCCCGGTGAGGAACCGTACTATTTCTTGCTGCGCGACCGACAAGTGCGGTTGGGCTCCCCCATTCCCGGTTAGGAAGAGCATTGGGGAGCCAGAACACGCGGTTACGCCAGAATGGGGAGCACGACCGGGACCACAGTGTGGAACGGAAGGATTAGCACTCAGGCGCTATAGTTTTCAGGTACTTACGAGCATTCCAGATCAACATCGCAACAGCCCTGTCTCAGCATGAGACAGCATTCTCAAACCTGCCTCACTCAAAAACCTGTCATAGGGAAGACGGAGGGTGAGCCTACACGCTAGACCTGATTCCAGTGACCGTCATTCTGCCTGATTCTCGAAGTGGAACTTCCCCACGGTTCAGCATGAAAGAAATTCTGATCAGAGTGCTAGTTGGCGGAACAGTCGTTTCTGTATTCGCCGTGCTGGCAGACCTGCTGAAACCGAAAAGCTTTGCGGGAATATTTGGTGCCGCTCCCTCCGTCGCGCTCGCCACTCTGGTCCTAACAGTCATGAAAGAAGGGACAGCCTATGCGGCCACCGAAACGAGGTCGATGATCGTTGGCGCGATAGCCTTCTTTTTCTATGCCTGCCTTGTGAGCGGATCTCTGGTGCGTTGGCAGTTCCCGGTCTTGCCCGTAACCACATTGTCGATGTTGCTGTGGTTCGGTTGCGCCTTCGGCCTTTGCTACGGTTTAGGGTGGGCAGGGTGAAAGTAAAAATCGACGCAAGCAGTCTAGGAGAGTCGCGCTGGTACGAATATCTTCTTCGCTTCCTTTTCGGCGGCGCAGTCACGGCGCTCGCGGGTGTAATCGCAAAACGTTTTGGTCCTGGCATCGGCGGCCTGTTCCTGGCTTTCCCCGCGATCCTGCCTGCGGCCGCGACTCTTATAGAAAAACATGAAAAGGAAAAAAAGGAGCAAGCCGGCCTGGACGGCACGAGACGCGGCCGGGCCGCCGCTGGAGTCGATGCAGCCGGAGCGTCGCTCGGAAGCATTGGGCTCGTCGCCTTCGCTCTCATCGTCTGGCGCGAACTACCGAACTTCAGTTTGCCGATCGTGCTCAGCCTGGCGACCCTTGCCTGGCTTATAACCTCCGTGTCGCTGTGGCAACTTCGCGAAAGTCTCTGGAGGCGTCTCCGCCTACGGCTCTCCAATACTTTCCGACATCCGTCGCCTGCTTCAATCCCCAATAAATCCTCAGAGCGCAGGAGATTCCATGAGTAAAGGCTCCAAGACTAAGAAGAAAACCAAGAAGTCCAGCCCCAAGAAATCTCTCGCCGACCCATCGCAGCTTCCATCCCTCGATCAGGATAACGGAAAGTTGGTTCAGGTGGTGATCGAAACTCCGAAGGGTAGTCGCAACAAGTACGCGTTTGATGAGAAGCAGAAAGTTTTTGAGCTAAAGAAGGTATTACCCGCGGGAATGGCATTTCCCTACGATTTCGGCTTCATTCCGCGCACCCTTGCCGAAGACGGCGACCCCGTAGATGTCCTGGTTCTAATGGACGAACCAGCTTTCCCCGGATGCCTTTTGAAATGCCGCCTCATCGGGATCATCGAAGGCGAGCAAAGCGACAAGAAACAGAAAGAACGCAACGACCGCGTGGTTGCCGTCGAAAAAGAAAATCACAGCTTTGCCGACATTAAGCGCCTCTCTGACCTGGGGGACAAGTTCCTGGAGGAGTTGGAAGAATTTTTCGTGAACTATCACGAGCTAAGCGGCGAAAAATACCGCATCCTCGGCGCCAGGGGGCCCAAGCAGGCCAGAAAGCGAATCGAAGACGGCATCCGGGCCACGCGGCGCTGAAGTCCAACCTGCAGGCCCGCCGCCGCTGAAAAATATCCCATGTTTCATGACAGATTGGGTGGGTTTAGCCGATGGAGACCACTTCCGCGCCTAGGGCCTCCTTACTCGGCGGGCGGCGTCAGGGCCGAGCATGCGGAAGTGCCGTTCGTTGTCAGTGTAGATGGTTCCCGCCTTTGCTTTGATCGCGCACGCCGCGAGGAGCGCATCGTAGATCGTTCCACCAACAATCCCGTTCAGAGCTGCCAGTTGAATGGCCTGGAGGTATTCGGAACTCTCGAGCGACACGATGGTGAGGTGTTCCTGAATATCGGTGAGGATGAGAATTGCCTGCTCCGGACTGGCGCGGAACTCGCCGGGCAACCGCGTCACCGTCGCATAGACCTCGGCGAGGCTGTGAGCTCCACAGCATGCGATTCTCTTATTGCAAGGAGCATAAACAGCCAGACAGCGGTCGTGCTCGGCGTGGTCTTCCAGAAACGCCGGAAGCAACACCGAGGTGTCAAAAAACCATTTCAACTCGCTGCCCCAGTGCGACCTCGCGACTTTCGGAGAGAGCCGGCATCGATCCGCCCACGTTCATTCCGGATTTTGCGGATGGTGTGATTGACGACTTCCGCGGAAAGCGGCTTGCCGGTTCGCATCACCCATACACCCTGTTTCTTCCGCAAAGTCGCGGTCCCTCGCACCGGGCGCAGAATGATTTGATCCTCTGAGCTTTCCAACTCCAGGGAATCTCCCGCTGCAAGTTGCAGTTCTTCGCGCACTGGCTTGGGCAATACCAGGCGTCCTGCCCCATCGATAGTCAGAGTGGTTGTCATCCACTCATTTTACCATAGGAGATGCCACTTATTATGGTACTGAAAATGCCGTCGTTTCATTTCAACGGGTTAATGCCCGAATGAACTCACGCCCTTCCGGACCTCTGCGCCCTTTAGGTTTTTCCCCAGCCTGTGGAAATCGTGCCCCTTCGAAATCCCGCTTCGCACCGTGAGCACTCTAGCTCAGACTCACCGCCATCCGTATCGTTAATCTTTGACGCTACCTGCCAGACCTATGCCGGAACGGCTCGTACGTCGTATGATTGTTTCACTCCGAAGATGCAGGAAAGAGTAGACGCACGAGCTAGCTCCAGCATCATAAATCGGCAGACAATTCGCCAATTCGGGTTGGCGATAACAATAGAAAGTTGGGGCAACTACTATGGATAATGCATTGAAGAAGCTTGGCCTGTGGAGCGCGCTGTTTACGCTTGCGCTCGCTACCATTGTTTTACCGGCGCGAGTAAGCGCTCAAGATCAGGATGATCCGCCGACTCGAGTGGCTCGAATCGGCTATATGGAAGGTTCGGTCTCATTCCTACCCGCGGGAGAAACCGACTGGGTGGGAGCGGGCCTTAACCGGCCAATGACTACGGGTGATCAACTTTGGGCAGACAAAGATTCCCGCGCCGAACTGCAGCTGGGATCAGCCTCGATTCGTTTGTCAGAGAACACCGGCATCTCTTTTCTGAACCTAGACGACAACACGATTCAGATCCAGCTTAGTTCCGGCATGATCAACATTTCCGTCCGCCGGCTGGGCGAGAACGACGACTTCGAGATCGACACTCCGAACCAGGCCTTTACGATCATGCAGCCCGGCCGCTATCGCGTAGAAGCGAGCGAAGACGGGAGCTATTCGGTGGTGAGCGTCCGCGTGGGCGAAGGCCAGGCCACGGGTGCAGGCGAGAGTTTCGATCTGCGCGCGGGCCAAAGAGGAACGTTCAGCGGAACGGATTCGCTTACCGCGAATGTCGAGCCGATTTATGGCATGGATACGTTCGATAACTGGACCGAGGATCGCGATCACCGTTACGATTTTTCCAAGTCAGCGCAGTATCTTTCGCATGACGTGGTCGGCTATGACGACTTGGACGATCACGGCGATTGGCGCGACGATTCGAACTACGGGCATGTCTGGTTTCCGCAAGTCGAGGTCGGCTGGGCGCCTTATCACACCGGGCATTGGGACTGGATCGATCCTTGGGGATATACGTGGGTGGATGATTCACCGTGGGGCTACGCACCGTTCCATTACGGCCGCTGGGCTTCGGTCGGCGGACGCTGGGGATGGATACCTGGGCCGGTGGCCGTACAGGCCGTGTACGCGCCAGCGCTGGTTGTGTTCATTGGCACGGGCGGCGGCTGGGGCGGAAATATTGGATGGTTCCCGCTCGGTCCGCGCGAAGTATGGGTGCCGTCTTACCACGTCAGCGCCGGATACATGACCCGCATCAATGTCAGCAATACCGTCGTCAGCACCACCGTGATCACGAATGTCTATAACACGACGGTCGTAAACAACACCACGAACATAACCAATATTACTTATGCGAATCGTGGCGTGCAGGGCGCGGTGATGGCGGTTCCGCAGAATGGTTTCGCCAGCGCGCAGCCAGTGGCGAAAATCGCGGTTCAGGTGAATGCGCAGCAGATCGCTTCTGCGCAGGTAAGCGGGCGGGTTGCGGTTGCTCCTACGCGGCAAGCCGTGCAGGGAGCGAAAGCTTCTACGGCGGGACATGTAGCTGCGCCTCCGGCGGCAGTCGCGAGTCGGCAGGTGGTCGCGAAGAAAACTCCGCCGGCACCTCCACCATCGTTTGCCGCGCGGCAACAGGCCATGGCGGCGCATCCCGGCGTACCGCTGGGCAGGCAACAAGTGGCAAGTTTGCATCCCGCAGCATCTGCGGCAGCGCACCCGGCAGTAAAGGTTGCGCCTCCGGCGAAACCTGCGACGCCAACAATGGGCAAGCCGACGAATCAGCCTGCTGCTGGGCGGCCCGGGCAGCCTGCGGCACGACCGGGCCAGCCTGCGGCAGCGCCTGCGAATCAGCCGGCGAACCGTCCGGCGCAGCCTGCGGCGAACGAGCGGCCCGCTACTCCGGCGGCGCAGCCGAATCGTCCGGCGGCAGCGCCACCGAGCCGTCCCGCTGAACCGGCAAAGCCTGCTGAACCGCCTGCGCGTAACGAGCGTCCGCCTGCGGCACAGCCAGCGCCGAATCGTCCGGCGACAGAGCCAGCGCATCCTGAGGCAAACCGGCCAGCTCCAGCGCCGGCGAAACCACAACCGGCGCCGAGCCGTCCTGAAACCAAACCCTCTGAGCCGCCCGCGCGCACCGAACGCCCGCCCGCGGCACAGCCGAATAAGCCGGAACCCGCGCCGCGTCCGGCAACTCCGCCACCGGCGGCAAGACCGGCCGAGCACACGCCGCCTCCGGCTGCGAAACCGGCAGCTCCGCCTCCAAAGAAAACTCCTCCGCCGAAGACACCTGAGGAGAAAAAGAAAGAGGAAGAGAAAAAGCCCAGTTAGAGAAGCATTAACGTTGACTCGTTCCGAGCACCCTGAGTTTTCTCAGGGTGCTTTTTTCAGTTTGCGGTAGGGAGTGGCGCTGCCTATGCCCAGCATGCGTCCGGTAGTGTTCGGATTTCGTAACAAGATTCAGGTTCTTAGCGCGGCCAGTCGCGGGGGGGGGTATCATTTCTCCCGGAATTGGAGGCGTCACCATGTCCAACCTAAGGCTCTTTTTCGTTGCACTGGCCGTGCTAGCCAGCGCAGGCTCGTATCTTCCCCTGGCCCTCGCGCAGGATTGCGGATGCAGGGCGGTTGCTACCGACCCGGACCCATTTCCATGCATCTCGGAAGGTTGTAGCAGCGAATATTACAGGGAATTCTGCTCCTTCGGCTGCACTGAAGGCGTCTGCACGCTGACGGGATATGGGCTATGCTGCGCTACCGAGGTCGAGTATTACAGTGTCTTCCCCCAGCAGTGCAATCCTCCTGAGCATTGCGGGGAGTGCGGGAATGCGAGAACACGTCAGCCCTCCCACGCGGGAGCGCAACAGCCCTTGGGAGAGGACCCGGCCAAGCCGGGGTTCCATGTCTATCGTGCTGACTTTCCCGATGAGGTTCTCTTCGTCCCGGACGACTGTCGACACACCTATCGAGAGATCCATCCGCAGCTCCGTGCGCCAGGTGCCTCGCGCGCAAGTTCGAACGCCGCGCCCGTTCCTGACAGTGGAGGTATTTTATGAGGCCGAAGTTGATCCGTCTGTTTGTGGTCGTCTTTTTCGGCGCCGTCAGATGTCTAGGGCAGGGCACCGTTCCCTTGGCCTCTTCCGGCGCAGCCGATCCTGCCACCACGGCACACGGGGTTAAGCTGGGCGGCAGCGCCCCGCGCCAACTAGGAGTAGAGACAATCAAGATAGCCTCGGAGCAGGCGGGCGCATACAACGGCATGACCTGCGACAGCGATGGGAACCTTTACTTGCGAGGAGAGCCGGATGGCGTCCCAGGAATCGTGAAGCTCAACGCCAAGGGTGAGCGCCTTGCGGTATTTCAGCCAAAGTCCGCAGACCTAAAGGTGGACCGCGGTGGCGCTTTTTCGGTTGCGCCCGATGGGGATGTTTACCAGCTGATTTGGGCGCGCGAGATCTCGCGCTACGTGTTTGTGTACCGGCCGGACGGCACTATTAGGTCCGAGATAAAACTGCAGCCGGGTTTCGCTTTCTCCCCCAATAGGGTGGCCGCGTTCCCTTCGGGCGGTCTCCTCGTGTCGGCAGTGGAGAGAGATCACGATCCAAACAATCCGGTCATGTGGCCCTTTGAGGGCATCTTCTCCTCAAGCGGAACGCTTCTGAAGGAGCTGACCCTCGAAGATGATGACAAATTACGTGACATGGCCACGTCCGGGGACAAGCGCGTTGTTTTGCCAACGGATCCGTCGAGCAACCTCGCCTTCGCCGCGGGGTTCGCTGAGACCGGGCCCGACGGCAACGTTTACCTTATGCGGAGAACCTCGCCCGCAATTTTCTATGCCATTTCCCCTGGAGGGTCGGTTCGGCGATTCGTATTCGATCCGGGAGAATCCGACTTCATGCCCTCGCGGATGCAGATGTCGGGGGGTAAGATCGCCATTCTCTTTCGCAAGGAGCTGACGATGGACGAATTTCTGAGCGTGGTGGACCTAAAGGGGCACGAGATCGCAACTTATAGCGAGCCGGTGATTGCGGGCAGGCACGCCCTCGGGCCAGCCTTCGTGTGCTACGCCGACAACCCGGAGCGCTTTATTTTTCTTACCACAACCGAGGACCACAAGCTGGGTTTGGTTATCGCCAAACCTCAGTAGATGATCGACCGCAGCTTTTAGCGACCTCGAAAGCTACTGCAGGACTTGGCTCGACGACCCCGGGCCTTGAGTTCCGCTGATGTTATAGCGTTTTAGTTTGCGGTATAACGTGGCGCGGCTTATGCCGAGCATGCGTCCGGCGAGGGCTTTGTCGCCGTGGACTTGTTCGAAGACGCGCCGGATGGTGGCGCGTTCAATGTCTTCGAGGTCGGTGGTCGAGAGAGTCGTTGCGGCTGTGCCGTCGGTGGAACTTGTTTCGGCAGCGGCCGCTAGATCGGAAACCAATTCGGGCGCGGATTCTGCCGGCCGCGCTGCTGGTGAATTCAACGCGGCAATCGACGGAGGCAGATCACCCAAATCTATGAGCTGTCCGTTCCCCAGAGCTACGGCGCGCTCCACACAGTTTTCCAGCTCGCGCACATTGCCCGGCCAGTCGTAATTCATCAGAGCTTTCATGGCTGCGCTGGAAACGCGCAGATCTCCGCCGGGAGCGTAGCGTTCGCAGAACCAGTTGACCAGCATGGGGATATCGCTGCGGCGCTCGCGCAACGCCGGCACGTGCACCGTGACGACGTTAAGTCGAAAATAAAGATCTTTGCGGAAGGTTCCGTTCTTGTAGGCGGCTTCAAGATCGCGGTTGGTGGCAGCGATGATGCGAACGTCCACTTTGACGCGCTGATTGCTGCCCACAGGCCGCACTTCTTTTTCCTGCAACACGCGCAGCAGTTTGGCTTGCAACTCCAGAGGCAGTTCGCCGATTTCATCCAGGAAAACCGAGCCGGTGTCGGCCGATTGAAACAGTCCCTGCTTGGATTTCAGTGCGCCGGTGAATGCGCCTTTCTCATAGCCGAAGAGTTCGCTCTCAATCAGAGTGGGCACGAGCGAGCCGCAATCGACCGCAACGAAGGGACGGTTGGCGAAAGCTCCACGGAAATGAATGGCGCGGGCGACCAGTTCTTTTCCCGTACCGCTTTCGCCGGAGATCAGAACGGCCGTGCGCGTGTCCTTAAGGCGCGAGGCGATGCGCAGCACTTCCTGAATCTTGGCGGAAGAACCGACGATGCCGTGCACCGCGGTCTCGGAATCTATGCGCTCGCGCAGGAATTCGTTCTCCTCAACCAGGCGAACTTTCTCAGCCATGCGGCGCAGGAACAGCCGGAGTTCTTCCAGCGGAGTAAACGGCTTCGTGATGTAGTCGTAGGCGCCGAGCTTCATGGCCTGCACCGCGGTTTCAATGGAGCCGTGTCCGGTCATCAGCGCCACTTCGGTGCGAGGCAGAAGTTTCTTTGCCCGCTCCAGAAATTCGAGGCCGGACATATGCGGCATCACCATGTCGCTGAGAATCATGTGAACCGGCTGCTCTTCGAGCAGCGTCAGCGCGGACTCGCCGCTATCGGCTTCGAGGCAGATGAAACCGAGGGCTTCGCCGACCGTGATGCAGAGCTTGCGGATGCTCTGCTCGTCGTCGACGATCAAAAGACGCACGCGAAGGTCTTCCCGATTTAAATCTCGAGCGGTCTTGCCTGAAGGCGGCTTGTTAAAGTCGGCGTTCACCGGGCTTTCCCCATAGTCTTCTCAACAGCGGAGATCAAATCCTGCACGCGGAACGGCTTCTCCAGATACAGCGCCCCGATCTTGCGCAGCGTAGCGACAGTTTCTTCGTTGGCATAGTCGCCGGTAATAATGACGACTTTATTTTCGAGATCAGGACGGTTCGCCGAAATCCAGGTAT
>Ga0209420_1001749_pt1 | contig 10030 bp, 7 predicted proteins | sample BlaSpr_A8_OM1_O1_FD_187972 | JGI IMG/M metagenome (GOLD analysis project Ga0209420, IMG submission 187972) | Forest soil microbial communities from Thunder Bay, Ontario, Canada - Black Spruce, Ontario site 2_A8_OM1_O1 (SPAdes) (version 2) | ecosystem: Environmental > Terrestrial > Soil > Boreal...
ATGGACGTGGTACAGGTTCGCCGCGAACAGCGGCGAGGTTAGAACGAATAGTCCCAGCCCGATACCGCAACCCGCCAATCCGAGCGCGGCCGCTTGTCTCAGGATCATCCACCCGACGCGCTTGCCGTCCGCGCCAAGCGCCATGCGAATCGCCAGTTCTCTGGTCCGCTGCGCCACCAGATAAGACACCACGCCAAACAATCCGATAACAGCGAGCAGCAGCGAGATTGCGGCGAACCCCACCATAAGCAGCATGGTGAACCGCCGTTGCGCGACCGACGCCGACACCAGCGCATTCAGCGTCGTCTCGCCGTAAAGCGGCAGGTCGGGATCGAGCGACCAGATTCGCTGTCGCACCGCCGGGAAAATCCCCTGCGCGGCAGACTGGCCCGAATTGACCAGGCGCAAAATGAAAGCGCATCGGTCGCTGGCTCCGCTTTCGACCTGAAACATCGAGTTGTAGATCATGGGAGGCGGATCGGCGTCGAGAGCCGAAATGTGTACGTCGGCGACGACACCGATGATCGTAAAAACGCCGCGATCGCCCCAGTAGAAGCGCTTGCCGACAGCTTCGCGTCCGGGATAATACGCCCGCGCCAGTGTTTGGTTGACGACCGCCACGCTGGGCGCGTTTCTTCCGTCGTTCTCGCCAAAGTCGCGCCCGTCGAGAAGCGGCGTCCCCATCGCCGCGAAATATCCGGGACTGACCAGAGAATTTTCCGCCCAGTGGTAGTCGTCCGCTGCCGCAAACTCGGGCCGGAAACCGATTTGACGAATGTCGCCGAGCGGCAAATGGCTCGCTGCAGCAACTTCGCTGGTTCCCGGCAGAGCTCGCAGGTGAAAGAGGATTTCTTTTTGCACGGCTTCTCGCTTGAGCGGATCGGAGTAGCGGTCGCGATCGAACAGAGTTCGCACGATCACCGCGCCATCCGCTCGGAATCCCATCGGTACTTTCAGCAGCCGGCGAAAGCTCTGGACGAGCAAGCCGCCGCCAATGAGAAGCACCAGAGCTATGGCAATCTCGGCGACGCTCAATGCATTCTGCAGTCGATGATTCCCGCGCATCCCTGCGATCTGCGCGGATTCCTTCATGCCCGCCAGGGGCGATACGCGCGACATCCGCCACGCGGGACCCATACCGAACAACAGGGCGGTCAGCATGCAGAGCACGAATGTAAATCCGAATGCGCGCGCATCGAGCGACAGATCCTGAAGCTGCGGCAAATCCGCGGGACCAAATCGTTGCGCGCCTGCTAACAACAACGCCGCCAGGAAAATGCCGGCGACTCCGCCCAAGAACGACAGCAAAAAGCTCTCGACAAAGCACTGCCGCAAGAGACGGGCGTTATCGGCGCCGATCGCGCTCCGCACCGCCATCTCTTTTTGGCGATGCCCGGCTTTCGCAAGCAGAAGACTGGCGACATTGGCGCACGCGATCAACAGCACCGAGAGTACCGAGCCCTGCAGCAGAAATAGCAGCGGCCTGACCTTCGCAACCGAATGCATGGACAATTCGAAAACCCGCGGCGCTACCCGCACCGTCCCCGGATAGCTGTCCGGATACAGCCGCATGAAATTCGCTGCGATTCGCTCGACGTCAGCTTGCGCTTGTCCCATGGTGAAACCCGGCTTCAGCCGCCCGATGAATCCGACCCCAAATTCATTGGTTCGATCTTTCAGGCGATCCTGCGAAAAAGATTCCGGCACCCAAAGATCGGCGCTTTCCGCTATGGGGCTCCCCTCAAACGGGAATTTGAACCATGCCGGCATTACCCCAATCACGGTGTAAGGATTTTCGTCCAGCCGGATGACCTTGCCGACGATGTGTTGATCGGCGCCGTAGTGATTTTTCCACAGCGCGCTCGAAAGCAGCGCGACCCCAGCCGCCCCTGCGCGATTCTCGTCCTCCGAAAATGTCCGGCCAAGGATCGGGTCGACGCCCAGAAGCGGAAATGCCGAAGCACTGAGCGCCGCGGCATTCACACGCAGCGGGGTTGCGCCCCCGGTCAGATTGAAACCCGCGCTTTGGTAGGCGGCCACCTCGGAGAAAACCTGGTTCGCGTCGCGGTAGTCGAAATATTCCGCTGCGGACACGCCCAATTCGTCCTGTCCCTGCTTGGGCAGCGTTTCCGAAAGAAGTAGAAGTCGATCCGGGTCACGGTAAGGAAGCGGGCGAAGTAATACGGCGTCCACAAGACTGAAAACCGCGGCGTTTGCGCCTATGCCCAGCGCGAGTGTGAGAACCGCGACCACCGTGAAGCCGGGGTTCTTGCGCACCATTCGGATTGCGTAGCGAAGGTCCTGCGCCACGCTCTCAACGAGCGGCAGGCTCTGCTGATCGCGATACGCTTCCTTCGTTTGCTGTACGCCGCCGAATTCGCGCCGGGCTTTAAAAAGCGCTTCCTCCGGATTCATTCCGCGGCGAATATTTTCGTCGGTGAGCAGTTGCAGGTGAGCGCGAAGTTCCGCGTCAAGGGTTTCATCCAGGCGCCGCTTTCGGAACAAACCGCGCAGGCGCGAAGCAAGCACGCGCAGGGCGTTCATCGTCAAACCCCTTCCGCTCCCAGCAAGCGAGCGATCACCGCCGCCATACGCTCCCAGGTTTCGGCCTCGCTGGTCAGCTGCTTGCGGCCGGAGCGCGTCAGCGAGTAGTACTTGGCTTTGCGATTGTTGTCCGACACGCCCCACTTCGAGCTGATCCAGCCGCGCTGCTCCAGCCGCAGCAGCGCGGGATAGAGCGTGCCTTGATTCAGCTTGAGCAAATCCTCGGACACCTGCTGGATGCGCTGCGCGATTCCGTAGCCGTGCAACGGCCCCATGGCATCCAGGGTTTTCAATACGATCAAATCCAGCGTGCCTTGCAATACTTCTCCGCGCGGGGGGGTCATCCAGTCACTCCTTTTGATAAACAACAGGAGCCTACGCGCCTTCCTGTTGATTGTCAACAGGTCGTCATTTTGCTTCGGACAAAGCTCGCGCGGGCCGGTCTCGCCCGCCGGTCGCATTTCCACAGCGTGATGGTCCCGCGCGGTTGACGAGCCTTTGCGCGGCGTGGCAGCATACGCTCACCATTTTCTACAACTTGCTGAAATGGAAAGGGATCGGCCCGAAGGAGTCCGCCAACTATGATCGTTCCGTTCAATTCCCGCGAAGCTGTTGTTCCGCCTCAGGCTCCCGCATCGGCCCGACGGTTATTCCTGCTCTTGCTCGTTGTGCTCGCCGGGTGCGCAGCGTCGTTATCCGCGCAGACCACTCCGGAAGCGCGCCCTGTCCAACTCGATGATTTCCTGAAAATTACCTCCGTCAGCGATCCGCAAATCTCTCCCGACGGAAAATCGATCGCTTTTGTGGTTTCCCGTCCGAATCTCGACCAGGATCGCAGCGATCGCGATCTTCTTCTGATTGACATCGCTTCCGGAGTTCCCCGCGCGATCACGCACGACCGCAAAGGGGTCGGTTCGCCGCGCTGGTCGCCCGAAGGCGACCGTCTGGCCTTTGAAGCCGTCGACACCACCGCAAAAGATCCGAAGCTCCAGCTTTACGTCCTGCCCATGATCGGCGGCGAAGCCAGAAAACTCACCGACGCGCCCAACGGCGTCGAACAGTTCGCGTGGCGCCCCAGCGGGCAGGACATCGCCTACGTCGCCTCCGACGAACCGGAAAACAAAAAGGAAATCGAGAAGCACAACGACGCATTCGAAATTGGCGACAACGATTACCTGGCCACCGGCCCGGAAACTCCTTCGCATCTCTGGATCGTCGCCGCCGAAGGGGGAAAGGCCCGACGCCTGACCTCCGGTGCCTGGAGCCTGGCAAAAAGCGCCCCGCCCGGACCCCCGGCTTCACCCATCAATTGGTCCGCCGACGGCAAATTTCTGGTGTTCACACGGCAAGAACATCCGGAGAACGGCGACGCCGACCTCACCACGCTGCAAATCCTCGACGTCGAATCCGGCGCGATTCGCAAGCTGACCACCCACGAAAAGTTCGAAAGCTACGGCTTGCTCTCTCCCGACGGCTCGAAAATCGCGTATTGGTATCCGCGCGATGCCGACCCCAACAACGAAACGGAAATCTTCGTCACCCAAACCTCCGGCGGCGATGGAGCATCGGCCACAAAAGCCATCGACCACAACCTTGCTCGCGTCATCTGGATGCCCGACGGCAACTCGCTTCTGGTAGGTGGCCACGAAGGCACCCAGACTTCGATGTGGTTGCAACCTCTGAACGGCGCGCCCAAGAAACTCGACCTTGGCGATGTCAACCCTTCGTGGCTGTTTTGGATCGACGCCTTCGTCGGCCGCAAGAGCGACATCGCGTTCACCGGCTCCACGCCCACGCAACCGTCCGAGCTCTACTACATGTCCTCGGCCAACGACACGCCGCGCCGCCTCACAAATTTCAACCAGGGAATCGCCGCGCTGAAGCTGGGGAAAGCCGAAAAGATCGAGTGGCAGGGCCCCGACAATTTCACGGAAGACGGCGTGGTCGTGTATCCACCCGATTTCGACAAAGCGAAAAAATACCCGCTGGTGCTCTACATTCACGGCGGGCCGACGGCATCCTCCATCACCGGCTTCGGCTTTTTCCCGCAATTGCTGGCCGCTCGGGGATACATCGTTTTCTCGCCCAACTACCGCGGCAGCGACAACCTCGGCAACGCCTACCAGCGCGCCATCTGGAACGACGCGGGCGACGGACCGGGCCGCGACGTCATCGCCGGCCTCGAAGCCCTGAAAAAATTAGGCAACGTAGACGAAGCGAACATCGCCGTCTCCGGCTGGTCCTACGGCGGCTACATGACGTCGTGGCTCATCGGCCACTACTCGTTCTGGAAAGCCGCCATGGCCGGCGCGCCGGTCACCGACATGTACGACGAGTACAACCTGTCCGACGGCAATGTCGGCGGCCGCTACAACTTCAAAGGCTCCCCCTACATCGGCGACAACCTCAAAGACTATCGCGCCCAATCGCCGATCACCTACGCCGCCAACATGAAGACGCCCACGCTGATCCTGCACGACACGGGCGACGCCCGCGTGACCATCACGCAGTCCTACGCGCTGTTCCACGCCCTCAAAGACAACGGCGTGCCGGTGAAGTTTTTCGCCTATCCCGTAGCAGGCCATTCCCCCGGCGACCCCGTCCGCCAAATGGACGTCTACCGCCGCTGGGCAGACTGGATGGACCAACATCTGAAGTAAAACGCGGACGCGCCGCTCCGGCAGCGCGCGACAACTGCTCACGTCTCTCGCGATAACGTTGTAGCGGGCAGTGCTGCGTCGCAGCTTACCCGGGCTCTCCCCTCAAGCACCTTAAAAAGCAAAAACCCCGCCAGTGCGGGGCTTTTGTTCGTTCTCTTCAGCGGTTGCAGCGGCCGCCGACCTGGCGGGCACTTTTCAATTGTCGATTACGCCTAGCTTTCCACACCCGCCGCGGCCGCGACCGCAGCAGGCGCTTCGCTCTCCTCACGCCCGGCCCGCTTGATGCGCGCAGCCTTACCCCTCAAATCGCGGAGATAATACAACCGCGCTCGCCGCACCTTACCCTTGCCCACCACCTGAATGGAACTGATCATCGGCGAGTGCAAAGGAAAAATACGCTCGATTCCCACGCCAAAACTCACGCGCCGTACGGTGAATGTCGCGCCTGACGCCCGGCCCTTCTTCGAAATCACCACGCCCTCAAACGCCTGCAAACGCTCTTTTTCCTTCTCGCCTTCGCCTTCCTTCAACCGCACGTTGACGCGCACGGTGTCGCCAGGCCGGAACTCCGGCAAATCTTTGCGCAGTTGCGCTTCATGTAGTTTTGCAATGACCAGATTCATGTCCGTATTCCCTGCAGACCCACTCGGGCGGGGCCAGCACAACAAACCCAAACCTCAATTGTACCCAATCTGTTGTGATTCTGCTAGGACTTTGCCTTGCGTTGACCTGCTGCGGCCGGCTCTTACCTGCCCCGATCTACGCCCGGCCGACCTTTATGTCCGCATGTCGCCCAATCACCTCCCGGCCAAACCGCTCCATCTCTTCCAATTGCGGACTAAACTGGAGCAGCAGCAAATCCACTCCCGCGGCTTCAAACGCCGCCACCCGCTGAGCCACCTGCTCGGCGGTTCCCACGAATCCCGACCGCAATCCGCGGTTCGACACCGAGTAATCCTCGAGCGATACCTGCTGCTCCAGCTGCGTCCCCGCCAGCCACTGCTGGTAATTCGCATACCCCGCCGCGGACTGCTGCACGTCGGTAATCCGCTTCACTTCCTCCCGCGCTTCGCGCTCGGTTTCCCGCACGATGGCATAGCCCGCCACGCCAAATTTCATCGGCGCCAGCCCGCCATGTCGAGCCCGCCGCGCCCGCAAGTCGTTGATTTTCTCCCGTACCCGCTCCGGAGAATCGCCGTGCATCAAATACGCGTCGCACTTTTCCGCGATCAGATCCTTGGCAGCCTCCGATTCGCCGCCCGCATAAATGCAAGGTCGCGGCTTCGACACCGGCTTCGGCTCGAGCACGTTATCCTCGACGCGATAGTATTTCCCTGAAAACGAAAAATGATCCCGCGACCACACCCCGTCCAGCACATCCAGCCACTCGCTGGTCCGTGCGTACCGGTCGTCATGCTGCTCGAACGAAACTCCGTACTTCCGCGCCTCGTCCGCCCACCAGGAAGACACCACATTCAGCGTCAACCGCCCCCCGCTGATGTGATCGATGTTTGCCGCATGCTTGGCCAACAGTGCCGGCAAATGAAACGTAGGCCGCACCGCCACCATCAATTCGATCCGCTCGGTAACCGCCGCCAGGGCCGCCGCCGTCGACCACGCATCGAGCGAAGCGGCTTCCACTCCCTTGATGTCGTTCAAATTTAATTCCGCGATCAAGGTCACATCAAATCCGATCTGCTCGCTACGTTGCGCCAGCCGCTTCACGTAAGCCCACGAAGGCTCCATCCCTTCGTCAGCCACATTCCGCAACCATCCCCCAAACACCGGCAGCCAATATCCGTACCTCATGCCCGCTCTCCAAGCCCCGGCAGCGCCGGCATCCTTGCCGGCTCCCCGCCCGCGGAACCCCGCTGCTGCGAATGCTTCTCTGCTTCCGCAATCAAGTACTCCGCCAACCGCGAATAAGGATTGAATCCGACAATCCGCTCCGGATCGGCCACAAAATTCGAAAGCGCATTGATGTCGTAATACAGCAATCGCCCGGTCGGATCGTCAATCACATACTCCACGCCGCCCACTTCGATCCCCGCGGCTTCCATAAGCCGTTCCACATTCGCAATCACCCGCGGCGGCGCCTCGTAAGCCTCGACGGTCATGCCGGTCTTCGGCGCATCCACCGGGCAAGCGATCCGCGTCAATTCTTCGCCCTTGGTGCTCTTGCAAATATCCGCCGGACACAAATCAAAGGTTTCTCCAGTCGTGTGAATCTGAATCGCATACAAGTATTTTCCGCCCAAAACCTCGACACGCGTGATGGTTTGGTCCCGGGCCGTAAAACATTCCTGCACCAAAGCCACATTGTCGATGCCGAAATACAACTCGCCCCCGTCCACCGCGGCCCGCAACTCGCGACTCGAAGTAAACTTCTTGATCCCCGCCCCGCTGCCTCCAATGTTCGGTTTCAGAATCAGCGGATACCCAATCTCCTCCCCGGCGCGCAAAGCCTGCGAAGGATGATTGATCACCCGCGCCTTCGGATAAAGCAACCCCAGCCGTTCCATCAATGAAAGCTGCAACGCTTTGGAGGTCTCGGTCGTGAACGCTTTGTACCCGTTCACGACCCGAACGCCTTTGTCTTCCAGGTGCTTCAAATAATTCAGCGTATAAAAAACCCCGTGTCCCACGCCTCGCTGCCAGGCCGAAGGACTCATCCGGTTAAACAGCAGCGAATACTCCTGCTCCGGCGAAGCCGCATCGTAGTAGTGATACCGCGCATCCACTTTCTTCCACGCCACCTTGCGCGCGTCCATCTGCGCAAACAAAGGCACAAACCAATTCGGCTGCTCGTAATAAATCGCAATCGGCTTCACCTTGGCATCCCCGTTCTCACTCCCGACCTCGCTCATGCTTTGGGTCTCCGACATTTCACCCCATGCTTTTCACCAACAAAGCCCGCAGCGGCACGGCATCGCTGTTCGGTCCCGCTCGGCCTGTCTTCGGCCGCCTACCGCGCGTCCAGCTCCAAAATCATATGCTCTTCATCCACAAACTCGCCGCCAATCCCCAGCGCCCGCGGTTCAACTCCGAAAACGCGAAATCCCAACCTGCGATACAAGTGCCGCGCCGCGGTCTGGGTAATCGACACCGTAAGCTGGATCGACTTCAAATCCGGCAACGTCCGTGCCGTCTCGATCGCACCTTCCGCCAAAGCTCGTCCCAATCTTTTTCCGCGCTCCGCGGGCACAACAAACACGCCCCACAAATGCCCTTTATGCCGGCGCTTGAGTTGCGCCTCCCGGTAAAAGCCGCACATCCCCAAGACACGAGGGTCCTCGAAGGCCCCCATCACAAAACTCCCGTCGCCTCCCGACCCGATCCGCCGGCCATATTCTTCCACAGAAAGCCGCTGGAGTTCCTCGACCGATTCAGCAAACGACCACGGATCGGTTTCAAGCGCCGTCCTCCTCAACCGCCACAGAGCGCTCGCGTCCTTTATCTCGAATCGGCGAATCTTCATACTCCGATTTCCCGTTACCGCTCCGATCGTCATTCCGGCCCGATCCCCTAAACACAAAAGCGAAGGCGCTGCCCGGGCTTCACCCCAACAAATCGGGACGATTCCGCCGCGTCTTCTCGAGCGCCGCCGCCCGCCGCCATTTCGCCACTTCCGCGTGATTTCCGCCAATCAAAACCTCCGGCACGCCCCAACCGCGGAACTCCGCTGGCCGCGTATAATGCGGAAAATCCAGCAACACGCCGTCCTGCTTACCCGCGCCTCGAGGCGCCGGGCTTGTTGACCCGGAGCCTCGAACCGCAGCGGCCCCGCTAAACGACTCATTCTGCGACGAAGCCTCGTTACCCAAAGCCCCAGGCAATAGCCGCGTAACCGTGTCCAAAACCAGCATCGCCGGCAACTCCCCGCCGCTCAAAACAAAGTCCCCGATCGAAATTTCTTCCGTAGCCAGATGCTCCGCCACGCGTTCGTCAACACCTTCATATCGCCCGCATATAAAGATGACGCGTTCCAGCCCCGCGTAACGCCGCGCCGTGTTCTGGGTGAACAATTTACCTGCAGCAGACATCAACACGATCGCGGTTTTCGACTCAAGAGCATTCCCTGCTGCGGCATCCCCCACACTGTGACCCAGCAGCGATTCCACGGCCTCGAACAAGGGTTGCGGCTTCAACACCATTCCCTCGCCCCCGCCAAACGGCCGGTCATCCACGGTGCGGTGCCGATCTTTCGTAAATATCCGCAAATCCAGCATGTGCACGTCGATCAGCCCGGTCTCCCGCGCCCGCCGCACAATCCCATGATCAAGCGGACCGGCAAAAAATTCCGGAAAAATAGTGACCAGATCAAACCGCATAGCACGCAATTGTAGTCAACTCAGTTGCCAGCTGCCAGCAACCCTCGACGGTTGCCCTGTTTCGCCGACCAAACCTCCACAAAAACCAGCTTACGAGCAGAAGGCATAACACCAATTCTGTACCTAAGGCCAGTTTGCCCCAATCCAGAAAAGACGTATCCTCACCCCGGATCGCAGCCGCTGCATTCCGGGGCGCACGCGGAGTTCGATCATGACCTCTTCCCTTGGGGAACGAGCACAAAGCAGTGCGTATCGCAGCCTCCAACCATTCCGCGGCGAGCCGGCGTTGCGGCGTTTGCGCGCTGCTCCCGACTCCTTCCGCTTCCTGCAGCCATCGACACTTAGAGCGTATCAAAACAAAACACTTGGACTGCCTTTCGAATCAATACGTGCAGAAAAACCCAGGGGCGGTGGGATAACGAGGACAGCAACAACTCGACCTGGACTGCTGCTGTGCGCGTGTCTTTTCCTGGCGGTCCTCGCGGCGGGTTGTGC
>Ga0209420_1001750_pt1 | contig 10029 bp, 10 predicted proteins | sample BlaSpr_A8_OM1_O1_FD_187972 | JGI IMG/M metagenome (GOLD analysis project Ga0209420, IMG submission 187972) | Forest soil microbial communities from Thunder Bay, Ontario, Canada - Black Spruce, Ontario site 2_A8_OM1_O1 (SPAdes) (version 2) | ecosystem: Environmental > Terrestrial > Soil > Boreal...
GCGCATCACTTATGATCCGATGGATGGGACCGATATCGACGAGGGTGTGGGCGCTTTCGCGCGCGGTCTTGAGCACATCAATCTGGGATGGGCCTTTGCGGGAGCCTGTCTACGTCTTCCGGGAATCAAGCATCTGGTTCAGATACTCCTCGACGGTAGCGGGCTTGGGCCGCGTTCCATCCCAAGGCGCTCATGCAAACTGCCGTTGGCTGCCCTCGGGCCGAGTTGTTCGGTAGGCACTGCGTCAGATGATCAGTCGGTTCATGTTGCAGATCGCAAATGGCGTGCCGTCACCAACTTACCTCACTAGCCTAGAAACTTCCGCTAAGTCTTTCGCGGAGGAATTCCGATGTTCAATCAGGATGACGAGAAGTCCCCACCTTCATCAGTGGTGGAACTGAAGAAGCGCATTCGCCGCGCCGATGCCGTTCTGATCGTAACTCCCGAGTACAATTACTCCATTCCGGGGATTTTGAAGAACGCGATCGATTGGGCCTCTCGGCCCCATGGCGACAACGCCTGGTCTGGAAAATCAGCGGCGATCATGGGCGCGTCTCTCGGTGCAATCGGAACCGCTCGGGCCCAATACCATCTGCGGCAGATTTTTGTAGCTTTCAACTTGTTTCCCCTGAATCAACCTGAGATCACGATCGCGGATGCTGCACATCGATTCGATGAGGACGGAAATCTAATCCACAAGCCGACTAAACAATTGATCCAGGAGCTGCTGAGGAATTTGGTGGACTGGACCCGCCGAATTTCGCCTGCACCGCCTGAGAGGTAAATCTCATGATGCTATATCCATCAAGCACGAAGTGCTGAATAGGCACCTCATCGCAGCGCCGTTGAATTCGTTCTGTTCTGCGCTAGCGGAACAATTCCTCCACTTTCGACAAAGGGCGTTTAACAGGATTTGGCTCGGATCGGCTGAAGGTAGGGTGGCCATCAGATGAAACGCTTCCTTTAGACCGTAGGTAACTCATTGATTAGGCTTGGCGTCCCCGACGGGATTTGAACCCGTGTTACCGCCGTGAAAGGGCGATGTCCTAGGCCAGGCTAGACGACGGGGACGAGTTTGAGGCAGGAGTGCCGACGAACTTTTGATGTTAGCAGCCGCTTAACTGAGTGTCAAAAAAACTCATTTTCGCAGCATACGACACAATTTCCGGGGCTAGCATTATTCTTGACCGCACGATTGCCCATAGAAGCACTCAAAATCGAGAGACATGTGGCGATGCTCTGCGCGGCGCGCTGCTTGGCAGCGCATTACAATGGAGTGCAGTGAGGCTTGTCGACCCTCCGCTCTGAACCTATGTCCGATCCGTTATATCTCAGCTTGTGGTTTCCCGATTTCTCCGGTCCGGCAATGCTGCCTCATCTGTTTGCCGTCTTGCAGCAGTTCCCTTTCTCGCCTGGGCGTCCGGGCGTAACTTATGCTGCCCTGCAGCCGGTCTCCTGGAACGAGGCCAGCGTCCTGGAACGTCGCTTCACCCCAGGCATCGCACCGGAAGAAGCGGTCGTGGTCGCGGCCGATCTCATTCATGACGACTACGCCTATGTCTTCGACGCGTATTGGGATCTTTGGATGCCCGACCCGAGTGGCCACGATTGGCTCCTCCTTCCGACACTCGTCAAGTTCATTGTGCAAGGAGAAGAATTCGACGACGGAGCCTATCGGGAAACCGGACATCTTGAGATTGATTTTGGCCTGGACTCGCTGTTCGTTCAGGAAAACATTGAACTCACCGAAGAAAATCAGGTCAAGATTCGAGAAAACGTGGCAAAACTGGTGGAGTTTACAAAGAAAGCGGAGATGAATACGCGCGCCTCCGCCAGACGCCTGTGGTCAGAATCGGAAGAGAGCCTGCCCCAGAAGCTGATAGCACGTCTGCAAAGAGTGCAGTAAACAGAAAGTTCAACTCGCAAAGAACTCTCCCCGGCACAACAGCCGCGCCGGACCACGCAAACAAATAATCTTGCCTTCCTTGCGCACGGTCTGCGTGCCGCCGGGAGCATGGACCTTCACCGGAGACTCGGCACGGCCGGTTGCCATCGCGGCCGCCGCTGCAGCGCAGGAACCCGTACCCGAGGATTGCGTTTCGCCGACACCGCGCTCAAAAAAACGCGCCCACAAATCGTGATTGCCCTCGACCACTGCGAGTTCAACGTTCACTCCTTGCTTGAAATGAGAACTGCGTTGGACTTCCTCAGCCTGAGCCCGCCAGTGTTCCGTGAACACAGCAACAAAGACGACGTAGTGGGGGTTGCCCATCGACACTGGAATTCCGCGCACCTCTCCGGCACGCGTCTTCAATGCGAGCTCGCTTTCGACGGCGGCTTGCCCCATTTCGATTTCAAACTCATACACGGAATCGCGGCGTGAGGTCAGAACGCATGTCTTCGGTCCAGCTCCAGTTTGAATCGTAATCTTCTCTTTCCCTTGCTCCCAGCACAAATATGCGGCGACGCAACGGGTTCCGTTGCCGGAGATCTCCGCCTCGGAACCATCGGCATTGATCAGACGGATTTCAATGTCCGCCGAAGGATGCGGCAACATCCATTCCACGCCGTCGGCACCTACACCGTTGTGGCGATCGCAGATGCGCTTGGTGAAAGCATGAATTTGTGCGGCAGGCGGAGCCAGAGAAAAATCAATCAACAGAAAGTCGTTGCCGCAGGCGCTGGCCTTCACGAACGGGATGATGCCGACGCTGGAGTTCACTCGCGCTCCACACGGCCGAGAGAGGTCACTTTGCCCAACACCGTCGAGGATTTCAACTGCCGCAGCAGTTCCTTCTGCTCGCGGTTGCAGCCGCCGACGTCAAATTGCAGGCGGATATGCTGGCCCGTGCTCGCACCATTCCCGTTCTGCATCAGCCGAAGGTGATCTTCCAGGATGCGGCTGACCTCGTTGCTGATTTCCTCGAAGCTGGCGCCCGTGACTTCGTAACTGGAGAGCAGAACCGTCAGATTGAACGTTTCCTCCGAATGCCCTAGCCCAAACAGCGCCAACACCACTCCGGTGGCAAATACTGCAGTCATGTAGAGCCCGCCGCCTGCGGCCATACCAATTGATGCCACTACGAACAGCGTGGCTGCCGGGGTGATTCCCGAAGTCAGGCCGCGGGTATGCAGAATCGATCCCGCACCGATGAACACGATCCCCGGAACAATCTTCGCCGCGATCCTCGCCGCATCCGAGGGTACGCCGACCAGCGCGGCGGAGAGGAGGGTGAATAATGCAGCGCCGACGCAGATGAACATGTTCGTGCGCAAGCCCGTAGGGCGGTGATTCAGTTCCCGCTCAAGTCCGATGACGCCGCCGAGGATTGCGGCCAACGCGAGTCGTGCCAGAGAGATTCCGACGATCCCACCGACCATCTCTCCACGCAAGAGATCTATCAAATGTTGCCAGGTCATGTTCGCATGCCTGCCGCAGCCGGCTTCCGATGCCGGATTCTATCATCGAACGCCCGCGCTTCCGCATTACCTGCCTGATTACCTGATTACCGGGCGCGGTAGAGAATAGCCCGCGCTTGCCCGGTCGTGTGAATTTCCAGGAGCGCCTGCAAATGCAGAGCCTGGGCTGGTTGCCACACGCTGTCGCCCTCGAAGGCGATCACGTAATCGGCGTACTTCGCGGGATCGGCCAGAGCATGCTCCCACAAACCGTCGGGATCAGAAGGTTGTTTCCATACACGGTGGTTGCCTTCATTGATCACGCGCTTGAGCGGAATGCCCGCCTGCTGTAGCGCTCCCACGTGATCTCCCAGATACATAAGCAAGGTGGAGTTGGGCGGCAGCTTCCGGAGCCAGATCGCGAGTTGGGCTTCGAGTTGATTCCGCGTGCGCATGTTGAGTTGAGCTTCCTTCAACGAAGCCGGCGTTGTACGCCAGACTGAAACGTAACTGGCAATCACTAATGCGAAAACGGCGAGCACGCACGCCAGCCGCAGCCGCCAGTTCCACTCTGAAGACCGAACGGCCAGATGCACGAGCACAGCCAGGGCTACGGCGACGGCCGGGAGCAATTGCAACCCGTAACGAACGTTGTAATGAGAGAACGGCCACCACGGCGGGACGAAGATCGGAACTCCTCCATAGGCCACCGACAGCGCATAAAAAGGCAGAGGGACAAGCAAGAACATCAGCGGCAGCCATCCGCCAATCGAGGATACTCCGCCCATGGTTGGTTGGGGGCTACGAAGCGCGGCGCCTACCACGCCCGCAACCGCGAGCAAAATCCAGGGTCGCTGCAGCCATTGGTTCTCTGCCAGATTAACTTCGGCCGATTTCAGGAAGTACATTCCCGCCAATGCTGGATTGCCGCTTCCGGGATGTCCCCGACTCCCAGCATTCTCTGTCCTGCGTTCAATCGCTTTCGCGGAGTAAGGTCCGTTCGCGAACTCAAGCGGATTGCGATAAACGATTCCGTTATAGGCGAGCCACAGCACGGGCGCGGCCGCCGCGATCAATACGAACTTCAAGACGCCCGCTCGCAAGATCCGGAATGCGGATAGGCTATCGCCGGGTGCGCTGCCAAAAAGCCCGCTAAACATTACGACCATCCCGGCGATCGCCGCTGCGAGAAACCATCCGTCATAGCGCGTCAGGCAAGCCGTGAACAGGCACAGGCCGCACTTCGTGAGAGCCTTCGCATCCCCGCGTAGCGATTCGCTGAGATAGACGATCGCCCATATGAAGAGCGTCAGATAGAGCGTCTCGCCCATGGCGGTGGTCTGCATGTAAATCAGATTCGGATTGGCTGCGTACACCAATGCCGCTGTCCACGCGGCAATCCGAACGGCCCTGTCTGGTGCAAGGGTGCGGGTGAAGGTGCCTCGAACCAGCCGGAACATTCCAATCACGCCAAACACGTAGGCGACCATCGAGGGAATCGAACCGCCCACCCCGCGCCGCCACATTTCGTCCGAGATCAGGAAAGGAATCATCAGCAAATGGGGCAAGGGTAGCCACACGGTGCCCAGTTGCAGAAGCCCGGGGGTTTTCGAATCGAAGACGCGGCGCGCGATGTTGAGGTGGGCAACCGCGTCGCCATAGAGCAACACATCTCCACGCTGAAAATAGAACAGGAAGGCAAGAACAGAAACGCAGGTCGCAAGCCAGGCCAAAAGCCTAACCTCGGAGTCCCAGACGGAACTCGCCGGCGCGATCTTCATTTTCTTGGGCACAAACGATTGTCCAACTGATTATCCGAAATGGTTGTCCGAAAAACAGCCGATTTCTGGACGAAACTACTCCAGGTGCGTGAGTTCGCGAAAGATCTGAAAGCGCGCGTCGATCTCCTGCCGGGTCAGCGACTGCAGGCGTTCCGTACCGAAACGCTCGACCGCGAGGGATCCCATGACGCTGCCGTAGAACAGGGCGCGCTTCAACACCTCACGGCTCAATTCTGTTTGCGATGCCAGGTAGCCCATAAATCCGCCGGCAAACGAATCGCCCGCGCCGGTTGGATCTTTCACCTCTTCGATGGGCAGCGCCGGAGCGCGAAAGGGATGCCGCCCCACGCCGAACGCTTCCTCCCGAAAAAAAATGGTCGCGCCGTATTCGCCGTGCTTGATGACCAGCGCCTGCGGACCCATGGCCAGCACCTTGTTCGCGGCCCGCGGCAGGTTGGTTTCCTCGGCCAGCATTTTCGCCTCGGTGTCGTTGATCAACAAAACGTCTACCAGTTTCAGGGTTTCCTTAAGTTCCTGGAGTGCGCCTTTGATCCAGTAATTCATGGTGTCGCAGCCAGTCAGGCGTACCCGGTTCATCTTCCGCCGCACTTCCGCCTGCAGGGTCGGCTGAATATTCGCCAGAAAAAGGAAGTCGGTATCCTCGTATTCTTTGGGAATGCGCGGCCGGAAAGTCTCGAATACATTCAGGTCGGTGAAATTCGTCTTCGCTTCGTTGAGGTTGTCGGCGTACGAACCGCCCCAGCGGAACGTCTTGCCTTTCGCTCGCTCCAGGCCGCGGGTGTCGATGCCATGCTGGCGGAAAACCTGTTCCTGCTCGGCGCCGAAGTCCTCGCCGACCACGGCCACGACACGCACTTCTGTGAAATAACTGGCCGCTAGGGAAAAGTAGGTGGCCGCACCACCCAGAATATTCTTAACGCTGCCCGAAGGCGACGTGACGTCATCAAACGCAACTGAACCGACTACCAGAATGCTCATCCGGAGATCCTGTCCTAAGCAGTGATTCGTAACTTGTGATTAGTGAAAGCGGTCCGCTTTCACGTACTTCGCCAGAATCAGCTTCAACTTTTTCTTAGTGGCCGCGGGAATCTTCTGGGGATCCGTCAGAATGGCATGGGCCAAAGCCGATCCGCATTTGCAGGAACGTTCGCGCGGCATCGCCGCCACCGTCTCGCGAACAAGGTTCGTGGCATTCTCGGCATTCTTAAGGAGCACGGCGACAATCTGATCGACCGTCACCGAATCGTGATGTGGATGCCAGCAGTCGTAGTCAGTCACCATGGCGACGGTCGCATAACAAAGCTCTGCCTCGCGCGCCAGCTTGGCCTCCTGCAGGTTCGTCATACCGATCACATCCATGCCCAGACCGCGATATATATTCGATTCGGCCTTCGTGGAAAACTGAGGTCCCTCCATGCACAGGTAGGTTCCGCCGCGCTTACCGACCACGCCGACCTTCTTGCAAGCGGCCGCAACCACGCCCGCCATCTCTCCGCAAACGGGATCGGCGAAGGCGATGTGCGCCACTACGCCACCGCCGAAGAATGTATCCACGCGATGACGCGTTCGATCAAAGAATTGATCCGGAATGACGAAGTCCAGCGGCTTATGTTCTTCCTTCAGCGAACCGACGGCCGAAAGCGAAACGATGCGCTCGACCCCAAGCTGCTTGAACCCGTGAATGTTGGCGCGGAAATTCAGCTCGCTGGGCAGAATGCGATGGCCGCGTCCATGGCGTGCCAGAAACGCCACTTTGCGCCCATTCAATATGCCGCACACGTATGCATCAGAAGGCGGGCCGAACGGCGTCTTCAGCCGCGCTTCCTTCACCTTGCTCAACCCCGGCATGGAATACAATCCGCTGCCGCCGATAATTCCAATTTCCGCCTTAGCCAACTCCCCTCCAGAATGCCGGCGCTCCGGAAGTCAAACTGGTGATTATACAGGAGGAGAATTCACGACCTGGCACCGCAGCTGCACCATCGTTTGTGGTCGCGCAGGTCGCCCGGGGACAAAGATGGTAGCGCTACAATTCGAGGCATGAAAGCTTACATCGCTGCTTGCGCCTGGTTTTTGCTGTGCGGTTTCATGCGGGCGCAAGACAAACCCGCTTCCCCGCCCGAGCCGAAGTCGATCACTGTCCCCGCAGCTATCGATCACAATCGCGTGGTCATCGGTGCCGAGATCACGCTCCCCGACGGCTCTAGCCTGCGCGTTCGTGCCTGGATCGATAACGGCAGTCCTGATCTCTATCTTTCCCGCCGGCTGGCTGCGCTGCTGGGACTCGCGGTCTCCTGCGATGACCACGAATGCTCTTCCCCGCCGCCGCCAGCGATGATTGTCGGCGGAATGAGCATCCCTCTCGCGGATATCAAGCAAGCAAAGATTCCCTTGAAAACCGCTAGTGCGGCTTCGGTAATGGCCGCCGGCATGAACGGCGAGATCAACCTGCCTTCGAGCGTCCTCCGCCACTATGATGTGCTGATCGATTTTCCGGATCATAAGTTTTCCATCGGCGTCCCCGGCACGATTCATTTCCGGGGACCAAGCGGAAAGATTCTGGTCAATTCGCAAAACGGCTTGATCCAGATTCCCAGCCAGATTGAAAACAAGAAATACAATCTCGCCCTCGACCTGGGCGCCAGTATCAGTTTTCTTTCAGAGGAACTGTTTGAGAAAGTCGCTGCCGCCCACCCGGATTGGCCGCACATGACCGGCGCCGTAGGCTCGGCCAACATGTGGGGAGCAGACGAAGAACCGAAGTGGAAAGTGATGCGCGTGGACCGCGTGCAGTACGGACCTCTGTTCCTTGCCAACGTCGTCGTTGTTGATTTTCTTAAGGACAGAATGGATTTCTTCGCCAAGCGAGCCGGTGTGCCGACGGCCGGCTTGATCGGCTCAAGTGCGTTGCTCAACTATCGAGTCGGACTCGACTACGCGCATGCGAAGGTCTACTTCGAGTTCGGCCGCATGTTCAACTTTCCTGACTTCGATGTCATCGGCCTGACCCTCCGTCCAGAAGACGACGGCCACTTCACCATTCTCGGCATCGCGGATTTCGACGGCAAACCGTCGGTACCGCAAGGAAGCAGCGGCGTCGAACCCGGCGATCATCTCGTCGCAGTCGACGGCATTCCGGTTCAAGGGTCGACCATGGGGCAGGCATGGAACCTGCTCCGAGGAACCGCCGGTCAGGAACGCAACTTGACAATTGAGCGCGGCGACAAGCAATTCACCGTCGCGGCGACGGTTCAACATTTCCTGGGGGAATTGCCGGATGAGAAAGACAGGAAAAGAAAGTAAGAAAAAAAAGAGGTAGAAACAGAGGTTTCTTATACCGCAACACAATGGTCGTCCGCGAGGGTTCGCTGTAATCAACATGATGGCCTTAGGACTTGGGGTTCCCACAGATCCGGCAAGGTTTACGTACTCCGTTCGAACCTTGAGCGCATCTCGAGGATTATCGAAAGACGAGTGCTGGGGATTTCCGCTGATCATGAGCCTGCATGCGGGCTGGACCGTTGGCCGCCATGCGACTTGCACCACTCTCAGGTCTTGCCTTTCAGGAGTCTTTGTTTGTTCGTGATCTTCGCTGCCTTGTTCACTGCGCGCTACTTGCCTCACAGGTAAACCATCCGATTAAGTCATGGATGATGGCACTGCAGGGCATACTGGATGAGCTCAAAGATCTTGGCCCAGTGCCGAACGAAGCCGCTGTGTCAAAGTCTGGCGAACAACAGTCCTGACTGGCCGCCGGAATGAGTATGGATGCGCACTACTACTTTCTCAACGATCTACGGAAGCCTCGGTGAGCCCAGCTCACTTCAGTGGTTTGGGATAGGACGACAAACCCACGAGTTTGGTGGTACTTATAACTGGTCTCGCCTCTTAACCTTCTCCGGCAGAATCGAGAATATGGCGAACACCGTTTCGGAGCGGCTAGATCCCGAGGCGGGGTTAAGGAAGCCCATAATAGATATGCGTAATCCCCGCCTTGCCCCCCTGCAGGTCATACGGCCCTTGAATCGAAAGCAGCAATTGGTCCAGCTCCTGCTCCGGCACCCAGTATGGGGGATGACTGACGGGTCCGGGACTGTGCATGATTCTGTCGGCGAGCTTAAGCGCTTCATCGATCGGATCTCCCTCAACAATTGTTCCACTCCAGGAATACGGCGAAATTCTGGAATAGACTGCCTGCGCGAAAAAGGCCGCTGCCTCGTCATCCATCGCTAAGATCTGCGTTCCCGCAGGATTACCGTACCGGCAGTCAAATGCGGCATGTGTCGCTTCGTGCACGATGTTGAATGTTTCAGGGCCAGTGATCGACCCATATTGTTCGTTCGGGAAGCGTAGTTGACGATTCTCCGGCTTATACCGACACTCCGCATGATAGCCGGCCCGATGGTTCGGATTCGGCGGTACACCCACTTCGCAGGTAATCTTGCCCCGTGCAATGGCATCCACTACCAATTGATAACCGTCTACGCGAAGGTTTGTAAAACATCCAGACAGCGTAAACTTAATCTTTTGGCTCCATGCATCACTTAGGATTCTGGTTACCCTGCTTGCAAGCTCCTGGTTTGACATCGCAAAAACTCCTGCAACCACCGTCCGCTGATTTTCAATCAGGATGGCCGAGCACGGCGATTATTCGGAATTCCTTTTTGACAGCAAAGAAGCGCCAGAGTATACCATGACGTCGCTGTTACGCTCATCGACCTCTGCTCCCTGGGTGATGTCAAGCTGCTTGTGTAAATAGGTTGAGGGTGCGGGTTTTCCATTCCAGGTTAAATCTCTGGAAGATGGAGTAGATGATGCGGTCAACGCT
>Ga0209420_1001751_pt1 | contig 10027 bp, 7 predicted proteins | sample BlaSpr_A8_OM1_O1_FD_187972 | JGI IMG/M metagenome (GOLD analysis project Ga0209420, IMG submission 187972) | Forest soil microbial communities from Thunder Bay, Ontario, Canada - Black Spruce, Ontario site 2_A8_OM1_O1 (SPAdes) (version 2) | ecosystem: Environmental > Terrestrial > Soil > Boreal...
CGACCCCGCCGTAACTTTCTCCGCCATAGTCCCCGCCCCGCCAGATGTCGAGGAATACCTAATCGCCGGCTTCCTCCGCGCCGCCCCAGTCGAACTGGTCAAGTGCGAAACCGTCGACCTCGAAGTCCCCGCCACCAGCGAAATCGTTCTCGAAGGCTACGTCAATCTCGACGAACTCCGCCCCGAAGGCCCTTTCGGAGACCACACCGGCTTCTACTCCCTCGAAGATCTCTACCCCGTCTTCCACGTGCAATGCATCACGCACCGCAAAGATCCCATCTACGCCACCACGATCGTCGGCAAGCCCCCCATGGAAGACGCCTATATGGGCAAAGCCGTCGAACGCGTCTTCCTCCCGCTGATGCGCCTCACCATTCCTGAATTGATCGACATCAATCTACCCATCGAAGGCGTCTTCCACAATCTGATGATCGTTTCCATCCGCAAGTCCTATCCCGGCCAGGCCCGCAAAGTGATGAACGCCATCTGGTCGCTGGGCCAGGCCATGTTCACGAAAGTCATAATCGTGGTCGACGAAGACGTAGACGTGCAAGACATGGCCGACGTCACGCTCAAAGTTCTCAACCACATCGACCCCGAGCGCGACATCCAATTCACGCTAGGCCCCGTCGACTCGCTAGACCATGCGAGTCGTCTAGCCAACTACGGCTCCAAGATGGGTATCGACGCCACCCGCAAGTGGCCCACCGAAGGCTTCACCCGCCCCTGGCCCGACGAAATCGTCATGGATGCAAAAACAAAAGCATTGGTGGACAGCAAGTGGAAGGCGCTAGCTAAAGAGCTGGGGATCGATTAAGTGTAGCGCAGGCGTCCCGCCGGCCGTCCGTCCCGCACGAGCAAAATCTCCGCCCTACGCAAGGATTAAGACTCATTAAACATGAGCAATACGAGACATTAATCCCCGAGCCTCTGGCGCACGCTGGTGGCTGCCGCAATTTCCAACCGCGGACATTCCGATCTGGGAGACTACATGCACCGACCACATCATTACCTAAGTTCGTTTTTCCTCACCGCCGCCCTGGCCGCTCCACTATCCATCATGGCCATGCCCGCACCTCAAGACGCCAACGTTCAGGTTCGCGTCTACGATAAGGACCACAAGGATTATCACAACTGGGACGACAACGAGAATCGCGCCTGGGGCCAATTCCTCGTCGAGAACCACAGGGATTCTCACGAATACGCGAAGGCGAACAAGAAGGAGCAGTCGCAATACTGGAACTGGCGCCACGCCCATCCCGATCATCCCGATCATCGCTAGACGAGTCGATATGAGGGGTGCCCCGTTCTTCTCGCGTTCTTCGCGCGAGGGCGGGGATTTTTGGCCTCCATGCGGTCCTTCCAATTCCGTAATGGCCGACGACACCCCAACGCAAGGCCCACGCAACCTCAACCTCCCCGCCCTGTCTCCGCCAAAGCGCGGAGACAAGGACGGGGCAGCCGCTTCTTCAAGAAGCTCAGCCACTCTCCGTCCACCGCATCGTCATCAACCCCCAAGCCTCCCAATACTTCCCCAGCCTCCCGCTCCTCGGATTCCCATGGCGACAAAGCTTCGCCGACTGCCGTCCATAAATCGCCTCCACCGGAATCACAAACCACGCATCGCAAGGCATCACATAAGCCACCACAAAATCGATCTCCGAAGCATCGTAAGGAACCACCTCCCCGTTAGCATTCCTCTGCAAATTCACCATGTAAGATCCATACTGCTCAGCGCTCGACGACTTCACTTGCACCCGCCACAACCGCTGCCCCACATCCAGAATAAAGCCATAGCGCTGGCTGTCCCCATAAGGCTTAGCCGTAGCAAATCCCTTCTGCGCCGCCCTCACCATAAACATCATCTCTGCCAATTCCCCGCGCTGCTTGCTGCTCAGACTGACGGCGTGCGTGGGGCGGGTGCCCCGCCCGCTGCCTTTGACATCGATCTTAATTCTGATTCCGATCTCGAAAAGACCCTATGGCGGTGCTCCCTACTGACACTCATACCCATACCCCACCTTCCTGATTTTGTAGCGCTGCCGTCCCGGCGGCAGCGAGCCTGCCCTCGTTCCCTCCCCGTTCTTCGCCCAGAAACACGAACGGCGCAGACCCGAAGGCCTGCGCCGCTGTCTTCTTGACTCTATATATTGAGAGTATCAAACAAGAGGGGGTAATTGTGTCATCTTTGCGAACTTATATTTCCCGGCGAATCAACGATTTAAGCAAAAATGCTCACGTTCAGGGTCTTGACAGGATTCAAGGGAGCCGAAGACCGCCGCAATTCCTTGACCCTGCAGAGGGCTCGGGTTCGAGGGGGGATCGACGGATGACCGTTGCAGCACGGGCCGCCAGATCTGAGTAAACACGCCAATCGTCGTGCTGATATGCCCGCAGTTCACGTCGTGCCTCGAAGTCGTGGCTGAAGTCGTACCTCGAACATAAGATCTCGGCGCCGACCTGGACTTCTTGTGTGCATTGAAAGCAGGCGATGAGGAAATCGGCGGCCTCGCCTCGAGCAGCTGCAGCCGGCGAGAAAGCCGCCAAGAAATTAGAACACTCTGTGGGGAATCTGCGGCTTATGACGAGAACTGGCGTTGACAGGCTTTCGGTATAATAAACGGATATGCCGGTCCTGAAAAACATCGCTGCCATCGCCAAAGGTATGAGCATCACCTTCATGGAGATGTTCCAGCCCACGACGGTAGAAAATTATCCCGACGGGAAAGGTCCCTTGAAGGGAGCGAAGTTCGAAGCCCGCTTCCGCGGCGCCCACGTCCTCCAACGCGACGAAAACGGACTCGAAAAGTGCGTAGCCTGCTTCCTCTGCGCCGCCAACTGTCCCTCCAACTGCATCTACATCGAAGCCGCCGACAACACCGCCGAACGCCGCGTAAGCGGCGCGGAACGCTACGCCAAGGTTTACAACATCGATTACAATCGATGTATTTTTTGTGGGTATTGCGTGGAGGCTTGCCCTACTGATGCGATTACGCATGGGCATGGGTTTGAGCTGGCTACATTTAATGCCAGCACGCTGGTTTACCGGAAAGAGCAGATGCTGGCGCCACGGCCGGCGCATATGGGAGATAACGTCGTATTTAATCAGGCGGATGTGGATGGCGGGGCTCCGGCGCAGATGGTGGCGGGGAGTTAGGATTTCCGCGTTTCGATTACACACCTAGAATGTTGATACCAGGCGGAAGGTGTATTGGCGGGAGGGGCCGAGGGCGTTGCCGGAGAATAGGCCTCCGAAGTCGATTGCTTCCAGTTCGTTGCTTAGGTTCTGAGCGTCTGCTTGCAATCGCACCGAGCGCTTTTCCTGCTGATAGAGATCGGCTCCCACTGAGAAATTTTCCGTTAGGTATGGGCGGATGCGGTCGCGATTAAAGTTCAAGTGATTGATTACTACCTGGCCGTATTCCGTGGCGTATTGTTGAGCGGTTAAGTCAGGTTGAAACGGGAGTCCACTGTTGTAATCGCTTCCCACGGCGATCCACAGGCGCGGGGCTAGCTGGTAGCGGACGCGGGCGCGAATGGTTTGGCGCTGGTCTTGCGAGTCGGGAAAATGTCCGGTCAGCTGGGTGTTCGCTCCAGTCGCATCATCCCCTAGAAACAGGCCGCCGGTTACCGGGTTCCAGACATTGCCTACGATGTAGGAATAGCTGGCGAAGCCGGAGAAGCGCCCCCAGCGCTGAACTTCGAACTTGGCTTCGGCGCCGTAGAGAATTCCCTTCCTGAACGCGATGGGGAAGCTGATGCCGGTGCTCAGAACTTGAGAGTCGTCGGCGTAGTTGTTCACGTCACGGCGGAACATATTCGTGTCGACGCGCAGTTGCTGGAAGAATGCTTTGGTCGATCCCAATTCGTAATAGTTCCCGTGAGAAGGCTGGACCGGCAGTTGCACTGCGGTAACGCTGGTGTCGAGGGCCTCGGCGGCGGGAGAGCTGGCCAAGAGAATGTTTTCGAATGATGGAGTCTGGAAGATGCGGTCATAGGAGGCGTGAACATTCACGCCAACGGAGGGGAAGTAGCGCGAGATGGCGACGCGGGGGCTCACGGCGTTCTGGTTCAGCAGTAATTGGTAGTGGTCCCAGCGGAGGCCGGCGTTGACGGTCCAGTTGCCGAGGCGGATGGCGTCCTGAACATAAGCCGATTGTTCGAGGTCGGGACGGGTGCCGGTAAAGGCGAAGGTGGTCGCGCCTGCGTCGAGGATATGCAAATTGATTGGGCACTGAGGGTCTGAAGGGTTGGCGCAGTCGGGCATCACGTAGCTGAAGTTTTCATGCAGGAAGATCGCGTCGGACTCGACGCCCGTCTTCCATTCCTGCCTGCCATGATGAACGGAGACGCTGCCGTTGAAATAGATTTCCCTGAAGTCGTTGTGCTGGGTAGCGATGAGGGGCCATGAGGACGGGTTGGAATAAAAATCGTTGGAGTTGTCGCGGGCCATACCGCGCAGCGAGGCGATCGCGTCAGAGGAAAAGATGTGCCGGTAGGAAACGCTGCCCATGGTTTCAAAGTTGTCGCCGGTCTGGAGTTGCCCCCCGGGAACAAACACGCAGTCGCTCGGCTCATCGGCCGGAGGAACGGGTGGACAGCCAACCAGGTTGTCCGGGGTCGGCACATAGGCTCCGTTCTGCTGCACCAGTTCATTCGGTACCTGATAGCGCGCGAGTTCGTGGCGGACGATGAGAGTGAGGCGGTCTTTTTGGGTCAGGTCTCGCTCGTAGCTCAGCGAGAAGCTGCCGGTGGTGCCGTTGTTGGTGTAATTCTCAGGGACCACGGGGTTGAGATAGTGGCCGGTCATGTTGCCGGAGGCGCTCACGCCGAGAGTATTGGCCTTCCAGGTGTATTGGTCCTGAGTGTTGATGCCGGCGGTGTCGTAGGTGCCGCCGAAGAGAGTGAGTTGTCCGTGAAAACCGGGATCTGCGCTTTTTAGAGTATTGACCTCAACGATGCCGCCCATTTTCCTGCCGTATTCCGCAGGGATGCCAGCGGTGTAGATGTTGAGGGATTCGACGTCATCGGCTTCGACCTCGGGGCCGAAACTTGGGGAGCGGTTGTCGGTGAGCGGAATGCCGTCGACGACGAATTGAGTTTGATATTCCGATCCGCGGGGATGGAGAACGGCATTGCCTTCGTAGAGCCAGCCGGGCTGTGAGTTGACCAGGTTCTGCATGGAGCGGCCGGGGAGAGCGGTCAATCGATTCTGAATGGTCTGGAGACCGATCTCATTGGTCGAACCGGCACGATAGGGATCGACCAACGTGCCGGAGGCGCTGACGGTCACGGATTGAGAAACTGAAGCGAGTTTCAGATGGATGGTGCGTTCCAAAGGAAGCGCGGAGCGTATTTCAACTGGCTCGGAAATCTCGGCGAAGCCTGGCAGGGTGATCTGGACTTGGTAGATTCCGTAGGGCAGGCGGCGGGCATCGAGGTTGCCCTGGTCGTCCGTGGTGAGTGTGTGGCGATAGTCGTTGCCCTGGCTGACGAGTTCAACCGTGGCTTTGAGGGCAACGCCGTCGGGGGCGGTAATTTTGAGGCGGAGTTCTCCGGTATTGCTTTGAGCGTTGACAGGAAAAGTGAGGAGCGGAAGGGCAAGAATGAGGATGCCGAGGTTTCGTGATGGGCGCACGGGTTTCGGTGGCGGAAGGGTTATGTTATCAGTTTCAGGATTCGCAGTTAGGTTATGAGGGAATGGGCAGTGGTGCAGTTTGATTCGGGCCGGCAGTGTGGACACGGGAGATCCCCTTCGGCTTCGCTCAGGGCAGGCTCTCGTCCCGCTGGAGAAAACGCGGGACTTCGGGATGACGCCTTCGGAGGCGCAGCTCGGGATGACGGCGCTGCGTTTTTTACAAATTGTTTACATCCGTCTGACAAACGCGAGGCGGCGGTGGAGCAGGATGAGGATGCCATCCGGATCGGAGGGTTTGATCGTTGAGCTTCACGCCCTCGTCATCGTGAGGGAATGGGGGAACCGGCGTTTCCACCGCAGGGGGTGGGGACGTCGGTTTTTAGTCTGTGGCGGATGTGGAATTGCAGCGCCTGAAGGCGCATCTTTTCTTAGTTTGCGGTATGCCTGAAGGCATACCCTGATATGAATCGAAGGCACTGTTCCCTTCTGGCGGCGGTGTAGGTGGGGCTCGCTGCGCTTGCTGGACGGCCGAGGCGGCTGTCCCCACATGATTATTTCCCGCTTCATTTTTCCTGCTTCATTGTTTCCTGCTTGCGCTTTTATTTTCGCAGGAGTAGATCGGCGGCTACGAATAGGGCGAAGACTATGGAAATTATGCCGTTGGTGGTGAAGAAGGCGGCGTTGAGTTTGGAGAGATCGTCGGGCTTGAGGAGCGAATGTTCGTATAGCAGGAGCAGCGTGACGGCTGCCACGCCGGCGATGGCGAGTTTGCCTAGCGCGAAAGCTGGGATCAGGGCTATCAGCAGGAGAAGCATGATGAGGTGGAAGGCGCGCGCGATCCAAAGAGCGCGGGGGATGCCGAGGTGGCAGGGGATGGAGTGGAGTCCGGCGTGGCGGTCGAAGTCGAAATCCTGGCAGGCGTAGAGGATGTCGAAACCGGCGACCCAGAAGGTGACGGCGGCGGTAAGAATAAGGATGCGAGGGTCGAGGGAACCGCGAACGGCGATCCAGGCGGCGGCGGGCGCTATGCCGAGAGCGAAGCCGAGTACCAGGTGCGACCAGCGGGTGAAGCGTTTGGTATAGGAATAAAGGAGCAGGACGGCGAGGGCGACCGGAGAGAGCCAGAGGGTGAGGCGATTCAGTTGGGCAGCGGCGAGAATGAAGATGGCGCAAGAAACGACCACAAAAGTGGTGACGAACGCGGGCGAGAGTTGGCCGGCGGGGAGCGCGCGGGTGCTAGTGCGGGGATTCGCGGCATCGATGGCGGCGTCGGCGAGGCGATTGAAGGCCACGGCGGCGGAACGGGCGGCTAGCATTGCGATTACGATCCAGAGGAGTTGATGGGCGGTGGGAAGGCCGGAGGCGGCGAGCATGGCTCCGCAGAGAGCGAAAGGGAGAGCGAAGATGGAGTGCTCCCACTTGATCATTTCGAGGATGACGCGGAGGTTGTGGAGGACGAGCACGGGAGTAGGGTATCAGTTCTCAGTTCTCAGTACCCAGTCGTCGGTAGTCGGTAGTCGGTTGTCAGTAAGACCCGCGCAGCAAGCCCCAAGGCCGGATCGCCGCAGTCGCACTGAAGAGTCGACAACCACCCCTGACAAGTGTCTTTGCTTTCTGACCACTAACTGCTGAGAACTGAGTACTGGGTTTTTGACTTTTTCCGCAATTGACAAGGATCGCACGGTGGGGCATTATGGGTGCGTTCAAATTGCGGTAGTTTACTGTGGTGGGCAGGAAATTAGGGGCCGGAGGGAGCGCATGTCGGAATTCATACGCAGGATTTGGTCGGAAGAAGAGGGGCAGGATATTGCCGAGTATGCGGTCATGCTGGCGGTGATCCTGGTTCTGGTGGTGGGCACGATACGACTGATCGGATCCAACGCGAACAACGCTTTTTCCAATGTAGCCAGTTCGATGCAATAGCCGGACGGGGCGCAAGCGGAGTTCAGCGATCATCAGTGGGAGCTTTTGGGATGATGCGGTTTTTCTCGTTTACCGGGCAGTTTCACTACTACTGGTTTACCGGGGTAGCGGCTGCGGCGGGGCTTGCGGGGAGATCGAGTCAGCCATGATCGACTAGAAGCAAGCAAGTTTGCCAGAGGCCGCGATTTGAGATCGCGGCCTTCGCTTTTGGGAGAAGAAGAAGCTGTCAGCCGTCAGTTCAATAAGGAAGCGAGCCAGACGCGCGATTATTGCGTCGCAGAAAAGGCGATGCTTGGCGCGGCTCGCCCGGATCCTTCGCTGCGCAAAGAACGCTTGCTCCAGGATGACAATTCATTTTGGATGGCAAGCCATTTTGGATGACAAGGCATTTTCTGAAGACTCGGGAGCGAACCTATGATCGTTAACATGTCGGACAAGGCTACTGAGCGGGAGATTGCGCACATCATTGAACGCATTCGCGAGGCGGGATACACGGCTCATGTAACGCGGGGCGTGGAGCGCTGCATTGTCGCGGCGGTGGGAAATGGGCGGCGGCACGAAATCGAGGCGCTGCAGGTGGCGCCGGGCGTGGACAATGTGGTGGCCATTGCACAGCCTTTCAAGCTGGTCAGCCGGCAGGTCAAGCCGGAGCGGACTGTCGTGAAGGTGGGCGGGGTCGCGGGCGTTGTTGCGATCGGCGGCCCGGGAGTGGTGGTGATTGCTGGTCCTTGTTCAGTGGAGTCGCGGGAGCAGTTGATCAGCACGGCGCACGCGGTCAAGCGGGCCGGGGCTACCATGTTGCGGGGCGGGGCTTATAAGCCGCGGACTTCTCCCTATGACTTTCAAGGGCTGGGGCTGGAGGCGCTGAAGATTCTGCGCGAGGCGCGGGAACAATCGGGGTTGCCGGTGGTGACGGAGGTGATGAGCACGGAGGATGTGGACATCATTTGCGAGCATGTGGACATGCTGCAGGTAGGGGCGCGCAACATGCAGAACTTTGCGTTGCTACGGCGTCTGGCAACAGTGAACAAGCCGGTGCTTTTGAAGCGCGGGCCTTCGGCGACGGTTAAGGAATGGTTGCTGGCGGCGGAGTATTTGCTTTCTGGTGGGAACAGTCAGGTGGTGCTTTGCGAACGCGGCATCAAGACGTTTGAAACGGAGATGCGGAACACGTTTGATCTGGCGGCGGTGGCGCTGGCTCGGGATCTTTCGCATCTGCCGGTGATTGCCGATCCTTCGCACGGGACGGGCAAGCAGAGCCTGATTGCGGCGGTATCGCGGGCGGCAGTTGCGGTGGGGGCGGATGGGCTGATCATTGAAGTGCATCCTTGCCCGGAGCGGGCGCTCTCGGATGGGGCGCAGTCGCTTGATTTCGCCGGGTTTGAGAAGGTGATGAAGGCTATTGCGGAGCCGCTGCGGCGGGCGGCGGTGCCGGCGGGAGCGGAGGCCGAGGTGGCTTAGGTGGAAGGCCGCTGGCGAAAGCTTTCACCAGATTTGGACGATGCGGCATTTGCTCTCATGAAAAAGTATCATCTCGTGCGTTGGAAAAAGAGATGGCCGATAATCCTCGCGGCTGCAATTTGGGCTTTCTTCTGCGCCTGGACCAGGGCTGCCTTGAACAAAAACGATACGCGCGGATGCGTTCTTATAGCTGTTATCTTGGTCGTTATCGTGATTCTCTTTCCCTTTCATTGGGGCGGTGAAGACTGGGAACGCTAAATTAGTCAGTGCGAAATCTTTTTCCGCGGACGCCTGCAGCAGACTTCCTTTAGGATGGGTTAGGAAAACGATCCCTATAAAAAGGAATTCCGAACTTGAAGATGCCGCGCTTTGACGTCACTATTGCTGGTGAGCTTAATCTGGACTTGATTCTCTACGGGCTCCCCGACGAACTTCCGCCGGAACGCGAATTGCTGGCGGATCGCATGATGCTGACGCTGGGGGGATCGTCGTCGATCCTGGCGCACAATCTTGCGGCGCTGGGCAGCCGGGTGGGATTTCAAACGCGCATTGGCGACGACGATCTGGGGACGACTGCTCTGGAGCGGTTACAGGAGAGCGGCATAGACGTTTCGCAGGTGCGTCGCGTGCCGGGGGCGGTCAAGACCGGGCTCACTGTTATTTTGCAGCGGGCGGCGTGGCGCAACATGGTGACCTATTCGGGAACCATTGCGGAAACCGCGTGGGATGATCTTGACCTGGGCTATCTTGCTGACTCGCGGCATTTCCACGTCTCTTCTTATTACCTGCAGGGCGCGCTGCGGCCGCGAGTGGCGGAGCTGTTCCGCAAGATGAAGGAGGCGGGACTTACTACATCACTCGATACGAATGATGATCCCGACGACCGGTGGGAGGGCGGATTGCATGAGGCACTGCGCTATGTCGACGTCTTTCTGCCGAACGAGCGGGAGGCGCCGAAAGCGGCGGGAGTCGGCGATCTGGAGACGGCGGTGAAGAAACTGGCTG
>Ga0209420_1001752_pt1 | contig 10018 bp, 13 predicted proteins | sample BlaSpr_A8_OM1_O1_FD_187972 | JGI IMG/M metagenome (GOLD analysis project Ga0209420, IMG submission 187972) | Forest soil microbial communities from Thunder Bay, Ontario, Canada - Black Spruce, Ontario site 2_A8_OM1_O1 (SPAdes) (version 2) | ecosystem: Environmental > Terrestrial > Soil > Boreal...
TGACGACAAGGTCAAGGCTGACGACAAGGTCAAGGCTGACGACAAGGTCAAGGCTGACGACAAGGTCAAGGCTGACGACAAGGCCAAGGCCGGCGACGAAGCGAAGGCTGACGACAAGGCCAAGGCCGCTGGCGACGGCAAGGCGAAGGCCGGCGACGAAGCCAAGGCCGCTGGCGACGGCAAGGCGAAGGACGCGAAGGACGAGGCCGCCGGGGCGGCGAGCGAAGCACAGGAAGCCGAGGCCGACCCGGCCGCGGTCGCTGCCGACTCGGACTCCTCGGGCAGTGACTGACGTGCTCGAAGAGGCTCTCGAGCACCTGGTTCGCGGCATCGTCGAGTTCCCTGACGACGTCCGCGTGGACAGCCGCGGGCTGCGCAGGGGCCGAGTTCTCGAGGTCCGCGTGCACCCAGACGACCTCGGCAAGGTCATCGGCCGCGGAGGGCGGACGGCCAGGGCGCTGCGGACCGTGATCGGCTCGCTGGCCGGCAACGCGTACGTCAGGGTCGACCTCCTGGACACTGACGAGATTCGCTAGCCGGCCATGCAGCTGGTCGTCGGCCGCATCGGTCGGCCGCACGGGCTCCGCGGTGAGCTGACCGTGCAGGTGCACACCGACGAGCCGGACTCCCGGTTCGCGGCTGGCTCGGTTCTGACAACCGAGCCAGCCGCGCGGGGTCCGCTGACCGTGTCGTCGGCTCGCTGGCACTCCGGCCGCCTGCTAGTCAGTTTCGCCGGTTACGCCGACCGGACCAGCGCCGAGGACCTGCGCGGGACGCTGCTCGTGATGGACTCGGCTGAGGTGGCCCCGGCCGAGGACCCGGACGAGTTCAACGACTACGAGCTGATCGGGCTCGAGGTGGCGACCGTTGCCGGCGAGCCGGTCGGGGTGGTGGCCGACGTGCTGCACCAGGGGCAGGATCTGCTGGTGATCAGGCCGGACCGGCCGGGGGCCGAGGAGGTCCTGGTGCCGTTCGTCGCGGCCCTGGTGCCCGAGGTCGACGTCAAGGCCGGCCGTCTGGTCATCGACCCGCCACCAGGGCTCCTCGACCTCGGCGCGGTCGGCTAGCGGAGGTCGCGATGCGCGTAGACATCATCACGATCTTTCCCGAGTACTTCGCGCCGTTGCGGGTCTCGCTCATCGGCAAGGCAGCCCAGCGCGGTGACATCGAATTCGGGGTGCACGACCTGAGGACGTGGGCGCACGACCCGCACCATTCGGTCGATGACGCCCCGTTCGGCGGCGGCCCGGGGATGGTAATGAAGCCGGAGCCGTGGGGCGAGGCGATCGACGCGGTGGTGCCCGCGAGCGCCGCCGCCCGGCTGGTGCTGCCGAGCCCGGCGGGGGTGCCGTTCACGCAGGAGCTGGCGGCCCGCTACGCGCTGGAGAGCCACCTCGTGTTCGCCTGCGGCAGGTACGAGGGGATCGACGCGCGCGTGGCCGAAGAGGCGCGCGCCCGGCTGCCCGTCGACGAGGTGACGATCGGCGACTATGTGCTCGCGGGAGGCGAGCCGGCCGTGCTGGTGATGATCGAGGCGGTGTGCCGGCTGCTGCCCGGCGTCATCGGCAATGCTGACTCCGCGCCGGACGACTCGTTCGGGGGCGGCTCCGGGCCGATGGCCGGGCTTCTTGAGGGGCCCGCGTACACCAGGCCGCGGGTCTGGCGGGGGCGGGAGGTGCCCCCGGTGCTGCTGTCCGGCGACCACGCCGCCATAGCCCGGTGGCGTCGCGATGCCGCGCTGCGCCAGACCGCGGCGAACCGCCCGGACCTCGCCGCGAGGCTGGCCCGCGGTCACGGGGCGGCGGTCAGCGGTCTCGATTCCCGCGATCGTGAGGTACTCTCTGAGGCTGGCTTTCCTTTCAGCGGCCAAGATATGGCAGACTGAATACGCCGCCCCGCACATGTGAATTAGCAGGGCGTGGCCGGGCGCCTGGCGCCTTGGCTCCCAGAGACCGAATCAGCGCGTTCGCAGGCGTGCGCGTGATGAGAACGAGGAACCGCAGCGATGCACACCGCGATTGCCGAGCTTGAGCAGGCACAGATTCGATCGGACATCCCGGAATTCCGTCCGGGTGACACGCTGAAGGTTCACGTTCGGGTCGTCGAGGGCAGCCGCTCGAGGATTCAGGTGTTCCAGGGCGTGGTGCTTCGCCGCCAGGGTGGCGGCGCCCGCGAGACCTTCACGGTCCGCAAGATCAGCTACGGCGTGGGCGTGGAGCGGACCTTTCCCGTGCACAGCCCGTCGATCGACAAGATCGAGGTCGTGACCCGCGGCCGGGTTCGCCGGGCCAAGCTTTACTACCTGCGCTCGCTGCGGGGCAAGGCGGCCCGGATCAAGGAACGGCGCGAGCCGGCCCGCCAGGGCTAGCCGACCGCGCGAGTGGCCGGAGACGGTTCCTCCGGGGATGCGCGGGGGTCGCGGCACCGACTGCCCCGGCCAGACCGCGGCAACGGGCATGCCAGGTTCGATTCGGCGGTGCGCCGAATGCGGAAGATCCCGGAACTAGGGTCGGAGTCAGCGGTGGATGGCGGCGAAGACGACTTCAAGTACATCCTGGCCGGCTCGGACGGAACCGACACGGCGGAAGACGGTGGCCCGGGGGAACGAGTCGGCGTAGCGGGACCGCGGACCTCGCGCACGGCGGTCGGCAACGGCACAGACGGCGCGGACGCAGGGCCTGAGGACTCGGGAAAGAGACGCCCACGAGGGCGGTCCTTCTTGCGCGAGCTGCCGGTGCTGATCGTGATCGCCCTCGTCATCGCGCTGATAATCAAGACGTTCGTGGTCCAGGCGTTCTTCATTCCGTCATCGTCGATGGAGAACACCCTCGACATCGGCGACAAGGTACTCGTCAACAAGCTCGTCTACCATTTCCGCTCGATCCAGCCCGGCGACATCATCGTGTTCAACGGGGACGGTTCGTGGGAGCCGGAGCCGTCGAGCTCGGGCAGTTCCGACCCGCTGGTGAAGCTGTACGACGTGACGCTGAACCCGCTGTTCCACGCGATCGCGGGCCTGTTCGGTACGTCGCCGGGACAGACGGACTTCATCAAGCGTGTGATCGGCGTGCCGGGCGACCATGTCTCCTGCTGCAACGCCAGCGGGGACGTGACCGTCAACGGAGTAGCCCTGCACGAGCAGTCGTATCTGTTCCCGGGTAACCCGCCGTCGATGCAGCGATTCAGCATCACGGTGCCGCCGGGCCGGCTGTGGGTCATGGGCGACCACCGCAGCGTCTCCTGGGATTCCCGAGGACACATGGATGATCCCGGCAACGGCACCATCCCCGAGAACATGGTGGTCGGCCGGGCATTCTTGATCGTCTGGCCGCCGAGCCGATGGCGGATCCTGCAGATTCCCTCGACGTTCGGCCAGCCCGGCATCGACTCGTCGAGCGCCGCCCGCGCGGCGGGTGCCGCAGCGGCCGGCACGGCCATCGCCCCGGCGGCGCCCTACCTGCCGCTGGAAGCCGGTTTCGTGATCGCGGTGCCGCTGACCTTGGTGCAGCGGTGGGCGCGGCGCCGCAGGCTGCTGAGCGGCTTGCTGCGGCACGGCCGCGGGCTGCTGCCCGCCCGGCGCCCCGGCGCGCTGCGCGAACGCCTGAGGTGTCGGTGAGGCCGTGGACAGGGCGGTGCAGCGGAATCCGGGCTATACGCCAAGGCGGGATGGCGGGCTGGCTGGGTACGAGCGGGTGCTGGCCCGGGCGGGCCTTGCCCCGGTGGCCGGGATCGACGAGGCCGGCCGCGGAGCCTGCGCCGGCCCGCTCGTGGTGGCCGCGGTCACGCTGAACCCGCGGCGCAGGTCCGACCCGGCCGGGATAGCCGATTCCAAGACGCTGACCGCGGCAGCCCGCGAGGCCGCCTACGAGCAGGTCGTGGCGCGCGCCCTCGCCTGGCACGTGGTCGTGATCCCGTCCACTGACATCGACCGGCTTGGGCTGCACGTGTGCAACGTCGCCGGGATGCGGCGGGCGCTGGCCGGGCTGGCCAGCAGGCCCGGTTACGTGCTGACCGATGGGTTCCCGGTCCGTGGCCTGGCCGTTCCCGCGCTGGCCATGTGGAAGGGCGACGAGGTCGCAGCGTGCGTGGCCGCCGCGTCGATCGTGGCCAAGGTGACCCGGGACCGGATCATGAAGGATCTCAGCCACGAGTACCCGGAATACGGTTTTTCCCGGCATAAGGGGTATTCCACGCCGAGCCACATGGCTGCCCTGACCGAGCACGGCCCGTGCCCTCAGCACCGCGCTTCCTTTGCCAATGTGATCGGCGTGATGCGGGCCCGTGCTGGCGGCCCGGCAGGCGCCGTAGCGGACCTGGCCGCCGAGGAGGCGGCGCCCCTGGCCGACATCGAGGCGTTCCCTGGCAGCGAGACGGGGGAGCCGGCCGGGGCAGGGGCAGAATTGTCTTATGGTTGACCTCATCCGGCCCGCGCTCGGTTGGCGCGGGCCGTGACCGGCGCCACCCGGCAGCCCCGGCGCAGCGCGAGCGGTCAGGACGGAGGGAGCGCATGAGCGCGGAGGATCTCGAGAAGTACGAGACGGAGATGGAGCTCCAGCTCTACCGCGAGTACCGCGACGTGGTGGGGCTGTTCAGCCACGTAGTCGAGACCGAGCGCCGGTTCTACCTCACCAACCAGGTCGAGCTGAACGTCCGCACCTCGGACAACGGCGAGGTGTTCTTCGAGGTCACCATGCAGGACGCCTGGGTGTGGGACATGTACCGCCCCGCGCGGTTCGTGAAGAACGTCCGGGTTGTTACGTTCAAGGACGTCAACGTGGAAGAGCTCGCCAAGAGCGACCTCCAGCTGCCGGACCCCGACGACAAGCAGCAGGGATTCTCCTGACCCCGCGCCGCTGACCAGGTGGGCGCGCTGCTCGGCGCCTACCTGCTGGATGTCAGCGCTGCGCCACGGCTCCGCGCCCGCCCCGTCAGCCGGTGTCGCCGTCGGTACCCCTACATCGCTATGCCGTTTCGAGATGTGGGCCCCGGGTATGACGCAGCGCCGGAGAGTAGCCGGGAGAAAGCGGACCGTAGGCTCTGATAGAGGAGATGCGCTGATGTCGAACCACTTCACCGGCCTCAGCCTGGGCCCGCCCTAGGGCGACCAGCGGCTCGACCTTTGCGATCTGTACGCATTCCAGTCGCCAGCCGATCCGGCGCGGACCGTCCTCATCCTCAACGCGAACCCGAACGCCGACGCGCTTCATCCCGATGCGATCTACCGTCTCGCGGTCGACAACGACGGGGATTTCCTCAACGACCTGGCAATCACGTATGTCTTTGCCCCGCCGGAGGCCGGCGGGCAGACGTTTGACGCATACATCGCCACCGGGGTGCAGGCCCGCTCGCCCGAACCAGCCGGGACGAAGGTCGTCGACGGTGCCGCCGTCTCCTTCGGCCGCACTCCGAACGTCGTCACCGTCGGTGAGTACACGTTCTTCGCCGGCAGCCGCAGCGACGCGTTCTTTTTCGACTACGACGGGATCAAGAACCTGTTCGACCCGCGGCGGCAGGAACTTCACCGCACCGCACCTGGGCGGCAAGTCCCCGTGGACGCACGTGGACTCGAACCTCGAGGCCAACGTGTTCTCAACGGTCCTCGAGCTGCCCACGAGCGAGCTTGGCGGCAGCCCCGGCATCCGCATCTGGGGGCGGTGCAGCCTGCGGCGCGACGGCCAGCTGCTGCACGTGGACCGGGCCGGTCATCCCTCGGTCAGCAGCTTCTTCAACACCGATGAGACCAAAGAGGAGTACAACGCGAGCGAGCCGGTGCACGACCGCGAGCGCTGGACCGACCAGTTCGTCCACCTGATGGGGCACACCGGGAACTACACCAGGGAAGAGGCGATCGCCGCGATCGACGCCGAAGGGCTGCTTCCCGACATGCTGGCTTCGACCCGTCACGGCCCGCGGAGTACCCCAACGGCCGCTCGTTCACCGACGACGTCATCAACCACCGGCTGTCGTTCCTCACCAAGGGCGACGCCCCGCCGACCGGCCTCAAGCCGCATGCCGACACGCTCGGCGAGTTCCCCTACCTCGGGAACCCGCATCCCAAGGCCGCATAGCCACAGGCAGGCGCGGCCGCCGCATTGAAGCACGCGGCGCCGACAGTTCGGGCCTGGTCGTCCACAGTCCAGCGCTCGCGTCCCGTTCCATCCACAACGAATTCGAGCCCTCAGCGCGCCACCCCCCGGTTCCGTCAGTGTCGGAACCGGAGGTGGTGGGATGAACGCCAAGGACGAGCTCGGCAAGTACGGAGAGCAGCTCGCCGCGGATTACCTGCAGCGCGCCGGGCTCCGGATTCTGGCCCGCAACTGGCGGTGCGCCGAGGGGGAGATCGACCTCGTCGCCGCGGACCGGCGGGTCCTGGTCGCCGTTGAGGTGAAGACCCGCTCCAGCACCGCGTTCGGCACCCCGCTGGAGGCCGTGACCAGGAAGAAGCGCAGCAGGCTGCGGCGGCTGGCCGTGCAGTGGGTGGTCGCGAACGGGGTCCTGTTCGACGAAGTGCGGGTCGACGTCGTCGAGGTGCTGAAGGACGAGCAGGGCGGCTACTCGCTCGACCACATCAAGGGAATTGGCTAGATGCCGCTCGCGCGCACGCATTCGATCGCGCTGGTGGGCGTCCAGGGCCATCCGGTCGAGATCGAGGCGGACATCGAGAACGGGCTCGTCGGTCTCATGCTGGTGGGCCTGCCCGACACGGCGCTTCGCGAGGCGCGGGACCGGATCCGTGCGGCGATCGTGAACAGCGGGGAGAAGTGGCCGAACCGCAGGATCACCGTTGGCCTGTCACCCGCCAGCCTGCCCAAACGCGGCAGCAGCTTCGATCTCGGCATCGCGATAGCGATCCTGGCCGCTGATGGCGCCATACCCCCGGCGCGGGTCGGCGATCTGATGTTCGTCGGTGAACTGGGGCTCGACGGCAGGCTGCGCCCGGTCCGGGGCGTCCTTCCCGCGGTGGCCGCCGCAGCGGCGGCCGGGTTCCGGGCCGTCGCCGTGCCCACCGAGAACGCGCCAGAGGCGTGCCTGGTGCCGGGCATGCGGGTGGTTGCGGCGCCGAGCCTGGGTGCGCTGCTCGAGTGGCTCCGCTGCCAGGATCCGGTCCCCGGGAGCGCCGGCACCGTCGCGGTATTCGAGGGCGGGGCAGCGCCCGAGCCGCTCCCGGGCGCTGGACAAGGAGCCGGAACGGGACGCGACCTGGCCGATGTGGTCGGCCAGCCGACGGCACGGCGGGCCGCCGAGATCTGCGCGGCGGGCGGTCACCACCTGCTGCTGCTCGGGCCGCCGGGCGTTGGCAAGACCATGCTGGCCGAGCGGCTGCCCACGGTGCTGCCCCGGCTCGAACCCGACGCCGCGCTCGAGGTCACCGCCATCCATTCGATCGCGGGGACGCTGCCGTCCGGCTGCCCGCTGCTGACCGAGCCGCCATTCTGCGCGCCGCACCACACCGCGACCAGGGCGGCGATCGTGGGCGGTGGCAGCGGCGTCCTGCGGCCCGGTGCGGCCTCTCTGGCGCACCACGGGTGCCTGTTCCTCGACGAGGCGCCGGAGTTCTCCAGGGACGTTCTCGACGCGCTGCGGCAGCCGCTTGAGTCCGGCGAGGTGGTGCTGGCCCGGTCCGCGCAGACGGCCCGGTTTCCGGCACGGTTCACCTTGATACTGGCGGCCAACCCGTGCCCGTGCGCCAGCGCGGCGACCACCCGCACGGCGTGTTCCTGCACGCCGCTGGTCCGCCGCAGGTACCTGGCCCGGCTGTCCGGGCCGCTGCTGGACCGGGTCGACGTCAAGGCCGAGTTCTTGCCGGTGTCCAGGGCCGAGCTGCTGAGCGACAGGAAGCTCACCGAGCCGAGTTCGGTGGTGGCCGAGCGGGTGGCCGCGGCCAGGCAGCGGATGGCGCACCGGCTGTGCGGTTCCGGCTGGCGGCTGAACGCGGAGATACCCGGCAGGGAACTGCGGCGGCGTTACGCCCCGGCGCCGGGCGCGCTGGCGCCGCTGGAGCGGGCGATGGACCTGGGTGAGATCAGCGCGCGCGGGGTCGACCGGGTCATCCGGCTGTCCTGGACCGTTGCGGACCTTGGCGGCGTTGACCGTCCGACGGTGGCCGAGATCAGCTATGCGTTGGGCCTGTGGCTGGGCGTCTCCACCCAGTGAGCGGTCGCCAGTGAGCGGTCGCCAGTGAGCGCGGCCGCCGCCCGGTCACCAGTAAGCCCGATCGCCAGTAAGCCCGATCGCCAGTAAGCGCAGCCACCGCCCGATCGCTAGTGAGCGCCGGTCGCCGCCCGGTCGCGGTTCAGTGCAGGCCAAATCCGCCGCGGCGCATGCCGTCGAGGAACGCCTGCCATTCGCCTGCGGTGACGATGAGGCTCGGCCCGCCGGGGTCCTTGGAGTCCCGGACGGCCACGACGCCGGACAGGTTGCGGGCAACCTCCACGCACTGGCCGCCATTGCTACCGCTGTAGCTGCTCTTCTGCCAGGCGGCGCGGGACACGTCCACACCCCGCGAGGTCATCCCGTACCTCTTCCTGCGTCAGCTCGTTCGAGTTCTGCTGCCACCCCCGCGATGAGGTCGATCGACGCCACGGTGCCGAGCGCTTCGGCGCGCAGGTGGTCAAAAACCACTGTATAGCGGCTGACCTCTTCGTCTGCCTCCAGGAACAGGCTGCCGGTTAGGTGCTCCAGGTAAACGACGGTCGGATCGACGGCGTCTGGGAACTCGAGGATCGTGAACGGGCTGATCGGGTGCACGTGAGCCGCCGTGGTGAACGGGAGGACCTGGAGCGTGACGTTGGGACGCTCGGCTAGGTCGATGAGCCGCCGCAGCTGGGACTGCATGACCGGGGGTCCGCCGACCTGGACTCGGACCACGCTCTCGGCCAGGACCAGCCAGAGGTCGGGCGGGCCGGGCTGGGCGAGGATGTTCTGGCGTTCCATGCGCAGGGCGACCTGCCGGTCGATGTCGTCGGCGCTGCCGGGGTAGGGCGCGGCGCGCAGCACGGCCCTGGCGTAGTCCTCGGTCTGCAGCAGGCCCGGTATGACCATGGACTGGAAGTCGCGGAAGCGGACCGCCGCCGCCTCCAGCCCGACGTACGCCTCGAACCAGGCCGGCAGGGCCCGGCCGTACGTGTGCCACCAGCCCTTCTGGCGAGCCTCGCGGGCCAACTGGACCAGCAGGTCGGCCTCGGCGCCGGTGACGCCGTAGATCTCGAGTAACTCGCGGACGTCGCCTGGCCTGATGCTGATCCGCCCGGTCTCGATCCGGCTGATCCTGGTGCCGGAGCAGTCCAGGCGATGGCCGACGTCCTCGCAGGTCAGGTCCGCTTGCTCACGAAGGCGGCGAAGCTCGATGCCCAGTCGCTTGCGCCTGACGGTCGGGCTTGGGCTGGCTGCCATGATGCCTCCGATCGTGACGCAATTGCGCTCGTTGCTATTTTTCGCATCATACGGACACGTATCTTGCCAGTACGCATGATGCTGGTGCATGCTTTAGCGCATGATACCGGCACGAATCGTACGTGAGCGTGTCGCTGAGCTCTCCGCCGCACCCGGACGTGGCTGACCGGCCGCGTCGACGTGCCGCCTGGGCGCTGGAGAGTTACCTGGAACTCGGCGCCTACCCCACGGCCGTCCCGTGCGCCCGGCTGCACGCACGGCTGGTGGTCACGGAGTGGGGGCTTGGCGCTCTCGCCGGCACGGCTGAGCTCATCGTCTCGGAATTGGTGACCAATGCGGTGCGGGCCGCCGACGGGTTAATACGCAGCGTGTACGACGGAAGGCGGCGAGCGGGGTTGCCGCCCGTGCGGCTGTGGCTGCAGTCCGACTACCAGTGCGTGGTCGTGATGGTCTGGGACGCGGGCGACCAGATGCCGCGGCGTACGGCCCCGGACGCGGAGTCCCAGGGCGGCAGGGGGCTCTGGCTGGTCGAGGCCCGCAGCGACGAGTGGGGGGCGTTCAAGCGCGAGCACACCAGCGGGAAGGTGGTCTGGGCGAGGATCACCCACGGGTGAGTGTGCGCGGC
>Ga0209420_1001753_pt1 | contig 10011 bp, 5 predicted proteins | sample BlaSpr_A8_OM1_O1_FD_187972 | JGI IMG/M metagenome (GOLD analysis project Ga0209420, IMG submission 187972) | Forest soil microbial communities from Thunder Bay, Ontario, Canada - Black Spruce, Ontario site 2_A8_OM1_O1 (SPAdes) (version 2) | ecosystem: Environmental > Terrestrial > Soil > Boreal...
AGGAGCCGTACTCGAGATTTTGGCGGCGGCCGTTGAGGAGTAGGGCGGTGCGGTCGGTGTAGAAGATGACGGACGAGAAAGTGTAGTAGTGGCGGTCGACGATCAGATTGCCGGGGGGCGAGTGGAGGATGGCGGTGGCGAGTGGGCGGGAGGACATATAGGGATCGAAGACGACGAGGGCGAGGCGCGCGGCCTGAAAGAAGATGACCATCATGAGGGCGAGCGAGACGAAGGCGCGCTGGCCTTTGAAGAAAAAGGCGCCGAGGGCCCCGATGAGGAAGGCGATGGAGGCGACGAGGAGAGGGAGGCGGAGGTAGGCGAAGGATGCTGGAGTGAGGTCGAGCATGTGTCCCATGGAGAGGGAGTAGGCGGAGGGGTGAGAGCTGAAGGCCTGGGAGATGTCACCGGGGGCGGGAATTTTGCGGACGTAGATGAAGATGGCGAGAGTGGCGACAGCGGCAAGCGCAGCGATGAGGGCGACGGCGAGGGTGCCGCGGTGAATCCAGAGGCGAATTTGCGGATTTGTGGAGGCCATGGCGGAGCCGAGGAGGAGAGCGAGGGCGGGGTAGCAGGGCATGGAGTAGTACTCCTGCGTGGTGGAGAAGGTGAAGAAAGTGAGAACGAGGGCGGCCCAGGAAAGGGCGAGGAGGCGGGTGCGAGTGGCGCGGTCGGATTGGTTGGCGTCTTCGTGTGCGGCAGCGTCACGCGGCGCGACAGTGGAGTTCGCGAACGTAGGTTTGAAAGAAAGTTTGGCGATGGCGGGGAAGTAGAGGCTCCAGGGGAAAAGCCAGACGAGATGGAGAAGCCAGAAAAGCGGGCGAGGGACGGTGTTGTAGTCGCGCGGGTAGCGAAGATTGAGAAAGCGGAGGAGCTGTTCGTTGATGAAGTAGAACCAGAGGAAGCCGTGATATTGGCCGGGGCCGCTGTGGAGGGTGAAGGCGAAGTAGGGAGGATTGCGGAGAGTGGCAAGGATGTGCCAGGGCGCGGCGATGAGTACGACGATGAGGGCTCCGGTGAAGAGGTGGAGGCGCTTCCAGACTTCGCGGGAAAAAAGCTGGCGGGTGAGGGCGAGATAGATGATGGCGGCGCCCACCGGGAAGACGATGGCGATGAGGCTTTTGAGGAGAAGTCCGACGCCGATGGCCGCAGCGGAGATGATGGACCAGGCGCGCGAATGAGTTTCGTCGGGATCGAGGACGCGGAGGAAGGCCCAGAGGGCGAGGGTCATGGTAAGGGTGAGGATGACGTCGGGAATGAGGATGCGAGTGAAGAGGAAGAGACCGATGCAGGTGCCGATGCAGAGTCCGGCGTAAAGGCCGGCGCGTTTGCCGAAGGCCCAGACGCCGAAGGCGGCAGTGAGAAGGGCGAGGCCGACGGCGGAGAGAACGATGGGGAGGCGGACGACGACGTCAGAGACGTGAAACATTTTGTAGAAGCCGGCGATGAGCCAGTAGAGCAGGGGAGCTTTTTCGAGATAGGGGACGCCGTCGAGGCGCATGGTGACGAAGTCATGGGAGGAGAGCATGGTGCGAGCCATCTGAGCGTGGACGGCGTCGACGTCGTCCATGAGGGAAGGCGGGGAGACCATGCAGCCGAAGTAGATGGCTCCGGTGAAGAGGAAGACGAGGAGATAGATGAGGTAGCTTTTGCGGAGGGGTAGGAGATCGCCGGGAGCGAGTTGATCGTCCGGGATCATTTAACGGGGGCTTTTCTGAGCGGCGCCGTATGGGCGCGATGCAATCGTGAGTTTGCGCGTGAGGCCTGACAAATGGTCACGGCGCAATTGTCACGCGGCGATTGTTACGGTGCAACTGTCACGCTGCAAGCGTCACGCTCGGGCCGTCATGCTCCCTGGCGGAGGACGGCGGAATACTGGCGCGCGGAATCTTTACGGCGCAGATCGTTGCGAGTGGAGCGCCAGTTCACATTGGGCTGAATGAGAGAGAGATCGATGCGGTCGCGATATTTGACGGCGATGTTCATGAGGGAATCGAGAAGGGACTGGGAGAGGAAGTGGGGCTTGAGGCCGAGGTCGATGAGCTTGGAGTGTTTGGCGTTGTAGTAGTGCTCCTGGGCTTCGACGCGCGGGTCGGGCATGTGATTGATTTCTGCTTCCATGCCCAATTTGCGAGCGGCGGCCTGGACGAGATTGGCGACGTCGAGGACTGAAAACTGTTCGGTGAATTGATTGAAGACGCGGCATTCGCCCTGCGCGGCGGGATTGAGGCAGGCGATTTCGATGCAGCGAACGGTGTCGCGAATATCGAGGAAGCCGCGGGTCTGGCCGCCCTTGCCGTAGACGGTGAGGGGATGTCCGGCGGCGACCTGGACGCAGAAGCGATTCAGGACGGTGCCGAAGATTTCGTCGTAGTCGAAACGATTGATGAGGGCTTCGTCGAGAGCGACTTCATCGGTGACGGTACCGTAGACGATGCCCTGATTTAGGTCGGTGGCGCGAAGTCCCCAAATCTTGCAGCCGAACATGATGTTGTGACTGTCATGAACTTTGGAGAGGTGGTAGAAGGAGCCGGGCTGCTTGGGATAGGGAAGGACGTCGGAGCGGCCGTTGTGCTCGATGCGGATGTAGCCTTCTTCAATGTCGATGTTGGGAGTGCCGTATTCGCCCATGGTGCCGAGCTTGACGAGATGGCAATCGGGAACGTGTTCGCGAATGGCGAACATGAGATTCAGGGTGCCAACGACGTTATTGACCTGGGTGAAGACCGCGTGGTTGCGGTCGATCATGGAGTAGGGGGCGGCGCGCTGTTCGGCGAAATGGATGACGGCGTCGGGTTCGAGTTCCTTGATGGTGGAGGAGAGAAAGTCGTAGTCGGTGACGTCGCCGACGAATTGATCGATGGTTTTTCCGGTGGCTTCCTGCCAAGCGGAGAGGCGTTCGGCGAGGGGGCGGATGGGAGTGAGAGTCTGAACCCCGACTTCGTAATCCCATTGGCGGCGGGCGAAATTATCGATAATCGAAACAGAATGGCCTTTGGATGAGAGATATAGAGCCGTGGCCCAACCGCAGTAACCGTCACCACCAAGAACGGCGATCTTCATTTATCCTCCGGGACGCGCACTACCAAACCGACCTATTATTACCCAGCTAACTCGTGCAGACACATCGTCATACCTAACAGTCACCCTTACGTTGGACGCTAAATCCGGCGCCAAGTTGCGGATTTATTAATGATGGGGGCTTTAACGCCTTCGGGCACGCGGCGGGCGCAATGGTAATCCCTGGTGTAGAATCGGCGAAATTCCGGCAAACAGGAGAAACGAAGGAGTGAGCAATTCGGGAAGGTCCGGGTTGGCTGGGCGCACACTGGCGCACTACCGGATCAGCAGCGCGATAGGCGCAGGCGGGATGGGAGAGGTGTTTCGCGCGAGCGACGTGCGGCTCGGGCGAGATGTGGCACTGAAGATTCTTCCTCCGGAGATGGCGAGCGACGCCGACAGGCTGGCGCGCTTTCAGCGCGAGGCTCGGGCGGTGGCGGCGCTGAATCATCCCAATGTGGTGACGTTGTACTCGGTGGAAGAAGCCGACGGAATCCATTTCATCACCATGGAGCTGATTGAAGGGGAAGCGCTCGACCGGATGATTCCCGCGGGGGGATTGCAGGCGGAGCAAATTGTGGAAATTGCCGGCGCGATTGCGGAGGCGCTGACGGCGGCGCACGACAAGGGGATTGTGCATCGCGATTTGAAACCAGCGAATGTGATGGTAACGACTGAAGGGCGAGTGAAGGTGCTGGATTTTGGGCTGGCGAAAGAGTTTGGGCCGGTGTCAAACGATGCGGCGGTGACTTCACCGACTACGCCGTCTGCCGGGCATACGCAGGCGGGAGTGGTGATGGGGACGCCAGCGTACATGTCGCCGGAGCAAGTGTCGGGGCGGGCCCTAGATCATCGGACGGATATTTTTTCCCTGGGAGTGATGTTGCATGAGATGGCCACCGGGCGGCGGCCGTTTGAGGCTGCGTCGTCGGCGGAACTGATTTCGGCGATCTTGCGGGACCAGCCGCCGTCGGTGCTGGAGCTGCGGCCGGAATTGCCGGCGGATTTGGCGCGGGTGATACGGCGGTGTCTGGAAAAGGACCCGCGGCACCGGGTGCAGACAGCGCGGGATGTGAGCAATGAGTTTCGGGACCTCGCGCGATTCACTTCACGCCCCGTATCCACTCCCGCCTCCGCATCGCGGCCCGCGGCCAAAATCGATTCGGGAGAAGTACGCGCTGACGAGGGTTTTTGGGTGGCTGTTCTGCCCTTCAACTACACCGGCAGCAATCCAGACCTCAAGGCTCTCGCTGAAGGCCTGTCAGAAGAGATAGTCACTGGACTGTCGCGATTCTCGTACCTGCGGGTGATCGCGCGGGGGTCCACTGTCAGGTATTCCAATGCTAAATATTCCAGCGCTAAAGATTCTGGCGAGTCGAGCGATGTTCGCACTATTGGAAAAGAGCTGGGCGCGAGCTTCGTAATGGAAGGCAACTTGCGGCAAGCGGGCTGCAAGCTGCGGCTTTCCGTGCAGTTGGTGGACGCCGCTTCCGGCGCTCATCTTTGGGCTGAAAACTACGAGCGCGTGTTTAGTCCTGAGGCGGTGTTCGAACTACAAGATGACCTGGTTCCACGCATTGTTTCAACCGTCGCGGACATGAACGGCGTTCTGCCGCGCAGCATGAGCGAGGGTTTGCGTAGCCGCTCTGCCGAACAGCTTAGCCCCTACGAGGCAGTGCTTCGCAGTTTCGCTTACACCTATACGGCTACGCCCGAGGAGCTAGCTGCTGCGCGATCAGCCCTGGAAGAAGCGGTGCGTAAGGCTCCCGGGTATTCGGACGCTTGGGCGATGCTTTCGTTTCTTTGCGGCCAGGATTATGTGCACGGGTACGAGCTCCAGGCCAATGCGTTAGAGATTGCCACCTCCGCGGCACGGCGGGCTGTCGCCCTGGGACCTTCTAAACATCTTGCCTATTTCAGTCTCGCCCAGGCGCTCTGGTCACAGAAAGATTACGATTCGTTCCGAGATGCCGCAGAGCGCGCGATCGTGCTCAACGCCATGGACGGTAACTCGGTCGCGTATCTGGGTGAATTGCTGGTCTACGCCGGCAGCGCGGACCGAGGCATGGAACTCGCCGCGCGGGCGAAACAGCTCAATCCCGATCATCCGGGTTGGTATTGGTTTGCGGATTTTTATCACGCGTTTTCTCAGGCCGACTACCGTGGAGCGCTCAGTTTCGCGCTCAAAGGCAAGCTGCGCGGCAATCCGATCGCACCGATGTTGGTTGCAGCCGCTTGCGGTCAGCTTGGCGACCTTGAGGGCGGCGCAAAAGCAGCCGCTGACCTTTTGAAATTCCGCCCCGATATTCCGGCGGTGGTACCCAAACAGGTCGCCAAACTCTGGAATCCCGAGTACTGCGAACGATTCCTCGAGGGATTACGCAAGGCGGGTCTGGATATTCCGGACGCAGAGGCTGAGGCCGGCCCAGTGCGCGCGGGCGAGACGACCTCAGCGAAAAGCCCATCCAGCGGGATTCGAACAAAGACACCGTCGGGACAAGCCCGCGCTGATGAAGGGTTTTGGGTTGCGGTGCTGCCGTTCCGGTATAGAGGAGGCGATGCGGATCTGGCGGCGCTGGCGGATGGATTAACGGATGAGGTGGTGACGGGGCTATCGCGATTTTCATATTTGCAGGTGATTGCGCGGGGATCGACGTCGAAATATTCGGGCGACGCGCAGGGTCAGTCACAGTCACACGCACAGCCGGAGGACGTGCGAGCAATTGGCAAGGAGCTGGGCGCGCGCTATGTGATGGAAGGGAATTTACGGCAAGCGGGAACGAAACTGCGACTGGTGGTGCAGTTAGTGGATACGGTTTCAGGGGCGCATTTGTGGGCGGAGACGTACGAACGAGAATTTCGGCGCGATGCGGTATTTGAACTGCAGGACGACTTGGCGCCGCGGATTGTGTCGACGGTGGCGGATCAACATGGGGTGCTGCCGCGGAGCATGAGCGAGGCGCTAAGCAATAAGAATGAGGAGCTGCTGACGCCGCACGAGGCGGTACTGCGGGGGTTCAGTTATATCGGGAGAATGACGCCAGCAGAGCACGCGACGGTGCGGCGGATTTTAGAGCGCGTGGTGCGAGAAGCGCCGGACCAGGCGAATTGCTGGGCGATGCTGGCGACGATTTATGCGATCGAGTTTGCGGACGGATTCAACCCGCTGCCGAGTTCACTGGATCGCGCGCTGGCAGCAGCGCAGCGGGCGGCGGACTTGGCGCCCGCCAATGCCTTGGCGCATTACGCGCTGGCGTTTGTTTATTTTTTTCGGAAGGAGAGAAGCTCTTTCCACGCGGCGGCAGAACGGGCAATGGCGCTGAATCCCATGGACGGATCCGGGATTGGGGTGCTTGGAGTATTCATGCAAAGCGCGGGCGAGCCTGAGCGAGGCACGAAGATGGTGGAAACAGCGATGAAGCTGAATCCGAATTATCCCGGGCTGCTGCGCTTTGTGCCGTTTCACGATGCTTATTTTAAGGGGAAATACCAGGAAGCGCTGGAGGCGGCGGTGCGGCTCAACCTGCCAGGTTTCTTTTTTACGCATTCGTCGCTGGCCGCGGTGCTGGGGCAGCTAGGGCAGCGCGAAGCGGCGCAAAAAGCGGTGAAGGATTTGCTGGCGCTGCGTCCGGATTTCGCGAAGGCGATGCGGAAGGAATATGCGAAGTGGTACTCGGCGGAAGAAATTGAGGGGTTGGTGGAGGGGATGCGCAAGGCGGGATTGGAGATTGAGGGGGAGGCGGGGTCGGAGTATGCGAGGTGGGTGGGTTGAGGAGGGTGAGACTCTAGAAAGCAACACCGTGAGAAGTAGTAGAAGAACCCCGAGTCGAGTGTAAATCCCCACACGCTGAACCCTGCGTGTGGGGCACCCGCGGAAACTTCTAAGGCAAAAGCAAAGAAACAACTGAAAGGTAGTGAGGGACCAGGAACTTGAGTGTAAATCCCCACGGGCAACGGCGGCCCGTGGGGCACTAAGAAAAATTCTAAGACAAAAGCAAAGAGTCGATCAGCGACGGCCTGCTGGAGCGGACTGCCTGCTCGTCATCGACTGAGTTTGCTGGGTGTGACGCTGGACCATTTGTTGAGTTTGTTGCTGGTGGCGCTGCTCCTGGGCCTGAGTGCTGGCCTGATCAGCGTGTTGCTTGGTGAGACGCTGATCTTCCTTGTCCTGCTGTTGGGTGAGTTTCTGGCGATCCTTCTGCTGCTGCGCAATCACCTTGTTCTGCTCTTGGGTGTATTTCTTGTCTAGCTTGGCGTTGCCGGTGTTGGGAGCCGCGGGACGTTCGATCGGAGGAAGATCCTTGGCGTGGACGGCGCTAGATGTTGCGGGACGGTCAGCGCGTTCGGCGCCACCAGCGTCTCTGGTTCCGACCGCATCGCGACCGGTAAATTCACCCGGCTTGGCTGTGGCGGCAATGGACGGATGACCGTGATTTTCGGAGTCGCGCAACGCTGGATTTGATCGGGCCTGGGTGACGTGCTCGACCTGGTCATGCGACGGCGGGAGATGCCGTTCGCGAGAGGCGGCTTCTTCGGCAGCGTTGGGCCGTCGATCGATTCCGCCGGGACCGTTATAGCTAGTGTGAGTGATGGTTTCGTTGGTCACTCGCTCGTTGTAGGTGTTGTGAATCACGGTTTCGTTCACGTGCATGACGGCGGTGTTGTAGAAGAAATGGCCGTGATCCCAGCGGCCGCCGACGAAGCCGACGCCGAAGTAACCGAACCCGTAGCCGATGCCTCCGTAGAAGCCAACGGTGGGACCCCAGTAGCCGTCATACCAAACATAGCTGCCATCGCCCCAACCCCAGTAGCCCGGAGTCCAGAGGAAGCCGGGTTCGGGAGCGAGGACCCAAGTGCCGGGAACCCAGAAGTAGCCGTCGTCACCCCAACCCCAATAGCCTGGAGTCCACATGTAACCATCGCCGGGACAGATTGGCTGGTCGTAGACGGGAAGGATGGGCGGCGCGAGGGTGATCGCGACTCCTACTCGAACTTGAGCGGAAGCGGCGGACGGCATGAACGACACGGCCGAGAACATCAGCGCGAGTAAGCCTAGCTTGACTGCGAGAGCACGCATTCTTGTTCCTCCTGTAGCAGAAGTTTGGTTTGAATGTGCAGCGCGATTGGTGCTTATGGCGCGTTGTGACATGGGATTTAGGAAATGCTCAGCGGGGCCCAAAAGCAAATATTACCTAAGGGGGGTTGTATATGCACGTAGGTTAGATGCGGGAGGGGTAGGGGAGGAGACGCGAGGGGGCGACCGGGGATATTTAAGAGGCCGAGCGACCTTCGCACGCTTGGGTACGGAAAATTGTAGGCAGATTCACTCCGCGGGACGGTCCCATATCTTTTACAATTCAGATATATAAACAGATGAGAAACATAACTGGCATTTGCGCTTTGCTGCTCGCGTGCTGTGTGCCTGCTTGGGGTAATTACGGGCCATCACTGTCGCGTACGGATGCCGCAAATCAAGTGCTTGCTTGTGAGGAAGCGCAGTTTGCCCATAGCGATCAAGTGATACAGGCAATGCGAAGTCGGCGTCCATCCGCAGCTCTTCGGGTTCTCGGCGGCGCGTTGCGAGAGTGGCAAGATACGCCCACTACATCACCACTTTATCCTGCCAGAGCGTTCTGTCTTCACGAACTCGTGCCCGATCGTTTGCCGCGCGGAGGCGAATTGCGACCAGGATCTCGTGGCTCAACGCGACCTGAGAGCTTAGTCGCCGCTTTTGGGCAGATGGGGATCGAATACTTCTATTATGACCCAGCTGCCGAATGGACTCTGCGCAGTGATCCTGTGGATTTAAACGAGCTTGCGGAGAAGCATCTTAACTCGCTATGGGGACGTGAGGCTTTTCTGATGATGACAAAGTTGGGATGGAGCCAGGGCGGGTGTGCGGAAGGGCCGGACCAATTCCGTGAGGTAATCAAACATAGCGAAATTTTTCTGAAACGCTATCCGCGAAGCGAGGTTTCCGACCGTGTTCGGCTGGAGTTGGCGAACGCCTACGCGACGTGGTGGAATGTTTCGCGAGACGAGCCGGATCCTGCGGCGGAGCCCCCTTTCAGCGCGGAACCATACAAGGTTGGGGCAGAGGCAGCAAAAGAAGAGGCGATCAAACTTTACGAACAGTTTCTTGGTGCGCATAAATCGTCTTCAACTTCCACAAAAGTAAGCGAAAGGCTTCAAAAGTTGAAGCACAATCCCGATGGATCAAAGACGTACGATTATTACTGCCCTGAGTACGAGGATTAGGAAGTCAGTGGGATTCGCAGGTGAACTTCCACATGTTAGAGCGCCAATACAGTGCAGCGGCAATTACTTTGCCATCGGGCGTCCAGGACATGTGGTGAAAGTCGCTGACGTAATCGAGCGGAATTATTCTGGATTTGCCGGTATTCAAATCGAAAATTGCAGGCGGCCAACCCCAGGTTGGTCCACTTGCTGGGGCTAGAAGGAGCCCGTTGCGAACGCTGTTGTTGTCTATGACGTAGCCCAAATGCAGCGGTCCGGCGAAAGAGATTTCTTGCTGAGGTCCGCCATTGAGAGGCATGCGAATTAATTTGGTGTAAGGGCTTCCTCTTAATTCCAGGATCAGGTTCTGGCCTCCCGGTTCGACGGCGGCGAAATTACCAGGGAAGAGTTGGTGGATTTCTCCGGTGGTGCTCACGGCCCAGATGCTTCCCGCAGCCGCGCAATAGAGAGTGTTTCCATCTGGCGAAGACGCTATTTGCTCAATCGGGCCCTTGTCGAAGGTGAGACGCCGCCGAATTTGGCCATTCGATAAGGCGGCGACGGCGATCGACCGGTGTGAGTCTTTGCCAATCATAAAGCCGACGGCGTCCGACCCGACGCCGGTGAGCGGGCCTGAGACTTCGTCAGCGGTATTGAGGATGGAAACGGGCTCCTTGCCTGCTGCGCCGATCATGAGGCGGCTGGTTCCCTCCGCGT
>Ga0209420_1001754_pt1 | contig 10004 bp, 8 predicted proteins | sample BlaSpr_A8_OM1_O1_FD_187972 | JGI IMG/M metagenome (GOLD analysis project Ga0209420, IMG submission 187972) | Forest soil microbial communities from Thunder Bay, Ontario, Canada - Black Spruce, Ontario site 2_A8_OM1_O1 (SPAdes) (version 2) | ecosystem: Environmental > Terrestrial > Soil > Boreal...
TGTTGGTGACCAGACTGACTGGAGGCTCCACCTCCGTGAGATCCTTCAGCCAGTTGCGGCCCGCCGTGACATCGGCGAGCAGCGGCCCACACGCGGAACAACTGCGGGCGTGCGCGTGGAAGGTGTCAAGTTGAGCGCCGGTCAGAACGCCATCGGCGGCGTCGCTGAGGAGCGCGTCAAACTCGTGACACTGCATTCCGTTGCTGGGGTTCGATTTATTGGTGTGATCTGGCATCACATCACCTGCCTATAGGTACGTTGTAGAAGGCGGGCAAGTTCCGCCCGGCCACGATTTATTCGAGATTTCACAGTCCCCTCCGGAACCTTCAAAACGGTTGCGATTTCACGGTAGTCAAAATCCTGTAAGTCCCTTAAAATCACTGCCTCGCGAAGCTCTGGGGAGAGCCTGGCCAGGGCAGTATGAATGCTTTCGGCGACCTCCCGGCGGCGGACGAGCTGGTCGGGAGGGGCGGATTGGTCCTGAATTTGCTCGCTCAGGGGTTGGGCGTCTTCGTGGGCGGAGGACGCGGCGTCGAGCGAATCGGTGATGCGGTCCTGCTTGGTTTTGCGGAAATGATCGACCAGCAGATTGCGGGTGATGGTGGTGACCCAGGTGACGAACGCTCCCTTAGAGCTGTCGTAGGTTGAGAGTGTGCGGTAAATCTTGATGAAGACTTCCTGGGCGAGGTCTTCGGCATCGTGGGATGATCCGGCGAAGCGGTAGCAGATGTTGTAGATGCGGCGGTTGTAGGTCTGGACGATTTCTTCCCAGGCAGCGGCGTCGCCGGCAACACAGCGGCGGACCAGCATCGCGACTACCTGAACGTCTTCCAAACTGAAGCTCCCCGGCAGAGCGCTGTTGGCTATCAGCTTTCAGCTAAGCCACTTTCGGCTAAACCACGCTCTCGAACTGGCTCACAAGACAGTACGCGAATGTGCTGCTGTAAGTTCGCGGCGTCGGTGGCGCAGGTTATACGAAAGAGGGCATTGTAGCAGCGGGGGAAGCGGGGATTTCATAATGGGCGGAAACGCTGCGCCGGCTGTAGTGGCACCGGGGTGCACAGCGGGATTCCGGCGCGATCGCAGCGCGGGGAAAGGCGATCGTGTCGATAAAATAAACGTAAACTGGGCGAAGCTGCGCCGGGTCTTTGGCGTGCAGGAGAGCATGGATGAGAGATGAGAATATCAAGGCCATTCGAGTTGCCGCGGAGCAGTACAACGCGAAGGATATCGAAGGCTACCTGGCGCTTTATGACAGAGGGGTCGCGCATCACGGGTTCGGCAATGTAAAGCGCGGTGTCGGGGGGCTGAGGGAGCATTTCCAGCAGGTCTTGCTGGGATTTCCCGACCGGAGAATCGATAGTCAGGATATTTTTTGCGATGTCGAAAAAGTGGCGCACCGGTATACGTTTTATGGGACGCACAAAGGGGAATACATGGGATACGCCGCCACCAAGAATTTCCTCGTCTCTCCTGGAGTGCTGCTTCATCGCTGCGAGCGCGGGAAGTGTGTCGAAGTCTGGCAGTTGATCGACAACGCGCGGTTTCTGGCGGCGATCGGAGCGATCCCAAAGCTTAGCAAATTGCGGGCGGATGGTGCAGCCACTGTGGCGGAATGAGCTGCAGGTTGCGGGGCGGGTCTGGACTCTCTTTGTCTTCGGCAAAAAAGTGGCGCGCCAAATCCGCTTACTCGCTGGTAAAGTAGTCGACCGTTACGGGATTCTCGAAAAGGGAATAATCGCGGGTAACGACCGTGATGCCGCTGTCGGTGACGAAGTAGCGGGAGCGGTCGGCTTCGGTGTCATAGCCGATGGTGGTGCCTTCGGGGAGATGGACGTTGCGGTCGATGATGCAGCGGCGGATGCGGCAGTGGCGTCCGACGGCCACGTGGGAGAACAGGATGCACTGGTCGACTTCGGAGTAGGAGTTCACGCGGACGTCGGGCGAGAGGATGGAGTTCCTGACCAGGCCGCCGGAGACGATGCAGCCGTTGGAGACGATGGAATCGAGCGCGGTGCCCATGCGTTCTTTCTCGGCGAAGACAAATTTCGCGGGCGGGTACTGGCGCTGGTGAGTCCGGATGGGCCAGTCGTGATCGTAGAGGTTGAAGATAGGCGAGACGGAGACGATGTCCATGTTGGCTTCGTAGTAAGCCTCGAGCGTGCCTACGTCGCGCCAGTAGAGCGCTTCCTTCTTGTTTTCGTCGACGAAGTCGTAGGCGAAGACGCGGTAGTCGTCGACCATCTTGGGCAGGATGTCTTTGCCGAAGTCGTGGCTTGAGGTTTGGTCTTCGGCGTCTTTCAGGAGGACGGGGATGAGGACGTCTGCGTTGAAGAGGTAGACGCCCATGGAGCCGGCGCACTTCTCAGAGTTCCACGGGGAACGCAGTCCGGTCTTGGCAGGCTTTTCCTCGAAGCCGTTGATGCGGCCGTCTTTGTCGACGTCGACTACGCCGAAGCGGAAGGTCTCTTCGGGAGCGATCTGGATGGTGGCGAGAGTGATGTCGGCAGCGGAATCGAGGTGCTGCTTCATCATCTTGCGGTAGTTCATTTTGTAGATGTGATCGCCGGAGAGGATGAGGACGTGTTTGGGCTGTTCGGATCCGATGGAATAAATATTCTGGTAAACAGCGTCGGCAGTGCCTTGATACCACTGGTCGCTGACCCGCTTCATGGGGGGAAGGACTTCGATGAACTCTCTGACTTCCCGGCCGAGGATGTTCCAGCCTTCGCGGATGTGGCGGTTGAGAGAAAGCGCTTTGTATTGGGTGAGTATGTAGACTCGGCGCAGGTCGGAGTTGAGGCAGTTGGAGAGAGTGATGTCGATGATGCGATACATGCCTCCGAAGGTGACGGCAGGCTTGGCGCGGTCACGAGTAAGAGGGTAAAGGCGTTCTCCGGCGCCGCCAGCGAGAAGGACTCCGAGAGTGTCTTTCATGAAACCACCGGGAAAAACAGTAGATGGTAGCACACGAGAGAAGGTTGCCGAGTATACGGAGTTGTTCGGGCGAATGATTCGCGGCGACCGGAGTTCGGAAAGATCCGGCGGAGCTTCGCTCCTGCCGGGACAGCCGATGCGGCTGTCTCCACATCAGCGGTGTCAGTGTTCTATTTTTATTTTTCTTCTTCGATCTTGATGCGGAGGGATTTGAGGAACTTGAGGTCCTGATCGCTGATTTTGAATTCGGGGTTGGTGGAGAGGGTGGTAACCAGGGAAGTTTTGTCAGAGGATTTCTCGCCCTGTTTACTGACGCCGATGGTGGCTTCGAGGACCAGGAAGATGTCGTATCCGCCTTCTTTAATGCGGGAGACGACTTCGGCGATCTGTTCGGAATCAGAGAGCGACTCGTTGATGGCTTCGCCGAGTTCTTTCATGAGTTGTTTCAGTTGCTGGTCCACTTGTCCCCCGATCGGCGTCTGCCTGGGCTGCAAACATCCCCACCGATGCTTTAGATGCCTATGGCCGCTAAACGGTTTCGATCGCGAACATAGGCTTGCGCCATTGTAGCGCCGGAGGCTGTTAAAATCGAGGCCGTGAGCAAGGTTTCTGCGGCACGAAAGTTGGGAGTGGCGGCGCGGGTTGCCTCGCAGCAAGCCAAGCGCAGTCGGACGGTGCAGGCCGCGACCAGAGCCATGTCCGCGACGGGGCGGGCCTTCGGGCGGGTGCTGCATCAGTTGTGGCTGGAGGTTACCGGGCTGATTTTCCTGGTGATGGCCGCGAGTGGCGGCTTTGCTGCGGTGAAAGAGTATGCGCAATATGAGGCTGGACGGGCTGGGTTGGGGCGCGTAGTGGCTGCAATTTGCTTCACGTTGACGTTTGGGTGGTTTGGGGTGAGTTCGTTCTGGAGGGTTCGGCAGAAGGGTCGGGGTGGGGCGCGGTGATGGTGGCGAGGTTTGGGCGCTGCACGCGACACCGGATTCCTCGGCGCTGCGCGCTTCGGAATGACAAAGATATTTTGCGCTTCGGAATGACAAGGGTTTGGGTTTGAAGAGAGCCGTAATCATGGCTGACACGGTCAAGGCTGCGACGCGGGTGGCAACGGAAGTGGAGACGTCTTCCCACATTCCGGTTAAGCCTCTGTACACGGCGGCTGATCTCAAGGGCTCGGATTACGAGAGTGAAGTTGGGTATCCAGGAGAGTATCCGTTTACGCGGGGTGTGCAGGCGACGATGTACCGTGGGCGGCTGTGGACGATGCGGCAATATGCCGGCATGGGCGACGCCGAGGAGTCGAACAGGCGCTACAAGTATTTGCTGGCGAACGGGACGACAGGGCTTTCGGTGGCGTTTGATTTGCCGACGCAGATCGGGATGGATTCGGATTACGCGCTGGCTGCAGGAGAAGTGGGCAAGGTGGGCGTGGCGATTGATTCGATCGAGGATATGGAACGGTTGTTTGCCGGCATCGATCTGACGAAGATTTCTACATCGATGACCATCAATGCTACGGGATCGATTCTGCTGGCGTTGTACGTGGGGGTGGCGCGGCGGCTGGGCGCGGACATCCGGAAGCTTTCGGGGACGGTTCAGAATGATGTGCTGAAGGAGTACATCGCGCGCGGGACCTATATTTATCCGCCGCATCAGGCTTTGCGGGTGATTACCGATATGTTTGCCTGGGCGAAGGAGAACGTGCCGGAGTGGAATACGATTTCGATTTCCGGCTATCACATGCGGGAGGCGGGATCGACGGCGGTGCAGGAAGTGGCGTTCACGCTGGGCAACGGCATGGCGTATGTGCAGGCGGCGGTCCAGGCCGGGCTGGATGTGGATCAGTTCGCGCCGCGGCTTTCGTTCTTCTTTAATGCGCACAACAATTTTCTGGAAGAGGTGGCAAAGTTCCGCGCGGCACGGCGGATGTGGGCACGGATTATGCGGGAACACTTCAAGGCTAAGAATCCGCGGTCGTGGATGATGCGGTTTCATACGCAGACGGCGGGGTCGACGCTGACGGCGCAGCAGCCGGAAAACAATATTGTGCGCACGGCGATCCAGGCGCTGGCGGCGGTGCTTGGCGGGACGCAGTCGCTGCACACGAATTCGTATGACGAGGCTTTGGCGCTGCCGACTGAGCAGGCAGCGCGAATCGCTTTGCGGACGCAGCAGGTGATTGGGTATGAATCGGGAGTGGCGCAGACTATCGATCCCCTGGCGGGATCTTACTATGTTGAATCGCTTACTAATGAGATCGAGAAGCGGGCGGCGGAGTATTTGGGAAAGATTGAAGTGATGGGCGGAATGCTGAAGGCGATTGAGCGCGGATTCGTGCAGCAGGAGATTCAGAACGCGGCTTATGAATATCAGCAGGCCGTGGATCTTGGGGATGCGGTCGTGGTGGGCGTGAACCGGTTTGAGGTGGAAGAGGAGAAGGCGATTCCGATTCAGAAGATCGATCCGGCGCTGGAGTCCAAGCAGATCGAACGGGTGCGGGCGCTGCGGGGGCGGCGGGATGCAGCGCCGTGGAAGGCTGCGTTGAAAGGCGTGGAAGATGCGGCGCAGTCGGGGGCTAATTTGATGCCGCGGATACTGGCCGCAGTTGAGGCTTATGCGACCGTGGGTGAGATTTCGGATGCGATGCGACGGGTGTTTGGGGAGTACAAGGAAGCTGTTGTGATCTAGGTGCCGCTAGCCTGAAGTTTTGTAGTCGCAGGCGGTGCGGCAGGGTTCGCAGTACATGAGGCCGTCCTGGCAGATGCGGACTTCGAGTACGGTCTGGCAGAGGCAGCAGTACTTGTCGCACTCGCACTGGTCCTCGGCCATTTCGCATTGGGCGCAACGGCATCTGGCGGATCCGGTTCCCGTGGACATACGAATAATGTAACGCTTGCGGGGCAGGGCGGGGAACGTTCCGTTGGTAACCGGTAGGGACTGACGTCTTCGGATGAGAAACCTGTGCCGTCCCCACGGGACTCTGTTCCGGCTTTCGCCTTGTACCCGGCACTTCCGTGCCGGGCTTTCGCGTGCCACCTCTTCGGGGCTGGCGTCAGATGGTTCGGGTTTGCATTTTTCTCGCAGAGTTCTGTTCGCACACGGACCCCTGGAGCGCAGGCGCGTGGTCTCCGTGCCATATAATTCTCGGCAATGACCTTCCAACAGGTGCTCTATGGAGCGGAAGTTCTCGCGCACAGCGGGGATCCGGGTGTGAGTGGTGTGGAATATGACTCGCGGCGGGTGAAGCCGGGGTGCTTGTTCGTGGCCATGCGTGGCGAGTCAAGCGACGGCAACCGGTTTATCGATCAGGCAATCTCGGCTGGGGCGGTGGCGGTTGTTACGGAGTCGGCGACGGAGAAGCCGCGTCCCGGCGTGGCTTGGGCGGTGGTGCCGAATGGGCGTCGGGCGCTGGCGCGGGTTAGCGCGAATTTCTACAAGAAGCCGGCGGAGCGGATTGCGATCACGGGAATTACGGGGACGAACGGGAAGAGTACGACAGCGTTTCTGCTGGAATCGATTCTGACGGCGGCGGGGCGCAAGAGCGCGTTGATTGGGACGATTGAGTATCACGTGGCGGGGAAAGTGTTGCCGGCGCCGCATACGACGCCGGAGGCGCTGGAACTGAATCGTATCTTCAGTGAGGCTTTAGGAAACGGCGCGACTGACGCGGTGATGGAAGTTTCATCGCATGCGCTGGCGCAGGAGCGCGTGTTTGGAGTGCCATTTGATGTGGCCGTTTTTACTAATCTCACGCGCGACCATCTTGACTATCACAAAACCATGGAAGAGTACTTTGCGGCCAAGCGGGTGCTGTTTGAGGGTTGCGGTACGGATCCGCCGCGAGCCGTGGTGACCAATGGGGATGATGAGTATGGAGTGAAGGTGGCTGAGTTCAGCCGGAAGCGCAGTTCCGTGGTGTTGAAGTATGGATGGGAGCGAGGCGATCTGCATGCGGAGAAAGTCGAAATCACGACACGCGGGACGCGATTTGATGTGGTGACGCCTGAGGGAAAGATTGCGATGTTCTCGGCGCTGATTGGGCGGGTGAATGTTTACAACATTCTGGCGGCGGCGGGAGCGGGCTACGCGCGCGGGTGTTCGGCGGCGGCGATTGCGGCGGGGGTCGACAAGCTGGCTTGCGTTCCGGGAAGGTTTGAGCGGGTGGATTGCGGGCAACCGTTCACCGTCGTGGTGGACTATGCGCATACGGACGATGCTCTGCGGAACCTGACGGCCGTGGCGCGGGAGTTGGTTTCTGGCACGAAAGGACGAGTGCTGACCGTGTTTGGATGCGGCGGAGATCGCGACAGGAAGAAGCGTCCGCTGATGGGCGAAGCCGCGGGACGGGGCAGCGATTTCGTGGTGTTGACGTCGGATAATCCTCGGAGCGAGGATCCGGTTGCGATTATTAATGATGCGGTGGTGGGATTGCAGAAGACTGGAGTGAAGTACACCGTCGAGGCAGACCGGCGTAAGGCAATCGCGCTGGCACTTGGCGAGGCGCGGCCGGGAGACATCGTGCTGCTGGCGGGCAAGGGGCATGAGAAGGTGCAGGTCACGCGGGAGGGTGCGGTTCCGTTTGATGATCTGGAAGTGGCGCGCGAGGCGCTGCGGGCGGCGGGGTTTGAGTGCGGGGCGGTTCGGTCCGGGGCCAACTGAATGAAGCTTACGCTGGCCAGGATTGCCGGGTTTGTTTCCGCAGCAGGGGAGTTTGCGCCCGAAGAAGTGGCACAGGCGTATTCGATTGATTCGCGGACGGTCGGGCCGGGCCAGCTTTTTTTTGCGGTGAAGGGTGAGCGGCTGGATGGGCACGACTTTGTGGAGTCGGCGCTGGAGAAAGGCGCGGTTGCGGCAGTTGTGCGCAAGGATCAGTTGGGGCGATATCCGGGAGAGACGCGGTTGCTGGCGGTGGAAGATACGCTGGTGGCGCTGCAAACTTTGGCTACGGCGGTGCGGAAGCTTTGGGGCAAGCCGCTGATCGCAGTCACGGGATCGGCGGGGAAGACGACTACGAAGGAAGCGATCGCGCATGTTCTGAGGACGCGTTTTCGGGTGCTGAAGTCGGAAGGAAACTTCAACAATCATTTTGGTTTGCCACTGATGTTGTTGAAGCTGGAGCCGGAGTATGACGTGGCGGTGATCGAGATGGGGATGTCGCACCCGGGGGAGATTCGGGCGCTGGCGAAGATCGCGCAGCCAGAGATTGGAGTGGTGACCAACGTCGCGCCGGTTCATCTGGAGTTTTTTGATTCGCTGGCCGGGATTGCCAGGGCGAAATATGAGCTAGTGGAGTCGCTGCCCCCGAATGGCGTGGCGGTGTTGAATGCGGATGACGAATATGTCTCGCAGTTTGGGCGCGGCTTCAAGCGCAAAGTTCTGATGTATGGCATGCGAGCGACGGCGGATGTGCGCGCGGAGAATGTCCAGTCGAAAGGGACGGGCGGCACGGAGTTCGATGTGGTGATGGCAACTGTTCGCGAACATGCGAGGCTGCTGCTTGTGGGGGAGCATAACGTGCTGAATGCGCTAGCGGCGGTGGCGGTTGGGTTGGAGCGCGGGCTTACGTCTGCAGAGGCGGTGGGAGCGCTAGCTACGTTGGCTCCGGCGGACAAGCGCGGGCAGGTTCTCCAAGTGGGTAACATCACGGTGATCAACGATTGCTACAATTCGAATCCGAAGGCACTGGAATCGATGGTGGATGCTTTGGCTGCGATGGCGGCCAAGCGGCGCATCGTGGTGGCGGGCGAGATGCTGGAGTTAGGCCCGGCGGGTGAAGAGATGCACCGGCAGGCAGGGCAGCATATCGCGGAGAGGAAGATCGATGTGCTGGTGGGAGTGCGCGGGCTGGCGCGGATGATGGTCGAGGGCGCACGGAAGGCGGGAGCTCGGGCGGAGTTTGTGATAACCCCCGAGGAAGCTGGGGAGTGGCTGGCGCGCGAGGGGCGGGATGGAGACTTGGTTTTGTTGAAGGCTTCACGCGGAGTGAAGCTGGAGAAGGTGCTGGAAGTGTTGAAAGCGCGGCGGGGATAGGCTGTAATCTCTTGCCACGGATTAGCGCGGATATTCACGGATTTTTCAAAGCATTGTTTTTATCCGTGTGATCCGCGGAAATCCGTGGCCGTGGTACGGAGGCTGATTGCTCTACTGGCTGTTGTTCCTGAAGCTGCAGCATTATTTTCCGCCGTTCCGCATCTTCCGCTATTTGACGTTCCGCACTGCGTTTGCCAGTCTTACCGCGCTGTTTACCTCGCTCATCGTGGGACCGCTGGTGATCAACCGGCTGCGCGACTTCCAGATTGGACAATATATTCGGGAAGAAGGTCCGAAGGCCCATCAGAAAAAAGCCGGGACGCCGACGATGGGTGGGCTGCTGATTGCGATCGCCATTGTTGTGCCTACGCTGCTGTGGGCCGATTTGAGTAACCGGTTTGTCTGGATCGCGGTGTTTGCTACGTGTGCGTTTGCTGCGATTGGATTCACGGATGACTACACCAAGGTGGCGCGCCGGCGGAATCTTGGCCTGACCGCGCGGGCCAAGCTGGGGTTGCAGATTGCGACCAGCGTGGTGATTGCGGTGATGCTGATCACCATGCAGACTTATGGGATGTATTCGACCAGGCTGATTGTGCCTTTCGTTAAGCAGTTTCATCCGGATCTGGTGGTGCAGACCTGGGAGCGTTTTCCGCATCTGTGGCCGCTGGCGTTCCTGCTATTTATCGGGTTCGTGGTGCTGGTGATTGTGGGCTCGAGCAACGCGGTGAATCTTACGGATGGGCTGGACGGGCTGGCGATTGGCTGTACGGTGATTGCCGCGGGCGCACTGACTGTGCTGACGTATGTGAGCGGGCACGCGACCTTTGCGACCTACCTGGAAATCCCCCGCATGCCGCAGGTCGGCGAGCTGACGATTTTTTGTGGAGCGATGGTGGGGTCGTCGATTGGATTCTTGTGGTACAACGCGCATCCGGCGGAAGTGTTCATGGGCGACGTGGGATCGCTGGCGCTGGGCGGGGCGATTGGGACGGTCGCGGTTATTATCAAGCAGGAGCTGCTGCTGCCGTTTATTGGCGGGG
>Ga0209420_1001755_pt1 | contig 10003 bp, 7 predicted proteins | sample BlaSpr_A8_OM1_O1_FD_187972 | JGI IMG/M metagenome (GOLD analysis project Ga0209420, IMG submission 187972) | Forest soil microbial communities from Thunder Bay, Ontario, Canada - Black Spruce, Ontario site 2_A8_OM1_O1 (SPAdes) (version 2) | ecosystem: Environmental > Terrestrial > Soil > Boreal...
TGCCGCCCGTGCCGGTGTAATTCCACGTGGCGCGGTCGTAGGATTGCTTTTGGGCATCGAAGCCGGAGAAAACGCCGTCGGTGTCGGCGGGAAGCTTGAAGTCCGGCGTAACGATGAACGCGGCGTTGGTGTAGTTGATTACGTATTCTTTTGCGATGCGATTGTTTTCGATGGCGTAGTGAATCACGCCGCCGAGGAAAGCGATGTCGGATCCTGGGCGAATCTGGCAGAAAAGGTCGGCGACCGAAGCGGTGCGGGTGAAGCGCGGATCGACGACGATCATTTTGGCGTTGCGGTTGCGCTTGGCTTCGACCGGCCACTTGAAGCCACAAGGATGGTTCTCCGCCGGGTTCCCGCCCATGATCAGCATCATGTCGGTATTCTTGATATCGACCCAACCGTTGGTCATGGCCCCGCGTCCGAACGTTGGTCCCAAACTTGAGACCGTGGGGCCGTGTCAAACTCTGGCCTGATTTTCCAGGTGCACGACCCCCAGGGCGCGCATGGACTTAACGACGAGGTAGTTGAATTCGTTGGTGTCGGTGCAGCCGCCGGTGAAGGCGATGGACTCGCAGCGGTTGACGGTGTGGCCCGCGGCGTCCTTTTCGATGATGGTGTCGTCGCGGGTTTTCTTGACGCGCGCGGCGATTTCGTTCAGAGCATCGTCCCACGATATATATTCCCAATCGGTGCCGCCAGGACGCCGCACCTGAGGCCGCAGCAGACGGCGTTCATTCATGATGTCTTGTTCGAGCGAGGAGCCTTTCGGGCATAGGGTGCCGCGATTGATAGGATGGTCCGGATCTCCTTCGACGTGAACGACCTGAGGAGTAACATTCTTGGCGCGGTCGCCGATGGTGTAGATAATGATGCCGCAACTCACCGAGCAATAGGGGCAGGTGGAACGGGTTTCGTTGGCGCGAGCGATCTTGAGGACGCGAAGTTGTGCGTAGGCGGGCTGCAGGTCGAAGCCAAATACAGCCGCTGCGGCTCCGCCTACTGCTGTAAGTTTGAAGAAGTCTCGCCGGGAAGGATTCATCGGTGGCCTTCGTCCGCGAGTGGGATCGTGCAAGCTCGCAAGCGTGTAGTATGGGAACGCTTAGGACATCCTGTCAAGTCAGCTTGGTGACGGCCTTCGCGAACATTGACTCGTGTCCTCATCTGGTTCAGGCAAGGCCGTCGAGCGTGATTTGGTTGATCACGACTGACCTCCTTCGGCCAGAACCGTCTTCCGCTCACGCTGTCTAATCTCTGAAAAATGTCCACCAGTTCGTTAAAGTCTCCATCCTCAAAACCAAAAGAATCCTCGCTCCGCTCGCACCATGTGGGCGTCGAAAGGTTAGAATCTCGCTATGCAGAGAATCGCTGTGCGAACTCGTGTACTCGTTGACGTGGATTGTAATCTGGATGGCGGGACCAACTTCCATCCGGCCTCCTCACGGCCCAGATTCCAAACGAAATCCAGACCCAACTCGTTGACTGGAATCCTGCCCTCCAGTGCCTTAGTTGTTGCTGACACAATCCTTGCGATGTTTTTGTTTCTACGTTCGAATATGTAGAACGCCACTCAGGAGCGCTGTCGTGAAGAATCGCGATATTTCGCGTCGGGATGTGCTGAGCTGCCTTGGGTTCACGGGCGCTGCGTTTGCGCTTCGGAGCAGGCGCGACGCCATTCCGGTGATCGGCCAAGACCCAGGCCGCGGGGAAGCAATGGAACCCTTTACCGGGCCTGGTCCAAATCCGCATTGGAATTCGGTAGGCCCTTACATAGGTGAGCCGCAAAAGTCGCCCTTGCTTCTGCTCACGGATCGACCCGTTCAACTCGAAACACCCCGACAGTACTTCCGCACCGTCTTCACTCCGAACGAAGCGTTTTACGTCCGCTGGCATCTCGACGGTATTCCCAACGCCGTCGACCTCACGAGTTGGAAGCTCGGGATCGAAGGCAATGTGAAGAAACCTCTTGCACTTGGACTTTCTGAACTGATGCGCAACTTCAAACCTGTTTCCCTCGCCGCCACAAACCAATGTTCCGGCAATAGCCGAAGTCGGCTCCAACCGCGAGTGCCGGGCGGTCAATGGGGCAACGGCGCCATGGGAAATGCCATGTGGACCGGCGTGCCTTTGCGGGAGTTGCTGGAGTCAGCCGGGGTGAAGGACGGATCGGTCCAGGTCCAGTTTCAAGGCCTTGAAACGGGTCAAGGCCCTTCCGGCCTGCCGTCAAACGTTTTCCTCAAGTCGCTTGATCTTACAAACCCGGTCCTCGACCAATGCGTCGTCGCTTACCTGATGAACGGCGAGCCGCTCCCCATGCTGAACGGATTTCCCGTGCGGCTTGTCGTGCCCGGCTATTTTGCGACCTATTGGACAAAATGCCTGACGTGGATTCGCGTTCTCGAAGCACCTGATGAAAACTTCTGGATGAAAACTGGATATCGGGTGCCCGATACGCCGCGCGGAAACACTTCTCCCGAAGAAGTGAAAGCGGGCAACGTGAAGACTGTGCCCATCGGACGCTTCCCTGTTCGCTCTTTTCTCATCTCGCCGGATGGATCCTCCAAGATTCCGTCAAGCATGACCGTGACGTTGCGCGGAATCGCGTTTAGCGGGTTTGGCCGCATCCTTCGCGTCGAAGTATCCGATGACGACGGCCGGACGTGGATTGCAGCAAAACTGGGCGAGGATTATGGCCCTTATTGTTTCCGTAGCTGGGACATGGCGTGGAAAGCGAAATCCCCTGGAGGTTATTCGCTTGCGGTGCGCGCCACAGATGATAAGAACAACACACAACCGGATCAGCCCGTATGGAACCCGGGAGGCTATCTTTGGAACCGCATCGAGCGCCAGGAAATCGTGGTGGGCGAAACGAGCTAAACCATGGCAGAGACTAAGCGTATTTGTCGAAGGATTTCACTGGGCGTAGGCGTCTCCATCATAGCCTCGGCGCTTCTCTACGCCGACCTCAAGAAAGGCTACTACACGCCGTCGCAACTTGGCAGCCTGCAACAGGTTGCCGGGCCACAACTTGTCCCCGACTCACGCTACGAAGTGTCCGCCTACCCGATACCGCCCCCGGATCTTGCTCCGGGCGATGGCCTTCAAGAAGTTCGCATCTACTGCAATACTTGCCACAGTCCCCGGTATATAACGATGCAGCCGCCACTTCCAGCGGCGACCTGGAAGTCGGAAGTGAACAAAATGAACAAAGAGTTTGGTGCATCTATTCCCGAGGACACTTCAAGCAAGATCGTTTCCTATTTGCAAGCCCACTATGCGCTGGAAAATCGAAGATAGGATGGCGCAAGATGGAGCGCCATTTGCATAACGAGTTGACGTTTTCCGACGTTGTGATGAAACCGAATTAGCACCACTTTGGCCTCGACACTACCTTCTTGGCAGCGCTTCAGCGATTTTTCTTCGATCCTTTCAATCTGTTCGTGAATCACAGGTCTGTCGGCAATTGCTCAACGCTCCTTCGAGTGAGCCAAAGCCGAAACCACAGAACAGCGGTCAGACGGGCGGGTTGAACGTGAAGCGAAGTTTGGATTGAGAAAGATCTCGCGCGACGGTAGCCTAAGCGATTCAAGTAACGTGACAGGTCAGCTCGACGATATTCGCAGTTCAAGCAACGATCGCAGGGAAGGGGGAGACGATGAAGACCCCAAACAGCTTGGACGTAATCCATGGTGACGAGCAGTGCCGAGACGGGCACTACCGCGCCAAGCTGGACTTACGGACGAAGATTGACAGCAGCACAGACGCGGGTCCGGCAGTGGAGCTGGATCCGAACGACCCGACTTCTCAGCAAGCGCAAAACCCGACGGATCTGGGCAAGCTCAGGATCGGGCGCGCTTCTGAAGAGGCTGCTGGCATTCCTGCCATCTGGAATACCACGCTCTACGGAATCGGCGAAATGGGTCCGGTTCGATCGACCGAAGCCTTTTTGAAGATCAACCAAGTCACCGGGTTCGACTGTCAGAGCTGCGCATGGCCAAGTCCTGACGAGAAGAGGAAGGTTTTTGAGTTTTGCGAGAACGGCGCCAAGGCCGTCTCTGACGAGTCTACAAAGAAGCGCATCGGGGCGGAATTTTTTGCGAAGTATTCGATAGCGGAACTGGCGGCGAAATCCGATTACTGGCTGAATCTGCAGGGGCGCCTGACCACGCCCATGGTACGGCACGCGAACGCCACGCACTATCAGCCGATCACATGGTCAGACGCCTTTGCGATGATCGCGCAAGAGCTGAATAGTCTGGATTCGCCCAACCAAGCCAGCTTCTACACGTCCGGCAAGACCACCAATGAGCCTGCCTTTCTTCTGCAGTTATTCGCGCGGCAGTTCGGAACCAACAATCTGCCGGATTGCTCGAATATGTGCCACGAGTCGTCGGGAGTTGCGATGGTTGAGACGCTCGGCGTCGGCAAGGGCGCAGCCACGCTCGAAGATATGGAGAACACCGAGCTTATCTTCATCTTTGGAAACAATCCTGGGACAAACCACCCGCGAATGTTGACATCGCTTCAAAAGGCCAAGGACCATGGTGCAAAGATCATCGCGGTCAACCCCTTACCTGAAGTCAGCCTGATGAGGGTGACGAATCCAAACCCCCAGGATTATTCGAATCCCTTGGAGCTGCCTTTTGCACTGCTTGGGAAAGGCCAAGCACTTGCCGATCTGTATCTCCCCGTGCGCGTCAATGGAGATGTAGCGACAATAAAAGGCATTTTGAAGGATTTGTTCGAGCGCGAGCGTGCGGGACACATCTCGCAAATTGACCATGAGTTTATTCAAAAGTTTACCGAGGGCTTCGAGGCACTGCGGACCGACGTTGAATCCACAAGCTGGGAAGAAATTGAGGAAAACAGCGGGCTGAGTCGAAATCAGCTTCACGTCGCCGCCGATATGTATGCGGCTTCAAAGAAGACCATAATCGCGTGGTGCCTGGGCGTTACACAGCAGCAAAACGGCGTCGACAATGTTTCGATGATCGTGAATCTTCTACTCCACGGCGGTCACATAGGACGCCCGGGGGCAGGCACTGTGTGTGTACGTGGACACTCGAATGTCCAGGGCGACCGCACGATGGGTATGTGGGAGCGCCCTCCAAAAGCTTTTCTGGATGCCCTTGGGAAAGAGTTCAGGTTTGAACCGCCCCGGAAGTGGGGGTATGACACCGTCGAGACCCTGCACGCCATGTTCGACGGAGACGTGAAGGTCTTTTTTGCCATCAGCGGCAATTTCCTTTCAAACGTACCTGACACCGTCTATAGCGCCCACGCTATGGAGCGCTGCAAGCTCACCGCTCACGTTTCGACCAAGCTAAATCGCTCTCACCTCATTACCGGGGAGCGAGCATTGATTCTTCCTTGCCTGGGGCGGACCGAGGAAGACATGCAGAAAACTGGCAAGCAGTTTCTGACCATCGAGGATTCCATGGGCATTATCAATCCTTCCGAAGGCTTCTTTCCGCCCGCTTCGCCAGAGTTGATGAGCGATGTCGCGATCCTTGCGAATCTCGCACATGTTACTTTGGGATCTCGAACGACCACCAATTGGCTGGGCTTTGCGGCTGACTACAACTTGATCCGTGACGCGATTTCCAGGGTGATTCCCGGATTCGAGAACTTCAACGCGCGGCTTGCCAAGGAGAAATTCTTCTATCTCCCGAATGCCGCAAAGCAGCGCATCTTCAAAACCAGCTCCGGAAAGGCAAAGTTCACCGTTTGCCCAATCCCGAAGCATGAGCTCAAGCCTGACGAATTTCTTTTGACAACCATTCGCAGCCACGACCAGTTCAATTCCACGATCTATGGACTGAACGACCGCTATCGGGGTGTCTTTGATGGCCGACGAGTGCTCTTCCTGAACCCGCTCGATATGGAGGCAAGAAATCTCCGAGCCGGTCAGATCGTGGATATTTACAGTCACTTTGAAGGAGAGGTGCGCAAGGCTCCCCGCTTTGCGATCGTTCCCTATGCGATTGCTCGCCGGAGCGCAGCCGCCTACTATCCGGAGACCAATGTTTTGATCCCCATCCGCAGTGTTGCTGCCAAGAGTAATCAACCCGCCTCGAAATGCATTCGGATTACGCTCGATCCCGCCGATGGCGACGAGCCGCGGCATTTTTCCAAGGCAGATCTTGAGCGCAACCTGGTTCGCGCTGTGCCGCGTGTTCCCTGACCTCCCTTTTTCGCGGCGCATTTGCGCGAGGCGCGGTTTACCGGTCATCAGGCGCCGCCACTTTTTCTTGATCGCTCTTCTGATCGGGCTTTCGCCGTTGCCTGCGATGACACAGACGCCCGACCCTCAGCCGCCTGGTCCCGCTCCGGATCCGTCGCGCCCGCCGCTGATCGGGGTGGGCTCCCGAGCGACACATTCTCATCGCATTCAACCTTGCGGGCTTTAAGCCAGGGAGTTTTTTCAACACGCTGACCTATAACGCCGGGCCGATCGCGGCGAATGTCGGTTTTACCCATCGCTTCTAGGGGGTCTATGTGCAGGACAACATCGCGCGATTGGTGCTGGGCAGACCCGCTCGGACCGATCCTACCCAGCTAGGCTGCGCCCCCGGCCATTTTCCGGAGGCGATCATTCGCAAAATACTGAGACTGCCCTTCTTCGATGGCTTGCAGAACAAGACCGGCGACGAGTTCAGGCTTGTCACCATCGGCGTAACTGGCCGCCGGCCCGCCGCCGGCCGGATTCCCCATCCTGTTCTTGCCGAAGTTTGTGGCGGTGATGAACGGGTAGATTTCACTGACGACGATGCGGTCCTTTTCCAACTCGGCGCGCGCCGTGAGGGTGAATCCGAGCAGCGCCCGCTTCGAAGCCGAGTACACGCTGTATTGAGGAACAGTCATGAACGCGGTCCCCGAGTTGATGTTCACAATGCTTCCGCCGCCCTGCGCCCGCATTATCGGAATCACAGCCTGCATCGCGACAATTGGCCCCAGCACATTGAGATGGAAGATTTCGTCAAAAATCGCGGGCTCGATCTCCTCGATGGAGGCAGCGTAGCTGCGCCCGGCATTGTTTACGAGCCCGTCGACGCGGCCGTAGTGCTGGTGTACGGCACGTATGGCTTCCCGCACCCGATCAAACTCCGTCATGTCCACCGTGACAGGCAAGCTGTCCGGAAGCTGCTGCGCCAACTTCTGCAGAGCATCTGCGCCGCGAGCGAACAAGGCTACTTTCGCGCCGCGATCAGACAGAGCAATCGCCGTAGACAGCCCGATTCCCGACGAAGCGCCCGTCACAATGAACACGTGATCGTTGATTTGCATCGCTTGGTCTCCTGACCTGACGTTTGCCCGGCATCGGGGTCGGCCTTTGAGCCGCGCCGATTTTCTATTTTCAAGTTCAGCCCGGTCTCCGTCAATCAACGGGATGCGCGTACCGGCGCCGCGGATACTCTATCCGTAGGGGTCTCGGAATAGTGCGTTTGCTCGAGGTCCGCAATCAGCCCCGGTCCATTTGGGCGCCATCCCAGCCGTTCTTGCGTTTGCACGCTGGAACCGATAAGGTCGCGACCAACAAACATCCCGAGCCAGCCGAAATGGGCTGCTACCTCGTCGGGCGATTTGGACACGACCGGCACCTTCAGGCCGCGTCCGATGGCTTCGGCGATGTCCCGGACTGGCACTCCCTCTTCCGCGACCGCGTGATACCTGGCGCCTGCTTCCTGCTTCTCCAGCGCCAGCTTGAAGAGGCGGGCAGCATCGAGAACATGCGACGCCGCCCAGCAGTTGAGTCCATCGCCCACATACGCGGACACGCCCTTCTGGCGAGCCACCTCGATTGCGTAGGTCACGAGGCCCTGTTTTCGCGTGTCGTGAACCTGAGGAAGGCGCACCGTTGATACGCGGACACCACGGCTCAGCAGTTTTTCAGCCGTCACTTCCGAAGCGCGCGGATACGCCGCAGAGGGAGGGAGAGGAGCGTCTTTTTCTGTAGCCAAGCGCCCTTGGGCCGTCGTCGCCAGCCCGGCAGTGACCAGCATCGGCCGCTCGGAGCCTTCGAGCACCGAGCCGAGAGTCTCGATGGCACGCGTATCGATCTCGCAGTTTTTTGCGAAGTTCGAGAAGTCGTGGACAAAACCGGTGTGGATCACAGCATCCGACATGGACGCTCCGCTGCGCAGGCTTTCGAGGTCCTGCAGATCTCCGCGATGCACGGCGGCCCCGGCAGCAGCAAGTGCTCTGGCACCCGCATCGGAACGAGCAAGCCCGATCACCTTGTGCCCTGCACCGATAAGCTCCCGAACAACGGCAGAGCCGATAAATCCTGTCGCGCCTGTGACGAATACACGCATGTTCTTTCTCCTTTTTCGGCCGTTCTAGCCGAGGTCGACGATCATCACCACTTCAAGTAAAGTGGAGAGTGTCTCCGCATAATTAGATTATCGGAGACTGCCTCCGGTTACAAGTTTTTTCTTGCGATGCTTTAAAAAAGAACAAAGGACACCTGCCGAGAACTCCGCGTTCCGCGTAAGTCCTTGAAATTCCACTGGTTTTGCTTTCGATTCCCACGACTCTGAAGTGTACGGGCGGAGCAGAATGTTACGCCACTGGCTATCGGGCCAGCTTTAGCAATCAGCGCGCGTCGGATCGAAGTGGTCTTTTCTCGACGTGTTCCAAAGCCTTCTGCGTCTCGCGCAATTCTCGAAGTCGGACTTCAAGCTCGGCGGCGTAGATTTCCGCGCGCTCGTGAATTCTTGCGTTCTGAATCGCGACAGCCGCGGGAATGGCAAGTGACCTGGTGAGACGGAGGTGCTCGGTCGTGAAAATACGGGCCGTGTTCGATCCGAGGGACAGAATGCCAAGCACACGAGCAGCCGCGACAAGCGGGACGCCAAGCCAAGATTGGAAGTGGTCAAAAACCGGGATGTTCCGCCACTCAGATTGCACGGCCACGTCCGTCAACAGAATCGCCTTCTTCTCAAACAGAATACGTTGAAGGAATACATTCTCAGAGGCACTTAAGGTCAGCCCGACCCTCGAAGGTGGGTTGCGAGGAGCTTCACGGGCGACCATTAATTCTAGGTCCTCCTCCACGAATAGGATCGTTGCTCTATCGAACGGGACCAGTTCGAAAATGCATTGCAACAACGTGTCGAGCACAGAATCCATAGCCAAATTCTGGCTGAGCGCCAAGGTGGACTTGCGCAAAGCTTCGGCTTCAGCTCGGGCGGCTTCGACGGCATCGAGTTGTTCGCTAATCTTCAACTCGGCTTGCTTACGGGACGTGATGTCCTGCGCGGTTCCCACGAACCAACGCGTTTCGCCATCTGCGGGGACTGGGACGGCTTTGGCCCAAACCCAGCGAACTTTGCCATCGTTGCGGATGAACCGAAACTCCTCGTCAAAAGTTCCAAGGCGCCCCAAATCCCGAAGTCTGGAGAGGACTCGGATTCTGTCCTCGGCATAGACTAGTTCCTGGTACGAGGATGGATTCTGGCGAAGGCTCTCGACGCTATGGCCCGTGATTGCGGCATATGCCGGGTTGACGTACGTGACCTCCTGCGTTTCGGCATCCATCATCCAGAAGATTTCCTCAATGTTATTGGCCATGTGTTGGAATCGCTGTTCACTCTTTCGAAGCGACATTTCTGCTTTCGTTTGCTCCGTCACGTCGCAGAGGATCACGACGTGTCGGCCCGGGAAGTAGTTTGCGGCGGCGGTAAAATCGACGAATAAGGTAGTTCCATCCCCTGCGACCAGTTGTGCGCGACCTCGTTGGCTTCTCTTCTGGAGGAATAATTTCCATCTTTGAGTAAAACCACCTCGGTCTGCAAGAAAGCGACCGATGTTCTGACCGATCAGTTTGTTGGTGGACAATCGCAGGATGGCGGCCGCCGCGGGATTCGCATCCAAGCAGTCGCCTTCGTTATCGACGATCAGGATTCCGTCAAGCACATTCTGAAAGATGGATGAGAATTCAGAATCCGTGGCACGAAAGGCTTGGTCAGCTTCTCGGTGTTCTCTTCGGAGATGCCAGAGGGTA
>Ga0209420_1001756_pt1 | contig 9999 bp, 10 predicted proteins | sample BlaSpr_A8_OM1_O1_FD_187972 | JGI IMG/M metagenome (GOLD analysis project Ga0209420, IMG submission 187972) | Forest soil microbial communities from Thunder Bay, Ontario, Canada - Black Spruce, Ontario site 2_A8_OM1_O1 (SPAdes) (version 2) | ecosystem: Environmental > Terrestrial > Soil > Boreal...
GAGCCGATGCAGGCCCTGCTCGCGTTCTCGGTGTACGACGCCGGCATGCTGGTCCAGGCCGCGGACGTGGCCTGCGCGCTGTCCATCGAGGCCCTGCTCGGCACCGACCGGCCCTACGACGAGCGGGTGCAGATCATCCGGCCGCATCCGGGCCAGCTGACCAGCGCGGCCAACCTGCGCGGGCTGCTGGCCGGCTCGCCGCTGCTGGCCAGCCACCGGCACAGCAGGCACGCCGTCCAGGACGCGTACTGCCTGCGCTGCGCGCCGCAGGTGCACGGCGCGGTCCGGGACGTGCTCGGGTTCGCCCGCCAGGTGCTGACCACCGAGCTGGGCTCGGTGGTGGACAACCCGGTCATCGTGCCCGACGGCGAGGTCATGACTACCGGGAACTTCCACGGCGAGCCGCTGGCCTTCGCCGCCGACATGCTGGCCATGGCCGTGGCCGAGCTGGCCTCCATCAGCGAGCGCCGGGTCGACCGGATGCTCGACCCCGCGTTCTCCCGCGGCCTGCCGCCGTTCCTGGCCCCCGCCGCCGGGACCAACTCCGGTTTCATGCTGGCCCAGTACACCGCGGCCTCGCTGGTCAGCGAGAACAAGGTGCTGGCCCATCCGGCCAGCGTGGACACCATCCCGACCTCGGGCAAGCAGGAAGACCACGTGTCGATGGGCTGGACCGCGGTGCGCAAGCTGCGGGAGGTGGTGGCCAACGTGCGCGCCTGCCTGGCCGTCGAGATCTGCTGCGCCACCCAGGGGATCGACCTGCGCGCCGACATCGCGCGGCCCAGCGAGCCGCTGCGGGCCGTGCACGACACGGTGCGGGCGTCGGTGCCGCGGATGGACATCGACCGCGAGGTGGCCTCCCAGCTCGCGGCGGTCGACGCGCTGCTCCCGGAGATCTGCCGGGTCGCCGCCGCCGCCTTCCCCGCCTTCCAGTAGCTGGTCTCAGCAGCCACACGGCAGCCCCGGTCCACCACGGGGGAGCGGACCGGGGATGCGCCGAGCGGGGGCTGCGGTTTGCGAGGTTGCGGTTGCGGTTGGGGCGGCTGCGGCTTTTGTCAGGCCTGGCGGAGTAGGTCGTTAAGCTCTGCCTCGATATCGATATAGCCGCTTTCCTGGCCAGCGGGGACGATTTGATAGGTGCGGTGAAGAAAAGCGGCCATGGCCTGAGCCGGCGCTTCAAAATGCGCCTGGCCGAATGGCGACGACAGCTCGATATTCAATACCGTGCCCTCGGTGCTGGCGTCACCGATCACTTCCAGGCCGTCGCTTTCCGCACACGACTGAGCCGAGGGCCAAACCCGGACGTCTCCCTCGCCCTGGCGCGCGTCGATCCCGGCCGCGAGCAGGTCTCTGGCGAAGATCCACTCGACCGGCTCGTCCGTGCCGACATGGAACGCCATGCGCACCGCGTAGGGATCGCTGCCGCTGTAGTACAGACTGGCTACAAGGGGGACAATCGTTTGCTGTGGGACAACAAGCCTTAGACCGAGCTCGGCCGAGATCGTGGTGCTGCTGCTCCTGTTCATCGCTACCCCACTCCTACCTAGCCGGCTCTAGGACAACCGGGCTCTTCCGACAAGTCGCGGCCGGTTGGTAACTAAGCCGCATACGGAGGGTGAAGTGTTCCCGAGTGATCAGCATCCCGTTTTGCGCCTTTCGTACCCTGCCCGGAAGACGAGCCCCCGCCGTTGCCCTGACCTGGATAAATAAAGCTCAGTCCGCTGCAACGGCGTTGCTGCAGTTTAGTGTTTCCGCGTGCCGATTGCATAGCCTGTGACGCTCATCTCATGCGCTTATCTACAAAGCGTTTCAATAACAATACTGACTGTAATTAAAGGCGTTCCGAAGCGTACGATTGCAGCCCTTTGTCTTTACGTAGCGTTACCGCCAACCCGGGCTCCCTTCGGCTCCAGCCGAAGGGTGGCGCCGAGTCCGGACACCGGGCTGTGGCTTCTAGTAATCGTTTAGTTACGTACAGGAACCACCTGGCGGGGCCGGCCCGCCATCGGCTGGTGCCGGTCGCGGTGCCGAAGACCGTGAAGATGCGCTAACCTATGGAAGCGCTGGAGCGCGGCTCCCGTGGGGTGTGACCTCGGCGGGGCCGACCGCAACCAGCGGCGGGCGATTGGCTCAGCGGGAGAGCGCCTCGTTCACACCGAGGAGGTCACTGGTTCGATCCCAGTATCGCCCACCCAGCTCAGCGGCCGGTTCCGACCTCGGGACCGGCCCTTTTCGATCTTGGTGCAGCAGCAAAGTGCAGAGAGGGCGCAGGCTCACGAACCAGCCGCTGCCGATGAGGTGCTAACCGGCTGCGCCTCATCAGGCGTCAGCGCCAGGCTGGCAGAGGCAGTCAGTCCGGGTTCAGGTACTGACCGCCCCACGTCTGCGGGTCTGTGTCCGATAGCGTCTCGGTGAACGTCCACCGATGACCGGCGAAGTCCTCGGCGCCATACTGCCGCTCGCCATACATGTAGTCCGCCGGCTCCGCCAGGATGACCGCGCCATGTGCCCGGGCGCGCTCGCAGTGAGACCGCGCGTCCGGGACCCGCACCATCACGTACTGGGCCACCGCCTCGCGACTCGGCGGGCGGTGGTAGCCGCCTGGCTCGGCCACGATCACGGCCCCGTCGCCGACCCTCAGCTGAGACCGGTGGTTCTCGCCGATCCGTAGCCGCTCGACAAACCCGAATGCCGCAGTCAGCCAGGCAACCGCCTCGCGGACGTCCGGATAGATCAGAACCGGGATGACCGTGGCCGCTGGGACCGAGCGGTTGACCTTCATTCCGCCAGGCTAACGACATGCACGCCGGCAGGCCACGGACCGCAGGGAAGCACTCGTCTAGATCGCATCACGTGCCCACACCGGACAAGATCTCGGGCTGCGGCTGTAGTACTAGGGCTCCTACTTCCGAGAGCCCTAAAGTGGCTTGACATTTAATCGTCAACCTCACCCATCCCCACCTTGACAATTAAGCGTCAACAGGATGCGAAAGGTGCAGCAGCAAAGTGCAGCAACCGCACCGACCGGCAGTGACCCGAAACGACCGGAAAAGACCTCTGACCTGCGCTAATGACCGTCAACGACCGCTGTGCCGCTAGTTCACACCGAGGAGGTCACTGGTTCGATCCCAGTATCGCCCACCAGGTCAGGGCCCTATGTCGGCCTCTCTAAAGACCAGTGTGGGAGCCATTCCTGTAGCGGGCCGCACGACTTCTTCGCCGAGGATCCGGTCGGCCTCCTCCACTGGCCAGCTGGAGTTCCCGCGTGTAGCCGAAGTGCGCGTCCAGGCCGCTCTTGCTCATCCCGGTCGCTGCGTGCAGGGCAAGGGGTGAGGCGAGCCTGGTTGGCTGGGCTTGTCCATGGGCAAGAGCGAGACATGACCAACCGGACCTACCCGCCGGGTGTGCCGTGCTGGGTCGACACCGAGCAGCCCGACGTCGAGGCGGCCAGTGAGTTCTACGGCGGAATCTTCGGCTGGACGTACGAGGACGCCATGCCGCCGGGAGCGCCGGGCCGTCACGTGATCGCCAAGCTCGACGGCCAGGACGTCGGCGCGATCGCTGGTCCCCGGCCAGGTGCAGCGGCGTGGAGTACCTACGTTTCCGTTGACGACGCCGATGCCGCACTGCAGCGACTGGTGTCTGCTGGCGCCACGGTGCGATCGGCGCCGGCCGACGCGGGACAGGGCGGCCGCGGCGCGGTGCTGACCGATCCGGAGGGCATCGAGTTCCGCATCTGGCAGGCCAGGCGACGCCAAGGGGCGCAGGTAGTCAACCAGCCAGGTGCATGGAATTTCAGCGATCTCCATACGAGTGACCCCCGGGCGGCCATGGCGTTCTACGAGGAGGCCTTCGGCTGGCAGATCGACGACCTCGGCTTCGCGACGATGATCCGTCGGCCCGGTTATGGTGACCATCTTGAGGCGACGGTCGATCCGGGCATCAGGGCGCGGCAGTCGGGGGTGGCCGCCCCGCCCGGCTTCGAGGATGCGATCGCCTGGGTCGCGCCCACCGCCCCAGGCGAGCCACCGCGCTGGCACGTCTCATTCACCGTGGCCGACCGGGACCAGACGGTGGCTGACGCAGAGCGACTCGGCGCGCAAGTCCTTGGGGGAGACGACACTGAGTGGACGCGCACCGCACTGATCCGGGACCCTCAGGGAGCGGAGTTCACCGCCAGCCAGTTCACGCCGCCATCGGGCTGAGCCGGCCCGTCACCACACCGCAGCCACGGTCGGCTCACTCCGCACGCCGTGAGCATCGGTTGCGCTGTCATGGACATCGGAGCCCCTCCCCCGCCCGCTCCGATGAGCTATTAACACAGCTTGCGCCCGATGACCATGCCGAGCCGGGTGCTCATATGCTGCATGGCCGAGCACGGCGATTACCCCGAACCCCGGCAGCAGGGAACGCGCCAGGAGAGGATGGGTGGTACGGGCGCCCGGGACAGGCAGACAACAACTCAGGGGCGGCAGGAGGCTAGCTATGGGCGAGGCACTGACCATCCGGGTTCGGCGCGACCGGGGCTATACGGTCGTGGCGGTCGCCGGGGAAGTTGACATTGCCACCGTAACCCGGCTGCGCGAGAGCCTTTTCGAGCTGGCAGCCAGCGGCCGCACGGTGGTAGTCGACCTTAACCAGGTCAGCTTCATTGATTCTTCCGGGCTCGCGGCGCTGGTCGGCGCGGCCAGGCGTGCCGCCGCGCACGGGGCCAGCCTGCAGGTAGTCTGCACCCGGCCCCGGACCCGGCAGCTGTTCCGCCTGACCGGGCTGGACAGCCAGGTACCGCTGGCCCGCACCCTGGACGGGGTACTGGAGTCCCTGGCGGCAGCCCGGCCCGCCCCTGCCAGCTAGCGGCCGCGCAGGAGGCCCGGCTGGCAGCCCCGGTCCCAGGGCCGCGATGTTGACCCGCCGCAGCCGACGCCGGACCGGCGAACCCGGAGGACGCATCGCCGCGAGCCCGAACGCGGGGGACTCTTGTCGCAGGTCAGTCCCCGGCGGGTCAGCATGAACACCGGAATCTGCCGCGCGGTCCTGGCCTGGTACTCGTCGAGGTTAGGAGCCCACGCGACCAGCTTGGGCCACAGCTTGTACGCCGCGCTGTGACGCAGACTGCCGGGGCACTAAGGTCTGGCCCGGTGCTCACCCACCGGTTTCGGGGCTGCGAGGATCATCAGGTGGTACCTGAGAGCATCCATGACTTCTTCCTGGCGAGTGGAAGCGCGTCTGGCGCGCTGATCGGGCTGCTGTTCGTGGCTATCTCGGTGGCGGGCGAGCGGGTAACCCGGGCGGATGCGGGAGCGCAGCTTAACCGCGTCCGCGCGTCGTCGGCGCTGACGGCGTTCACCAACGCGCTGGCGGTATCGCTGTTCGCGCTGGTCCCCGGGCACAAGATCGGACCGGCCACGGCGGCCGCGGCGGTCGGCGGGCTCGCGTTCGTCGCGGCGGCGGTGCTATCGCTGATCCGCCTGCGTCAGGGGCGGCGGCGGGACACATTGCGTCATGCGGTGCTCCTGGTCGGGCTGGCAGTCACGTTCGTGATCCAGCTGATCGAGGGAGTAGCCGTGATCACCGACGGGGCCGATTCCGGCGCGGTGAACACGATCGCGGTGCTGGTGATCGTCTGCTTCCTGATCGGGATCGCCCGCGCGTGGGAACTGATCGGCGGGCCTTCGATCGGTATCACGCGAGAGGTCACGGCACTCGTCCTGAGCCACCAGCGCAGCGCCGACGACTCGGCAGACGAAGAGTCGCCTAAGCACCGGCCTGCCGCCAACGGCTAGCAAGATCATCGTGGTGGGGTGACTCCCGGACCGCCCGTTCACCGGCTGACCTGCGGACAGGCAGGCTGAGTCGCTACGCAAACGCACAGTTCATCCGGTTCCGCGTGCGCAGTGGCGGGCAAGCGGATGATCACCGCCATATCAACCATGAGCGGATGGGCCTGCTCACCGGCTGACTGTTTGCGGGCATCGATCTTGCCGGGTGATCAGCGGAAGGTCCGGTTGGCTCGTAAGGGTGTCGTCTTGCCGGTGGAAGAATGCCTGGGGGATCGATCCGGCAGTGCCGCGCTGCGGTTGCGGCGACTGATGCAGGAGGTGGGATGCATGCCCAGGTACGCGATCGTGGAGGCGCCGTCTGCTCTGGGGCACGTCCCGGAGCATCGGGGCGTCGAGCGCGCGCCGGAAGTGCTGCTCGGAGCCGGGCTGGCGGACGGGCTGGCGGCTCGCCGGGCAGGCCGGGTCGAGGCGGCCGGCTACAGCGCTGAGCGTGACTCCGGGACGCACGTCATGAATCCGCAGGCGATCCGCGACTACTCCCCGTTGCTGGCCGATGCGGTGACGGCGGTGCTCGGCGAGGGAGAGTTCCCTGTCGTGCTCGGGGGCGACTGCTCGATCCTGCTCGGCACGATGCTGGCGCTGCGGCGGCGCGGGCGTTACGGGCTGCTGTACATCGATGGCGACGCCGACTTCTATCAGCCGGAGGTCAATCCCCTCGGCGGCGCGGCGTCGGCGAGCGACCTGGCGTTCGCCACCGGCTACGGCCCTGACGTCGTCACCGACATCGAGGGCCTGCGGCCGCTGGTACGTGCTGAGGATGTGGTGGTGTTCGCCTGCCGTGACGCTGCTGACCGTGAACGCCGGGGCTGCCAGCCGCTGCCGGCAGGCTTGCTGGTTGTTGACCGTGACCAGGTCCGCCGGCTCGGCGCCGGTGCGGCTGCCCGCGAGGCGGTGCGGTACCTGATGCGTGCCGGGGGCCCGGAAGACGGGTTCTGGATTCACCTGGACGTCGACGTCCTGGATGAGACGATCATGCAGGCGGTCGATGATCCCCGGCCGGGCGGCCTCGCCTGGGATGAGCTGGTGTCAGCGCTGAGCATCGCAGTACGTTCGGGTCACGCCGTGGGCCTGCAGGTCGCGATTTACAATCCCGACATTGATGCTGGCGGCTCGAACGGCCGCGGCCTGGCCGCCACAGTGCGGGAGGCCCTTGCTGCATCCGCCGATGCGTGAGGCCAGCGTTTTACGATGCCGCCCTTTCGACGTTGACGCTCGGGCTCGAGACTACCCGCTCACGGCATGATCGAGCCTCCGGGTAGCGGGTCCGAGGCGCAGATCGCCCACCTCTGCATCCAACACGGTCACAGTCGCTTCGCCGCGGTGGCCGAACCTAACGGCGGCTCGGCGGGCCTGCTTTTCCGCAGGGGTTCATTCCTTTCGGCGACTTGTCCGCCGAGGTGACAGGCCTGGGTTAGCTGCAGATGCTCTGCAGTGCTCGGCGCACTGATCCGGGGCGTTCAAGCCACAGGAAGTGACGGCAGTCGTCCGGGGGCCACGCCTGCCGACCGTCAGGCGGCGAGGTCGGTGGGGCGGTGCGGCGCAATGAACGCGCCGCCCGGTAGTAGCTCCCCGGTGTCTTCGAAGATCACGACGCCATTGCAGAGCAGGCTCCAGCCCTGCTCGGGGTGGCTGACAATGGTGTGCGCCGCTTCGCGATCAGGAGCCGAAGACGCCGGACAGGGCGGTGTGTGTGGGCACATACGAGTGCCTGCGGAGTTCATCGTTCGTCTTTTCGGTTGGTGTTAATGTGCCGCCGCTCATGCTGCGATAAGTCGTTTTCAGTTAACCCTGGTGGCGGTCCGGCGGAAATGGCCAATCCTGACAAGGCCCATCACCAGGGCCGATCACATCCCTTGCTACACGAGGACCGGTCGGCTTGTTCCGGGGCCTGCCCGGGGTCTGGGAAGGAGGTGGAGTCAGCGGGGCGGGCCGGAGCGGCGGGTTTCCCCGTGCCGTGCGGGGTAAGGTTCCGTGCTGATGACCTGCGGCCAGTGCGCCGGGTCACCGCGGCGTGGGCGGTGCAGGCGGGCCTGCTGAGGGCCCGGGCGAATCGCGGTCCATGAGGTGGCGGCGAACGCGGTCCGGCACGAGTCGTCGGCAGCCGGGCTGCTGCTGCGGGTGGCGGGCGGCGCGGCGACCGCCGAGGTCCGCGACAGCGGGTGCTGGCAGTCGGCCGTCGGCACAGCCTCCGCCGACGGCGCGCTCGAGGCAGGGCCTGGCCAGGCGTGGCTAGGCGCCGGGTCGTCCCCATGGCTCCCCTGTCCAGCACGAGGGGATTTTCGGTGTCGTGTGCCAACGGTCCATCCCGCCCGCGGTCGCCAGGATGGTGGTGGCCAGCACCAGCCCGAGGGCAGCGGTGGCTATGTCGGGGATCGTGCAGGGGCTGCGGAAGCCGGACGCGGCCGCTTGCGGGATCGACGCGGCGCCGATGAGCAATGCGGTCCAGCCTGCCCAGCGCTGGCCGACCTGGCATCCGCGCGCGGTCCTCGCAGTCAGTGCGGCTGCGGCCAGTCCGGCGGCGACCAGCCCCGCTGCGCCAGCCGCTACCTTCTCGTCGGCACCGGTGGCCGTGGGCAGCCGGTTGCTCATCAGGACGCCGCGATCGCGTCGGGCTCCTGGATCTGCTTGCGCATGGCGTCCAGCGCGTAGTGCAACCGTGATCTGGCCGTGCCGTGCGGTATGCCGAGCTCGCGAGCGACCGTGGCCATGGTGCCGCCCCGGTAGAAGGTCTCCACGAGCACGGACTGGTGAGCGGGCGACAGATGCTGGAGCGCGTCGGAAACGAGCTGCCGGTCCAGGATCTCCTCCAATCCGGAATCGGAACCGGCCTCGGCTTCAGCGGCCGCCGCGCACGGTACGGTCATCGGCCGGGCCTGCGCGGCCCGGTTCGCGTCGATCAGCAAGTTGCGCGCGACCCGGAACAGCCAGGGCCTGATCGGCCGGTCATCGGCGCTCAGCTGAGGCAGGTGACGCCAGGCGCGGATGAAGGTCTCCTGCACGATGTCGTCAGCGCTCGTCCGGTCGGGACAGAACTGCTCGACATAACCGTGCAGGGCCTTGGCGTAATCCGAGTACAGCTCGCGGATGACGGCATCGGCGTCACCGCTCAGCCCGTCTTGAAGAGCATCTGTCTTAGCAGCCATGTCTACTAACACGGATAGTAAATGTGTTACGTTCACCGGTAACCGCTCCAGTCAAGGGTTCCCCCGCCCGCTGGCCACGGGCAGGTGGCTGGCCCGAAGGAAGGGAGGCGGCATCTGAACCGCAGGACTGTTCTATGCGTGGTAGTAGGTAACGACGGGCAGGCCGTCTGGCGCAGCCATGTTCGGGAGTGAAGATGCGACGTTTCGGTGAGCTGGAAGCCGTGATCATGGATCGGTTGTGGGAGCGGGGCCGGCCGGCGCTGGTCCGCGAGATGGTCGACGCTTTGCACGAAGACCGGGCGCTGGCGTACACCACCGTGATGACGGTGATGGAGAACCTGCACCGCAAGGGGTGGCTGCGGCGGGAGCGGGACGGTCGGGCGTGGCGTTACGAGCCGACCGGGTCCCGGTCCAGTTACACCGCGGCGTTGATGAGCGACGCGCTGGCTACCAGCCCGGACCGGCGCACGGCGCTGACGCATTTCGCGCTCCAGATGAGTCCGCATGACGCGGCGCTGCTGCGCCAGGCGCTCGACCAGGCGCTCGGTGAGCCCCAGGCTGGCGAGTCCCGGTGACCGTCGCCGCAGTGCTGGTGGCCTATGCGGCCGGTCTTGGCGTCCTGGGGTCTCCGATGCTCGGCCGGGCCAGGTGGGCGGCCCGCGCGCCGCTGCTGGCCATCGTCATCTACCTGGCCGCGGGATGGTCGGTGATCGTCGCGCTCGGGCTGGCCGGCCTGACGCTGGCCGTTCATGCGACCGCCCTCGGCGGGGGGCTCAGTCACCTCATCGGAGCCTGCGTACACCGGCTCCGCGCCACCTACGGCACCCCGGGCGGTGCCACGGTCGCCGGGCTCGGTCTCACCCTGGCGGGCGCTGTCGTCGCCCGCACCGCGCTCACCGCGGCAGCCCACTTCCGCGCCGCCGGACGGCAAGCGCTGCGGCACGCGCAGACCGCGCGGCTGGTCGGGCAGCCCGAGCCGGCCCTGGGAGCCGTGCTGGTGGAGCATGCCCAGCCGG
>Ga0209420_1001757_pt1 | contig 9999 bp, 6 predicted proteins | sample BlaSpr_A8_OM1_O1_FD_187972 | JGI IMG/M metagenome (GOLD analysis project Ga0209420, IMG submission 187972) | Forest soil microbial communities from Thunder Bay, Ontario, Canada - Black Spruce, Ontario site 2_A8_OM1_O1 (SPAdes) (version 2) | ecosystem: Environmental > Terrestrial > Soil > Boreal...
CTGCCCGGCCACTGGGATTACTACTCCTGGGAAAATTACCAATACCTGCGTCAGGAGCCGCTACCGTTTACAGATCTGGCGGCTTACCGCAGCGGCCAAGGACCCGTTTCCGTACGGATGCCCGGCGCAAACGGCGGCGATGCGCAGGTACAGCGCGCCACCGTACATCCAGTCTCTGGAAATTTCTTTGATGTGATGGGGGTTCCCGCCGCGTTGGGCCGCACTCTCGAGCCTTCAGACGATCAGCGCAACGCACCGCCTACCGCCGTGGCCAGCTACGACTACTGGAAGCAGCATTTGAATGGCGATCGTGGCGCGGTCGGACGCACGGTGATCCTGAACAGCACATCGTTCACCATCGTCGGCGTGATGCCGCAGTCGTTTTTCGGGGAGCGCGTGCGCACCGCGCCCAATTACTGGGTACCGCTTTCCTTTCAGTCGCAGATCGAGTTGCGTCCTTCCTATCTGGACGATCCCAACGCTTATTGGCTCAATCTGATCGCCCGCATCAAGCCGGGCGTCACCATGGCGCAAGCGCAAGCAGCCGCCACGATCGCGCTGCAGCAATTTCTGCTCAACAAGCAAGGCTCCAAACTCACGCCCGAAGACCGTCAAAATATTGCGAAGGTGTATGTAGGACTCTTCGACGGCAGCACCGGCGTTTCGCATCTGCGCGACATTTATTCGCAGCCCCTGCGAATTCTGCTTGCAGTGGTGGCCATGGTATTGCTGATCGCCTGCGCCAACGTCGGCAACCTGATGCTCTCGCGCGCCTCGGCGCGGCAAACGGAAATTTCCGTGCGTCTGGCGCTGGGCGCCAGCAAACTGCGTCTGATCCGGCAATTGCTCACGGAAAGCCTACTGCTCGCACTGGTGGGCGGAGCCTGTGGAATCATGCTTGCCCACTGGGGCGTGGATTTGCTCGTTACGGCGCTCGCGAAGAATTCGCCCATGAAGCCGCACCTCAATGGTCCCGTACTTTTATTCACGATTGGTGTAACGGTGTTTGCGGGGATTTTGTTTGGCCTGGCGCCGGCCCTCTACGCTCGCAAGACTGATCTTGCCTCCGCGCTGCGCGCCGGAAGCAAGCGCGTTGCCGGCGGAGACCGCAAGTGGGGTACGACGCAAATTCTCGTGATTGCGCAGATCGCGATTTCGCTTGTGCTGCTCGTGGGCTCGAATCTTTTTGCTCGCAGCCTCGTGAACCTCGAGCGGCAGAAGCTCGGCTTCGATGCCTCGCACGTGTTGTTGGCGCAGATCAATCCGCGTCTCGCCGGTTACAAGCCCGAAAATGCCGCTCCCTATTACATGCGTCTTACCGATGCGATCAATCGCCTGCCCGGGGTCTCCAGCGGCACCATCGCGCGCTACAGCCCACTTTCCGGATCCGAGAGCACCAGCAACATTTCCGTACAAGGCTATGCGGCGGCAAAGGATGAGGACATGGACGCGCACGGCGTGACCGTGGCGTCCCATTACTTGGAAACGATGGGCATCACGTTGCTCCTCGGCCGCGAAATTGATCAGCGCGACGGCGCCACAGCGCCCAAGGTCGCCATGGTCAATGAAGCCTTCATTCGCCGCTATCTGCCGCGGCAGGATCCCATCGGAGCGCACTTTGGTTTTGGCGATGAAAAGCACGCGGGCGACATGGAAATTATCGGCGTGACGCAGAATGCGCAATTCAGCACCGACGTTCGCGATCCCATCGAGCCGATGGTCTTCCAGCCCTATGCGCAGGAGCAGGATCAGATGGTGCTCTCGGGTGAAGTCGCGATTCGTACTACAGGAAATCCCGATGCCGCCGCTTCTGAATTGCGGCAAGCGATTGCGGATGTGGACCCGACCGTACCGATTTCTGGTGTGCAAACTCTGGCCACACAAGTCTCCGAGAATTTCGAAGAGCAGCGCATTGCGGCGCAGTTAATCACGTTCTTTGGCGGCTTGGCGCTTTTGCTGGCCTGCATCGGCCTCTACGGTATCGTCGCGCAAGGCGTCGCCCGCCGAACGAATGAAATCGGCGTGCGCATGTCTATGGGCGCGCAGCCGGGTGACATTCTTCGCATGATTTTGCGGGATACGTTGATTCTCGTTGCCGTCGGTTTGGCCATTGGACTACCTGCGGCGTTCGGCGCCACGCGATTGATCTCGAGCCAGCTTTACGGCGTGGGCGCGGCTGATCTGCTTTCGTTCGTGGCTGCCATCGTGATCCTTGCGGCGGTCTCCGCGCTCGCAGGTTTTCTGCCGGCGCGCCGCGCGGCGCGTGTCGATCCTATGGTCGCCCTTCGGTACGAATAGCGCGCAATTCGTCCGCCGATTTGGCGGAACGAAAGCGGTTTCAGAGCGTATAAACGTGGAAAGAGGTTGCCACGATGAATACGCTCTGGCACGACCTGCGTTACGGCCTCCGCATGATGTTCAAAAGGCCGGGATTCACGGTGATGGCGGTGCTCACGCTGGCGCTGGGCATTGGCCTGAACGCCGCAATCTTCTCGATTTATAACACGCTCATCCTGCGGCCGTTGCCCGTGCGCGATCCATCGCGCGTTGTGAACCTCTATTCCGAGATTCGCGGCGAACGACACGCCGACTCTTTCTCTTATCCCGCATTTGCCTACTACCGCGACAACAATTCCACTTTCTCCGCGCTTGCGGCTTACGCGGGCGGAAGAGTTTTGTTAAGCGGGCTGCAAGGGTCGAACGTATCCTCATCTGCGCCCGAATGGCTGCATACCCAGCTCGTCTCCGGTAATTATTTTGATCTGTTGGGGGCCAGACCCGTGCTCGGTCGCAGCTTCCTGCCGGAGGAAGACAAGGTTCCCGGCGCGCGTCCTGTGGTTGTGTTGGGCTATGCGTTTTGGCAGAGCCGGCTGGGCGCCGATCCGGCCATCATCGGCAAATCGCTCACCCTGAATTCGCTGCCCTACACGGTGATTGGCGTCGCGCCGAAAGGTTTTATCGGCACCGACGTGGATGCGCCTGGTGCATGGATTCCGATGATCATGAGCGCCAACGTGCAAACGAATCCAACTCTTCTGGAAGACCGCGAATCGAGCTGGCTGCTTGCGGTTGGCAGGCTCAAGCCCGGCATTACCTTAGACCAATCGCAAGCGGAGATGGCCGTGCTTGCCGATCGTTTTCACGCGGCCGATAAGAACCTCGGGCAGAAATCCACTGTGGTGGTCACGCCGGGCGGCTTCTTGAGCCCGTCACAACAGTCCGATGTAGCGCCTTTTGCAGTTCTACTGATGGCGGCGGTGGGCCTGGTGCTGTTGATCGCGTGTGCCAATGTTGCGAACTTGCAACTGGTCCGTGGTGTTTCGCGCCGGAAGGAAATGGGAATTCGGCTATCGCTGGGCGCTTCGCGAATGAGGCTCATCCGCCAGCTACTAGCCGAAAGCATGTTGCTTTCGGCGGCTGCGGGCTTGGGCGGACTGTTTATTGCCTGGTGGGCGGCAGCTTTATTTGTCGGCTTGATACACCCTCCCGGCCAGAATGCGCTCAGTTTACAAATTGCGCTGGACTGGCGCGTTGTGGCCTATCTCGCAGGGATATCCCTAAGCGCCGGTTTGGTGACGGGCTTGGTGCCGGCATTGCGTGCCTCCCGCCAAGACCCTTTGCACGCTATCCGTGGGGAAGCCGCAGGCTCGTCGTTCCGTTCGAGTTCGAGGTTGCGGGCAATTCTCGTGGCGAGCCAGGTGGCGACCTCGCTCTTCTTGTTGGTTGCAGCCGGGCTTTTAGTGCGCGCGTTAGGTAAAGCACGCAGCGTCGATCCCGGGTTCAATCTCAGTCAAGTAGCCGCGCTGTCGCCCGAACTTCGCGTCCGCGGCTACACCAAGCCTCGGGCGGCGGAATTTGATAGACAACTCTTACAGCGTGTCGCTGCGCTTCCTGGTGTTGCGAGCGTTGCCCTTGGCCACACCATCCCGCTCGGTGATTCGTTCACCGAAACCAACATCATGGCGCAAGGGCACGAACCGCCCCCGGGTCAGCCCACACCGGCAGTGAACTACAACGTTGTGTCCTCAGAATTCTTCACCACGGTCGGCATTCCGTTGCTGCAAGGCCGTTCGTTCACCGAGGCGGAGATAGCCAACGGCGCGCGTCTGGCCGTTGTGAGCGCGTCGCTGGCTCGCATGCTGTGGCCCGGCCAAAACGCCATCGGCAAATATCTGCGGTCGGGCAGAAAATCTCCTCCCTACGAAGTCGTGGGCATCGCGGGTGATGTGCGCAACGTCTACTTGTGGTCTTCGGACTTGCCCTATCTTTATCTGCCACCGCTGCCGGAAAACATGGATAGTTTCACGGACATGAGTGTATTCGTACGCACGCAAGGAGCTCCCGGGCCCGCAGTCGCTGCGCTACCTGGAATCGCGCGGTCGATTGATCCCGCGGTGCCGGTGACGTCCCGCTTGCTCGCCGAGAACCTCGCCACCTGGATTTGGCCCTCGCAGATCGGGGCAGGGCTTGCCGCCGGACTCGGATTGCTCGCTCTCGTCCTTGCGGCCGTTGGCATCACCAGCGTCACCGCCTTCGCAGTCGGCCAGCGAACTCGCGAGATCGGTATTCGCATGGCTTTGGGTGCCAATGCAAACAAGGTTGTGCAGCTTTTCGTCTGGCAAACCGGGCGGCTCGTGCTCATCGGGGGCGTGACGGGTCTTGCCCTTGCCGCGGTGGCGTCGCGTGTGCTTGCAAGTTTTCTGTACGGAATCAGCGCGGTGGATAGCATCGCCTTTATGGGGGTGACGCTCCTGTTGGCAGGTGTAGCGCTAGCCGCCTGTTGGATTCCAGCGCGCCGCGCGACGAAAGTAGACCCCTTGATAGCGTTGCGCTACGAATAGCGGCAGTGCGTCGTGCCGGCGTTCCAAGACCCCGTCTAAGCGTCGTCCATGAATCGCCGAATCTTGCGCAAGACGCTTTGAAACATCGCTGCTGTGAGCAGACCGGTTTGCGTGTTCTGCTGGCTGGGGTGGTAAGAGCCAAAGAGGCGTGGCAAGTCATTGGGCAATTTGTAACTGGTGCCGTGGCCAAAGTCGTAGCCCGCCGCAGTTTCCATCTTTCCGCTGCGAATCAGCATGCGCAGGTAATGCGTCCAGGCGATTTGGCCCAATGCCAACACGGCGCGAGGCCGAAGCACATCCAGCTCTGCTTCCAGGAATGGTAGGCAATTCGCAATTTCCTGCGGCGTGGGCTTATTTGCGGGTGGCGCACACCGCGCGACGGCACCGATATAAACATCGCGTAGCACAAGACCGTCGTCGATCCTCTGAAACGTGGCTTGATTCGCGAATCCAGCGCGATGGAGTCCGGCAAAAAGGAATTCGCCGCTGCGGTCCCCGGTAAACATCCGGCCGGTGCGATTCGAACCATGCGCGCCGGGCGCCAAGCCGACGATCATCAGCCGCGCGTTTGGATCACCAAAGCCCGGTACGGGACGTCCCCAATAGTCGTGAGCGAGATAGGCTCGCCTTTTTGTACGCGCCACTTCCTCGCGATAGGTCACCAAGCGGTCGCATGCCCGGCAATTCGTGATGCGCTCGTTTAAAATGCGCAACTGGCCGGCCCTATCAAGAGCGGTATTTTGGTGTTCCGAACGAGCGGATTTCGCGGTCCCCATCAAGAAGACCCAGTGTGCATCAAGAGGCTTTCTGCATTTCCACCGGAAGCTGCAACCTGGCGCGGCAACCTCGCGCATCACGCCGATTTTCGAGCGTCAAGCTGCCACCGTGAGCTTCGGCAATCTGCCGGCTGAGCACCAACCCAATCCCAGAGCCGCCTGGTTTTGTGGTGAAGAATGGCACGAAGAGATTCGTGGTGTTCGAAAGCCCCGGACCATCATCATCAATAAATACTTCGATCGAACCGTTTTCTCGCGTCCAGCCCACGCGCACGCCGCCATGCGTCTCCATCGCTGCGTCAGTGGCATTTCGAACCAGATTGATCAGAAGCTGGTCGAGCTGATCGCCGTCCGCGGAAATCTCAATGCGCGGGCCTGGAACAACCTGCACGTTGATCCTCTGCTCGAGGCTTACCGTGCGCGCCACCCACCGCGCTACGTCCACCGGACCGGGTACGGGCTGCGGCAACCGCGCAAGGCGTGCGTAAGCATTCATAAACCGTCCCAGCGATTCGGCCCGCGCGCGAATCACGTTCAGGCCGCTGCACATATCGGGTGACGCGTCCTCGGGCCATTCCGCAGGCGTAGGCAGGCGGCGTAGCATGGTCTCCATGCTTTCCGCCACACTCTGAATCGGCGCCAGCGAATTATTGAGCTCGTGCCCGATTACGCGGATCAGCCGCTGCCACGCTTGCCGTTCTTCCTCGCGTAAAGCGCGGCTCAAATCCGAGAGCACGAGTAACTGGTGCTGCAAGCCGCCCTCGCGGAAGGTGGTGCGGCGCATGTCCCAGCGGCCTTTGCCGCCGGGAAAATTTACCTCGACGGTGCGCTCCGGCTCTCCTTGTATGCACTCTGCCAAATCCAATTCCTCTGCGGTACGGCCCATCATGCGCTCCGCCGTAATGCCAAGAAGTCGCTCGCCGGCGCGATTTACAAGGCGTAAATGGTGATCGCCGTCAAACGTGAAGACGGCCACGTCAATTTCTTCAGCAACCTTGCGCAGCAGCGCGGCGGCTTCGACGGCTTCGAGCCTCTGAGAGCGCAGCGTTTCACCCAGCGCGTTTACCTCTCGCATCACATCGCCCAGCGAATCGCGCGTGGCCGCCCCGCGACCTCGAATCGAAAAATCGCCTTCGCGCATCGCTGCCAGGAGATTGGAAAGCGTTTGCAAGGGGAACGCGACGTTATTGCGCACCGCGGCGGCAAATCCTATCCAGATCCCTACGATCAAAATGGTCAGCGTCCAGCAGGTTCGCGCCTGGTAGGGGCCGGTCCACAGCAGAATCAGCGCTGCGGCGGACCCCGGCAGACCCGCCGCCATCGTCAGCACGATGATTCTGCGCTCGAGATGCAGTTCGCTCATAGGCCGTACTTCTGCATCCTGCGATAGAGCCCGCTGCGGCTTAGACCCAGCGCCATGGCGGCCTGGCTTACATTGCCATCAAACCGCGAGAGCGTGCGCTGCACCAGATAGCGCTCCACGTCCTCGAGGCTCATCTCTTCCAAACGCGAAGCGCCCGAAGCCGCCGGACGCAGCCCGAGATCGGAAGCGCGGATCTGGTTGCCCTGCGCCAGCAGCACGGCGCGCTCGACGCTGTGATCGAGTTCGCGCACGTTTCCCGGCCAGGGATGCTCCATCATGGCTTGCATGGCCGCCGTTTCGAAACCAGAGAGCGTTTTCCGATAGCGCTGGCCATACGTCCGTAAAAAATGATTCGCCAACAGCGGAATATCCTCACGGCGTTCGCGCAGGGGTGGCAGCATGATTTCAATGGTGTTCAGCCGAAACAGCAAATCCTGCCGAAATCGGCCGGACGATACTTCGGCATTCACATCGGCATTCGTCGCCGCCAAGATTCGAACGTCCACGCGCCGGGTTTTCGAAGACCCAACGCGCTCCATCTCACCGGTTTCCAGCACGCGCAGCAGCTTCGCTTGCAAATTCAGAGGCACGTTCGCAATTTCGTCAAGAAAAAGCGTACCGCCATCCGCCAATTCGAAACGCCCCACGCGATCCATTTTCGCGTCGGTAAACGCCCCCTTTACGTGTCCGAAAAGTTCGCTTTCGAAAATTCCTTCGGAAAGGCCTCCGGCATTGACGGTCACCAGAGGCTTATTGGCCCGCGGCGAAAGCGCAAAAAGGGTCTTTGCCACAACTTCTTTGCCGGTTCCATGATCTCCGGTGATTAGCACGTTGGCGTCGGAAGGCCCGATCTTGGCGATCAGATCGAGCACCGGCCGCATGGCCGCCGATTCAGCGATAAACGTGGGCAGCGCATCCGCGCGCAGCAGCCTGTTTTCAGCTTCGAGACGTACTTGCCGCCGGAGCGCCCTGCGTAATTCCACCTGCGTCTTCAGAATAGCGATCAGCCGTGCATTTTCCCAAGGTTTGGGAATGAAGTCCCGTGCGCCGCGGCGCATCGCTTCCACGGCCAGTTGCACGCTGCCCCAGGCCGTCATCACCACCACGGGTAACCCGCTATCCATCGTCTGGATGCGCGTCAGAAGGTCGAGCCCTTCCTCCCCGGATGTGGTATCGCGCGCATAGTTCAAGTCCATCAGGACGATATCGAATTCGCGGATTTCGAGCGCGGCCAAGATTTCGGCGGGGGATGCAGCGGTTTGTATTTCGTAGCCTTCGCCCTTCAGCAGCAGCCGCAGGGCTTCACGCACGTCCGGTTGATCATCGGCGACGAGCACGCGCGCCGCGGCAGGGTTCGTTGTTTTCATTCCGAGGTTGGGTTGCGCCTTAAGGGATTCGAATCCAACGCGGCGCACAGGACCCGGGAACCGCTCCGGGTCCACGCGCTGCGCACCCTGCTATTCTACGCGAATGGTGCCGGACGATGTGCTCACCGAGATCAGTGGCCCGCCGCCATGGGCTTTGCCGTGCAACTCGTGCCGCCCCATGGTGCCGCTGACGAGAAGTTCGTGGGACGTTTCGATATTGCCCGATCCGGCACTTGCGTCGAGTTCGAAACCGGCATCCGCCGGTAAGCGCAACGTCACGCCTCCCGATCCCGAATGCAATCGCCAATCACCCGTGGGCGAGCCATCCACCTGGATGCCGCCGCTTCCGGTCCGCGCCGCCACACGCCCGTGCACGCCGCGGAGGGTGATGCTACCGGATCCCGTCTGCACGTCCACATCACCAGGGGCGGTCTGCGAGTATTCAACTTCTCCGCTGCCAGTCTGCGCGGTGAGACCGCCGGCCACGCCGTCAGCGCGAATCGAGCCGCTGCCCGTGGTCGCGCGCACGCTGCCCTGAATAGAATCGAGCGTAATGGTGCCGGAGCCGGTACTGGCATGCAGTTCCGCGCCGATATGGCTGATGCGGAGGCTGCCCGATCCCGTATTGGCTTCCACGGGTCCGTGAACACCGTCCAGTTCCTGGCTGCCCGACCCTGTTTGCGAACGCAGCTTGGTGTCCGGAGGAACTACCAGCTCATAGCTGATGGAAACGTTGCGTTTCAATTCTTCGTCATGGATTTCGCCGATGTTCACCACGTTGCCGTTCTGTTCGATCGGAGGGTTAGACTCGATCCGATGGACTTTCTCCTGCGCATTTTGCTCGTCGACGTGCCATCCCGAGTTAATGCGGATCTTTCCCACAATGTGAATCTCCGATCCGCTGCCCGTGCGCACGCTGATCGATCCGGAGCCAGTAGATACGGTCAGATCCACGGCCCCGCTCACTCTTAGCGTGCGATCAAACGATCCTTCGGCAACGGTGTCTCGCGCAAACGCTGCCACGGAAAATAGCGTGGCGGCCGCGAGCGCGACGATCGCGCCTCGGTGAAATTTTGCCAATCTCATCTGCGATTCTCCTCGTCGGCCGTAGAAATCCGGCCTGTTCGCGTTAAGGGCCATTTAGCCGGCCGTCGCGCTACTAGATAAGACGCCGCGCAGAGCTCATATGTCAGCAACGTCCAGGCGCTCGACAAAGGGCCTCGGTAGTGAGCTTTACTCATATCGCAGCGCAACCATGGGATCCACTCGCGTCGCGCGCTGCGCCGGGAGATACGCGGCAAACAGCGCCACCGCGACCAGCAGCAATGAGCGCATCGCGCAGGCTTATGTGCTGCTCGAGGCCTCGGCACAGATGTCGGATGAGGATGTCGTGAAGGCGTACCGCCGCCAGATGAGCCGCCATCATCCGGACAAGCTCAAGGCCAACGGCCTGCCACAATCGATGCTCGAGCGCGCCAAGGAGCGCACCCAACAGATCCAGGCGGCCTACGAGCTGATCCGCGAGCGCCGGGGAATGCGCTAGCCCGGCCCGGCGGACTGCTAAACTGGCCGCATGCCCAATACCCACTGGATCGCGCCTTCGATTCTGTCAGCCGATTTTGCGCGCCTGGGCGAGGAGGTCGACGCGGTGA
>Ga0209420_1001758_pt1 | contig 9998 bp, 11 predicted proteins | sample BlaSpr_A8_OM1_O1_FD_187972 | JGI IMG/M metagenome (GOLD analysis project Ga0209420, IMG submission 187972) | Forest soil microbial communities from Thunder Bay, Ontario, Canada - Black Spruce, Ontario site 2_A8_OM1_O1 (SPAdes) (version 2) | ecosystem: Environmental > Terrestrial > Soil > Boreal...
CGGGGTGGCGCAAGCGCACGGGATGACCGGCCGGCTGAGCGTCGTGTTCAGCTTCGGCTATTTCACCCCGGCAGTAATCTCGGCGCTGGCCGGCGGATGGCTGGTCGCGCATGCGTCGGTGCGCGGGACCTTCCTCATCGCGGGCGGCGTGACGCTGGTGATCGTCATGCAGGCCTTCTGGCGACTCGAAGCCGCGGACGAATTCGAGAACTCGTCGACGCCTCGTGAAAACGGCTTCACGGCGATCCGCCGCCTGATCCGCCATCGGCCCCTGTGGCCAGCGGCGGCAATCTATTTCCTGTGGAACTTCAGTCCGGGATGGGGGACGCCGATGTTCTATCACCTGACGGAGCACGTGCGGATTTCGAGCGAACTGTTCGGGACCTTCACCGCGCTGCAATCGTTGTTCTTCCTGCCGACGACGTTGCTGTACGGCTACCTGTGCACCCGCGAACCGCTATCGCGCATGCTGTGGTGGGGAACGATCGTCGCAATCCTCCAGGGCCCGATCATGTTCCTCGCGATGGGACCGACGAGCACAATCATAGTCGCAATCCTGTACGGCCTGTTCGGCGGGTTCGCCACCGCAGCCTACATCGACCTGATAATGCGTTCCTGTCCCAAGGGCCTGGAAGGAACCGCCATGATGGTCGCAAACACCTCGATGTTCGCGCTCGCCGGCAACGGCGGCAACCTGCTCGGAAGCTGGATCTATTCCCAAGGCGGCTTCGCCTCCGCAGTAATCATCACAACCCTCGCAACCGCCCTGATAGTTCCCCTCCTTCGAGCAGTACCCCCTCATCTAACCTCAACCCGCGACGGCGAACGCCTCGACGCGGACGCAGCTTCTTAACACTGAGTGCAGGGGTCACCCCTGCCGCGGAAGCGCGAAACCCGAGCAGGGTTTCGCATTCAATCAGTGAATCGTGTCAGATTGGCGCGGGAGAAATTTCGCGATGCCTCAGGTCATACTTGCCATCGACCAGGGAACTACCGGCACGACTGTCTTCGTCGTCGATGCGCGCGGGCGGATTCGCGGGCGCGCTTACGCCGAGATTCGCCAGTTCTATCCCAAGCCCGGATGGGTCGAGCATGATCCCGAAGAAATCTACCGCTCGGTCGTCACGCTTTCGAAGAAAGCGATCGCCGCGGCGAAGGTGTCCGTATCCGCAATCGCGGGAATCGGGATCACCAATCAGCGCGAGACGTTCGTGGTGTGGGAGCGGCGCAGCGGACGGCCCGTCTATCGCGCGATCGTGTGGCAATGCCGCCGCAGCGCGGCTATCTGCGACGCGTTGCTCGAGCGCGAGGCCGAGGTCGCGGAGCATACGGGACTGCTCGTCGATCCTTATTTCTCCGGCACCAAGCTCAAGTGGCTGCTCGATCAGAAGCCTGAGCTGCGCGAACGGGGTGCGCGCGGCGAGGTGTGCTTCGGCAATATCGACACCTGGCTCGTGTACAAGTTGTCGCGCGGCGCTGAATTCGTGACCGACTACACCAACGCGTCGCGCACGATGATGTTCAACCTCGCGCGCCGAGAATGGGACGACGCGATGCTCACGATGCTCGACGTTCCGCGCGAGATGCTGCCGCGGGCAGTTAGCTCGCGCGGTCCATTGGCGCAGACGGCGCCGGGCACGATCGCGCCGCACGCGATTCCGATCGCGGCGGTGATCGGCGATCAACAATCGGCGCTGTACGGGCAGGGCGCGTTCGCGGCCGGCGACTCGAAGGCGACCTACGGGACGGGCGCGTTCCTGTTGATGAACACCGGCGACAAGATGGTAGTGTCGAAGAATCGATTGCTCACCACCGCCGCGCTCGGTCCGGCCGGCGAGCCTGCGTATGCGCTCGAGGGCTCGGTGTTTATCGCAGGCGCCGCCGTGCAATGGCTGCGGGACGGCCTCAAGCTCGTGCGGACTGCTGCCGATACCTACGCCGAGGCGCGCGCCAGCTTTGCGAAAAATAAGGATCGTACGCAGCCTTACGTGGTGCCGGCCTTCGTCGGGCTCGGCGCGCCGCATTGGGACGCCAACGCGCGCGGCGCGATCGTGGGAATCACCCGCGGCACCACCCGCGCCGATATCGTCCGCGCGACGCTCGACAGTATCGCCTACCAGGTGCGCGACGTAATAGTTGCGATGGAATCCGATACCGGCCATCCGATGAACGAGTTGCGCGCCGACGGTGGCGCCACCGCCAACCGCTACCTGATGCAGTTCCAGGCGGATATCCTTGGCAAGCCGGTGCGGCGCGCGAAGATAGCCGAAACGACCGCGATGGGCGCGGCGATGCTCGCGGGCCTGTCCATGGGAGTCTGGAAGTCTTCGGACGAAATGCTCAAGCTGGTGAAAGGCGCGGACGTCTTCAAGCCGAAAATGCAAAACGCCGAGCGTGAACGATTGCTCGCCGGATGGCATGATGCGGTCTCACGCGCCTTGACGCATCCGTGGCGTTAGAGAGAAGGATCAAAAGAAATGCCCGAAAATGGAAAACCGTACGTCACCGCGCTTTATCCCGAACAGGATGATCAGGCCGCGAAGTCTCTCGGCCGCGCGTTCATCAACGACCCGACCTTCAAGGCGATCATTCCCGATATCACCGACCCGGTCGAGCGCGCCACGCATCTGGCGGACCTGTTCCGCGGGATGCTGGCGATCGAGCGCCGCTCCGGACAACCGGTGTTCGGCGTGATCGATGACAACGGACGCGTCGTCGCAGCCGCACTGACCGAAGGCGTCGGCCATGCGGGCGCGCTCGGCATGATCACCACCGGACTTGGACAGATGCCTCGGATGATCCGGGCGATCGGAATGGGTGGCCTATGGCGCGGGCTGAATCTGGTCAGCGTGCTGGCCGACAATCATCCCAAGGAGCCGCATCTCTACCTGCAGGTGCTCGGCTGCGATCCGCCGTTTCAGGGTAAAGGCTACGGCAAGGCGCTGGTCGACAGGCTCGCGCTCGAGGCAAAGGCGCGCCCCGAAATAGCCGGCGTGTACCTCGAGACGATGACCGAGGCCAACGTCGCGTTCTACAGTTCCAGAGGCTACGAGATTATAGGTGAGTTATACCCGCTCGGCGTCAAGACGTGGCGCATGTACCAGCGCAAGCGTTGAGGAAGGGCAGGGGAAGGGGAACGAATTGAATGTGAAACCGCGGTGGTTTCACGCTTCCTCGGCAGGGGTGACCCCTGCACCCAGTATTCAGAAAGAAAGGATGCGGGACTTCGTCCCTGTTAGAACTGGTTAAAGGGGAATGGGCCGATACTCTCGCGTCCGGTTCCCCTTACTATGGGAAGGGGTTAGGGGTTAGGTTGTTCGCATCGAGCGAGATCTCTACTCACGTCAACGCGTCGCGCGGGTGGATCGTCGTGACGCGCAGCCCCTTCGAAGTCCAGCCGACGTCGAAGCCAATGATGTCGCCCTCGCGCAGCAAATCGATTCCTGGCATCGTGCCGCCTATGCGCGCACCCGCGACGGCCACGAACGGAAACTCGAACGGAATCTCCTTGCCGCTATGCGATCGCACCAGGCCGCGGCCGCGCGCGCGGTCGAGCTTAAGAATCATTCCCTGGTAGAAGTTTCCGGGAAAGCGCTCGCTGTCGAAATCGTCACTCACGACTTAGGGAGTAGCATCCCAAGGCGCCGCGGAGAAGGGCAATCAAGCGGGTCCGGCCCCCAGCATTGTACCAAAGTACGATACTCGCTTGTGACGGTTCGCAGTATTAAATTAGCCGGGATTCCTGGCGGCTGTGTAAGCCGCAATCGCTTTCCGGTTGGATGGAGCCGTGGGAAGATGAAAAAAATGTTTATCTCGATGCCTGTTGCCGCGGTCGCGGCAACGATATTACTGACCTCGAGTCCCGGGACTTTTGCTCAAACGGCCGCGCCCGCGAGCGCGGCTTCTCCCGCTGCCTCGCCGCCGCCGCAGGCCGCACCGCCGCCCAACGTTGATCCTCGTGCAGACGAGCTCCTGAATCGAGCATGCGAGGATCTGGAAGCGATCAAGGTGTTTACGTTTCATGCCGAGATTACATTCGACAAGGTGCTGCCATCCAATGTGAAGCTCCAATTCGCAGCCGCCGCGGATTACGCCGTCCAGCGACCCGACCAATTGGCAGTGATTTTTCACAGCGATCTGGGTGGCAAAGAGATTTGGTACAACGGAACAAGCGTCACGATCTTCGACCCCCCGCACATGGTCTACGCCACCACGGAGGTCCCGCCTTCAATCGATGAGATGATGGAGCAGCTGGAAACTCACAACCTCTCAATCCCACTGGCCGACCTTGCGTACAGTCATCCGTGCCAGATGTTTCGCAAGGGAGTCATTTACGCAGCCTATATCGGCGTCAACGATGTGGCCGGCGAAGATTGCGATCATCTCGCGTTCACCAAGGGCAACGTCGACTGGCAGGTGTGGCTGCAGCGCACCGTAAAGCATCTTCCGCGGAAGATCGTCATCAACTACCGCAATGCTCCCGGCTCGCCCGAGTACGTCGCCGTTCTGTCGGACTGGAAATTCCCGGAGAGCATACCCGCGAGCGTCTTTCGGCCCGACCTTCCGAAGGACGCCAAGCGCATCGACATAATGAAAGTGAAGGAGACGAAGCCATGAAGAAAGCAAATCCTTCAATCGGCGGCAGACTTGCACTTCAGATCGCCATTTTGATCGCCGGAGTTGCTTTGCTGACCCCTCCGCAAGCGTACGCCAGATGGGGAGGCGGTGGCGGTGGATTTGGTGGCCGAGGCGGCGGGTTCGGCGGCGGTGGTGGATGGGGTGACCATAGCGGCGGTGGAGGTGGAGGCGGTTGGGGTCACAGCGGCGGTTTTGGCGGCGACGGCTTCGGGGGCGGCAACGTCAATCATGCTAGCTCGGGCAGCCAATCATGGAACCATTCATCGAGCACCTGGCAGAACACCTCGTCGTCCACCAAACAGTCGGACTACAACACCTACAACACGAACCAGCAGGCCGACAAGCAGGCCCAGTACAACGAAGTGAACACTCTGCAGGAGAACAACGAACACACTGAAAAGCAGCTACAGAATAAGCAAGACGCCACGATCAACAACAATGTGGGCAACACCAATTACAACGGTGGTGGCGGTTATTATGGCAATCCCTACTACTGCTGCGGCGGGGGAGGGGGCTACAGCTCGGGCGACGTTGCCGGCGCCGCGGCAATCGGTGCTGTAGGCGGACTGGCAGTGGGCATGGTGGCTGGCTCGGCGCTGAACCAACAGCCGGCAACTACTACCATCATCAACAACCCAGCCCCGGCCCCCTACTACGCGGGAGCCAGCCCTCAATATGGCGCACCCATGATTGGTTCGACGGTCGCCTATCTGCCGCCGGGCGCGGCAACGACCTATGCCTACGGCGCAACTTTCTATTATTCGAACGGAACGTTTTACCAGCCTAACGGGGCCTTATACGGGGTCGTAACCGCACCAATAGGGGCAGACGTCTACACGTTGCCCTACGGCGCTTACGCTACAACCTTCAATGGGTCCACCTACTATGTATCCGGATCGACCTATTACAAGCCCTACTTCGATGGAAGCCAGGTGGCTTATACGGTAGCGCAAGTCTGAGGATGGCTATCGGACCAGAAAAAAGCCGGCGATGACTAAAGTCAGCGCCGGCTTTTGATTGTCGATCGATTTGCGTCCGCCAACGATCAGGTACCCAGTTTGTAGTCGATCACCTTGGCGACCGATTCCACCAGCAACTTTCCATTCCATGTCTTGCTGGTTTCTTCCTTGACCAACCCGCCCGGGACGTCATCCGACAGCCAGTCTTTAGCGGTGGACAGCTCCTTGCCGGTCCTGACCTGGGTCTGGACCCAATGAGTCTTAATCTTGTTGCCCATCACCGTCAGCTCTTCGTCCCCTTCGCTCTGCTTGACGGTTGACGGCGTCGAAGGCTTTTCCAGCAAGGATACGTCGGCGTGGCTGATTTCGCCGTTGGCGAAGAGCGACACCGTGTCCGGGGGCATCTGGGTTTCACTGCCGTCGCCGAGATCGATCCTGGTTTCCTCGAGCACAGCTTTGTCCTTGTTGAGGTCCACCAGTTTGGTGTTGATGCGCATGACCGTAGCGCCGGGCGGATGCGCCATGGCTTCGACGACGCCGACGTTGTTCTCGCCATGTTCCAATACTTTTCGCTCGAGCGTCACGTAGGTGCCGACCTTGAAGCGAGCCCACTGCGCGTATTCAGGATTGGCCGGCTCCGGCGGATGCGAATCGTCAGCGGCCATCACAAAAAAACTGGAACACAGAAAACCAGCGCCAAGGATTGCCGCGGAAAGTGTTGGCCGGAACTTCATGGTGGGACCTCCTGAAGTGACGTAGGTAGAAGCCGATATAGCACGCACTCGAGCTACGAGAAATCCTACTGAAAGAAAATTGTCGATGTCAACCGTAACCGGCGCAAATCGTACGCGTAGTCTTAAGTGAGGGCCAGCGTCTCATTTGACATTGCGCTCAGGGTTTCGTTAGATCGAGTGCTGAGCGAAGGATTTCGACGACTAGCCTACACAACCGGGATTGAGTTCCCCACAGGAGGAACCCTTGGAATCCGATAAGCCTGCCATCCGCAACAAACTTAAAGAACGGCTTCGCGCACTGGTCATGACCGGCGCCAGCACAGTCGTGCTCGCGACAACTGTATTGAGCGCGATTCCCGTGGACGCGAATGTCGCGGACACCAATCCCGCGGATACTCTTCAGAAGCGCGTCGAGAAAGTGCGTCCCCAGGTTCAGGACGCTAACGCCAATCTGCAGCAGCAGGGTAATTCGAACATCCAGCTCGCGTGGTGGCGAAATTGGCGCAACGGCGGTTGGCGCGGATGGGGCTGGCCGAACTGGCACAACTGGCACAACTGGCGCAATTGGTGATATCGGCACGGTCCCCCAGAGGTTGCAGTCTGTAAGCCGCGCGGCATCGCGCACAATTCAAGATGGCTGCGGGCAATAGATGGAGAATAGCCGGGCCGCTCGAGCTACTCGTCCTGCAGCCGACTCCCTTCTGCAATCTGGATTGCGCGTACTGCTATCTCCCCGATCGCGATTCGACGCGCAGGATGTCCGACGCGACGTTGAATCGCGTCTTTGAGTTCGTCTTTTCAAGCCGGATCGTGGAGCAGGGCTTCACCGTGGTATGGCATGCGGGCGAGCCGATGGTACTGCCGGTCGCATACTACGAACGTGCGATTGAAATTGCCGGCGCACACAATTCCGGCGGCTTGCAAGTTCGGCATTCGTTCCAGACCAATGGCGTGCTGATCGACGATGCGTGGTGCGATTTTTTCAAAGCGCATCAGGTCAATGTCGGGGTCAGCGTCGATGGGCCTGCGTTTCTTCACGATCGCAATCGCAAAACGCGCAAGGGCGCTGGCACGCAGCATCGCGTGATGGAGGGCATCCGGCAACTGCAGCGCAACGAGGTGCCGTTCCACGTGATCTCGGTGCTCACGCGCGAATCACTCGACTACGCCGACGAGCTGTACGACTTCTATGTCGACAACGAGATCCGTGAAGTCGCCTTCAATATCGAAGAGATCGAAGGGCCGCACGCCGCGTCGACGCTCGGCGGGGCCGGGATTGAGGCCCGCTTCCGGCGATTCATCGGAAGATTTTTTGACCTGGTTGCGCGCGACGACATGGCGTTGAGCGTACGCGAGTTCGACTCGATGGTTCCAATGATTCTTGGCGCCAACGGCAACCAACGCGATTTTCCACCAACCCAGGAAAATGCGCCATGCGCGATTGTGAGCGTGGACTGCGAAGGCAACTTCACTACCTACTCGCCGGAACTGCTTGGGCTCAAGAGTAGTCATTACGGCGATTTCGCTATAGGCAATGTGAATACCGATACGCTGGCATCGGCGATCAATTCCGATAAGTTCCGGCAAATGAGTAATGATATCGCGCGCGGTCTGGGTAAGTGCCGCGAGACGTGTGAGTATTATAGTTTGTGCGGCGGTGGTGCGCCGGTTAATAAGTACTTCGAGAATGGATCGTTCGACTCGGCCGAGACCATGTTCTGCCGCCTGAATCGCAAGGCCATCATCGACGTGATCGTCGCGAAGCTGCAACCTCCGGTTGGCGTCGCGACCGACGCCGCCTGACTCAGTGAAGATTTGTCACGCGCCGCGGTACCAGGGCCGGCTGACAATCGCCGAGCGTCTGGAGGTACTGCGCTCCAACGGATGGAAACCCGCGACCGCGGACGAAGTGGCGGCGATGTGCGCCGATGACGATAGCGTGGCGGTGATCGGCATCCCCCGGCATCTGTTGAAGCGATGGTGGGAGCTGGCTGAATCGGACCAGGTATCTACAGGGTTTGAAGGCTTCGCCCGCGAGATTGCCGAGTATTTCGAGTACAAGAACTGGTTTGCCCTGCCGGCCAATCTTTTGATGGAAGTGGTGGCCGCCAGCGGCGATAAGCACGATAACGAGCTGGTGCCGAGTGATCGGATGCGGTTCGCCAACGGCGTCGGCCGGGCGCTCGCGTGGATTAATCTCAGTGACGAGAATGCCTCGATCGCGCTAGAGGCAGAACGGATGCGGATTCGAATCATTCTGGAGCCCGGCGAGGGCTTGATGGTTCCCGTCTCCGGCGTCCGCTGGAATCAATCGACGCTTGGCAACTCGGAGCTCGCCGTCACACTGCTGATCGGATCGCTCTCGACTGACTAATCGAGTGACTATGGCATCGACATGCAAATTTGCAATTCGTTGATTGCATTGTCGATGAATCCCACGGCATTGGCCTTGTGCCCGTGATAGTCACTGGCGGCTTTGGCCTGTAGTATGTAGCGCGCATGCTGTAGCTCGCTCATGGCTTGCGAGATCTCAGGATGCCCACTAGGCGGAGGTCCACCGTAGTATCCTGTTTCAGCCGGCGGACCGTAGGGACCATTGCCGTAGGCGGGGCCCTGCGAGCATGCGGCACAAGCGAGCACGATCCCGAAGATGACACCGCTGGCGAAACACATTCCTTTGACCACCGAAGTAATACTCCTTTCGACGACGGACGCGCCGCAATCTACCACAGCGCGGGTTCCAGCGCATCGAGAATAATCGGAGCGTTCCAAATCATGGTCAAAGCCGATAAGTTCTATGATGGCGGCGCGAGCGGTTTGTGAAATGGCGAAAGTTGAACCGATAAAACCCGGCGAGGTAGGCGAGGTGGCGGCTGAGCGTGCCGAAACGCTGGCGCTTCGCGGCGAAGGTTTGATCAAGGTTTACGGCGGCCGCGCGGTGGTCGACAACGTCAACGTTGTGGTCAAGCCGGGCGAAGTGGTGGGCTTCCTTGGCCCCAACGGTGCGGGCAAGACGACCACCTTCTACATGCTGGTGGGTCTGCTCAAGCCCGATAAGGGACGCATCATGTTCAGCGGCGAGGACATCACGACGCTGCCGCTCTACCAGCGCGCGCGCCGTGGAATTTCCTACCTGCCGCAGGAGCCGAGCGTCTTCCGCAAACTGACCGTCGAGCAAAATCTGCTGGCGGTGCTCGAGACGCTGCCGCTCACCGAAGAGGAACGCAACGCGCGCCTGCAAACTCTGCTCGACGAGCTCGGAATTGCGCACCTGGCGAAAGCCAAGGCGGGCGTGTTGTCAGGAGGCGAGCGCCGCCGCGTGGAAATTACGCGCGCGCTGGTGCTCGACCCGGTGTACCTGTGCCTGGACGAGCCGTTCGCCGGAATCGATCCAATCACAGTCGTCGAGATTCAGCGCGTGGTCTCGTATCTAAAGGAGCGCGGCATCGGGGTGCTGATGTCTGATCACAACGTGCATGCGACGCTGTCGATCATCGATCGCGCATATATCATTCACTCGGGCAAGATTCTGTTCGAAGGCAAGCCGCGCGATATTGTCGCCAGCGACGCCGTGCGCCAGGTATTCCTCGGCGAGCGGTTCAAGCTGGCGAGATAGCAAGATAGCTCGAGGACGCGCGGCCGAATCAGAAGGGGAATCCGGCGCCGG
>Ga0209420_1001759_pt1 | contig 9988 bp, 9 predicted proteins | sample BlaSpr_A8_OM1_O1_FD_187972 | JGI IMG/M metagenome (GOLD analysis project Ga0209420, IMG submission 187972) | Forest soil microbial communities from Thunder Bay, Ontario, Canada - Black Spruce, Ontario site 2_A8_OM1_O1 (SPAdes) (version 2) | ecosystem: Environmental > Terrestrial > Soil > Boreal...
GCCTTGGATCTTTGGTGAGCTTCGAGCTTGCCCGTCATCTGCGCGCAAACCATTCGTTGCGTCCCGTCCGCTTGCTTGTATCAGCGGGACCCGCGCCCCAGATTCCTCATCGAGGCGCGCCGATTCATAGCTTGCCAGAAAACGAATTTGCGGCGGAACTTCGTCGCTTGAACGGAACCCCTGGTGAGCTGCTGAATCACAAGGAACTGATGGATATCGTGCTTCCGGCGCTCCGCGCGGACTTCGCGCTGTACGAAAGCTATCGATACTTATCGGGGCCTCCGCTGAATTGCCCGATTTCCACTTTTGGCGGTCTGAGCGATCAAAGAGTCAATCATGAAGATCTCGAGGCATGGCGCGATCAGACCTCCGTTTCCTTCTCGATCCGGATGTTTCCCGGCGATCATTTCTTCCTGAAGACAACCGAGCCATTGCTTCTTCAGGCTCTGTCGCAGGAACTGCGGTGAAGAGCGAGCGCCCTCCTCGCGCTCCCGCTCGTTAATCAGAGGGGTTTGCTTCCCCGCCTCGGAAGGGCATAGGCTTGTATCACCTCCCGAGAGTTTGCCTACATATTCATTCTCTGCCCGAGGAAGAGTTGCACTTTTCACGCGGTATGCGTGCCGGGCCTCTGCATCAAAGCAAGTCCAGTACGCTTGAACCTGTGCGCCGACGCGTATCGTCGTTGTGTGTTAGGAGCCACAAATTTATAGAACCAGCACTTCATTAGTTCGAGTCTGGCTTCTGATTACTTCGCTGACGCTGTTCGCGGCAGCTTCAACTCAATGGCCTACTATCGGTCGCGCGGCCGTGGTTGTGGCATCGGGCACAGAGTCGAGTGCGGGTGGCACGACGGACGCGTGGCTGGTGACGCGCGGCTTGCTTGGCGATGGGATGATCGGTGAACGAACCGGCGCTGACATATTGACGCCGCCGCCCGGCGTCGAGGTCGAGGAAACCAGGCAAACAGCAAACCTTACCGGTGAGGTCTTGAATCAGGTCAAGTCGTGGAACGAAATGGTGGGCGACGACACGATCCATATCGAGGTGACCACGCTATCGAGTTGCCAGTTCGAAGTCGCCTTCTGGCTGTTTCCGAATCATCGGAAGGGTTGCACGATGTACAAGTGGACACTCTACGATCATGGCGTCGCGTTGCAGAGCGCGTTCTGGCGTAACGATGCCGCGGTGCTGCGACTGGCTGGAGCAGCGGACCTGCCGCACGACTTGTATCCGGACGCGGTTCCGTGGGTGGCGTTTCTACGCGTCCTCGACGCGGCGCGCGAAGGCGGCGAAGGCATGATTGATCAGCAGGTCACGCCATACAGCTATGTTGGTCAAGAGGTTTGGGTCACGGGCTTGGAACAGGTCAAAGTACCGGCCGGCATCTTTTCTGCGCTGAAGGTAACCGCGAAGGTCGACATCACGACGATAATGCCGAACTGGCCACGCTTCGTCCTGCAAGTCATCAAGCCCGTAATTCCAAAAAACACGCTCTATTTCGAGACGACGCCACCTTACCGGCTGCTCAAACAGGAAGGCACCACCTTTGTCGGGGGCCCTGAGGTCACAACGGAGCTCGTCCGCTTTTACACGGCGGGCGCGGCGCCAGCCTCCACGGCCGCTGCCGTACCAGCCGCCTCACTTATCGCCAAACCATAGCGGACGTGCACAAACAGGCCTCTCAACAGAGTGCCCGTTTCATGTCGAGTCGCGCCCTCGGTTCAGCCAAAAAAATAAGTTCGCTAATTTCGGTTGATTGAAATTCCGCTTAGTCCTGGGTTTAGCCCGCCGGATCGCTACGCTATTTCGCTTTTCCCCGCCTTCGTGAAGCAGCCCTGATCCCTCCAGCGGACCGTGGCGGATTGCGCGAAACCGTCCAGCCTGTCAATAGGTTAATACATGTTTAGCGTCCAATAACACGAATAACGATAAAATAGTGTTCCCGGGGTGACCGATTGGCCCCGAGGGAGAATTTGATGGCTCAGGAGTTTGTTGTTCCTGAAGAAGAGCGCGCCGCCAAAGCGGTTCAAGGCGATGCCTACTTCGATCTGATTCGCAGGCTCAGCCACCAGTCGGTGGTGAAACACTTCGATGCCTACGCGGACATCGAGTGGGACAATCCGGAGTTCCGCATCGATCACGATGACCCGCGATGGGAACTCGAGCCGGACGACGTGCTCGGCGCGACCGAATGGTACCGCTCGCAGCCGGCCGCAATCCGCTCGCGAATCGGTCTTAGCATGCTGACCAACTTCATGAAGATTGGCGTGATCTTCGAGTACGTGCTCAAGCGCGGCCTGCTGGAATTCGCGGCCGCGTTGCCCACCGGAGCGCCGGAGTTCCGCTATTGCTACCACGAGACTATCGAAGAGGCGCAACACTCGCTGATGTTTCAGGAGTTTATCAATCGGACTGGCTTCCAGATTCCCGGAGTAGGCAGAATCGAACGCAGGTGCGCGGACTTCGTGGTCAAGTACTCACACAAATTCCCGGAACTGTTCTTCTTCTTTGTTCTGGCTGGCGAAGATCCGATCGATTACGTGCAGCGTCAAACTTTGCGCAAGAACCGGCAGGATACCCATCCTCTGATTCGGCGAATCATGCAGATCCACGTCACCGAGGAGGCGCGCCATATGAGCTTCGCGCGTCACACGTTGCGCAAGCTCGTTCCGAAGCTCACCAGCACTCGCAGGGGGCGGCTGGGGCTTTGCGTGCCCATCATCCTGGGCGTCATGGGCAGAATGATGATGGAGGCGTCGCCTCAGATGGCGCGCGAATACAATATCCCGCGCGAAGTCGTGGACAGTGCGTATCGCAAGAATCCGATCCACCGCGCACGCATGCACGAAGCTTCCACCAAGCTGTTTGGCCTGTGCAAGGAGTTAGGCCTGGTGAATCGATGGTCCCTGCGTTTGTGGAGAATGATGCGAATCCTGCCGGAAACTGGAGCGTTCGCCACCGCGCAATGAGGACCCACAGGACTTGAATCCTATCTCGCTAACCGGCTAGTCGGGCAATTGGAGCTTCTTGGCTGGGACGCGTCTCGTCGCCTGTTATCTGACCGTCGCGCAACCGGATCAAGCGATGAGCCCGCTCCATGACCTGCGGATCGTGGGTGGAAAAGAGAAAGGTCGTGCCGGTCGAACGATTAAGCTGCTCCATCACGTCGAGTAGGGCGATAGCAGACGCGGAATCCAGGTTTGCGGTGGGTTCATCGGCGAGAATGAGCGCAGGTTCCGTAACCATCGCGCGGGCGACGGCGACCCTTTGCTGCTGACCGCCGGACAACTCCGCGGGGCGACGATCTTCCAGGCCGGCCAGGCCGATTTCCGAAAATAGCTTTTCGACCTTTTCCCGACGCTTGCGCGCAGGCATTCCCTGCAGGAGCAAGGTGAACTCCGCATTTTCCAAAGCGGTAAGGACAGGCAGCAGGTTGTAGGTCTGGAAGACGAAGCCGATGCGCTGCAAACGCAGATGCGCCAGCTCTCCTGCGGATAGGACCTGAAGGTTCTGCCCTGCAACCCAAATCTCGCCAGTGTCCGCCCGATCGAGTCCGCCGATGATGTTGAGCAGTGTGGTTTTGCCCGAGCCTGACGGACCGGCGGTAGCCGCAAATTCCCCAGGGCCGATCCTCAGAGAGACGCCGCGCAGCGCCGGGACCTCGATAGGTCCGGTGCGATAGGTCTTTCGCACATCTTTTAATTTAATCGCCCATTCGCTCATATCGGCCTCTCTTCTAAAGCACCTTCAAGGCGTCGGGTAGGTCTGTGCGCGCCGCCTTGAGCGCTGGATAAAATGAAATGATCGTAGCCATGGCGAATACAATGCTGACTGACCAGACTATTCGGTCCATGCTCAGGCGTGAGTAAAGAATAGGATCGAAAACCAGCGCGGGCGGAAGCCCCGCCTTGAATACCCAGCGCAGATCCAATCCTGCGGTGGCAAAATAGTGCTGGACGCTCAAACCCAAGACCAGCCCCAAAGCCAGGCTAATCGCCGTGAGGGCGAGGGACTCACCGACCACCATCACTGCAAGCTGGCGAGGCCTGAGACCAAGAGCTTTAGTGACGCCAAATTCATACCGGCGCTCCAAGACTCGCATAAGAATCGTGTTGAGTATTCCCAGCCCTACCATCGACAGAATTACGCCATTCATAATGTAGTTGAAGGCGTGATCCAGTCCCAGAATGTGCGCGAGCATCGGCAGCGATTCGCGCCACGTCAGGACTTCAACCGGATCTTTGGCCAACTGCGTTCGCAAGCGTCTTGCTACCATAGGCGAGTCGCCCTCCCGCACCAGCAGGAGCGTTACCTGAGTCACCTGGTCGCCGGTTACTCCCAGCAGGGCCTGTGCCGCCGACATGGGCACATAAATCATGTTGGCATCGATCGCCTGAAGGCCTGTGCGAAAGATACCACTCACTCGCAAAAGAGTGCTTTGCATCTCGTCCGCGTCGCCAGTCCCGTTTGCGGTAGCCGGCTGTCGCAGCGCTTGCGTCATTAGCACCGCCTTGGAACCTATCTTCAGTTCCAGCTTGCGCGCGAGCTCGTCGCCTACGACGACGCCTGCAATCTTGTTGTCACTGGTCAGATAGGTGCCTTGGACCATTCGCTGCGGAATCAACGACACCTGTCGTTCTTCCTCCGGTATTACACCGACAATTCTAACGCCCGCAGAACTGGCGGAAGAACTAAGAAGACCGGTGGCCAGAAGCCTGGGGCTAACTCCCCGCACAAAATGCTTGATAGTGGCCTTTTGTAAAAATCCTTCGATGTTGGAGACGACCTGCGCCGGCAGGAGCAGTTCATCGGAGCCGGAGTCTTGATAGCCCTTCGCCTGGACGACGACATGGCCCGGCCCAAAGCGCACCCCATCGGCGATCGTTTGTTCGTGGCCGCCATCCAGCAGTCCCAACGAGATCAGCAGCAAAGCCAGCCCCAGACCTAGCGCTAAGGCGGTCAGCAGCGTACCTCGAGGGTTGCGCCAAAGGTTGCGCCAGCTGATTTTCACGAGAAGGAATAGACTTGTCACGGTTAGACCTTACGCATCGCTTCCGTCGGCGCGAGCTTGGCGGCTCGCCACGCCGGATAGAGCGCCGACACCAGAGCCGTCGCAGCTAGCCCGACTGCTGCTTGAGTGTAGGCGGTATAGTCCTGCCGGCCGTACCAGAGATGGCCCACTACCACACCTGCGACAGAGATCACCTCGCCGGTAGCACCGCCCAGGTTCAGACCATGCTCCTGCAAGTACCAGAGCAGTGGAACTCCAAGCGCTGCTCCCAATGCCAGGCTGGCCAGCGCCAAGCCGGCAGCTTCGGTCAGAATAAGGCCGATCACCTGAACCGGGCGCATACCAACGGCCATGAGCATGCCGAATTCGCGAGTGCGCTCGAACACTGCCATAAGCATGGTGTTCATAACGCCGATTACGGCGACCAGAAAGAAAATAAAAAACAGAACGACGGTGACGCCGTGATTGAATTGAACGTAGTTAGCCAGTTCCGGCGCCAGCTCAGGCCATGCCATCACCCGCACGGGAAGAGTTTTACCCAGGCGCGCCTCGAGCCCGCCGGCCACAACCGTAGCCGCGGTTATGTGACTCAGCTTGATCCCGACCTCATGGATCCGCGTAGGCGAAAGATGAAGCAGGTCCTGAAGAGAAGACATGGACATGAGAACCAGCCCCCGGTCCACCGCATCAAGACCCGTGTGAAGAATCCCCACCACGGTGTAGACGTCATTACCCATCGAACCGTCGGCTGCCTGCGTCAGCAAAACAATTTCTGTCCCGAGTTGGATTCCGATCGTGCTGGCCAGCTTGTCTCCTATCACCACTCCCTTCGGCACCTGCGCGGTGAGATAGCTACCTTTCGAGATCTGAGTGTTAAGCGTGGTGATCCTGGGTTCCTGGTCGGGGACGACTCCCATCAGCGCCACACCAGCGGAGCGATGGCCGGCACTTAGCAAACCGTAACCGTACACTCGAGGCGCCGCGGCAGTTACGCGCCGATCGGAGGTAATCGCAGCCAGCAGCGCGGTGACATCCGTCCCTTGCCTGCCGCCGATGGTCTTCTGAAGCGAGCGATCCGGATAGTAGCCGGGAGCGTGCACCTGAATCTGAGACATGACCATACAGGTGCCATTCTGGATCATCTGCCAGCGCAGGCCCGCCATAAGGCATGCGACGAACAGCAGCATCGCATAACCGAATGCGATAGCCGCCATAGTAATGAAAGTTCGCCGGCGATTACGCCAGAGGTTGCGCCACGCGAGCTGTAGCAGTTGTCCGCTCATCGGTTCTGGTTCGGCAGCGTGAACGTCCCGGCGGTTATCGGTACGTCGAACGCGATATCCTCATAGTCAATTGTCGTCTGCGCGCCAGCCTTATCTTCCGATTTCATGACCAGGTGCGTTGGAATGAGCTTGCCGCTCTTGGTCTTATACTCAGAGAAAGTAAGGTCCCGAGCCAGCTTTCCGTCGTCGCCGTAGTAACCCTGCCACGTGGGGACCCCATCGGCCTGGCGAAACTGCAAAACGATTTTACCCCACACCACAGCCGCATCGGGCTTTGGCGTCAGCGTATACTCGTAAACCGCGACGTCGCCGCGCTTTCCCTCGAACGAAGTGGCAATAGTATAGTCGCGCGTCAGGAAAGGTTCCTTTACGAGGTCGTCGATAGTGAAGTCGCTGCCCATCCACGAGGTCATCGCCATCGACGCCGGGATCTTGACGGTTCGGTTCGACTTCGGCAGGTAGTACCTGATGTCGCTGCCTTCTTTCAGGACAGCCGTGCCAGCCTCATCCTGAGGGCTCGTGATCCGTACCAGAACCTTGTCGCCCTCCGACCAGATCTTCATCGACAAAGCGTGTTGCCCATCTTCATTAGAGATCTGCATATTGACGGTAGCGATGCTGGACTTACTGCTGAAGAGGCTGGCTACCCGAGCCGCGGCTGCCTGCGCCGGTTGATTGTCCGTGGCACGAGATACCTGCGCCACGTTCAACAACATCAGACCGAGAACCACGGCTATAGTTGTCTTTTGGAGATACATAAGATTCATAGTTGCTACCCAACCTTGTATGCGGTCGCCATGTCGCTTTCGATTTCGACCACTTCTTGCGCGAGCGGCGCTCCCATAGCCAGGCCCATAGGTATCCGAACCAAACAATTGAAAGCGGTTACTGCCAGGGACAGTGCGAACAGATCATCTTTGGAGGCGAACCGGGCAAAGGCCAGGGTGAAGACCAGCTGAGTCGTTCCGATTCCACCGGGCGAAAGTGCTGAATTCCCGATAGCCACAATGAATGGCGTCATGGCCAGGGTCTGCATGAGCGATACGCCGATATGGAAGCTTACGAACTGACCGTAGAGGGCGAAGCCAGCTCCCAGGATTATCAGAAACCTGATGCCGAACAGTTTGATGTACTGCGAAGGCTGCGCCATCCGGAAGCTCGCCATCGAGGGTCGGTCGTAGATCCATCGGAGCCAATTGCCACTACTGAGCCGATTTCCCCACAGAAGAAAAAACGAGGCGATAAGGCATCCTGCACCTAATGCGCCAACCGCGTAGTTGAGACCGATTCGAATGGGTGATGTAGGCACGAGAGCAATCGCGAGGATCACTAGCGCGGCCAGCAGCACAGCGTCGAGATAGGCCTGGAACAGCAGGGTGCATCCGGCCATCACCCACGGCGCGCGCTTGCGAGCGTGCAGAAAGAGCACAAATGCGCCGCTGGCAACATATGAGTTTACAATCTGAAGGAAGTACACAGCAGCCATCGTCGGAAGCAATTCGATCGCACTAGTGGGTCCATGAAAATAGCCGAACAAGCGGGAATACAAAACGGTCTCGCCGAAAAACCAGCATAGAAACCCACCCAAACTGGCGACGACGAAGAGCCAGAGCGTGGCGTGGCTGGTGGCGTCGACAACCTGCTTCCATGAAACGCCGCGCGACGCGTAACATACGATAGCTAACGCTATCCCATAGGCAATCAGGTTCTGGACCCAGGGCTTGCGCGCGGCGAGACGAAGGTTCAGGTCGACTCGGCGCGTCCAGCTTTGAGTGTCGGCTCGTTGCTCCCTAATCACTTCAATCAAAGTCGAAGTAGGGCTATTTCTTGTAGGTACTCGCAAAACGAACTTTTGAAGGCGGCCACAGTCGTCGAACAACACGTTAGGAAAGCGGCAGCCCTACGCGACGCTAGCTCGCGTCGAAGGGGACTGCCGCTCCTCAGGCAGCAACTCTCTAGTAGTTGCTGGTGCTGCTAGTCGACGTGTGTTGACTCGAGGAATCGCCACTGGGCGAGTTGTTGCTCGACGACGACGAATGTTCACTGGTTGAAGTCGCGGGTGCCACGGCAACAGCAGGTTCAGCTACGACTATCGGAGGAGGAGGTGCAACCACGATCGGAGCCGCAACTACCATCGGCGGTGCTGGTACTGCGGTCGTAGTCTCGCTGGATGAGCTCGAGGTGTCGGTAGACTGCGCGAACCCTACTCCCACGCTCGCGAATAGCGCTGCAATACTTAGGGACACGGCTGCTGTTTTGAATAGATGCTTCACAATGATTTCTCCTTGGTATTCGAGATGTTAGCTTTCATACAAGAGTAAGGTCGTACTGACCCTACCCGCAAGGACTTTAGCGGCGCTGATTGCGCTTTGTGTGCTCTGGAGTACTCCAATGGCTTATAGGCTCCTCGCGTCTCGACGCATTCAACGTTCACAGTGCGACTAGACGTTTTCGTGAGTCATCTTCTCTCGACGATGGCACCGAAATTCCATTTCCAATCTTGTCCACCCGGACAATCAGCTGCCGCCCTTGACGGATAACCAGGCGCTCGCGCTCCAGTTGAGCCAGGTGCTCGGTGATTCTTGGCCGCGAGGCGCCGACGAGATGAGCTATATCCTGGTGGCTGAAAGACACTCTAAGAAGGGTGCCGCGCGACTCTTCGACACCAAAGTCGGAACACAGTTCAAGCAGCGCTATTCGCACCCTCTCACGAAGGCCCAACCCAAGATAGCTGGAACTCCGCATCAGCAGCCGGTACCAGAGCTTCAAATTGTTCTGATGGAACGTTCTGAACGCGTTCTGCTGAGCGTTCACGGTAATGCCGTTGAAGCGGTCCCAGCTCACGCTACCAACCTTGCAATCGCTATAGGCTTCGCACTGAATGCGCCATCGGCTGGCAAACTGCGCGGGAAATTCCGCGACGGGACCGGGGGCCAGCAGGGCCACAGTTACTCGCGCGCCGGCTGCATTCAGACAGCTTATCTTCGCGACTCCGCTCAGAAGGATATTTACTCCGGTCGAAAGAGCGACTTCGTCGAGAACAACTTGATTCTTTTTGAAGTTGACTACGTTGAGCTCTCTGGCAAGACCGGTCAACTGTACAAGGGAGAGCCATGATAGCGCCTTCAGACGACTTAGCAGCTCACCCGGTTTCGTCCCATACCTGTATTCAGAGAATTCTTTCACGTGTTCCTGTTTGATCGCGCCAACGCTGACTCGTCCGCCGTTGACCCCATTATTCGCATGGTTGCTATTCTCAGTTTTCCAGCCGTGCATTCAGCGAGACCTTCGTGTTGAACAGACGGCCGATCGAACAGTTAATCTTGGCGCCGACCGCCACATCGATGAAGTCGGCTAGCTTCGCCGCGGGTACCTTAGCCACCACGTCGAGCAGAATGCCGGTGATGGTCCAGTCTTCTTTACTGAAATCTTCCGCAGTCACGGTCGCGGTCGTGACTATTCGCGTCGCTGGGAAGCCGGCGCGATCGAGTCCTTCTGATAGGGCTATCGAAAAAGAAGCGGCGTGAGCGGCGGCGATAAGTTCCGCGCTGTCGGTCGCGCTTCCGCTTCCGTTTTTCGACGCCCGTCCTATACAGCGATCGCCGCGTAGCGCTCCGTTGTGCGCGGTGACAGCGCTTTCTCCTTTGATAGAACTGTTGTCCCACACCGCGGAGGCATGGCATTCCATGAGCTC
>Ga0209420_1001760_pt1 | contig 9988 bp, 11 predicted proteins | sample BlaSpr_A8_OM1_O1_FD_187972 | JGI IMG/M metagenome (GOLD analysis project Ga0209420, IMG submission 187972) | Forest soil microbial communities from Thunder Bay, Ontario, Canada - Black Spruce, Ontario site 2_A8_OM1_O1 (SPAdes) (version 2) | ecosystem: Environmental > Terrestrial > Soil > Boreal...
GGGGACGAGCTGCTGGCGGCGGAGGCGCAGCCCGCCGTCACCGCGACACACAGCAGTGCGGCGGCCCGGACGCTTGGCCTCCCGGTGCTGGATCCTGACGATACTGCCCTTGACCACATGGCCACGCCTCTCGTCCCGGCGACACCTTGTCGGCGTTTCAGCCAGTATGGGTCAGCTCGGCGGTACGGCGGTGCATCTAGTGAGGGGTGTGTCGGAAAAGCCGGGAAAGCGGCACGCGGGGCAGGCGTGACAAGGGACCGGCAGCGGGGAGCACGGACCGTTCGGCCGAAATGATCTTGATCGGAGCTCAGGCGGGCAGGTGGGTCGCGACCTCGGCCGCCGCGGGATCGCCGTAGGCGGCGGCGAAACGGTCCGTCAGGGGGCCGGGCTTCAGGTTGTACTCCTGCGGCCCGGTGGTCTCCAGGGCGTGCACGGCCATCAGGTGGCCGAGCTGGGCGCAGCGCTCGAGGGACAGGCCCCAGGCGACGGCGGCCAGGAAGCCGGAGCGGAAGGCGTCACCCGAGCCGGTCGGGTCCACCGGCTTGGCGTCGGGTACCGCGGGGACCGTGAGCGGCGGCTGGCCGGCCTGCTCGATCCGCGCGCCGCCCGAGCCCAGGGTGGTAATCCTGGTGCCGACGCGGGACAGGATCTTGATGCCGGTCCAGCCGGACTTGCGCTCGATCAGCGCTTCCTCGTACTCGTTGCCGAACAGGTACGTGGCCCCGTCCACCAGCGTGCGGACCTGCTCGTCGTCGAGGATCCTGGCCAGCTGCTGGGACGGGTCGGCGGCAAAGGGCAGCCCGGCGTCGCGGCACTCGGCGGTGTGCGTCACCATGGCGCCCGGGTCGCCGGCCCCGATCAGGACCAGGTCGACATCGTGCTCCCGGGCCAGCGGCGTGATCTTGATCTCGGCGTCCTCGCTCATCGCGCCGGCGTAGAACGAGCCGATCTGGTTCCCGTCCACATCGGTGGTGCACACGAAACGAGCCGTGTGCTTGAGCAGCGATTCCCGCACCCCGGCAGTGCTGACCCCGTGGGCCTCCAGCCAGCGCCGGTAATCCTCGAAGTCGGCTCCCACCCCGCCGACCAGCAGCGGCTCCAGCCCGAGCACGCCCAAACCGAAGGCGATGTTGGCCGCTACCCCGCCGCGCCGGATAGCCAGCTCGTCGACGAGGAACGACAACGAGACCTTATCCAGCTTGTCGGCGATAAGCTGCTCGGTGAAGCTGCCGGGAAACGTCATCAGGTGGTCGGTCGCGATCGATCCCGTGACCGCGATGCGCACGGCGCTATCCCCCCGGCCGGGCGTCAGTGGAACGAGTCGCCGCAGGCGCAGGACCCGGTGGCGTTCGGGTTGTCGATCGTGAAGCCCTGCTTCTCGATCGTGTCCACGAAGTCGATGGTCGCGCCCATCAGGTACGGGGCGCTCATCTTGTCCGTCACCACCTGCACGCCGCTGAAATCGCTGACGATGTCGCCGTCGATCTCACGCTCGTCGAAGTAGAGCTGGTAGCGAAGCCCGGAGCAGCCGCCCGGCTGGACCGCGATGCGCAGCCTGAGGTCGTCGCGACCCTCTTGCGAGAGCAAGCTGCTCACCTTGGCGGCCGCGCCCTCGGTCATGACGATCCCCTGCGTGGCCTCTTTCTGCGTGGCCTCTTGCTGAACAGTCACGTTAGCTCCTGCCTTGCTTGGTTAGCCGCGTCCGCGGCGGTCGGCTCGGGTGCCGCGTGCCTGCGGCGCGGGAATGCTCCCACGTGCAATGCCAACGATAAGCGGTGCGCCCGCATTCCAGCTACTCGCACCGGCTTTTACCCGGGGTTGGCCCTAAAGACCCGGCGCTCCCCACACCGGGAACCAGCGGCTGAGGTCGGGCTCGAACTTCAGGTCGCTGCCGATGACCCCCTTGACTTGCAGCTCCAGCGCGTTGTCCCGGCGCTCGCCGGACTGCGGGGCGAACGGGTAGAACGTGCCCCGCTTGTACAGGTAGACCAGGGCCAGCCTGCGCTCCTGGTCGTCGCGGAAGGCGACCATGGTGCACAGCAGCTGCGGGCCGAAGCCGTTGTCGACCAGCGAGGAGTTGACCGCGTGCAGGTCGGTGACCAGCGCCTCGAGCTCGTCGGACATATGCGAGCTGACCAGCCAGGTGAAGCCGTAGGAATCCTTGCTCACCTCGACCGGCAGGCCGCCTTCCTTGCCGGAGCTCACGTCGAGCAGTTCGGTCACGTCCTTCTGCACGTCGGAGAAGGACCGGCCCTCCACCGGGCGGAAGCACACCGAGCCGGAGCCGGTGGGCTTGAACCCGGCTCCGGCGTCGAGCGTGATGGCCGCCGAGGGCAGCGCGAACAGGTCATCCAGCTTGGGCTGGACCGGCTTGGTCCGGCCCAGCAGTGTGTCGAGGAAACCCACGAGAGCCCTATCCGGCGTTCCGGCCGAGTTGCTCCTGCACCTTGTCGAGCTCGGCCAGCCTGCGCTCCAGGCTCGGGTGCGTGGAGAAGACCGCCGACAGGCTCTTCCCGGCGGCGGCGTTCAGGCGCATAGCGGGCGCGAAGTAGAACGCGTTCAGCGGCTCGGCTTTGCGCAGGTCCTGGGTCGGGATCCTGGCCATGTCTCCCGAGACCTTGATCAGTGCGCTCTTCAGCGCGCTCGGCTGGCCGGTGAGCAGCGCGCCGCTGCGGTCCGCGGCCAGCTCACGGTACCTGGACAGCATGCGGATGAGCAGGAAGCTGATCGCGTAGACGACGATGCTGACCGCCATCAGGATGAAGAACAGGTAGGCCGCGCTGCCGTTGTTGTTGCTGCGGCCGCGGCCGCCCCCGCCGAACAGCTCGCCGTAGAAGGAGAACCTGATCAGCAGCGCGGCGACGATGGCCAGGAAGGACGCGATTGTCATGACCTGGACGTCCTTGTGCGCCACGTGCGACATCTCGTGCGCGATCACGCCCTCGAGCTCGGCGTCATCGAGCCTGCTCATCAGGCTGGTGGTCACGCAGAGCACCGACTTGTCGGCGCTGCGGCCGGTCGCGAACGCATTGGGAATCGGGCTATTGGCGATGGCCACCCGCGGCTTAGGCATGTCAGCCAGCGCGCACAGCCGGTCCACGATGCCGTGCAGCCGCGGTGCCTGCTGCGGACTGACCTCGACCGCGCGCGCCGTGCTCAGCGCGATCTTGTCCGAGTAGAACAGCGATCCGATGGCGAACCCGCCGCCGAGGACGATCGCGAACAGCACGATCACCGCGTCGGACGCATGAGTTGCCGCGCCGATCCCGATGATCGCGGCAATGAAACCGACAAAAACTAGCCCGAGCAGGAACATCGTCGCGGTCATCCGCGCCGTCAGCCCCCGGTCAGGCGCATACCTGGTACGCGCCGCCATGGCGCCACCTCCGTTCGGCCCCGTTGGGTGTTGCCCACCGGGAGCCACCAGCATTACCTAGCTGAAATGTATCCGACGGATGCTGAGCTTCGGCTGAACGTTGTCCGCAAGTCTGCTCGGGCCTGTCGCCCGGCTCGTCATTGCTCGTCTGGCTGGGTGCGCGGGCGCCCGCTGAGCCCCCGGCGGACCGCTCGCGCACTTGGACGTCAGCCCGGAATGAGGCCTTCGTCCGTGAGCAGCTTGCGTACCTCGTCCATGCTCGAACCCTCGTGAGGAAGAATCAGCTCCGACGGCTCAAGGATATCCGGAGGTAGCGGTGTTCCCGTCGCACGGATCTTGGCCAGCAGGCCGGCCAGCGCGGCGGTGAAGGCGGGCTCGTCGCCATGCTCGACGGCGGCCTCGAGGTCGGCGTCGAGCTGGTTCAGCTCGGCGCTGACGGCATCCTCGACCTTGAACTGGCCCTCGCCGAGGATCCTGACGATCACGACCCGTCACCGTCCTGGGGTTCGCCGGGCAGGTCAGACACCGGGATGCCGGCGGGCTGGGCTTGCTCCGCCGGGGCCGGCGGGGCGTACGGGGCTTGCGCCTGGGCCTGCGCTTGGGCGGCCTGCGCCTGGGCGGCCTGGGCGGCTTGGGCGTCGCCGTTGGCTGAGGTGCCTTCGAGCTGCTTGGGCGCTGCGGCGGTGATCTCGCCCTTGAGCATGGCCAGCTCCCGCTCTACGTCGCTGCTGGCACTCATCATGTCCAGCTCGCTCTGGATGTCGTCGCGCTTGCCGCCCACGGCGTCGTCCAGCGCGCCGGAGGCCATCAGCTCGTCGATCGCGCCCGCCCGCGCCTGCATCTGGGCAGTCTTGTCCTCGGCGCGCTGGATCGCCATGCCGACGTCGCCCATCTCTTCCGAGATGCCGGAGAACGCCTCGTTGATCCTGGTCTGCGCCTCGGCCGCGGTGTAGGTGGCCTTGATGGTCTCCTTCCTGGTGCGGAAGGCGTCCACCCTGGCCTGCAGCCGCTGTGATGCGAGAGTCAGCTTTTCCTCTTCGCCCTGCAGCTGGGCGTACTGCGTCTGCAGCTCGTCCAGCTGGCTCTGCGCCGAGGCCTTGCGGGTCAGGGCTTCCCTGGCCAGGTCATCGCGGCCCATGCCGAGGGCCTTGCGCGCCTGCACCTGGAGCTTGTCGGCCTGCTGCTGTAGCTGGTTCATCTGCAGCTCGACGCGCTTGCGCGACGTGGCGACGTCCGCTACCCCGCGGCGGACCTTCGTCAGCAGCTCGAGCTGCCGCTGATAGGAATAGTCCAGGGTCTCACGAGGGTCTTCCATCTTGTCCAGGGCCTTGTTGGCCTTGGCCTTGAAGACAAGTGAGACTCGCTTCATCACGCCCATACGCGCGGCCGTCCCCTTCATGTACATCTACGCCGCCGGCGTGGCCGGGCGACCGGGCCGAGTTGGCCGGGCACCCGGCTAGACGGCGGACGAGCCCGTGCGACTAGTCGCATTCCACCCTACGCGGTCACCCGCATGCGAGCTACATAAGTTGCCTCCCGGCAGGCCGGTGTTGGCCTCTCGGGGGGCCGTCCCCCGGCCGGGCCGGGGTGCTTTCCCCCTGGCCGCCCTCGGGGGACAAACCTGGCGGCGTGCTGGGGCTAAGCTATGCGCGTGTTCCGACGCCGTAGCGCCGGGGCGACGGACGGCACGGCCCAGGATTCCCCGGGCGGTCAGAGCCCGGTCGGCCCGGCAGATGTCAAGCAGCCCCGTTCCCCGGCCGAGGCGGCCAAGGGCCGGCCCACGCCCAAGCGCAGCGATGCCGAGCGCAAGCGGCGCCAGCCGGTCACCGGTGCCCGGCCCGCGGCCGCGCCGCGTACGCCGGAGGAGAAGGCCAAGGCCCGGGGCGACCGTAGCCGCAGGTACGAGGCCATGCGGCAGGGCGAGTCCTGGGCGCTGAACCCGCGCGACCGCGGTCCCGCCAAGGCGCTGGCCCGCGACTACATCGACTCCAAGCGCCGGATCAGCGAGTACTACATGTACATCCTGGTGGTGCTGCTGGCCGCGGTGTTCCTCAGGAACAAGGCCGAGCAGAGCTTCATCTCGCCGCTGGTCCTGGTGCTGGTGCTGATCATCTTGATCGACGCGCAGCTGATCAGGCGCGGCCTGTTCAAGCTGGTCGCCCAGCGGCTGCCGGGCGAATCCACCCGGGGCCTGACCCTGTACGCCGTGATGCGCGCGCTGCAGATCCGGAGGTTCAGGATGCCGACACCCCGGGTTAAGCCAGGAGAGAAAATCTGAGCCTAGTCCTCGGGGTGCAGGCTCATCGGGCCGTACTTGGCCTTGGCGTCCTCGAGCAGCGTGACCTGGTCCACGCCGACCGCGAGTAGCGCGCGCCAGTTCTCGCCCAGCCAGCTCTCCGCGTCGCCCTGGCTGGTGAAGATGGCTTCCTGCAGGTCATCGGCGCCCACTACGGTGCCGTCGGCCTTCTCGTACCGCCATGTCCAGGGCATCGGGGCCACGCCTCTCTTGTCCGTTGCGCGGTTCGCGGACGCGCTCGGACCAAGGGTAGCGGGACGGCCCGGGCCGCTAGGACAGGTGCCTTCTGAACCGGGGGTCACGGCGAGAGGGTTTCGGGGACGGTTCGGGCACAGCGGGTGCTGCGGACGCCGTTGGCGCCGTCGGCGTCGCCGGTCCTAAAGCGCAGAACAGGATGGCCCAGACGGCCTTGCCGCGGCCGGTGACCGGGCTCCAGCCCCACACGTCGCTGAGCGCGTCCACCATCTGCAGCCCGCGGCCGGCCTCTTCGGTGCGGTCAGGGATCCTGAGCACGGGGGCCTTGTCGCAGGGATCGAGCACAGCGCACATGACCTCGCCGGTCCGGCGGAGCAGCCGCAAGCCGATCGGCTGGCCCGAGCCCGCGGACCGCGCGGCGTGGGACACCGCGTTGGCCACGAATTCGCCCACGATCGCCTCGGCGTCATCGGCGAGCGCGGTCAGGCCCCATTCCCTCAGGGTGCTCCTGGTAAACCGGCGGGCTGCCCGGCCAGACTGGGCGTTGAGGCCAAGTGGGCAAGCCGCCACGGCCGGGGAATCCCACCAGTCAGAGGGCATCCGGACCACGCGGGGGCGTCCCGGCGCGCGCTGGAGCCGGGCGGTCAGATCCAACGGCCGACGTACGGCAGGATCGACCTTGGTTCGTGTCGGCAACCCTACGTGACTCAAGCCCATCGCGACCCCGCGAACCGTCGTGCACCGACCCCGGCTGATCGATGCATTTGACATCCTGCCCGAGACTACGCGCTTCATGCAAGACCGTTTGCACGTTCATTTGTATCGTGCACCTCACGGCGCACCAGCTCATAGACGTTTGAAGTAACAAATCGGGACACCCGTTGGCGCGTCAGTCCCGGCCCGTCACGCTGGTTCGGCAGCTGCCGATCTGCGGGTTACGCAGCTGCCGATCTGCGGGTTACGCTGCGAGAACGGCCTGACGTTCCGTGCGGTTACCGAACGCAAGTGCTGTATGCGGACGCTCAGCGGGTACCGTAACCGGCCCTTCGGCGAGTGCCGTTTGTACTGTTTTGCGCTGTGGCGGCGCACGTTATCGTGGTCATCACCCGCCGCGGGCCTCGCGGACGGGGCCGGGATGGCCTTCGACGTGGCAGGGAGCCGCTACATGCTTGTCGCTGGCGTCGACTCATCCACTCAGTCCACCAAGGTGCTGCTCTGCCAGGCGGACGACGGTGCCATCGTGGGCCAGGCCAGCGCTCCGCACCCGGACGGCACCGAGTGCGATCCGGAGTTGTGGTGGACCGCACTGGCCAAGGCCGGCGACGGGCTGCTCGACCGCGCGCACGCGATCGGGGTCGCCGCCCAGCAGCACGGCATGGTCGTCGTCGACCAGGCCGGTCAGGTGGTCAGGCCCGCCCTGCTGTGGAACGACGTGCGTTCCGCGCCACAGGCTGCGGCCCTGATCGGTGAGCTGGGCGGGCCGGGCTGGTGGGCGAGACAGACCGGCAGCGTGCCCACGGCGTCGTTCACCGTGACCAAGCTGCGCTGGCTGGCCGAGCATGAGCCTGCTGCGGCGGCGCGCACCGCGCAGGTCATGCTTCCGCACGACTGGCTGACCTGGCGGCTGGGCGACCGGGCCTACCCCCCGGCCACCGACCGCGGAGACGCCTCGGGCACGGGCTACTTCTCCCCCGCCGCGAACCAGTGGCTGCCCGAGCTGGCCGAGACCGCGCTGGGCCGCCCGGTCGGGCTGCCGGGGCTGGCCGGGCCGGCCGAGGTCGTGGGCCGGACGCCGGGCGGCGCGGTGCTGTCCGCGGGTACCGGCGACAACATGGGCGCCGCGCTCGGCCTGGGCTTGGGCCTGGGCGAGGTGGTCGTGTCGATCGGCACCTCGGGCACGGCGTACGCGGTCGCGGCCCAGCCCGCGGCCGACGAGTCCGGCGCGGTGGCCGGCTTCGCCGACGCCACCGGACACTTCCTGCCGCTGGTGGCCACGATCAACGCCGCCCGGGTGCTCACGGTCACCGCCCGCATGCTGGGCACCGACGCCGACGGCCTGTCCCGCCTGGCGCTGGCCGCGGCCCCCGGGGCGGGCGGCCTGACCCTGCTGCCCTACCTGGACGGCGAGCGCAGCCCGAACCGGCCCGGCGCCAACGGCGTGCTGCGCGGCCTGACCAGCAGCAACACCACGCCGGAGAACCTGGCCCTGGCCGCGGTCGAGGCGGTGCTCTGCTCGCTCGCGGACGCCATCGACAACCTGGCCGGCTGCGGAATCAACGCGCGGCGGGTGATCCTGATCGGCGGTGCTGCCCGCTCCGAGGCCGTGCGCAGGGTCGCGCCGGGGATCTTCGGCGTGCCGGTGACGGTGCCCGAACCGGCTGAGTACGTGGCCCTGGGCGCGGCCCGGCAAGCAGCCTGGGCCGCGTCGGGGTCGGCCGAGCCCCCGGTCTGGCCGCCAGCCGGCCCGAGCGCCGAGTACACCGGCGAGCCGGTCCCGGCGGTCCGCGAGCGGTACGCGGCCCTGCGCGACGCCACCGCCGGCTGGGGCTGAGCCGGCTGAGGCGCACGGGCGGGGCGCGATCCAGGGCGCGGCAGTCCTTCATGATCATGGCCAGAAATGGGATGAGTACATGATCGCGGGCAGAAATGGTCGCTATTCGGTCAAAACTGCCCGCGATCATGGACGAGCGAGGTTGGGGGCTGGCGGGCCGGCGGGCCGGCGGGCAAGCACAAGGAGGGCGAGGTTTGGTTGTGGGCGGGCACGGGGCGGGCAGGAGTGGGGGCGGGGGGCGGACGGGGCGTGAAAGCATGGGCAGACCAGCGACATGACGGAAAGGAACGCCTGGTGAGCATGGAGTACGTTCCCTCGCGCGAGGACCGCTTCTCGTTCGGAATCTGGACGGTCGGATGGCAAGGCGTCGACGTGTTCGGGTCGGCCGTGCGCCCGCCCATGCCCGCCGAGCGCGCCGTGTACAAGCTGGCCGAGCTCGGGGCCTACGGGGTGAACTTCCACGACAACGACGTGTTCCCGTTCGAGGCCACGCCCGCCGAGCGGGACGAGCGGATCGGCGCGTTCCGCAAGGCGCTGGCGGAGACCGGGCTGGTGGTGACGACCGCCACCACGAACCTGTTCGGCCACCCGATGTTCAAGGACGGGGCGTTCACCGCGAACGAGCGGGAGATCAGGCGCTTCGCGCTGGCCAAGGTGATGCGGAACCTGGACCTGGCCGCCGAGCTCGGCGCCCGCACCTACATCTTCTGGGGCGGCCGCGAGGGCGCGGAGTCCGGCGCGTCCAAGGACATCCGCGCTGCGCTCGACCGGTATGCGGAGGGGCTGAACCTGCTGTGCGCGTACGTGCGGGACCAGGGCTATGACATCAGGTTCGCGATCGAGCCCAAGCCGAACGAGCCGCGCGGCGACATCCTGCTGCCCACGGTGGGCCACGCGCTGGCCTTCATCGGCCGGCTCGAGTACGGCGACATGGTCGGCATCAACCCGGAGATCGGGCACGAGGAGATGGCCAGCCTGAACTACGCGCACGGCATCGCCCAGGCGATGTGGCACGGCAAGCTGTTCCACATCGACCTGAACGGGCAGCACGGCCCGCGGTACGACCAGGACCTGCGGTTCGGCGCCGGGAACGTGCGCGGGGCGTTCTGGGTGGTGGACACCCTGGAGGCAGGCGGGTACTCCGGCCCGGTCCACTTCGACTACAAGCCGCCGCGCACCGAGGACGACGAGGGCGTGTGGACCTCGGCGGCCGCGTGCATGCGGAACTACCTGATCCTGCGGGCCAAGGTCCGGGCCTTCCGGGCCGACCCCGAGGTGGCGGAGGCGCTGCGCGCCTCGGGCGTGGACCAGCTGGGCCAGCCCACGCTGGCGGCCGGGGAGACCTGGCGGGACGTACGCGAAGCCAGCGCGGACACCGACCGGCTCGGCCGGCGGGGCCTGGCCTACGAGCACCTCGACCAGCTCGCGCTCGAGTACCTGTACGGGGTGCGCTGAAGGCCGCGCCGGCGCCGGCGTCATGCGAGCGGCAGCGCCGGCCGGGGCGCCGGCGTCGTGCGGGCAGCGCCGGCCGGGGCGCCGGCGTCGTGCGGGCAGCGCCGGCCGCGGCGCC
>Ga0209420_1001761_pt1 | contig 9984 bp, 10 predicted proteins | sample BlaSpr_A8_OM1_O1_FD_187972 | JGI IMG/M metagenome (GOLD analysis project Ga0209420, IMG submission 187972) | Forest soil microbial communities from Thunder Bay, Ontario, Canada - Black Spruce, Ontario site 2_A8_OM1_O1 (SPAdes) (version 2) | ecosystem: Environmental > Terrestrial > Soil > Boreal...
GCGGACCTCGTCCAGGTCGACCCGGCCGGTGTCGGGACGCACTCCGTACTGGACGGCGTGGAACCACTTGCCGGTCGCGGAGACCGACCAGCCGTGGGTGAGGTGGCCGCCCATGGGCAGCGCCATGCCCATGATCGTGTCGCCCGGCTGGGCGAAGGCCAGGTAGACCGCGAGGTTGGCGGGCGAGCCCGAGTACGGCTGGACGTTCGCGTGGTCCACGCCGAACAGCGCCTTGGCCCGGTCCCTGGCGATCGTCTCGATCGGGTCGATGAACTGCTGGCCCTCGTAGTAACGCCGACCGGGGTAGCCCTCGGAGTACTTGTTGGTCAGCACGCTGCCCGACGCCTCGAGCACGGCCAGCGACACGTAGTTCTCCGACGGGATCAGCCGGGCCTTCTCGTACTGCCTGCGGGCCTCGTCGTTGATGAGCGCGGCGATCTGCGGATCGGCGCTCTCGACGGCCGGGATGGGCGGGTTGTGCATCACAGACCTCCTCGCATGCAGGCTACACACCCGGGCGCGCGCGGGTCACGGGGGCGCGCACCAAGGTCCGTTCGGTACCTTCATCAGGGTCACCACAACAGCGGCAAGCATGGGGAGCCGGACATGCCGACGAAAATCATCCTGGACTGCGACCCCGGGATCGACGACGCGCTCGCGATCGCCTTCGCGCACGGGCACCCCGGGATCGACCTGCTCGGCATCACCACGGTGGCCGGCAACGTCGGCCTGGCCAAGACCACGGTGAACGCGCTCGCGGTGTGCGAGTTCGTCGGCGCGGCCGGGACGCCGGTGACGGCGGGCAGTGCCGGGCCGCTGCTGCGGCCCGCGCTCGACGCGCGGCAGGTGCACGGCGACTCGGGCCTGGGCGGCGCCGTACTGCCGCCGCCGAAGGCCAGCCCGGCGCCCGGGCACGCCATCGACTACATCATCGACACCGTCCAGGCCGCTCCCGGCGAGATCACGCTGGTCGCCACCGGCCCGATGACCAACATCGCGCTGGCCGTGCGGAAGGAGCCGCGGCTGGCGGACTGGGTGCGTGACTTCGTGATCATGGGCGGCTCGTCGGGCCGCGGCAACACCACGCCCGCCGCCGAGTACAACATGTGGGCCGACCCCGAGGCCGCGGCGGTGGTGTTCCGGGCGGGCTGGACCGTGCACATGCTGGGCCTGGACGTGACCCTGCGGACCGGAGCCGGGCCGGCGGTGCTGGAGCGGATGGCTCAGCTCGGACCGCTCGGCACCGAGCTGCTGCTGCCCGCGCTCGAGCAGTACCGGTCGAACAGCGGGCCCGGAGGGCCGCCCGTGCATGACGTGTGCGCCGTGGCCTGGGTCGCGCAGCCTGACGTGTTCGGGCTGGTTCCGGCGCGCGTTCAGGTGGAGATCACCGGGCAGCTGACCGCCGGGATGACGGTGACCGACTTCGCCGCGCCCAGCGCGGCCGACGGCGGCAACGCCCAGGTCGCGATGCAGATTGACGTGGACGGCTTCTGGGAGCTGACGCTCGGTGTCTACCAGCGGGTGGCGCAGGCCCGGCCCGGCTGAGCCCCGGCGGGCCGGCTCACTGGGCCCGGGCGAGGTCCCGCTCCAGGTCCAGTTCCTCGAAGTGCCGGACCGTCTGCTCGGCCGCTTCCACCAGGTCGGCGTACTGCCACCGGTGGCTGGAGCCGGCCGGGGTGGTCAGCGACACGATGCCGGACCGGCACCACACGGTCAGCCCGCGGCAGATGGACAGGATCGACATGTCGTGCGCAGGCCGGTCGTCCCGCACCAGCGTGCCGCCGAACCCGCGTCCGTCCAGCATCGCCTCGAGCTCCCGCGCGGCCTGGCGGGCGCTGAGCTGCTCGCTGGCCCGGGCCGCCGTGACGTCGGCCGAGTCGGTGTAGGCCCGCAGGCCCGTCACGTCCACCAGCCGGGTATGGGCCAGCGGAGCGGGTACCGCGAACCACACGGACTTCCCGCGCAGCCCCCAGCCGCCCAGCCGGGACCGGGTGAGATGGTAACCCCACCGGCCGCTGGACAGCTCTTCCACCAGCTGCAGCCCGCGCCCGTTCACGGCCATCCAGGGCGCCCGCGAGGTTGCGGGCGGGGCACCGTGCCGCCAGCCGCGGGAGGAGTCGAAGACCTTGCAGACGAGCTCCCGCCTGGCGCCCAGGCCACGCAGGTACAGCCACAGCTCGGGCTGGGACTCCGGGGCAGGCCGAGCGGCCGGAAGGGTGACCGGGGTGGGAGCGGCCAGCAGGACGGGAGCGGGCGCGGCGGCCTGGGCGGCCGGGCGGGCCCGGTGGGCGTGCTGCCCCCGGGGCGCGTGCTGGCCCCTCGGAAGATGAGGGGCCGGGCCGGCGGACCTGGTCGGCTCGCCCTCCACGTCCGGGCTTACGGACGCGAGCCGATTCCCCCCTCCGCCGGCCCCGACCACCACCTGCGCGTGCAACGTGTTGGCCGCTAGCTCGCTGGCCATCAGGACGCAGTCCTCGAGCAGTTCGGCCTCGAGGCCGAGCTCGGCTACTGCGTCCCTGAACACGTGCCGCGCGACTGATGCGCATGTGGCATCGACTGGGAGTGGCCACGCGTGACATGAGCCCGCGTGCACGCCCCGCCAACTACTGATGCTCTGCACCCTCATACCTGGCGCCTCCGCCGTTCCCTGACTAAAAGCCCGCCGGCAGGAGGGGGTGCCGTCGGCGACAATTCCGCTAACCTACGATACTTGGATTCTGAGTCTTAATCTGTGAAACACAGGTTACGACTCACCTGACCCGCTTCGCAATATTGCTGGCATTGTTATCTTTATCGCGGTTCTGCACAGGGAGTAACGTATTGGACATTTAGGTCGTCTCGGGCATATGGCATTTAATGCCCCCAATACTCCCCGGTTCTTGCCGCCGATCAGGCCGCCGGAGCGAACGTCATCCTGTGATGCACATGATCATTTATGTGCATCTTGTGATTAGATTGCTATCGTTTGCCGCCTTTGCCAGGATTGGCTGCTTCCGTGGCCTAGCCAGCAATTGCGCAAGCGTGTACAGTCTCGCCTTGTGAGGTGACCTGACGGTGCCCACCAGGCCACGAGACAGGCCGAGCATGCAGAAAGCCCCTGGGCGGCGGCATCCGCCCGGGGGCTTTCTGCTCCCCGCCGCGCTTACAACAGGTCGTAACGTCCGTCCTTGATATCGGCCAGGAACTCGGCAAACGAGTCCCGGCCGACGATGTGGGCGCCGCCTTCTGGGCGCTTGCTATCCCTGATCGCGGTGACGCCGGGGAGGTTGGCCGCGATTTCCACGCAGCCTCCGTTGTGGGCGCTCCGGCGGGCTTTCCGCCAGATGGCCCGAGACAGGTCGGTCATGGCCCCCTACTCCATTCGCTTTGCGAGATGTTCCAGGTAGCCCGTGGTGTCCGCAGGCTCAAGCGCGGCATCACAGGCACGCTCGAACGATTCGATATAGCCCTGCACTGACTCGGGCTTGCTCACCTCCTCGATTGAGTAATCGGTCTCGACGAAGACCAGGCTGGGTTCGTCGTCACGGAACCCGAAAATGTTCACCATCGATACGATTCCGGTCGGCGGACCGTCCTCGAATCGCTGGATGTGCAGCTGGATGTGGCGGCGGGCGCTGAGCGCGACCAGGTGCTCGATCTGCTCCCGGCGGTCTTCGCGCAGCCCCCACCGGTACAGCAGGGACGCTTCGGTGATCACGGCGCTGACCATCGGGACCGTGCCGTCCTTGCGGTCCAGGATCTCCTGCCGCCGCAGCCGGGACCCGACTGCCTTGCGCCGGTAGGCGGGCGGGCGGGGCCCGGAGCGCATCAGCGCCTCGGTATAGGCCGCCGTCTGCAGCAGGCCCGGGAGCACCAGGGGCATGAAGACGCGGATAGTGGTGGCGTCGTTCTCGTAGCCGGGGAACTCGCTGTCGAAGATCTCGGGATACTCCCGGAACCAGGGCCTGGCCCGGGCCCGGATGGCCAGGTCCTCGAGTTCTTCCTTCTCCCGGCCCTCGATTTCGTAGATCCTGATGAGGTCCCTGATGTCGCTCATCTCGGGGCGTTTCCACTGATTCGCCTCGAAACGGCCGACCTTGCCGCGGCCCCAGTTGAGAATGTCGCAGGCGTGGTTAGCGGTGTACCCGGCCCTGACCCGCGCCTCAGTCAGCTGGCGGGCAAGCCGGCGCTTGGCGATGGTGGCACCGTAGGTGTCATCGCTCATGGTCCCGCTCTCCTTCGTGGCAGGAACCCCTGCCATGACCCCAAGGTACCCAAATTGCGATTCGCAAACCAGCGATTAGATGGATGCCGCCTCCGGGGGGGCAGCGGCCGCGTCGAACTCGCCCTTGCGCGCGCCGTCGAGGAAACACTCCCACTCGTGCCGGTCGAACACCAGCACCCGCTGCTGCAGATCGCCCGTCACCCGCATCAGGACCCACTCGGCCGACGGGGTAGCCGGAGCCGGTGAGGAAGCCGGCGTGCGGGCGAACGCCACCTCGATGGCGCCGGCGCCGGTGCCGGAGCGCTGCCAGACCTGCGCGGCCAGGTCGATGCCGAGTTCGGTGACGGCGGGCTTGGCGGTCACGGTTTCCTGGCGACGCCGCAGTACAGCCAGCGCGCGCCGTCGCTGTCGGCCAGCACCGGATCCTCGGCGCCCCAGACTCCGGTGTAGCAGATGGCGGGCTCGGCGTCTTCGTAGGGCGGGACCATGTCCAGGCCGTCGAAGAAGCGGACGATGCCCGCCTTGGAGCGGAAGTACAGGTGCTCGGTGGCGTTGTCGAAGACGGCGCGGAACCGCTCCGCGGTGACCGGCGGCTTGTAGTCGTCGGTGAGGTGCGACAGTGCCAGGTAGCTGCCCGGGGAGAGGGCCGAGACGTAGCGGGCGACGGTACCCCAGGGATCGGAGCGGTCGGATACGAACATCAGGACCGCGGTCAGCAGCAGCCCGGTCGGCTCGCGGAAGTCGATGAGCTCGAGCAGGTCGGGATTGTTCAGGATCGTGTCGGGCTCACGCAGGTCGGCGCAGATCAGCCGGGTCGACCGGTCCTTGGCGAGCAGCTGGCTGCCCTGCTCGGCCACCATCGGATCGTTGTCGATGTAGACCACGCGGGCGCCCGGGATCACCTTCTGGACGACCTCGTGCGTGTTGCCGACCGTGGGCAGGCCCGAGCCGATGTCGATGAACTGCCGCACCCCCTGCTCGGCGATCCACTTCGCCGCGCGCTGGTGGAAGCCGCGGTTGGACCAGGCGCAGTCCCTGATCTCGGGCACCGCGGACAGGATCCGCTGGGCGGCCGCCACATCGGTGTCGAAGTGGTGGCTGCCGCGCAGCATGTAGTCATAGATGCGAGCCGGAGCAGGCCTGGTGACATCCACTCCGGCTGGCGTCCGGGGGACGTGAGCCATCACGTCTCCAACCCCCCTCTGCAGGTCAACCTCATCAGTGTCGCACAAGATCCGCGATTCACGAATGGCCGAAGCCATTTCTGAGCAGATGTCCGAGTTGGTCAAGCCGGTCCGGATCCGAGAGAATCATGTGCGCTCCCCGCTGCCGCAAGGCCGACGATAAGCAAACTCGCGGACCACTCACAGCTCAGATTCAGCCTGGACGGGGCGATGTCCAAGACCTGCGGCTAACCCTTAGCGGTATGAACAACATGTATGACACGCCATCCGGCCACGGTCCCGAGGACCGTACCCAGCCGGTTGGCTCGGCAGATCCTGATGCACGCTTTTCTCCTCCCCGCCGCCGCAAGAAGCGGCTGCTCACCTGGGCGGCCGGCGTCACCCTGGCCGGCTTCCTCGCGGGCGGCGGGATCGCCCTGGCCATGACCGGCGGCACCACCGCTGCGGCCAGCTCCGGTTCGACCGCCAGCCAGACGCAGGGCGCGACGCTGAACTCCGAGCTCGAGACGGCGAGCAGTACCTCGGCCTCGGTGCCGGTGCCCCGTATTAGGCGAGCACTGGCCCGGCTGCGGGCCCTGGGCGGCGTGGACGGCGAATTCACCTTCCACAACAAGACGGGTTTCCACACCCTGGCGTTCGAGCGCGGCGTCATCCAGTCGGTGAGCGGCAATAACGTCGTGGTCAAGGCGCCCGACGGGACCACCTGGACCTGGCTGATCGTGAGCGACACGGTGATCAGGCAGAACGGCAACAAGACCACCACGAGCGCGCTGGCTGTCAACCAGACCGTGTTCGCCGGCGGCCCGATCGTCAACGGGGCCAAGGACATCCGGCTGATCGTGATCAGGCCGGCCGGATCTGGCTCTGGTTCGTCAAGTTCGTCGAGTTCGGTTTCCGGACCGGGAGGCACGTCAGTGAGCTGACCGGCCCGCATGCAGCGGCGCGCCCTGGCTTCGGGCGCGCCGCATCATGCTGCACACTCCTATGCTGCTTCTATGCTGGACAAAGAAACGTGAGATGCCATGGCAGACGGTGACCGAATCCCCAAGGTGCTCGTCGTGGACGACGAGCCGAACATCCGTGAGCTCGTCGAGGTCGCCCTGAAGTTCCACGGCTGCGCGGTCGCCGTCAGCGCCAACGGCAAGGACGCGTTGCATCAGGCGGAGACCTACGACCCCGACCTGATGATCCTGGACGTCATGCTGCCGGACATGGACGGCTTCGAGGTCTGCCGGTCGCTGCGCACGAACGGCAACGACGTCCCGGTCATCTTCCTGACCGCCAGGGACACCACCTCCGATACCATCCGCGGGCTCACCCTGGGCGGCGACGATTACGTCACCAAGCCGTTCTCGGTCGAAGCGCTGGTGGCCCGGGTCAGGGCCGTGCTGCGCCGCACCACCCGGGCCCCGGAAGGCGGCGCCCACTCCGGCGGCGCGGCGCTGCTGCAGGTAGGCGACCTGGAGCTGGACGAAGAGCACTGGATCGTGCGTCGCGCCGGGACCCCGGTGGAGCTGTCGCCGACGGAATTCCGGCTGCTGGCCTTCCTGATGCGGAACCAGGGGCGGATGCTGACCAGGCAGCAGTTGCTTGAGAACGTGTGGGGCTGGGAGTTCGCCGGCCAGTCGCAGGTCGTGGAGACCTACGTGAGCTACCTGCGCCGCAAGCTCGACCCGCTGGGGCCGCCTCTTATCCACACCCAGCGCGGCGTCGGCTACAGCCTGCGCCTGCCGCCGGAAGCCGAGCACGCTAACAGATGAGCCTCACCCGGCGGCTCAGGGGACGCGGCAGGCTGTCGCTGCGGTCCCGGCTGCTGGCCGGGCTCATCGCTATCACGGCCCTGTTCCTCGTCGTCATGGGCGTGGTCACCACGATCGTGCTGGGCAATTCCGAGCAGGACCAGTTCGACACCGACCTGGTGCTGTCGGTCAAGGAAAGCCCGTCCGAGATCGCGGACCTGTCCAACGGTTATGCCGCCGCCTACATTAACGTGCCCTCTCGCACCACGGGTGTCTTGTCCGGGCCATCGCAGACCGCCTCCGAGCTGCAGGACCTGCTGCAGGACCTGCTGGCCAGCCGGCAGGCGACGGCCTATTTCGTGACGAACCCGGCTTCGACGCTGTTCCCCATCTCGCAGCCGGGCTACCCGGCACTGACGGCCGTCTGGCGCCGGGTCGACGTGACCAGGAAGAGCAACACGGGCTCGCTGCCGGCCGGAGAGAACATCCTGCTGGTCGCGCGGCCGGACAGCGCGGTGGGCAGCGAGGTCCGCGGGCTGATCCTGGCCGAACTGATCACCGGGGCGATCCTGCTGGCGCTGCTCGCGCTGGGCGGCCGCTGGCTGATCAGCCGGGGCCTGGCGCCGCTGGACCGGATGGCGAGCACCGCCGACATGATCACCAGCCGGGGCGACCTGACCGCCCGGATGCCCGACCCCGGTGACCATGCCGAGGCGGGCCGGCTGGCGGCGGCCATCAATACCATGCTGGACCGGATCCAGCAGGCGTTCTCGGCCAGGTGGGCCTCGGAGCAGAAGGTCCGCCAGTTCGCCGCGGACGCTTCGCACGAGCTGCGCACGCCCCTGACCACCATCCGCGGCTACGCCGAGCTGTACCGGCAGGGCGCGCTCGGCGGGGACCGGCTGCCGAACGCCATGCGCCGCATCGAGCAGGAGGCGGACCGGATGTCCAGCCTGGTCGCCGAGCTGCTCGAGCTGGCCAGGCTGGACCGCAACTCCTCCCTCGACCTGACCGACACCGACCTGGCCGAGCTGGTCAGGGACGCGGTGGCCGACGCCAAGGCGGTCGAGCCCGGCCGGCCGGTCAGCGCGACGGCGCCGCGACGCCTGATCGTGGTGGCCGACGAACCGCGGATCAGGCAGGTGCTGGCCAACCTGCTCGGCAACGTGCGGGAGCACACCGAGCCCGGCACGCCGGTGACAGTCCGGCTGGCCCAGGCGGGCCAGGGCGCGCTGCTGGAGGTGACCGACGCGGGCGAGGGCATGAGCGAGGAGGCCGCGGCCCGCGCGTTCGACCGGTTCTACCGGGCCGGGCACAACGGCGGCAACGGCCGCGGCAGCGGCCTGGGCCTGTCGATCGTGCAGGCGATTGCGGCGGCCCACGGCGGGCACGCCATGCTCAGGTCGGCGTCGGGGGCCGGCACCAGCGTCCAGGTCTGGATCCCCGCTCATCCCCCGGCCCATCCCGGCGACAAGGTCCGCGATCACGAGCAGGAACCCAGCGCGGATCCCGCTTACAGCTGATCTGTTACCTGTTCCGGCTGCCCGCTATGCGCCAGCCAACTACGGTAGGCGCATGCAGGACCGAGAGCTGGTCGCCGCCATCACCGCAGGTGACGCGGACGGGCTCGCCGAGGCGTACGACCGCTACGCGCTGCCGCTGTATACCTACTGCCGGTTCATGCTGCCCGACCCCGACCCGATGGGCAGCTCCGCCGAGGCCGTGCAGGACACCTTCATCATCGCCGCCGCCAAGCTGCCAGGGCTGAGTGACCCTGACCGGCTCCGGTCCTGGCTGCACGCGGTCGCACGGAACGAGTGCCTGCGCCGGCGAGGACCCCAGTACCCGGAGTCCGCAGCTCCCGCCACTCCGCCCGCCGGGTTCCCGGGCCCGGAGGGCGCGATGCCGCCGGTCGTCCTGCCCGACCAGCTCAGGGACAAGGTCCTGGCGGCCTGCGCCGAGAACTCGCCGACCGGACGCGCGTACCGGACCAGCGTGATTCATCGCGCGGGCCCGTTCGGCCGCAACGGGTTCCCGAGACCAGCCGTCCCGCCCGGGCCCCGGTGGTGGCATGACATCCGGCGGCGCCCCCGGGCGGCAGCCGCAGTGGCCACGGCTGCCGGGGCGGTCGTGCTGGGCGGGATCGTCGCTTTGCTGATGCTGGGCGGCTCGCACCGGACGCCGACCGCGCCCGTCGCCCTGGGCGGCGGGGTTCCCGCCCTCGGCGCTTCCTCGGCTCCGGCGGGCGGCCCGTCATCGCCGGCCCATAAGCCAGGGACGAAGGCGGGTACGACCGCATCGCCGGTGCCTGCAGACGGATCCACGGTAAGCCCGGCAGCGGCTTCCGCGCAGGCCACGGTCTCGAAACCGGCGCCGTCCTCGCCGACGTCCCCGTCCCCGTCAGCGTCGCCGTCAGCGTCGTCCTCGTCCCCGCCGGCCCAGGGCACCCTGACGGTGATACCAGCCGAGCTGAAGCTGACCGCCGCCGCGGGCAAGGTGGCCCGCGGCACGTTCAGGCTGGGCGCCGTGGGCGGCCCGGTCACCCGCTGGGTGATCACGGTCCCGGCGGCCGTGGCCGGCAAGGTAACGCTGTCGCGGTATTCAGGCTCGCTGACCTCGGGCGACTGGGTGGTGATCATCGTCTCGGTGCAAAGCAAGGTGGCCGTGGACACCAGGCTCACCGTGAGCCCGGGCGACCTGACGGTCACGGTGGTGCTCAGCATCAAAGCCTAGGTAGCGGGGACCCTCACTGGGCCACGAACTGGTCGAGTTCGGCCCGGGACGGGGAGGTAGCCGGGCCGGCGCGGGTGACGGTCAGCGCGGCGGCGGCATTGGCGCGGCGGGCGGCAGCCGCCGG
>Ga0209420_1001762_pt1 | contig 9976 bp, 6 predicted proteins | sample BlaSpr_A8_OM1_O1_FD_187972 | JGI IMG/M metagenome (GOLD analysis project Ga0209420, IMG submission 187972) | Forest soil microbial communities from Thunder Bay, Ontario, Canada - Black Spruce, Ontario site 2_A8_OM1_O1 (SPAdes) (version 2) | ecosystem: Environmental > Terrestrial > Soil > Boreal...
GGCTTCGTGCATGAGCCCTCTGCGCTCGACTCAATCATCCTGTTCCTGCGCAGCAACTGGGTGATTTTCATCCCATTTCTGGCGTTGGGAATCATGCTGTGGCTTTGGTGGACGACCGGGCGCGACCCGCGTGGCCAGCCCATCACCGTGCAGTACGACCCGCCAGATCAACTCACGCCAGGCGAAACCGGCACACTCGTCGACAATGAAGCCGCCATGCGGGACATCACCGCTACGCTGGTGGATCTGGCGGTGAAGGGCTACCTCACCATCGAAGCCACCGAAGTCAGCCACATGCTGGGCCTTACGCACGGCAACGAATACACCTTCCACATGAAGAAGCCGCCGGATCAGTGGATCAACGCTAAGCCGCACGAGCTCATTATGCTCACCGCGCTTTTCGACACCGGCGGTCGCGCCGACGTGAAGCTCTCTGAATTGCAGAACCACTTCTACGTGAATCTGCCGAAAATTCGCGACGCCATCTTCGACGCCTTGGTCACTGATGGCTACTACCTGCACCGCCCTGATCGCGTCCGCCAAACTTACGTCTCGGGCGGGGTGGTAATCGCCGTTCTCATGAGCGTTCTGGGCGGGAACATAGGTGGCAACCTGGGCATCAGCCCGATTGCAGCGATTTTGAGTGGGATTGCGACCGGCCTGGTGATCGCCGGAATCGGCTGGTTCATGCCCGCGCGGACCCTGCTCGGAGCGCGGACCTACGAAAAGGCCCTGGGTTTCGAGGATTTCCTGGGCCACGTGGAAGGCGATCGTCTGGCACGGATCGTAAACTCGCCTGAACTCTTCGAAAAATTCCTGCCCTATGCCATGGCTCTGCACGTGGAAAAAAAATGGGTGCAGGCATTTTCAGGCATCGCCATGCAGCCGCCCACCTGGTACGTTGGCCCTTACGCCGGAGTCTACAACCCTATCTTCTTGGTCAATGATCTCGGCATGATGTCCTCCAATGCTGGATCGGTGATGTCCTCCGCGCCACGCAGCAGTGGCGGATCTGGTTTTGGTGGGGGTGGATTTTCAGGCGGTGGGATGGGTGGAGGTGGTGGCGGCGGATTTTAGTTCCGCCGCCGAGTGTGATAGCACGGGTTAAATGCGCAGGCTCGCTAGATCTTTACTTGTGGCAGGAGGGCGCGCCGCGCTTTTCCAGGTACTGCTGGTGATACTCCTCCGCGCGCCAAAACTTCGGCGCTGGCTTGATCTCCGTCGCGATTGGCTTCTTGTAATGCCCCGATGCCGACTCGCGATCACGCGACGCCTTGGCCTCTTTCTCCTGCTCCGCATCATGATAGAAAATTGCAGAGCGGTACTGCGTCCCCACATCGGGCCCCTGACGATTCACGGTAGTGGGGTCATGCAATTTCCAAAATTCATTCAGAAGCTGATCATAGGAAATCTGCGCCGGGTCATACTCCACCTCTACGGCTTCGGCATGCCCAGTCCTATCCGTGCAGACATCCTGATAGCTCGGGCTATCTTTGCTCCCCCCGATGTAGCCCACGGCGGTGGACTTAACTCCCTTTAGTGCCCGGAAGTCGTTCTCGACACCCCAAAAACACCCTGCTGCAAACGTCGCTTTTGCCATTAAAAGCTCCTGTCTCGAAGGCCTTGTGATCCATTTACATCAAGGCATTGAAAATCTTGTAGATAGCTGGATCTCGCCGTTAAGCCTTGTCGCTAGGTATAGATGACCATTTTGCCACATGGGTTCAGGCGGGTCGAGCAGGCAGACTCTTCGGTGGGTTTTTCAGCCACCATTGCTACAACGCCAAGCAACAGTTAAACTTAACCATCCGAACCCATCGATGTGCGCCGAAACGTGTACGTCGGGCGGCTCACGCAAGCATTTGTACAGCCAGTTCGCACAATGACTCCAACCAACTATAGGCGCGACTCAGGCCGCTCTACGCTCGAAACTGAGCCGGAGGTCCGCCCCGAAATTCGCCACGACCTCTCCAGCCTTCGCATTGACGAGCGCGCTCGCGGCAAGAAAAGCAGCGGTAGGTTCTTCCGCTATTTTTCCGCGGTCGTGGGGATCCTTGTGCTGATCGCTGGGGTGGTTTTTGCCTTCAGGGGCCACAAACCAGTTGTCGAAGCCTCCGCCACTCGTCGCCTGGTCCCCGGACAAGCTACTACCTTGCTGAACGCCAGCGGCTACGTAACTCCGCGCCGCCGCGCCACCATTGCAGCAAAGATCACCGCCCGCGTGACGGCGATGTATGCCGAGGAAGGCATGCGCGTGAGAGACGGCGACATCCTCGCGCGTTTAGACGATTCGGACGCTCAGGTTCGGCTGAGTTCTGCGAAAGCCGATCGCGATGCAGCCGCTGCCGCCATTCAAGACCTGCAAGTCCAATTGAAAAATGCGGAGATCGAATTGCATCGCGCCCAGAGCCTTCAAAAAGATGGCGTTGCCAGCCAGGAGACCCTCGACACCGCAAGCATGACTGCGGATAGTCTGCGAGCAAAAATCGACTTGGCCCGTGAACAAGTCCACGCTGCCGACGCCAAAATCGGCGTCGCTCAACAGGACGTCGATAATTGCATCGTCCGAGCGCCCTTTCCGGGATTGGTCGTGTCCAAGGACGCGCAAGTCGGCGAAATGGTCTCTCCAGTTTCAGCCGGCGGCGGATTTACTCGTACCGGCATCGCTACCGTGGTGGACATGACTTCGCTCGAAATTGAAGTCGACGTCAACGAATCCTATATTGCGCGCGTCGTTCCCGATCAGCCTGTCACTGCCACGCTGGATGCCTATCCCGACTGGCAAATTCCCTCGAAAGTTCGCACCGTAATCCCGACTGCGGACCGCGAAAAAGCAACCGTGAAAGTTCGCATTTCCTTTAACCACCTTGACCCGCGAATACTCCCGGACATGGGCGTGAAAGTCGCCTTCCTCGATGATAGCCATAAGAATGAATCCAGGGATGCGGACGCCAAGGGGTCGATCCCAATTCTCATTCCGCAGAGCGCGGTAGTTCAGGATAATGGCAAGTCTGTTGTCTTCCTGCTCCGCGATAACAAGGTTGAGCGCCGCGCCGTACGTTTAGGTAATCCACGCGGCGACGATGCAACAGTCATGGCTGGCCTAGCTGATGGAGATTCCGTAGTGGCCAAGCCGCCCGCTGGGTTGCGCGACGGCCAGGAAGTCGAGTTTAAGCACTAGAGGAGAGCAAATGGCGGTTCGTGTGGATGGCAGGAATGACGGCAACAGCCTGGTTCAAGTTCGCGATCTGGATAAGAAGTACCGCCGCGGCAGTGAGGACATCCACGTCCTTCAGGGCTTGAATCTCGACGTGGACAAGGGCGAATTCGTCGCTTTTATGGGCCCTAGTGGATCCGGCAAAACAACTCTGTTGAATTTGCTGGGCGGCCTGGACCTACCCTCCAAAGGAAGCATCACCGTTGCCGGCGACGAAGTAACCAGCATGTCCGGCAGCAAATTGACTCACTGGCGCGCTCGCCATGTTGGCTTCATTTTTCAGATGTACAACCTGCTTCCCGTTCTCACTGCATTTCAAAACGTCGAGCTGCCGCTGCTTTTGACCAAGCTTTCGGCCTCAGAACGAAAGCAGCACGTCGAAACGGCCCTTACCGTTGTGGGCCTTGGCGAGCGCATGAAGCATTACCCCCGGCAGCTTTCCGGAGGTCAGGAACAACGTGTCTCGATCGCTCGCGCCATTGTGGCTGACCCTACTTTCCTGCTTTGCGACGAACCCACCGGCGACCTTGACCGAAAAAGCGCTGATGAGATCATGGATTTGATCGAGCGCCTGGTGCACGAATTCGGCAAGACGGTTCTGCTAGTAACGCACGATCCCCAAGTCGCTGAGCGAGCCAATGTGACTCTGCATTTGGATAAAGGTGTTTTGCGGGAAGGCGCGGTTGCGGGAGCAAGAGCATGAAATACTTTGGACTTCTGTGGGCCAACCTGAAGCGCAAAAAACTGCGCACGATTCTTACTCTCGGGTCATTCGTGGTGGCGCTCTTTCTTTTCGCGCTCCTGGCCATCGTCAAGACTGCTTTCAGCGGTGGCTTGGAAGTTGCCGGCGCGGATCGCCTGGTGGTGATCAATAAGACGTCCATTATTCAGCCTTTGCCGCTTTCCTACCGCGATCGGCTGGCAAGGCTTCCCGGAATCAAGGACGTCACGTTTGCAAACTGGTTCGGCGGCATCTACCAGGATCCCAAATACTTCATTCCGCAATTTGCGATCGATACCGACACTTATCGCCAGATGTTTCCCGAGTTTCGCGTCAGCGATGAGGACTGGCAAGCCTTCGTGGCGGACCGGCAAGGCGCCATCGTTGGCGAAAAAACTGCCAAAAAGTACAACTGGAAAGTCGGTGATCGGATCCCCATCAAGGGAACGATTTATCCGGGCGCATGGCAATTCAATATCCACGGGATTTATCACGGCAGCAAACCGCAAGAAGACACCTCTCAATTTTGGTTTCACTGGAAATACTTGGAGGAGGGCACCGGGCGAACCGGAACCGTTGGCTGGTACACGGTGCGAGTATCTAATCCCGACGATTCGGCGGCGATCGTAAAAGCCATCGACCAGATGTTCTCGAACTCCCCTTACGAAACAAAAACCGACACGGAAAAAGCCTTCGCTGCAGGCTGGGTAAAGCAGATGGGAAATATTGAATTGCTGATCTTGAGCATCGGCGCAGTGGTTTTCTTTACCCTGTTGCTGGTCACGGGCAATACCATGGCGATTGCGGTCCGGGAACGCACCGGCGAACTGGCAGTTCTCAAGGCAGTCGGATTTTCAGATAGCTTCGTTCTGTTCCTGGTGCTCGCAGAGTCGGTCCTTGTCGCGGTGCTTGGTGGGGCGCTCGGACTTCTCTGTGGAAAGCTTCTCGCCGCAGGGGGCGACCCAACTGGGGGCCTTCTGCCAATTTTCTATCTGCCACCCAGGGCAATCATCACAGGAGCAATAGTCACCATTGGCGTGGGACTTGTCGCTGGGATTATTCCGGCCGTGAACGCTATGCGGCTTCGCGTAGTTGATGCACTACGGAGGGTTTGAATTTTGGCAATACCAGTCATCTACAACATCCGCAGTGTACGGGCGCGTTGGACATCCGCGATCGTGGCCGTGCTGGGCGTCGCCGGGACGGTGGGGGTTTTTATCGCCATGCTTGCCCTTGCTCGCGGCTTTAGGGCCACGCTGATCTCTTCAGGGTCGCCGGACAACGCACTCGTTACTCGCGCGGGCGCGAGCGCGGAGCTAAATAGTGCCGTCAGAATCGATCAGGTAAGGATAATCGAAGATACGCCCGGAGTAGCCCGGGCCAATGGCGTTCCGCTCGTAAGTCCCGAAGTGGTGGTTATTGCACCATTCCCGCTGATATCCACCGGGACCGATGCCAATGTCCAAGTCCGTGGCGTGTCTGCCCGCGTCCTTCAGGTTCGACCCACTGCGAAAATTATTGCTGGCCGCTTCTTCCAGCCAGGCCTGAATGAGCTCGTCGTTGGCCACAACGCCCAACACAGCTATGCAGGCTTGGACCTGGGAGACACGGTCAAATTCGGCGGCGGAAACTGGAGCGTCGTGGGAATTTTTGACGATGGCGGGACTGCTTTCGATTCAGAGGTCTGGTGCGATGCTGCCGTCTTGAATCAGGTTTACAAACGCCCCGCCGACATATTCCAGTCAGTTACCGTTCATCTGACCTCCGCCGATACATTCAATAATTTTAAGGACACTTTGACTGCCGATCCGCGCATGACCGTGGACGTCGAGCGCGAAGTGCAATACTACGACAAGCAATCGCGCAGCCTGACCACCCTGATTCTGATTCTGGGATCGATGGTCGCGGCGGTAATGGGCATCGGCGCTGTTTTTGGTGCGCTCAACACCATGTATTCGGCGGTGTCCGAGCGCTCGCGTGAAATCGCCACGATGCGCGCGCTCGGCTTTGGCGCGTTCAGCGTAATCATGTCTTTCATTTTCGAGGCCCTTTTCATTTCCTTCATTGGTGGCGCGGTTGGCTGCCTGGCGGTGTTGCCAATCAACGGCCTCACCACGGGCGCCATGAACTTCCAAACCTTCTCGCACGTCGCTTTCGCCTTTCGCATTACCCCTGTGCTGCTGGGTTTTGGGATTGCTTTTGCCCTGCTAATGGGATTTATTGGTGGCGTGCCGCCGGCAATTCGAGCGGCAATACGCCCAATTTCCGCGGCGCTGCGGGAACTTTAATCTCTGCCTCTTGGCTACACAATTTCGAGAAGCACGCGGATCGTCTTCGCTGCCTTCGCGCTGGTATGCGCCCTGCCTTTGTTTTCGTCGCCTGAAAATTCCGATAACTTGAGCCTGGTCCCAGTCCCGGCGCACGTCGAAACAAGCCCGGGCGAGCTGCCTATTACTTCATCCTTCTCCGTAGCAATCGATGGCTATCAGGAACCGCGCCTGGATCGTGCCGTGGAGCGCCTTGAGCGCCAAATTGCCCGTCAAACGGGCCTGCCCATGCGAATCGGCCGGGGCGACACCGCGACTGCGACCTTAATAATCCGCTGCGATCACGCCAGCAAGCCGGTTCAGGACGTCGACGAGGACGAAAGCTACGACCTCGAAGTCCGCCCCGATAAAGCCTCGCTCACGGCGCCAAATCCATTAGGGGCATTGCATGGGTTGGCCACTTTCAGCCAGCTCATTTCCGTTACGCCCGGAGGTTTTGCTGCCCCCGCGGTGAGAATCCATGACGCGCCGCGCTTTCCCTGGCGCGGACTGATGATCGACGTTGCCCGCCACTTCATGCCTGTGGACGTGCTGAAACGTAACCTCGACGGCATGGCCGCGGTGAAGTTGAATGTCTTTCACTGGCACCTCTCCGACTACCAGGGCTTTCGAATGGAGAGCAAGAAATTCCCGAAGCTTCAAGAAATGGGATCCGACAGCAATTACTACACTCAGGAAGGAGCAAAGGATCTGATCGCCTACGCGCGCGACCGCGGCATCATGGTCGTTCCAGAGTTTGACGTGCCGGGTCACGCCACTTCATGGTTCGTTGGCTACCCGCAACTCGCCAGTGCACCTGGCCCGTATCGGATCGAACGACGCTGGGGTATTTTCGATCCCGCTCTCGATCCCACCAGAAAATCGACGTACTCGTTTCTCGATGGACTCGTCGGCGAAATGTCCAAGCTCTTCCCGGCGCCCTACTTCCACATGGGCGGTGATGAGGTAAACGGTAAACAGTGGGATTCAAATCGTGAGATTCAATCATTCATGCAGGCGCACGCCATCAAAGACAATCACGCGCTACAGGCTTATTTCGTCGCCCACATGGAGGAAATTGTCAGCAAGCATCACAAAATCTTGATCGGGTGGGATGAAGTACTGAGCCCCAGTCTTCCCGCGAGCGTTATCGTGCAGTCCTGGCGCGGCCAAAGTGCCCTAGCCGACGCTGCGAACCTCGGCCATCGCGGCCTGCTTTCTTACGGCTACTATCTCGACCTCATGCATCACGCCGATGAGCACTACTCGGTCGACCCGATGAGCGAAGCGACCGCATCGCTTAGCCCCGAAAAGAAGAAACTCATTCTCGGCGGGGAAGCCTGCATGTGGACCGAATACGTCACCGCCGAAAATCTAGATTCGCGCCTTTGGCCTCGCACCGCGGTCATCGCCGAGCGCCTCTGGTCCTCACAAGATGTGCGCGACATCGACTCCATGTACCGAAGAATCGGCCGCATCAATTGGGAGCTCGAGCTCCTGGGCCTGACTCATCGCACCAGCATGGACGCGATGCTAAGACGCATCGCCGGTCAGGATGATGTGAATTCGCTGTGGGTCCTGGCGCAAACGGTTGAACCGGTGCGCGAGTATGATCGCGAAGTCCTGGCCACGCAACGTGATGCTCTAAACAGCGGCGCGGCTTTGAATCGCCTGGTCGACGCAATCCCGCCCGAAAGCAAGTCTTCGCGCGAGTTCGCTCACTTGGTCGAGAGATACATAGCCAGCGATTTTCGCGACGCCACGACAGAGAAATACATTCGAGCCCAGGTCACTACCTGGGCTGAAAACGACGCCCGTTTGCAGCCCGTGTTGGCAGGTTCCTTCGTCTTGAAGGAGGACGCAATTCTCTCGACGAATCTCGCGTCAATCGCCAATATCGCTCTCGAAGCTCTGAACTATGCCCACTCTAATCAAATCCCCGCCGCGGATTGGGTCGCCGAGGCCACTCGCACGCTGGAAGACGCCAAAAAGCCTCAGGATGATCTGGTTCTGGTCGTCGCCCAACCCGTCGAAGTCCTGGTCCAGGCAGTCAGCAAGGCCAAGCCATAGCAGTTCCGTGACTCGCCGGAAATCCTCACCCCAAAAGCAAAAGGGCCCAGTGCGTTCGCACTGGGCCCCCTATGAACCAAATCAGCTTAACTTCGACCTACGGCAAGGTGTAGCGCAGATCGATGTAAATCAGGCTGGCGTGCGCGTTCTTTGGATCGTTACCGGTAACCTTTGGGCCGCTGGGAATGCTCCAGGGGCTGCGAACCAGATAGGAGTACTGCGTGATGATCTGCAGCTTCCCGTAGTTCGGGCTGGACCACAGCGTGGGAATAATCCCAATTGTGCCTTCCTGGATGGCCCGGTTCGATGATGTCGAGGAACCAGGAAACCCGAAGCCGATGCAGGACGTGTCCGCGAGTCCATTGCAACTGGTGCCTGCATTGAACTCGGACCCGTAGTTTCTCTGGAAGTACGCTCCACCATAGTATCCGTAGAGCATAGCCCTAGGCGTAGCCTGCCATTCGAAACCTCCAAGACCTGATCCGGAGTGAACACCCGACAACTGGCCGTCGGACTTCACGATTACGTCCGGGCCGAGCCCGAAGATATATCGGCCGCCGCCGTAGCTATAGTAGGTGTTCGCGATGGCGTGGAAATTCTTGAAAAGTTCCAGGTTTGCGTTCACCGAGCCGCCGCCACCAACCAAAGTGCTGGTCTCAGCCGGGCTCGACAGCTGATTCACGACCTTAAACGTGCGTACTAAACCGGCGGCTTCGATGTGCATGTGGCGCTCGCCAATATGCCCGTCAAAGGCGGTCTTGACGATAACGTCAGGCATGAGGTTGGGGGTCTTGGTATTGTTCACTGCTGCGGACGAGCTTGTATCGCTGCTGCCGTTGTCAAACTGGGAGGCAAACGAGGAAGGCGTAGTGCCGCTCGCACCCGGTAGGACCACAGTGGTCGGTACAAACTGTTCCGGATTTTCGAGCGATACGCCGATGGCCCACCAGCTAGTTGGGTGCACGATGAATCGAACGGCGGCTTGCCGCGCCCAAGTGAGACCCACTTGATAGTTCGTATCCATGTCCTGGCTGTAGAAGACGTCCGAAGGCAGTGGCGAGAGGCCATTGCGGTTCGGGGTCATGAAGCTCCACATCTGACCGGCCTGTATCTCAAACGGCCCGCGCTTCACATCCGCAAAGTAGAGGCGCATGCGCATGGAGTCACTGTTGCTCGTGACCAGCGCATTGGGCGGCTGATACCCGAGGAAGTCAGCCTCCACATAGCCGAGAACTTTGGTGTCTCCAAAATCTCCTGCGGCCTTCAACGAAACGCGGGAGTTCTGTCCTGAGAAGCGAGTTTCGGTCAACCCGGCTGTCGGCAAGGAAGTGTTAAACGGAATGCTGCCGAAGCTCGTACCGATTCCACTACCCAGCGCGGTGGTGCGAGTGACTGAAGTGAAATCAAGGAAACCGCCCGGCGTGAAGTCCATATTGCCGATGCGGAATGATATAGGGGAATTATCGGTCTGGTTTTTCTGTGGACGCAAACCCGCGCCGTTTGATCCGTTGGGATTTGACGACGGTACATGAACCTCCGCGTTGGTAGCGTACGGCTGAGCGCTGGCGGAAGGCTGGCTTGCCACTGTAACGGCAGGCGCGCCCGGCGTAGCCCCGGCGGATGTATTCGGGGTCTCAAGGCGAGTTTCGAGCAACCGCATCT
>Ga0209420_1001764_pt1 | contig 9970 bp, 12 predicted proteins | sample BlaSpr_A8_OM1_O1_FD_187972 | JGI IMG/M metagenome (GOLD analysis project Ga0209420, IMG submission 187972) | Forest soil microbial communities from Thunder Bay, Ontario, Canada - Black Spruce, Ontario site 2_A8_OM1_O1 (SPAdes) (version 2) | ecosystem: Environmental > Terrestrial > Soil > Boreal...
CCGCCGCCGACGATGCCGTTGGCGCCGAGCATGCCCTTGGACAGGTCGGCGATGTGCATCGAGCCGCCCTTGCCGTGGCAGCTTCCGGTCCTGCGGCCATAGATCTCGGCCATCATCTCGCCGACGTCGACGCCCTTGGCGATGCAGTGCCCATGACCGCGGTGGGTGCTGGCGATCGTGTCGCGATCGTCGAGGCTGAGGCACACGCCGGCCGCGGAGGCTTCCTCGCCGGCGTACAGGTGCACGAATCCCGGGATCTCGCCGGTGGCGAACTCCCGGTGCACCCGTTCCTCGAACTCACGGATCGTCCGCATGGTCCGGTACGCATCCAGCAGTTGCTCCCGGGTCAGCGTCTTCCGCTCCAGCGTGTCGGTCATGTGTCTTCCTCCTAGACGGTTGGCGCCGGTACGTCAGGGACGAGCAGGCCAAGGCGGGCGCTGGCGGCCAGGACCGCCGGCACGTCCACGCACCGCGGCCCGTCGGTGCGCAGCCGTACTGTGGGCTGATCGCCCGGCCCGAAGGTGAGCTCCCGCTCACCATCGACGGCGATGACCCCGGCCCTGGCTTCGACCGGATAAGCGGTTCCGGGGAGCATCTGCTCGACCCGCGTCACCCCGACGAGCGCGACGAGACCGGGCGCGATGGGCGCCAGGACGCGCCGCGGCGCGCCGGCCGCGATCCCGGCGAGAACCCCCCGCGGCTCGCGCCGGTCCACCGGCGCAAGCTGCCCCAGGATGCTGGAGAGACCGATCGCGTCGGGTTCGGCGAACGCGCAGAAGACCTGTGTCAGCGTGGCCGGGTCCCAGACCGCGCGGGCCCCGACGTGGCGCTCGGTGGACACGGCGACGTCGACGAGCGCAATCTCGGCCCGGCCACCGACCCGCGCCTCGAGCAGCTTTGCCCGCGTGGTCGCGTCCTGTTCGGGCACCGCGCCGGTCGCGACCAGGCCCGCGGCCAGGCCCGCGATCGTCGCCTCCCTGACCACCGGGAACACGTTGTTGGTCCCGGTCGACAGCGGCAGCATCGCCGCGTCGCCGATCGCGGTTGCGGCGACCCTCGCGGTGCCGTCGCCGCCCAGGCAGACCACCACCCGCGCCCCAGCGTCCACCATCCGCCGGACGGCGTCCACGGTGTCCTGGGCGGTCTGCCGGATCGGCCGGCCGTCGAGGAATTCCACCTCCGGCAGCCTGACGCCCTGGCTGCGGCGCTGCCCGATGGCGCGCAGCACCGCCGCGGAGATCCCGCCGAGGTCGGTGGACAGCAGCACGCGATCCACGCCCACCGCCTGGAACGCGGTGAGCATCCGCTGAATCATGCTTGCCTTCTCGGCCGTGGGGAAGACCGACGCCTGCGTGACAAGCCGCCGGATGTCGCGGCCGGACAGCGGGTTCGCCACCACGCCGACGACCGCATCACCCACCCTGCCGCACCTCCTAGGGCATTACTCTGCGCGTTCTTGCCCGAAAGGGGAATACCCCGGCCTGCCGCAGCGGACGATCTGACGCTCGGCCCGGCGAGGCGGGCGTTAGTAATGAGCCAGCCGGGGAAGGTGGTGGGCGGACGCGACCGCCTGCCCCCGGAGGTAACGCCGTGGAGATCAAGATGGTGCTGGACCTGCCCCGCGACGCGGCGAGCGTGCCGGTCAGCCGTCAGGTCCTCGACGGATGCCTGGAGAGACTCGGCGTGGCGCTGGATACCCGGACCGACATCGCCCTCGCCCTCACCGAGGCCTGCGCCAACGTCATCCTGCACGCCGCGCAGACGGACGAGTACGAGGTGATGGCGCGGCTCACGGACGGACGGTGCGTCATCGAGGTCGTGAACAAGGGCGGCGGGTTCGCGGTGCCCGCCGCGCGCGCGCCGCTAGCCGACGCAGGGGTTGCCCTCACCGCCGAGCACGGCCGCGGCCTGAAGATCATGGACGCGGTGGTGGACAACCTGCGGCTGACCGGCGGCCGTGACGGGACAACCGTTCATTTCGAGAAGGACCTTGACTGGGTGCCGGGGGCCGCTGGCGAGCAGCTGTACGCCAGCGAACGGTGACTCCGAGCCGGCCGCCTCAGAACCAGATGGCTATCGCTGCGCCGTCCGACCCGACCTGGGGTGGATGAGGAAGGCTCGATGCCTGCCCTGCCGCGATCCGGGCCGAACTCCACGCGACCACAGCGGCGTCGAGGATGTCGTCCGGCGGGATGTTCCCGGCACCGGCCAGAGTGTCGGGGAGCGCGATGCCCGCCCGGGCCAGCAGCGCGCGCCTGGTCATCTGCCCGTTCCAGGTCTTCTTGCTCGCTGCCACCGGCGCCCCGCCGTTGAGCTCGGCGAACGAGATCTCTGGGTGGACCTCGAAAAGCCGCTCCGGCAGGCGGGTATAGAGCTTGTTCGCGGCCAGCAGCTTGGTTTGCAGGCCAAAGGCCTGCCTGCTGCAGCCGGCCGGCGGGTCGGTCAGCTGCCGGCACAGGAGCACGGCATCCGCATGCGTCTTGGTCTCCCACACCGCACGCGGCGGCACCATGAACAGCCGGCTTCGCTGCGCGCCGAGCCGGGCCGCGCCCAGCCGGTCGGCCTCCCGCCAGCCGCGCTCAACCAGCCCGAGCGGCATGTCCACGCCGACCGCGGCGGCGTCGGGACATTCATCGATGATCCGGTCGAGCGTGACCGCCAGCCGGACGTCGCTGACCTGCCCGTCCTCGAGCACGACCGCCACCCAGCCGCCCCGCCACGCGTCGACCCCGGCCACTCGCACCCTGCAATCCTCCCCGCCATCCGCCCGCTATCCACCCACTGGATGCGGCAATACGGACATACTGGCAGCATGGACGTCACGGGCCTGGGATGGTGCGGGACCCGCACCGACCATGACAAAGAGCTGGCGGACTTCTACACCCGCGTGCTTGGCCTGCAGCCGGTGCACGCCGAGCCGGGCTTCTGGGTCTTCAAGCTTCCCGACGGGCGCAACGTCGAGGTGTTTGGCCCTGACTACACGGGCAAGGATCACTTCTCCACCGGCCCGGTGGTCGGATTCGCCGTCCGCGACCTGCCCGCGGCCGTGGACGAGCTGCGGCTCGCCGGTGTCGAGCTGCTCGGCGAGCCCGGTCCGACCTGGCAGCACTTCCGCGGGCCGGACGGGAACGTCTACGAGCTCGTGGCCAGCGAGACCTAGCTGAGATCTGCTACCGCTCGCCCAGCTTCCTGGCGAGTTCGTCGCGGCCCATCTTCGAGCGGCCGGGCAGGTCGCGCTTCTTGGCAAGCTCGTACAGTTCCGCGCGGGTCTTGGGCGAAGAGCCGCCGGTGCGCTTGCGCTGGGCCACCGCTGCTGCCTGCTTGCCCAGAGCGGTATGTGTACCTTGACGGTTACGTAACCATTCGGGTACGTTCGCTCTTGTGGATCAGGTGTTGCACGCACTGGCGGATGGCAGTCGGCGGACCGTGCTCGACGCCCTGAGCCGGGGGGAGGCCACCGCGGGCGAGCTGGCCGCTTTGCTGCCGATCGCTCGCCCGGGAGTCTCGCGGCACCTGCGGGTGCTCCGCGAGGCAGGACTGGTCGAGGCGCGCCAGGAGGCGCAGCGCCGGGTGTACAGCCTGCGGCCTGAGCCGCTGGCCGAGGTCGATGACTGGCTGGAGCGCTATCGGTCCCTGTGGGAGCGGCGGCTGAGCGCGCTGCACACCGAGGTTGCCAGGGGAAAGAGACAACGAAGGAGCGTCAGATGAGTTCTGAACGCACGGGAGCCAGCCGCGGTCTGGTGGGGTCGGTACGAGCCGTCGACGGCAGGGCCGTCGTCCGCATGGAAGATTCCTTCGACACCGACATCGAAGACCTGTGGTCGGCGATCACCGACCCGGAGCGGCTGGCGCGCTGGATCGGGAAGGTGGAAGGTGATCTCCGGCTGGGCGGGGAGTTGCGGGCCAGCCTCACCAGCAGCTGGGAAGGCCCCGCGCGGGTTGACGTCTGCGATCCGCCGCAGCGCCTGCTGGTGACCATGGATCCAGGCACGGAAGACGAGACCGTGGTCGAGGCCGAGCTGTCTCCCGATGGCGACGGAACCCACCTCGTCGTTGAGGAGCGGGGGCTGCCAGTAGGCGCAGTGGCCGCCTTTGGCGCGGGGTGGCAGGCACACATCGAGGATCTCGGCGCGCATCTCGCGGGCCGGCCGCAAGGGCACTGGCGGACGCGATGGGCGGAGCTCAAGCCGGCCTACCTCGACCAGCAGGCGGCTCTCGAATAACCCGTTGAACCACGGGGCCCCGCGATCAGTGCGGTGATATCAATGGGCCATGTCCGGCCAGGCGAACCGCGTCGTGAGCAGTCCGCGGCTGCTCGATCTGCTGACCCTGGAGCGGGTCGAGGTCAACCTCTTCCTGACCCCGGTCCTGCACGAGGGTCCCTCCGGCCTGTACGGCGGGCAGGTCGCCGCGCAGGCGCTGCGCGCCGCCGCCGCGACCGTGGCTCCCGAGCGGCACCCGCACTCGCTGCACGGATACTTCCTGAGCCGCGGCGACGCGTCCCGCCCGGTGCTGCTGACCGTCTACCAGGACCGCGACGGCCGCTCCTACTCCAACCGCCGGGTGATCGCGGTACAGGAGGGCAGGGTCATCTTCAACATGGCCGCCTCGTTCCACGTCGCGGAGCCGGGCCTGGACTACCAGGCGCACACGGCGCCCGAGGTCACGCAGCCGGACGAGCTGCCCGACAGCGGCATCCGCGGCTTGCTGGTCGGCGTGGACATCCGGATCCCCGAGCAGGCGCAGCCGGACCAGCGGCGGCCGTCGCGGGTGTGGATGCGGGCCAGCGACGAGCTCGGCGACGACACGCTGCACGCCTGCGCCCTGACGTACGTCTCCGACATGTTCACCGGGCTGCCGGACACGCCGGGCTTCGACCGGATCGGCCCGCCGACCAGCATCGACCACGCCGTCTGGTTCCGCAGGCGGGTCGCGCTCGACGACTGGGTGCTGATGGACCTGCAGCCGGAGTGGATCGCGGGCGGCCGTGGCATGTACACCGGACGGATCTTCAGCCGGGACGGGACGCTGGCCGCAAGCCTCGCGCAGGAGTCGGTGTGGCGGACCGCGGCGACAGCCGGCTAGCCCCCGGCCGCCCGAGCCGGATCTGCTCAATTAACTCCTGAACACGTAGGGTTTAGTCATGCCGATCGCGATCTCCGATGACCACAGGGCGCTGGCCCAGACCGTCTCCGAGTTCCTCGCCGCGCGCGGCGCCCGCGCCGCCGCCAGGAACCTGCTCGAGGCCAAGACCGACGGGCTGCCCGACTTCTGGGGCGAGGTGGGCAAGCTCGGCTGGCTCGGGCTGCACCTGCCCGAGGAGTACGGCGGATCCGGCTTCGGCCTGTCCGAGCTGGTGATCGTCGTCGAGCAGTTCGGCCGCGCCGTGGCTCCTGGGCCGTTCGTGCCGACGGTGATCGCGAGCGCGGTGATCGCGGCGGCCGGCCCGCCGGACCTGCAGGCCCGGCTTCTCCCCGGCCTGGCCAGCGGCTCGGCGATCGGGGCCGTGGCGCTCCGCGGTGACGTGACCGACGGCACCGGCAACGCCGGGATCGCGGCGAGCGGGCACCTCGCCGACGTGCTGCTCGTGGCCCAGGGCGACGACGTGCTGGTGGTCGAGACCGCGGGTGACGGGGTCAAGACGGAGGTCCCGGCCAACCTGGACCCGGCCAGGCGGATCGCGCGGGTGACCCTCACCGGCGCGCCGGCCACGGTGCTGCCCGGGGCCCGCAAGGTGCTCACGGACCTGTCCCGGCTGCTGTTCGCCGCCGAGGCGACCGGCGTCGCCCGCGAGGTCACCGAGCAGGCGGCAGAGTACGCCAAGGTCCGGGAGCAGTTCGGCCGGCCGATCGCCACGTTCCAGGCGGTGAAGCACCACTGCGCGAACATGCTGGTCGCGGCCGAACTCGCCACGGCCGCCGTGTGGGACGCAGCCCGCGCCGCCGACGGCGAGCAGCTCAGCTACACGGCGGCGATCGCCGCGACCCTTGCGGTTCCCAGCGCCGTTCAGAATGCCCAGCTCAACATCCAGGTGCACGGCGGGATCGGCTTCACCTGGGAGCATGACGCCCACCTCTACCTGCGGCGGGCCGCGGCCGTCCAGGCTCTCATCGACGCCGAGGTCGCCGCGATCGACGTGACCGACCTGGTCAGCAGCGGGGTCAGCCGGGCCGCGGCGATCGACCTTCCGCCCGAGGCCGACGAGATCCGCGCCTTGATCCGGCCGGAGGTGCAGCGCCTGCGCAACCTGGACCGTGAGGCGCGAAAGCAGGCGCTGATCGAGTCCGGGCTGCTGATGCCGCACTGGCCAAAGCCGTGGGGCCGGGACGCGGGCGCCGTGGAGCAACTGGTCATCGAGCAGGAGTTCGCCGCCGCCGGGCTGAAGCGCCCGTCCCTCGGGATCACCGGCTGGGTGATCCTCACCCTGATCCAGTACGGCACGCCGGAGCAGGTTGCCCGCTGGGTTCCGGCCGCGCTGAACCAGGAGGTGATCTGGTGCCAGCTGTTCAGCGAGCCGGGCGCCGGATCCGACGCGGCGGGCATCAGGACGAGGGCGACCAGAGTGGACGGGGAGACGGGCGGGGGCTGGCTGATCAACGGCCAGAAGGTCTGGACCAGCGGCGCGCAGCACGCCGGCTACGGCTTCGCCACCGTGCGCACGAACCCGGACGCGCCCAAGCACGACGGCATCACGATGGTGGTCATCGACATGCACGCCAAGGGCGTCACGGTCCGGCCGCTGCGGATGCCGAATGGCGGCTCGGAGTTCAACGAGGTCTTCTTCGACGACGTGTTCGTCCCGGACGAGGACGTGGTTGGGCCGGTCGGCGGCGGCTGGACGGTCGCCAGGGCCACCCTCGGCAACGAGAGCGTGTCGATCGGCGGCGGGGGTGGCAGCGTGTTCACGCTGCCACCGGACGCGGTGATCGGGCCGCTGGACGCGCATCCGGAGCGGCTGGGCGGCGGCGCCGGGCGGGTCGGCCGGTTCCTGGCCAGCACCCAGACCATGACCGCTCTGAACCTGCGCGCCGCTTACCGCGCGGTCGCCGGCGGCGGGCCTGGCGCCGAGGGCAACATCACCAAGCTGCTGCTGTCCGAGAACGGGCACGAGGGCGCGGCCATGCTGGCCGAGCTGGCCGGGCCCGACCTCGCGTTCCTCGACGGCCCGGCCACCATGGCGGGCACGCTGGTGCTGCTGAACCGGTCGATGTCGATCGCCGGCGGCACGTCAGAGATCAAGCGCAATCAGATCGCCGAGCGCATCCTCGGCCTGCCCCGGGACCCGCTGATCCGGTAGACGGGCCGTTACGCGACGCCACTCGCTTGGCCAAGCGAGCTGGCGCGCTGTCAGCCAGCCGCGCGCAGGTCCGCGACGATCTGCGCGGTGACCGCGGGATCCAGGGCGTACGGCGTGTACAGCGACATCCGGGTCATCACGTCGCCGTAGCGGCGCAGCAACTCGGCGGCGACCGCGCCGGGCTCGGCGACCACGGCGAACGCGTTCAGCACGTCGTCGTCGATGATCGTGCCCATTTCCTGCCACCGGCCCTGCCGCGACATCTCGTGCAGCTGGTCGCCGAGCCCGTCCCAGCCGTGCAGCTTGAGCACGGCCCGGTAGGCGGGCGTCGACCCGTAGAAGGCGATCTGCTCGCGGACGCCGCGCCTGGCCGCCTCGAGTTCCTCCTCGGTGTGCCCGGTGACCACGAACGGCGAGCCGACCACCTCCAGTCGCTCGAGGCGGCCGTGCCGGTCCAGCGCGGGCATCGTGACCTCGCGGAGGTACCGCTCGGTGGTGAAGCCGTGGCACAGGAACCCGTCGGCCACCTCGCCGGCCACCGCCGTCATCGCCTCCCCCACCCCGGCCAGCAGCACCCTGGGTGCCCCGTGCGGGTTGGGGCCCGGGTTGAAGAACGGCGTCATGAGCGTGTGCTTGTAGAACTCGCCGCGGAACTCCAGCTTGGTGCCGTCGTTCCAGCAGCTCCAGATCGCCCGCAGCGCCAGGATGAACTCGCGCATCCGCATGGCCGGTTGCGACCAGGGCATGGAGAAGCGTCGCGTTATATGCGGTCGAATTTGTGAGCCGAGGCCGAGCAAAAGCCGCCCTCGGGACAGCAGCTGAACGTCGTTGGCCTGCATGGCAAGAGACATCGGGTTGCGCGCGAACGCCACCACGATCGCGGTGCCGAGCTCGATGGTGTCGGTGGCCACCGCCGCCAGGCCGAGCGCGACGAACGGATCGTGCGTGATCTCGCTGGTCCACGCGCCCGCGTAGCCGTCCCGCTCCGCTTCGGCGGCTGCCTCGCGTGCGTCGATCGAGCCACCGAGCCCGGTATCGACCCTCATGCCCGCCCTCCGATCGCCGTCCGAGCCTGCACCCTCATGCCTGCCCTCCGATCGCCGTCCCAGCCTCCACCCTCATGCCTGCCCTCCCCCGATCTGTGCCCGGTTCCGCGCCATCACGTCGAGCCTCCGCTTCTCCAGGCCGGCCCAGTCCGGAACGTGCCGTCGCGCGATCTCCCGCTCGGCTGCCAGCCCCGGCGCGACCGCGGCCTGCACGACGTACATCTCCTTCAGCCCCCGCACCGTGTCCGGCGGCACCTCGGCGATCGCCCTGGCGCAGTCCATGACCCGCGCCATCAGCCGGTCGTGCGGCACCACCTCGGTCACCAGCCCGATGCGCTCCGCGGTGGCCGCGTCGATCACCTGGCCGGTCATGGACATCCGCCGCGCCTGGGCTCCACCGACGACCAGCGGAAGCCGCGCGGTCATGCCGCCCCGCGGCAGGATCCCGACCCTCGCGTGCGTGTCCGCGAAGATGGCGCGGTCTGACGCGATCAGAAAGTCGCAGCCGAGCGCAAGCTCCAGCCCGCCGGTGAACGTCGCGCCGTTGACCGCGCCGATGACCGGCTTGGCCATCGAGCCGACCTGGGCGATGCAGTCGGCCGTGCCCGCCCGTTGGAAGTACGCGTCCCCGTCGCGGGCGGCCTCCTTGAGGTCGATGCCGGCGCAGAACGCCGGGTCCGCCCCGGTGAGCACCAGCACCCGGACTTCCTCGTCCGCCGCCGCGGCGGAAAGCGCCGCGTGCAGCGCCGTCGCCAGCTCGGTGCTCAGCGCGTTGCGCGCCCCGGGCCGGTTCAGCGTCAGCACCCGTACGCCGTCGGTGTCTTCCTGCAACAGGACGTCGGTCATATGCGCCCTCTTAGCTCGTGGGATTCCTGAAATTTATTCTCGTACCACGGTGCAGCCACCACGTCGACCCGAGTGGGCCTGTGGCAAGGGGAGGCGTCAGTATGTGACGCTCCTCAACGAGACGTTGAGCTACCGGTCTCCGGGGACACAGAGGGAGCGTGAGATGCCGGAAGCGCTGATGGCCGATGATGTCGTCGCTGCTGCAGCAACGGTCGAGGCCGCGCTGCGGCCGGTCGCCGGCCGGGACTGGTCGGTCCGGGCTGGCCCGCTCGAGTGGGACGTCGAGCAGACGATCTCGCACATGATCGGCGCCACGGCGAAGTACACGCTCTACCTGGCCAGCCGGTGCGAGCACTTCATCGGCGTGGCCGTGACGCGCTGGCCGGACGCGACCAACGAGGAGGTCGTCGACTCCGTCGTGCCGGTGGCGGCCGGGCTCGCGGCCGTCGCCGCGGTCACGCCGCCCGGCGTGCGCGCGTACCACGTCACCGGGCCGTCGAGCGCGGCCGACTACCTTGGCCGGGCCTGCGTCGAACTCCTGGTGCACACCGACGACGCGCTCAGCGGTCTCGGCGTCGCCTTCGCCCCGCGCGAGGACCTGTGTCAACGGGTCCTCGGGCAGCAATTCCCGGATGCCGCCGGATCGGGCGACGCCTGGCATGCCCTGCTGGCGGTCAACGGCCGGCCGATCCGCTGAGCGGTCCGGAACTCATGCCGGAATTGAGGCAGTCCATCCGGCGATGAGCGCGACCAGATCGGTCAGGCGCTGCAGCCTCGAGAC
>Ga0209420_1001765_pt1 | contig 9964 bp, 9 predicted proteins | sample BlaSpr_A8_OM1_O1_FD_187972 | JGI IMG/M metagenome (GOLD analysis project Ga0209420, IMG submission 187972) | Forest soil microbial communities from Thunder Bay, Ontario, Canada - Black Spruce, Ontario site 2_A8_OM1_O1 (SPAdes) (version 2) | ecosystem: Environmental > Terrestrial > Soil > Boreal...
CCTTGGCTTCCGCTACGATGCGACCAATGCTCGCCTTCACATACGGACAGTGATTGCAGATGAAGACAACGAGCGTGCCTTTCGGCCCACGAACATCGGCAAGCGTGTAGGATTTGCCGTCCACACCTTTGAGTGCGAAGTCACGCGCCTTCCAACCGAAGTCGCAAATGCCGATGCTAGATAATACCACTACGCGTCCTCCACCACCGATTTGTACCCTCGCGGCGAGGCCGAGGTATTAGACCACCTTCGATGTTCCATGGACGAGGACACGGCCAAGCCTAATTACTCAACCAATCGATTCATATCGGGAATGTTGCTGTCCGGGCCCGTCCGCTTGTGTTCGCAACAAGCCCGGCAAATTGACGGTACTTTTGTCGGTATGCCAATCATCCACATCCGGATAAGTCCAGAAAACGAAAGGCTTTTTGCGCTCCACTGTGACTGATAGTTCCCCAGCCAGACCAGTCGCGTCTTTTCGGCGAGGTTCCGTCAGCCCGCGACTTCGGGCGTCTGGCGACGCGCTCCCTCATCGCGCTCATAGTCAAAAATTTCGGTGTGACGCCAACACGCAAAAACATCTTTGCCGGCTTTAAGCCTCCTCCGCACCAGTGATCGCTATTTTCTAGCTGATCTCGGCTTGCGTTTTAACTGCTTTCTCCTTGGGTCTCGAGCCCGAGCAGCTAACCGTTGCAGCATGACCCCAACTAACCTGCCTTCCGAAAACATCAGACGCTTCGATGAGCAACTTTGCCAGGCGCTCACCTGTGCTCGCGTGTTGATAATTGTGGGGAGCGTGGCCAGATCATCTGGACTATCAGCAGGATGGCACAAACACGGCGTAAGGCAGATTCTTCATTTCTCGACCTTGTCATCAGGTTCGAGTTCAATGGGTACGTGACCCTTTGTCGGTGATCCCGTTATGGCCCAGCTACTGGCAGTTCACGAAGAAAAGACATGGTCGTGGGGAGATTTCGCTCGGGGGCGCTGGAATCTTATTGCCACCCCTCTTGCCTTGATCGTCCTGGCCGACTTCACAACGCGGATCATTAAATGGGCCGCGTCAATACAATGGCTCGTGGGGGAGTACGGAACGTGGACGGCATGGGCTTTTGGCTGGTCGCCGATCGCCATCCCGCTTCAGTGGGATAACTACGTCGTTCTTCTATGCGTATTTTTTATTGTCACCAGTGCGAGCTACCGCCGAAGAACCAGCAGATGGTTTATTACGGACCTTCTATCGTTTGGACTTTCACGTTCCCTTTATGAAGATGATCCACTGCGCTCACTGAGCAAGAGTTGGCAGTCCCACATCGATGACGTTGCCGCGGTCGTAACCGGATGCGCCACGGTCGTTGTGATCGGGCTCCTTCCAGCCTATTGCTTCCTAAGCTTTATGTCGTTTTTCGTATCGCTTCATACAGCCACAATCGTTGCGTATGGCAAGTGGCCGCTTATTCTGGCCGTGGTCGTCGGTTCGGGTTTCCTCATTTCATGGCGGTGGCTACTGAGCATCGGATTGTTGTTTGCCCTGTTAGTGGTCGGCAACGGCGTTTACCTGCACTGGCTCGCCACATATAAGTTCCTGCCGGCTTAGGCATTTACCCTTCGCGGTCCGAAAAGACCGCGGCTCTACGGTATTCGGAAAAATGTCTGCGAACGATGTGGCAAACGATAATTCGTCCCTGTTTTACCTGAGCAAAATCCTCTTTCGGTTGTTGTACATGCTTGGTGCAGCTGTCTCGGCAATAGCGGTGATCAGCCTTATTCAAGGCGTGCTTGCCGTACATCTGATGCCGATTTATGCGCACTGGCTTTCTGTCGGTCGCGAGTTCATCGATTCGATCGTGACTTTGCTTTACACCCCGCTTGTTCTTGCCGCCGAACGTGCGGCTTCCTGGCTCCAACTTCCCCTTCGAGTTTACATCCCAGAATGGTGGAAAGACTTGGTAGCGCTTTCGACCTTGAATGCCGCCGCAAATCTGGGAGGATCGATTGTCGTGCGTAGTAGACGATTGTCGCTGGCTCAGACGCTCGGCTATATCGTCGCTATTTGGATCTATGGCGTAACGCTCCTTGGGCTTATCTTATTCGCCATACCGCTACTCTCGGTTTCGCTGCTCATGCCTCCAAATGACCGGGAGGATCGTGCACTGAATAGAGTTCTCTGGCGAATGTGGAGGCCTTATCTCCTCTCGCTGCTCGGCATCGCTATCGCGGCCGCAGCTTTCTTCGTTACGAATGCCTATCAGCTCTAGGCCGCGCCAGCTTTCGCCGCACGAAAACATCGTCATCCGCCCGAACCCCCGAGGTCAGGACGTTGCACCCTGGTCGGAGACGGGCTGCTGGCTTCTTTCCGCATTTTCCAACATGCGGCCAATGATGAGTTGCAACATCGCAAAGCCGAAACGGCGGTCTTGAAAATAAAGTTCCTTGGCCTTGCTCTCGCTGACTTCGTAAATTCGGCAGTCTGTAAGGCATTTGACGCTGGCTGTTCTTCGTTGGTCGCGGGCGAACAGTCCTACTTCACCCATCACGGCGCCAGCCCACATTTTCTTGCCAACTTCCAGAATTTCGACAGTTCCGTCCGCCAGATAAAACATGCGGTCGGCTTTCTCTCCCTTTCGAATAAGCATGTCTCCCGCTTTGTACGATTTCTGGGTCATGAACGGGAGCAGACTTTCGATAGAAATTTCACCGTGCTCTGCCGTGTGTATCTCTCGTATGAGCCTTTGGATCTGGATGAGACGCACGGTATTGATTGGCAACAAAGCCAAGTGCAACACCAACACCGGATAGACATGATCGAAATAGCCAAATGCACAGAATAGGACGTTGCTCGCGATAGCAAGCGTGCGCAGCGGTATCATCGTCTTCATGCAAAACGTCGCAAAGACGGTCGCGGATGCCGCGTAGCCGAGCAAATTCAGCCACGTCATCGTTTCCTCCCCTAACTAAACCGGACTTCACTGCGATATCGAGCGATCGGATTCGGCCCGGAGCACATTGCTGTAGAGGTTAGCGACCCATTGGCGCCCGCTCGATGTGACATTTAGGTAGCGGATCGCGGATTGAATGTGAGGTGACACGCTGTTCCAGTAGAACTGCGAATATTGGTCAATGAGGTCGGCCGGTGACTTATAGCCGTACTGCTTGTTCAGTCCGATCTCCTCAAATTCGTGAAAGAGGGCATTGGCCTTGCGCAGATAATGCGGATCACCGAGCTGTCCGATCAGGTCAGCCGCCCGCAACAACTGTCCTTCTTCGTCCGAAACCTCGACGTCTCTGCTCGTGCTTCCCGGAAATCTCGTAAATTCGATCGCCCGCGCGATTCTGCCGACGTCGAGCCCCTCCAGCTTTGCAACATGGCTAAGCACAAATAGCTTGGAGCGATCGACGTGATACGGCGTGAGTGCAGCATCGGAAGAGCCGCGCGGCAGTCGGATTTTGCTGCCACTTTGGTCGATCACGCAACCCTCGGCATCATCGCCCTTGAGGATACCTCTGACATACCCGATATCATGCAGCAGGCAGCTGACGATAAAATGCGCGTAGTCGGCTGGCGACATCGGCGAAAACATCGCGCGCCCGTTTAAGATGTCATGGCCTGCGAGAGTCACCAGCATCGTATGTTCGACATTATGGTAGAGCGCGTCGGACTCCCCGATGCGTTCAAGCGCGAGCCGGACCACTGATGAGATAAGGTCGGCCAAGTGCGCCTCGGACGAGCCAAACTGCTGCTTTATATGGGAGGCGAGATGGGAGCCGAGTGCATCCGCGGCTAATTCAGTCGTCGTGAACATGCGCTCGCAGGGGTTCTGATAAGGATCTTAAGGATGGGATTTCGAACAAAGGGTAGGCGTCGGCATGCACAAGTCAGCCCTGCCCCACTCAACATCACTGAGTGACCGCATTACTGAGTGACTGCCGCAACAGCGGCCGCACGGTCGGGGAAAATCGGAATCAATGTGTCGGTGTGCGCCGCCGAGAGTACGCCTCTGACGCCGTCGTTGGGTGACAGGATCACGAGTTTGCCACCCTTGTTCTTGACTGCGCGCGCGCCCAGCACGAGAACGCGAATCCCCAGCGAGGCCAGAAAATCAACCGCAGACAGATCGACGACGATCGCGCGACGGGCGCCCGCGACGGCATTGAACTTAAGGTCGATGGCGTTAGCCCCTACGGTGTCGAGTCGACCACGCAAGATAACGAGAGCGACACCGCCATCGGCTTCCTCGACCTCCATTTCCATGTCCGACTCCTTGACGGCGAACCCGACAACGCGTGCCGGTACGCAAACCCTCAGGCCCAAACCGACAATGTTCGAAGGGTGCACATTTGTGGCATAAACCGGAGGCTGCGGCCAGCGGGTAACCGAGGTCAGCAGCATTCGGCCAAGTGATTGGGTACGCGAAGGACTGGCCAGGGAAATGACAAAGGACGCGGACGCCGCTACCTCGCTAGTGCGATCGAACTCGGTCCTGGCACGATTGGCGCCGGCAACGGCCGCCGACCTGATCGAAGCGGGAAAGGCAGTCGATCTCCGCCCCGGCGACATCCTCATCCGGCAAGGCGATAGCAGCGATTGCGCCTATCTGGTGCTGGAAGGCGAATTGGAAATTCGCGTCGACACCAGCTACGGCGAGGTGCCCCTTGCCCATGTATCGGCAGGCGCTTTGATCGGCGAGATCGGCGCCTTCGCCCAACTGCCGAGAACAGCCACGGTTCGGGCCGCGGGCGCTGGGCGCGTTCTCCGTCTCGACCGCTCCGATCTGCTGCGGGCGGGCGATACGGATCCAGAGCTATCGCGTTCGATCGTCGGTCGGCTTGGCGGACAGATTGCGAGCTTCAATCATGCCATCGGTCTTTACACCAACGCGGTCTCCGCGCTGGAGCGCGATGATTTCGATTTGACCATTCTCGACCAGCTCAGAAAGCCGGTTCCCGAACTGTTGGATTTCGCGCACAACTTCCGCCGCATGGCTGAGCAGATCGTCAAGCAACGCCGGCAGCAGGCCGAAATGGCCAGTGCGGCTGAAATACAGCGCGCCATGCTCCCGAATATACTGCCAATGAATCTCATCGACGGCCGATTCGACATTCACGTCAAAATCAAACCGGCGCGCGAGGTCGGCGGAGATTTTTACGATATTATTCCGCTTGATGAGAACCGAATCGCTTTCACCATAGGCGACGTTTGCGGCAAGGGAATCCCTGCCGCCCTCTTCATGGCTGTCACGCAGACGGTCATGCGCGTGGTGATACGTTCTGGTGAAGACCTAGGGGCCAAAATCGCCGCGGCGAATGAACGCTTGGCCGCGGGCAACGAGCAGTCGATGTTCGCAACGATGTTCTGCGGCGTGCTCGACGTTCGGTCCGGGATGTTGACCTACTGCAATTGCGGCCACACTGCGCCTCTCCTCTTGCGAGGAACAGGCGGTTCGCCAGAGAAATTGCAGACGGGTAGCCCCCCGCTAGGAATCATGGACAGCCTCGTGTGCACGCCACGATCGATCGAGTTGACGCCCGGCGACGTGCTGTTTCTCTACACAGACGGCGTCACCGAGGCCGAAGACCCACAAGCTGCTCAATTCGGCATCGAGCGACTCGAAAAAGCGATTTCGGAAGCCGCGGAAGGATCGGCAGCAAACCTCGTAGACAACGTAATGGCGCGCGTCGTCGAATTCGCAAACGGCGCACCACAATCCGACGACATTATCTGCGCGGCGTTGGTCCGCGCCGACAACTGACTTGGCCACCCTTCGCTAAAATTCGAGAGATCGATCCACAGGAAGCGACCGCGCAGTAAGTCGCGACAGGAATATCAGTACTGAACTACAACGCCGGCGAATATGCGCGAGCTGTTATTGGTCATCGGCGCAATTACCTGATTGACATAGCCGTTGCTTGCTTCGACGAAAGCGTAGGTATCGGGAGCATCGGGATTCCAAGATGGCACGTTGAAGCGCGTGCCCAGGCCGTAATTGAAAACGTGCACGCTGCCCACCTCGACCGCGGTCGGTTGATAGATGTCGCGCTCGCCGGTAGCACCGAACAGGTAGGGCGTGAATATCAGCGTGGCCGCGCTGCCCGGAACGAGAGTTGTGGAAAATGGCCGGCCAAGCTCGCCGCGCACGATCCACGCACTGTCGCCGAGGAACTCGCCGACCGTGAATCCCGATATCATATTGGCGCCGTCGATGTCGAACTGTTCCGGCAACAGCAGTGGCTGGTTAAAGGAGGTCTGACCGTAGGCTTTGAACGCGGCGAAGAAGTCGTAGGGAAGCGCTTTGTTGATTTCGAGGTGACCGTTGAGCTTGCTGAACACGGCATCGGCGCCCTGCTGCGACAAAGGCACCGTGCTCTCCGCCGCGTCTGCGGCGGTCCGCGCGCCTAGGGCATCGAGGCCCTGCGAGAACTCGGCGCCGTAATTTACCGTCAGGCCCTCGGTGCGTTGGCGCCAGATGCCATCGAAGCCGAAGCGCACCGGCCGGATGCGGTCGAGACTAATCGGCACCGGCGGAGTCAACGCAATCGACTCGAGACTTTCGTTCTCCGGTTCGAACATCGCGTTGAACGCCAGTTCGGCGTCTCGGCTCTTGATTGCCTCGTAAATCACCTTGGCGTGGCCCAGATCGAACACGCCGAACGTCTCCGTACCCGGAATGGTAACGTAAGGGGTGGTTCGTCCGTCAGTGGCGAACAGCTCGAGCTTCCAGCCGTCGATGCCCAGCGGCATCGTGTAAGTGGCGCTGAGGTAGCGCCGGTTGGGAAATTCGGTAAAGAAGTCGTGCTCCGGATCGCCGGCGACGGACACTGCAAGCTGCTCGCCCAGCCCGGCGAGCCCATTCTCTGAGACTGTTGTGACCACTTGTCCGGTTCCGTACGCCGCCGGCATGGCATCGTCGACATAGACGCTGGCGGAGATCGGCCGGTAGCGCCCTGTCAGCACCAGGACCGAACCGCCGACTTCCTTGCCGGCGACGAAAGTGGCATTGAGGATCAATCCCGGCGCTTCGCCGGCGAGCAACAGCCGGCGCTCCAGTTCCCGCTGCTGCAAATGCGTCTTATGTACGAGCGGGGCGAGAACTGACTCCACCCGCCCGCGCACCGGCGTCCCGATCGCATTCAGGTCCATCCGCTCGACAAAGCCGTCGATGACGCGCAATTTGATCCGCGCGCTATCGGCAAATTCCTGAGGGAGGAGCACTACACGCACCAGCGGATAGCCGGCACGCACGTATATTTGCTGTAACTTGTCGGCGAATTCAAAGACTTTAGCGAGAGTTATGGTCTTGCCAATCAGCGGTGACGCGATCTCCTTACGCTGTGCCACGAGCTCAGGAAATTCGCCCTGGATGTCGAAGCCGAGAAGCTTGAAGGTCAGCTTGTTCGCTTCCCCAGGGATCTGTGCGCCTGCGGGTACTTGAGGAATGCCGATACGGCCGCCGCCGGAGGGGGGAACAATGATCGGCGGCCTGACCTGACTGGGCGGCGGCGCAGGCGTTTGCGCCAGCGCAACGCTGCTCCAGACGACCCAAAGCCCGACGTAGAGCCCTGATAATCGAGCAAAACGTACCATACCGCCCACGGTTGTCCCCGTAGGCCCCAAACAAAACAGCAGACGCAGATGCGACCACGCCACAGCCGACGCGATGCAGGACTGTCACCGGGAGAAACGCGTGATTAAGGCAACGCTGAAACGGACGCGCACCAACAAACGCGCAAAGAACATTACGACACAACGCTTGCGCTGAGGCTACGCTTTAACCTGCTGCGGCGATTGCAACACAGGTCCCCGTCTCTGGGGCCATGCGACGCGAAAGCTTCGCCAGCTGTCACGCCGGATAACTGGTCCAAAAATAAAGAAATGGTGTCGTGGCGCAATCCGGCGCCCGGTATAAGGGCGTGGATTTTTGGTATAACTCCCCGCTGTCCGCCGAATACGGAACGTGTGTTGCGCGTTTGCATCATTATATCCTTGACAACACAAGCCCCGATATATAGGTTTGGACTATCGAAGGACGATGGCTATGGATACCTTTTCAGCCCCTCATTTCCGTAACGACGACGCGGCTAGAGCCTACCTAGAACGGCTCCGTTGGCCCGATGGCACGGTCTGCCCGCACTGCGGCGTTGTGGGCCATTCGTACAAGACGCCTACCCCTGGCCGTTACCGCTGCGCTGAGAAGGAATGCCGGAAGGATTTCACGGTCACCGTGAACACCCCGATGGAAAGGTCGCACATCGCCCTGCACAAGTGGCTGCAAGCCTTCCACCTAATGTGCAGTTCCAAGAAAGGCGTTTCGGCGCACCAGCTCCACCGCACGCTTGCAATCACATATCGCTCGGCGTGGTTCATGGCACACCGCATTCGCGAGTGCATGCGCACTGGCGGCCTTTCACCGCTCGGCGGTGAGGGCAAGGTGGTCGAAGCCGACGAAACCTATTACGGCAAGCCCGACACGCCTAAAACGAAAACCGCTAAGGGCCGTGCATTTCGCTTTGCGAAGAGAAGCCCGCGCAATCGCCGCCCGATCCTCGCGCTGGTGGAACGCGGCGGCAACGTCCGCACCTTCCATGTTCCGGTTGCCGATAAGCCGAGCGTGACCAAGATTGTGCGCGAGAACATCGCTCGGGAGTCCCGGCTGCATACCGACGAAAGTAAGCTCCATGTTGGCTCCGATCAGCATTTCGACGCCCACAAGGCCGTGACGCACTCCAAGAAAGAATACGTGCGCTACGAGCCGGGCGAAACCGTCCACACCAACACGGCCGAAGGCTATTTCTCAATCTTCAAAAAGGGAATGCGCGGCATTTACCAGCACTGCGGCGAGAAGCATTTGCATCGTTATCTCGCCGAATACGATTTCAGATACAACCACCGCTCCGCACTCGGCATAGAGGACGGGGAACGTGCGGCGCTTGCAATCAAAGGTGCGGATGGCAAGCGTCTCACGTATCGAAATGCTCACTCGGCCTGAGTTTAAAGCGCAAGCGGCGCGGTTCATGCGATGGCGCAAGAAACATCGACGCTGACTCTCACTTTTTCTTCCTGCGCAGCTTTGGGCGTTTGCGCGGAATGTCTTTCATCGGCGTAGGCGGGGTTGCGAACGCGCCACGTAGCGCAGCATCAAATCGCCGCCTAGTTTCTGCTTCGCTGAGCTGCTCATTCGTCTTCTTCATGGCCCATAAGCCCTTGTGGGAAGTTGAACAGTCTGACGTATTTTGGGGGCATCGCACCTAACCGCTTATCGAAGAATTTCCAATCCAGCGTTTTAGAAAAACGATGACGTGGGTTTGTGATCTCGTTTTTCGCGTGGGATTGGATACTTAAACTACCAACTACCCGAATAGGTTCGGCGTAGAGCGCTATGGAAACGATTCTTCCGGAGCCTTGCGATAAAAAATCATCCGCGCCGGCGCGCGTAATATGGTCCCAGCCGGGATATTCCATCCAACCGTGCGGAATTTTCATAAAGAACACGCCGGGCTTGTCTGCCGGGAGCTGCGTTCGTGATCGATTCAAAGCGCTGGATATTGCATTTGCACTCGGAATTGCGTCCTCAATTTTACACTTAACGTCTGCGCAAACCACTTGATCGAAGTAATTGATTTCCAGGTCATAATCTTCTCCGCGTTTGCTTTGGGGAATTACGAACCGAAAACTCCAGTCATTCGCGAATAGCATTTTACCAATATGCAATTCCGCATAGCTTGGTTCTGGGTTTTCCGCAGCTTTCATGCGCGAAATGCATTCGCCGAGACCGGAGACGTGGCGTAGGTTAAGTAGGCACTCGGCGAGGTCAATCACTCGCATTCTAGCTATTGTTTGCTCATTTATTGAGCCTTGAATTGTAAATAGGCCAGTGGTTTTGCTTTTCGGATATACATGCTTCTCAATCCAAGGCAGGCCAAAATAATGTTCAATAATTATTATTGCAATTTGCGCATCGTGGCGGCG
>Ga0209420_1001766_pt1 | contig 9964 bp, 13 predicted proteins | sample BlaSpr_A8_OM1_O1_FD_187972 | JGI IMG/M metagenome (GOLD analysis project Ga0209420, IMG submission 187972) | Forest soil microbial communities from Thunder Bay, Ontario, Canada - Black Spruce, Ontario site 2_A8_OM1_O1 (SPAdes) (version 2) | ecosystem: Environmental > Terrestrial > Soil > Boreal...
TGCTGGTCAACGACCTGGACGTGCGCGCCTTCTACACCACCCAGGAAGAGGCCCGCGAGATGGGCGCGCTGGCCCTGTTCGGGGAGAAGTACGGCGACCGGGTCCGGGTGGTCGAGGTCGGTGACTACTCACGTGAGCTGTGCGGCGGCACGCACGTGGCCAGGTCCGGCCAGCTCGGCCTGGTCAAGGTGCTGGGTGAGGCGTCCATCGGCTCGGGCGTGCGCCGCATCGAGGCGCTGGTCGGCCTGGACGCGTTCCGCTTCCTGGCCCGGGAGAGCGTGCTGGTCAGCCAGCTGAGCGAGCAGCTCAAGGCGCCGCGGGAGCAGCTACCTGAGCGGATTTCGACCGTGATGGCCAGGCTGCGCGACGCCGAGCGGGAACTGCAGAAGCTGCGCGCCGCCCGGCTGCTCGAGTCGGCCGGCGAGATCGCCGCCGGCGCCGAAGACATCAGCGGGATGGCGCTGGTCGCGCACCGCGTACCTGACGGGACCGAACCCGATGACATCCGCAAGCTGGCCCTGGACGTACGCGGTCGGGTGCCGCGGGGCCGGCCGGCGGTGGTCATGATCGTCGGCGTGCCCGTCGACCGGCCGGTCGTGGTGGTCGCCGTCAACGAGGCGGGCCGGGGCTTCGGCCTGTCGGCCGGCACCCTGGTCGGGGTGGCCGCGCGGGCGCTGGGCGGCGGCGGCGGCGGGAAGCCGGATGTCGCTCAGGGCGGCGGAGCCCCGATCACCACGCCCTCATCCGGCGGCCGGGACGTGATCGATGAGGCGTTTGATGCCGTTCGTGGTGCTTTGCGGGACATACACGGGTCCGGTAGGTAACGTATTGCCATGCTTCTGCGCCCTAGCGGGGCCGGGTCGCGCCCTGCCCGGGCCTGGCCTGCTGCGAACCGGCCTCCTGCGAGTCGGCCTGCTGCGAACCGGCCTGCGGGCCGACCGGCCGCCGTTCCGGGCGTCCGCCTTCCGGTGAGGCAGGTCATGAGGCAGGGCGTACGCCTGGCGGTCGACGCGGGATCGGTACGGATCGGGGTGGCGCGCAGCGACCCGGACGGCATCCTGGCCAGCCCGCTGGCCGTAGTCAGGTCCGGCCCTGGTGCGCTGGACGAACTGGCCCGGCTGGCCGCGGGCACGGACGCGATCGAGGTCATCGTCGGCTTGCCGACCTCCCTGTCCGGTCGCGAAGGCGCCGCCGCGGCTGCCGCGCGCAGGTTCGCCGCGGACCTGGCCGGCCGGATCACGCCGGTCCCGGTGCGGCTGGTCGACGAGCGGTTCACCACCACCCAAGCCCATGAGGCCCTGCGCCGCGGCGGGAAGGACACTCGTGCCCGCCGCGAGATCGTCGACGCCGCCGCGGCCGCCGTGCTGCTGCAAGCCGCCCTGGATGCCGAACGCGCGACCGGGCGCCCCCCGGGCCAGCCAGTGACCGTGAACGGGAGTGCCAGCGCGTGAGCGAGAACGGTAACACCTGGCCCCCGCCCCGTGGCTCGCGCGGCCCTCAGCAGTTTCCTGATCCCCGTGCACGTCAGAGCGGTCCTTCCGCTCCGGGCTGGTTGGACCCCAGGAACCCGAGAGACCCCAGGGACCCCCGGGACCTGCAAGACCCGCAGGGCACCGCCTCGCCACCGCAGCGTCCCCGTAGCCACCAGCGCCCCCCGGAGCAAGAGTGGCCGCCGCCGCCCCCGCGGTCGCTGCCGCCCGGCTACGAACCGGTGCACCACGAGCCCCGGCATCGCGACCCCCGGTTCGCGGACGAGCCGCGTACCGAGGACTCGCCGTGGCGGCGGACCCAGCGGGTACCCCGTCCCGAGCCGGCCGGATGGCATCCCGGCGCGCCCGCGCAGGCCAGCTACGACGGCCCCGCTGGCGGCTACCCGCCCGGCGGGCCTGGCGACCAGGAACCTGGCGACCAGTATGGCGACCAGTACGAGGATGATCCCGCTGGCACGTTCGTCCCGGGCTTCGGCGGCTACGACGACGAGGATGAGGACGCCGACCCCAGCCAGCGGCGCGGCGGGCGCGGCCAGGCCAGATCCCGGCCCGCCCCCCGGAGCAGGAGCCGGCGAGAATCCAGCCGGCCGCGGCGCCGCCGGAGCCGCTGGATCGCGCCCCTGGTCGCCCTGCTGGTCATCCTCGTCCCGGTCGTCATCGGCGGTGCCTACGGCTACAACTTCTACAAGAACAAGTACCACCCGGCCGACTACTCAGGGCCGGGCACGGGCTACCTCCTGGTCCAGGTCACCTCGGGTGACACCCCGACCAGCCTCGGGCCGAAGCTGCAGCAGCTCGGCGTGGTGGCCAGCGCCCGCGCGTTCGTCCTGGCCGCCGAGCACAGTACGAGCTCGGTCGGCCTGCTGCCCGGCTTCTACGGCATGCACAGGCACATGCAGGCGTCGCTGGCCTACGCGCTGCTGCTCGACCCGAAGGACCTGGTCGAGATCCCGGTCACCATCCCCGAGGGCTGGCGGCTCAGCCAGATCGTGGCCGGGCTCGCCGCCAGGTCCCGCATTCCGGCCGGCGACTACAACAAGGTGCTCAAGGACCCGGCGTCGCTGCACCTGCCGTCGTACGCGAACGGCAAGCCCGAGGGCTACCTGTTCCCCGCGACCTATGACGTGCTGCCGCACGAGACCGCGCTCGGCGTGCTGACCGCCATGGTGCAGCGATTCGACCAGGAGGCGGCGGCGGTCAACCTGCCCGCGGCCGCCAGCCACGTGCACCTGACCCAGAGCCAGGTGATCGTCATGGCCAGCCTGGTGCAAGCCGAGGGCGGCCGGCTTTCGGACTACCCGAAGATCGCCCGGGTGATCTACAACCGGCTGGCCCAGGGCATGCCGCTGCAGCTGGACAGCACGGTGCTGTACGGCCTGAACACCTACGGCATCATCGCTTCCGACGCGCAGCTGGCCAGCCCGTCGCCGTACAACACCTACAAGCACAAGGGCCTGCCCCCCGGCCCGATCGACAGCCCGGGCAACGCGGCCATCCAGGCCGTGCTGAGCCCGGCGGCAGGCAACTGGGTGTACTTCGTGACCGTGAACCCGAAGACTCACGAGACCCTGTTCACCTCGAGCGAGGCCCAGTTCCAGCAGTACCGGGCCGAGCTGGAGCACAACCTCGGCGAAGGCTGACAGGCGTCAGGCCCGTAGCCGCCTCCCGTCTTTCATCGGGCCGAACGGTCCGTGGTGTTCGCCTCAGCACCTCCCGGTGTGAGACCCGGGGTTCATGACGCTTCGGACGCGGGCCAGCCGCCAGACGGCGAGTGTAAACCGTGCCTCTGCTCACTCCTGTCTCGGACTTCACCATCCGGGTCTTGCCCGGATGCTCTGCTGCCCGGATGCTCTGCCGCCCGATTCCCCACCGACAAGAAAATTTTTCTTGACAAATTTTATTGTCCGGTGGAAGGATGTGGTCATGATCGATGTGGCAGTGATCGACAACGCGGCTGCGGCCGAGGCCGCGCTGGAACCAGCGCGGGCGCGGCTGCTGGCGCGGCTGACCGAGCCGCAGTCGGCGGCTATGCTGGCCGCCGCCGTGGGCCTGCCCCGGCAGAAGGTCAACTATCACCTGCGGATGCTGGAACAGCACGGGCTGGTGGAGCTGGTGGAAGAGCGGCGCAAGGGCAACATGACCGAGCGGCTGCTGCAGGCGGCCGCGGCCTCTTACGTGATCTCGCCGTCCGCGCTGGCCGCCGTGGCGCCCGACCCGGCCCGGGCGCCGGACCGGCTGTCCGCCCGGTGGCTGCTCGCCCTGGCCGCTCAGCTGGTCCGCGATGTCGGTGACCTGATCACGGGGGCCACCCGAGCCCAGAAGAAGCTGGCCACCTTCGCCATGGACGGCACGGTCCGGTTCGCCTCGCCCGCCGAGCGAGCGGCGTTCACCGCCGAGCTCATGCAGGCGGTAACCGCCCTGGTGGCGAAGTACCACGACGAGCAGGCCGAGGACGGCCGCGAGCACCATCTCGTCGTGGCCGTCCACCCGAGCGCCACGGCCGGGCCCGACGCTGCCGAGGTCAACGACGGGGTCAATGAAAGGAAAGCGGAAGCCTGATGGGTCACCAGTTCACGGAGCACGATACCGCCGAGGTTCCGGCCAGCCCGGAGGAGGTCTGGGCGGCGATAGCCACCGGGCCGGGCATCGATTCCTGGTTCATGGGCCGCAACGAGGTCAAGCCCGGCGCCGACGGCATCGTCCGGACCGTATTCGGCGAATACGCGCCCGAGTCGCCGATTACCGAGTGGGATCCGGCTCGCCGGTTCGGCTACCGCAGCGGCCAGGCGCCGGACGGCCGCTTCATCGCCTTCGAGTACCTGATCGAGGGGCGGGCCGGCGGCAGTACCGTCCTGCGCGCCGTCACCAGCGGCTTCATTCCCGGCGACGACTGGGCAGATGAGTTCGAGGCGATGAAGCTGGGCGGCGCGCTGTACTTCGCCAGCCTGGTCGAGTACCTCACGCACTTCCCCGGCCGGTTCGCGGCGCCGGTTACCGCGTTCGGCCCGCCGGACCCGGACTGGCCCCGCGACCGGGCGCGGCTCTACCAGGCGCTGGGCCTGACCGAGCCGGCAGGCCGCGGCGACCGGGTGCGCTTTGCCGGTGAGGCCGGGCCTGCCGAGGGCGTCGTCTACTTCGCCAACGCGGACACCATCGGCGTCCGCACCGGCGATGCGCTGTACCGGTTCATGCGCGGGTTCGGCAAGCCGGTGATCGCGACCCACGAGCTGTTCGCCGCCCACGCCGGACCAGGCCAGGCTCAGCCGTACTGGGAAGCCTGGCTCAGCCGGACGCTCGCCTGATCGTCCGGGCTCAATCATCACCAACGGGAGGATTGTCATGACCACCGTCCGCTCAGCCGACGGCACGACCATCGCGTATACCCGGGCCGGCCAGGGGACGCCGCTGATCCTGGTGGACGGCGCGCTGTGCAGCCGGTCGTTCGGGCCGATGCCCAAACTTGCCGAGCAGCTGACCCCGCACTTCACCGTGTACACCTACGACCGCCGCGGTCGCGGCGACAGCGCAGACACCGCGCCTTACGAGCCCGACCGCGAGGTCGAGGACCTCGAGGCGCTGGTCGCGGTGGCCGGCGACTCCGTGTACGTGCACGGCACGTCGTCCGGAGCCGCCCTGGTCCTGGAGGCGGCCAAGCACATCCGCTCGATCAGGAAGCTGTCCGCCTACGAGCCGCCGTTCATCGTCGACGGGAGCAGGCCGCCGATGCCGCCGGACTGGCTGCCCGAGCTGAAGGCGCTGGTCGCGGACGGGCGCCGCGGCGATGCGGTCAAGATGTTCATGCAGTTCGTCGGCACGCCGGCCGTCTTCACCGCGGTCATGCCGGTCACCCCCGTATGGGGCAAGCTCAAGACGGTCGCGCCCACCCTGCCCTACGACATCACCATCCTGCATGACCACCAGCAGGGGACGCCGTTCACGCCGGGGGAGTGGGCCGCGGTCAAGGCGCCGGTCCTGGTGGCCGCGGGCGGCAAGAGCCCGGCCTGGATGGCCAACGGGACGCGCGCGCTGGCCGACGCCCTGCCGGACGCGACGTACCGCACCCTGCCGGGCCAGAACCACATGGTCAAGGCCCCGGCCATCGCGCCCGTGCTCACCGAGTTCTTCACCGACGACCACTAGCACCGACGACCCATAGAAGGGAACGCCACCATGAGGAAGATCAACGCTGGCCTGTTCATCTCGCTTGACGGCGTGGTGGAGGCGCCGGAGAAGTGGACCGGGCCGTATTTCAACGACCAGGTCGGGCAGGCCGTGGGCGGGCTGATGGCGCCGAACGACGCCATGCTGCTGGGCCGGGTGACCTACGAGGGGTTCGCCGCGGCCTTCGGCGGCCAGTCCGGCGGGATGGCCGATCAGATGAACAGCACGCCCAAGTTCGTCGTGTCCGGCACGCTCACCTCGGCCGCCTGGCAGAACTCCACGCTGATCAGCGGCGACGTGGCCGGCCAGATCACCGAACTGAAGCAGCGGCCAGGCGGTGGCATCGGCATGAGCGGCAGCCCCGCCCTGGTCACCTGGCTGCTGCGGCACGGCCTGCTTGACCAGCTGGACCTGCTCGTCTTCCCCGTCGTGCTGGGCAGCGGCAAGCGACTATTCGACGAGCCGGACGGGCAGCTGCCGTTCACGCTGGCCCACTCCGAGGCGTTCAGCACCGGGGTGGTGCACCTGACCTACGAGCCTGCCGGTCAGTGAGAAGCACAGGATCATGATCGGCGGCGAAGCGGCCATCGGCTGGATCAGGGAAATCGTGCTCGACTGCGCCGAACCGTGGGACCTGGCCCGGTTCTGGGCCGGCCTGCTCGGCGGCACGCCGGTGGAATGGTATCCGGGCTGGGTCACCCTCGAGCCGCCGCCGCACGCCCAACGGCTCTCCTTCCAGGCCACCAGCTCACCGAGGGACGAGGACGTATCCCGGGTGCACTTCGACATCCTGGTCGATGACCTGGCCGCCGCCCACGATCGGGTCCTCGCCGCGGGCGCCGCGCAGATCGCCGAGCATGTCTCGCCCCGGGTCGGCCCGGCCGGCGAGCCGATCCCGTGGCGGGTCTACCGTGACCCGGCCGGGCACCCATTCTGCCTGGTCGTCCGTTAACCTGCTTGGGAACGAGGCCGGGTCAAGCGGGCCGGCCTACCTCGGGGACCGGACGCCCGTCCTCCAGGTAAACCAGGTGCTTGCGGCCTGCGGCCGCGCGGACCCGGCGCCTGATCGGGCCGCGCAGTAGGCCGAACGCTTCGGGCAGGCCCGCCAGCCGGTACTCGGAGATCTCCTCGGGCTGCAGCACGATCCCGGCCAGGGCCCCGTCACCGACCTGGCCGCAGTCGAACAGGAACCGGATGCCGCCCGCCCGGCCCGGGCGCGGACGGCGGAAATCCATCGCCGCCAGCCGTCCGCGGTGCACGTCCAGGCCGCACTCCTCGCGGACCTCGCGTCGGCACGCATCCCAGGGCGTCTCGCCGTCGGCCTCCATGACGCCGCCCGGGATCGTCCAGCCCGTCTTGTAGGTCGGCTTGAGGATCAGCAGCCGGCCCGCCCGGTCGAAGATGAGCGCCCCCGCCGATACCGGGATCGCCGGGAGCGGCTCCGAGAACGGCTCCGGGAGCGGCTCTTCGCCGGGATCCGCCCCCGTCTCATCATCACCGGTCATAGGCCGGGCGGTCCTTCTTCGGCAGCTTCCTGACCACCGCTTCATACGAGGCGTCGACGGCCTCGGTCAGCTCGTCGTCTGCGATGGCGCCGCCGATCCGCAGCGTGTTCCACCCGGACCGGCCGATATAGGGCATCACCGAGACTTCGTCCGGATACCGCAGCAGCCACTCATCCGCCAGGTCCCTGGACGCGCCGCACTTGACGCCCACCGACGAGTTCTGGCCCGACCCGAGGAAGGCGAAGATCTTGGTCCCGACCTTGGCCACCACGTCGCCTTCCCACGGCTCGTCCTGCCAGGCGCCCGGCTTGGCCAGGCAGTAGGCGAGCAGGTCTTCCCATGTCATGGCGGCTCTCCACGCGGTCAAAGGCCACAGTAGCGCACCGCGATCATGAGTCGAACGTGACAATCAGGGCTGTTATCAGGCCCTCGCGCCAGGACAACTCCATGGTGCCGCCCCCGCCGGCGTCCCAGGTGAAGCCGATCGTGTCGTGGTCGCCGGCCCGCGCCGCCGACCGGCAGGTCATCGTGTCCGACGGCGGGCGCTCGGCGTAGGCCCGGGCGATCTGGTCCCGGCCCGCGTACGGCCCGGCCGGGATCCCTTCGAACCGCATCACCGCGTCCGGGGCGAACGTGGCCAGGAAGGCCGTCCAGTCGTGGTTTCGCACCGCCGCGTTGAACAACAGGAAATGCTCCTCGACGCGATCGCTCACAAGCCGCGATTCTACAATGCTGAGGTGGGCCGGCATCGGCACGCGACGGAACGCACCACGGGGGGGCAATGGGCCCGGTCGGTTTTGACCTGGACATGACGCTGATCGACTCCCGGCCCGCCATCATGGCCTCCTTCGCCGAACTAGCCAGGGAAACCGCCACCCTCATCGACCCGGCCGCCGTGGATGGCCGGCTCGGGATCAAGCTGGAAGAAGAAGTGACGTACTGGTTCCCGCCCGACCAGCAGGCCGCGGCGGTGGAGTGCTACCGGCGGCACTACGTCCGGCTGGCGCCCCAGCTGACCACGCTGCTGCCTGGCGCACGTGAGGCGCTGGCCGCGGTGCGCGCGGCGGGGGAGCGGGCGGTGATCATCACGGCCAAGCACCCGGTCTCCGTCGAGCCCAGCCTGCGTACCGTCGGGCTGGCCGCCGACGAGGTGTTCACTCACGTGCACGGGCCGGAGAAGGCAGCGGTGCTGCGCAAGCTGAACGCGGCCGCCTACGTGGGCGACAGCCCGCCCGACATGGCCGCCGCGGTGGCGGCCGGGGTGCGGGCGGTCGGCGTCGCGACCGGCTCGTTCGGCGCCGGCGACCTGGAACGCGCGGGCGCCGACGTGGTACTCGACTCGCTCACCGACTTCCCGGCCTGGTACCGGGCGGCCGGGAACCCCGCCTAGCCGGCCGAGGCGATGGCCGCCGCCACCCGGTAGGGCAGCGGCTGCGGGTGCACCAGCAGAGCCCGCGCCACCTGCCGGATCCGCGGCCGCAGCGGGGTCAGCGCCTGCTCGCAGTACCGCCAGGCCGCCGCCTCGTCGCCGCCGAACCTCCCCGGCATCCCGCGCCGGAACCGCCGGGCGTCACCCCCGTCGTCCCGCCAGCTCGCCAGCCAGCCGCGCAGCGTTTGTTCTGAATCCGGCAGCGACCAGTCCCGCAGCCGCTCGGCCACCTGGCCCGCCGCGTCGATGACGAATGCCTGCTCCCCGCCACCAGCGATACCGTGCACCCGGCCCTGGCTGGCCGAGCCGTGCCTGATGCTGGCCGAGCTGAACCGCGCGCCGACCGTCAGCGCGGCCACCACGTGCCCGGCCTCGTGCCAGGCGGTCAGCACCGCCGCCGTCCGGGCCGGCGCGTAGCTCGCCGCGGCGCCCAGGTCGTAGCGCTGCCTGATCCACCGCTCATGTACGACCGACTCGTCGTCGTAGCGGACGAGCCGGCTCAGTTCGGCCTGGATGCGGGCCAGGTGCCGGGACTCGCCGGGCGTCACCAGGGCATCACCGGGGCGTCACCACGCAGAACTCGCTGCTCTCCGGGTCAGCCAGCACGACCCACGACGCCCGGGTTCCCTGCCCGACGTCGGCCGGCACCGCGCCGGCCGCCCGCAGCGCCGCCACCGCGGCCGCCTGATCCTCGCCCGGCTCCGGGGCCACGTCCAGGTGCACCCGGTTCTTGGCCGTCTTCACCGCGGCGGACGGCATCAGCTCGAGGAACGGACCGACCCCGGCCGGCGACCGCATCGACCACCCGTCCTGGACCGAATCGGCGGGCACCCAGCCCGTGGCCAGCCGCCAGAACGCGGCCACGGCGGCCGGGTCACGGCAGTCGGCCACCACGGCGGCGACCGGGCCGGTCCCGCGATAGACCGGCCGCGGGTCAAGTACGCAGAACTCGTTGCCCTCCGGGTCGGCCAGCACCACCCAGGGCACGTCCCCCTGGCCGATGTCGGCGGGCACCGCGCCCAAGCCGAGCAGCCGCTGCACCTCGGCCGCCTGATGCGCGGCCGATTCGGTGGCCAGGTCCAGGTGGATCCGGTTCTGGCCGGCCTTGGCCTCGCGCACGGGCACGAACCTCAGCGGCAGCGCGACCGGGTCGGGGTAGCGGTACCCAGGCGGCCCCACGTCGATCTCGCCGTCGTTCTCCCGCCCTGTCACCCAGCCCAGGGCGGCCGCCCAGAACCGGGCCGGCCGGGGCGGGTCGGCCGCGTCGATGACCAGGTGCACGAGGCGGGTAGGCACCCGGACAGCCTGCCACCCGCGCCACCCGCCGGCAAGCAACGCCGCAAACGGGCCGGGCCAGCACGGCGGGCCAGCACGGCGGG
>Ga0209420_1001767_pt1 | contig 9961 bp, 11 predicted proteins | sample BlaSpr_A8_OM1_O1_FD_187972 | JGI IMG/M metagenome (GOLD analysis project Ga0209420, IMG submission 187972) | Forest soil microbial communities from Thunder Bay, Ontario, Canada - Black Spruce, Ontario site 2_A8_OM1_O1 (SPAdes) (version 2) | ecosystem: Environmental > Terrestrial > Soil > Boreal...
ACGACCAAGGCCGAGAGGATGCCGCTATTATCGCAATCAATAAAGCCGACGCCACCGCTCATCGATTCGACGATGTACTTCTTGTCCGGCGAGGAGATGTGGGAAATGGTAAGGCCGGCACGCGCCGCTATTTCCTCAAAAATCGGCACCGGCGCGCGAGGTTCGCGGGTTTGCGCACGGGTCCCGATACATAACAAACCGATGAGCAGTAGCTGGAGTGATTTCTTCGTGATCCGTGGTTTCAATCCACGGTTACTTTAGCGTGCGAAATCCAGGTTGTCTAGCACGTGAGGCGCATCTGTAGGTGCGCAGGGTTGACCCAACTTGTCGGCACTAGACCGCCGCTTACAGGCGAACCAAGGGTGGGCAAAACGCGATTCTCCAATGTAGATACAGGAGATTGTCGGAGATCGAAGATGAAAGGAATACAACCAGAGGATTCGACCCTCCTAACGTATCTGATGTTTTCTTTGGCGGCGACGCGCCATTAAGCATACTGAATAGATATCAGTATTTTAATGTATTGAGTTGCTATCTCAAACCTTGATATCATTTCGGTATGAGGGAACAGCGCCGAAGTCGCTGTATCTTGGCAAGCCTACCGTCAGAGATTCAATCAAACGGCAGGACACAAAGGGCATTAACCGCAGTGATAAATCTTAACGGAGCCTTAATTCTTTCGTCGATCAACTGGCCTGAGGATCCTGATTTTACTATCAAAAACCACGACACTGGTTTGCAAATCCGGGACCGGGTGGTGTGGTGCGGAAGTCAAAACTCGACAAGATCGTATAAACTCGGAGCCGAATTTCAAGCATCCTCACCCGAATTTGGGGTGAACAATACGATCCTCAAGGCGTAGAGGTGCCTTAGAACGATTGAACCCACCCTAATGTTCAATCCCATAGCCGCAAGATTAGCTCACTACCAGAGTATTAACTTGATTGCATGGTTCTGCTAGAAGGTGCAATAAGCAAGGGTTTTATGAAAACAATTTCAGTTTTAACCGGTACGAACAAGAAGGAAAAGAGCGCTTTAAAACCCCAGGATTTCCTCGATTCTGTCGGCGTGTCAAGAAAAGTTGCAGAATTCCGAAGAAGAGAAATCATCTTCCGTCAGGGCGATCCCTCTCAGAATGTCCTCTACATTCAGAAAGGCGGTGTAAGGCTTTCCGTGGTTAACGAGGCCGGCAAAGAGGCTGTGGTGGCGATTCTGGGTCCCGGCGAATTTTTTGGTGAAGGGTGCCTGGCAGGTCTCCCTTTTCGTATGGAGACAGCGACCGCAATCACAGCGACAACTGCACTTGCCATTGAAAAAAGCGAGATGATTCGCGGGCTCCACACCGACCATGCGTTCTCCGACCGTTTCATTTCGTACATGCTGATACGGAACATCCAAATTGAGGAGGACCTGGTGGATCAGCTTTTTAATTCCAGCGAAAAACGTTTGGCCCGCACTCTTCTGCTGCTCGCGCGCTATGGCCAGCAAGACCGGGCTCAAAAGATGCTTCCCAAAGTATCTCAGAAAATGCTGGCGGAAATGATCGGGACAACGCGCTCCCGAGTCAATTTTTTCATGAATAAATTCAGGAAACTGGGCTTCATTCAGTACAACGGCGAGTTACGCGTCAATAATTCCCTGCTGAATGTCGTCCTGCACGATTAACCACCAGCTTTTTCGCAGTTTCCATTGTAGGCACATTTGTTCCTCTCCTCACAAGAACGCCTCACAGGCTGGAGCTGCATGAGCATCACACACGATGAACATAGTCATCGCCGCTATCCATGAGGCGGTCATTGCAGGATAGGTCTAAGACACTTTCAGCCCAATCCGAAGTGTCGTGGCCCAGTTTCCACGAGTTAGCCCGCCTCGGCACCCACACTTCGTACATAGTGAGACCATCCTTTTTGTATACTCTCCTCACAGAGCCGTCTTCCTTCGTGGCGTGGTTGTGCAGCAAATCTCCCTCGCGGAACAATGCATGGGTAGTCATAAAACTCCACCCAGCTTTCCGAGCGGATGAGGCTAAGCGAGGCTTGGCCATTTCTTTCACGACGCCGGCAAATGTCGCGTCCCGCAAGCGCTTCTCATGTTTTTTATCAACCATGTAGTGAATATTATTGCTAATCTCAAAGAGATACCGTGCAATACAGAACACCTAGAAAGAAAAAGGGAGCTCTGTGACGTGTTTAACACTGTCGCTTGGTTGCCCGGCCTTTTATCCTGTATGCCAATCTCGCTGGTAACTGATTTAGCGGATATTTCACTTGAAATCCTGCCCCTGTGTATTTTTTGCCATCCCATGGCGATAAAGGTCTCCCGTTTGCCGGCACATATGAGATCCCCGGTGGGGTTGTCACGCCGGGCGTGCATATCTTTCTTGTCTGTCCACACGCTGGTCACCACTTTTCATCCGTCGCTGCGCCCACACGAGCAGGGACAGGTTGTCAGTTGTGCCGGTCTTTTCCCGCAGGTCGCGCAACAGGCGGAGGAATAGATTTGAGGACATACGGAGAAGGCCACAGACCTGCTTGTCCGTTTTTCCACCAACGAGGGCCCGCAGTATTATTGCTTCCTCACTTGTGAACGTTGGATCCAGCCGAAAACCGGAAATGGGGCTGGTGCTGATAACTTTGGGTTGGTGTTTCATAAGTTCATGGCTCGCGTCTTGCCACCAGGCACCGCCCTATGGCGGGGCGCACCGGCCCTCTTTGGGGTGCTCGCATCGGGGCTACGTGCCCGGTTTTTCATCGAGTACAATGCCACGTCTGCTGCGCACAACAGGGTCTCGATTGTTTCGCCATCTTTGGGATAGCTGGCAGTACCGATGCTGACCGACAGCTTTGGTTTCCGACCGTCATGCGCAAGGCTGTCAGAGATGCGCCGGGCCACTAAGGTGGCCGATACTGCTCCTGTCTCGGGCAGGACCAGCGCAAACTCATCCCCGCCGAAGCGCGCTGCGGTATCCATGTCTCGGCTAGAGTTGGACAAAACATCGGCCAACCGGCAAAGCGCCTGACTGCCGACTAAGTGGCCGAAACGATCATTAATCTTTTTTAACCCGTCTAGGTCAAGGAACAAAAGGGCGAACTCACGTGACGTGCGCCCGGATCGCTTGATTTCCATGTCAATAATTTCTACAAAATGGCGGTAGTTGGCAAGACCGGTGAGTGGGTCGTTGGCCGCCTGCTTGCGCAAATGATCTTCGAGCTCGCGCTGCTTAGTGACATCCTCGACAATAATCTCGTATCCGGCCGTCACATCTTCGGTACTCACTTCGCGTCCGCTGAGCCGGACCTTCAGAAGCGTGCCGTCCTTCCGCTTCCATTCAATTTCTAGCGGATCCGCACCATCCTGGCCATCCTTCCCAGGGGAGCCTCCGAGCAATTGCGCTCGTTTGGAGTCATCACAAAGGATCTCACTTGCATGATTCGCTGCCAGGAGTTCGTCTCGGGATACATAACCAAGCATAGTGACTAATGCCTGATTAACATCAAGGAACTTGCCTTTGCTGCTGCAGCGACACATTCCATAGGTCAAATTCCCTACTAACGCGCGATAACGTGCTTCTGAATGACGCAGGTTTTTCTCCGATTGATCGCGCTCCTCGCGCAGGTTGTTCTCCCTCAGGGCTCGACGAATCGCTATGGGAAGGTGACCAATGTGATCCCTGTCAACACAATCGGCGGCTCCTTCCGTAACAAGCCCCGCCATGGTTTCTGGCTTCATTGTTTCGGCCAGGAAGATAACGGGGATGTGTCTCTCCCTCGGACGTAACACTGCGAGTACCGGCGGGCCGTGCCAGTTGCGCATGGGATATTTGGCCAGCACTATGTCATAGTATTTTGAGTCCAGATGTTTAACAAACTGCTCGGAACTTGAAACTACATCCGCGTTGACTTTGAAGTGCGCTCTCTTGAGTTCTCGCACGCATTGCTTTACGTCCGCGGCGACGCCATGAACAAACAGGACGCGTAAGGGCCGCCGTCTGCTTGCCGGTCCCTGCAGGACAGGAGCGAACCCAAATTGTTTGGCGTGATCTTGAGAGGTTAAGAGCATTTCCCCTCCAGTTCGACGAGAGCCAACCCCTTCGCTGGTTGGCTCCCGGAACCGGTTACACTCCCCGTGGCAACTGTATTTCAACAAAGTCAGAGAAACCTGTTCAATACAGTACACTTTACGTTCTCGCATTAACTGATACGATACATTGGTGCTATGACCACACACAGTCAAATTACCAAGATTGTAAGCACTGAGAAAGGACTCGGCTATGTGGGTCAAGGGATTCGGAGATGGCTAAATAGTAGTTAAGGCTATATCAATGCCGAAGGGCAAGCGATTTCAATTTGCATACGCGCAACCACCTGCCGTAAGACTAAAGGACCTTCCATCGTGGTCAATTCAACCTAAGATTAAGTCGAATAACTAGATATATAAACTCGGCCTTTTTTCCGGTAAGCCCATTCGATCGCTCGATCCCGAGGTGGTGAGCACGGAACCTACATCTAGCTGATACGCTCGATACTGAGGCGTTCACTTGCAAACGCATCTTAATGGTCTTTCCCACATCTTCTAGCGCGGAAGCTAACACCTTTCTAACAAATGTGACGTGCCTTAAGAGTTAATAAAAAAAAATAAAGTGTGCTGTTCTGAACATAAGCTCCTGACACTGACAGCGAAAATGAAGAGCAACCCACCGAAAGGACCTTCTTTTATGAAACGACTTGATGAGTATGGGCAACTTTGTATGGGCGCAGTCGATTCGACCACTCGGCAGTCGTGGGAGCCTCAACGGTGACTAATGCCGGCCAAACCGTCGCCACCGGAAATATCGGAGTGAGTCCAGGAATGGCTATAAGCGGTTTTCATCCGGGAACAATGCTCGGAGGGGCCGTCACGGTTCATGTTTCCCATTCCCGAATGGTAATCGGAAACGGCAGTCTCGGCCACAAACATATACGCCCTACTTTTTGGACACATTGCCTATGAAAGTAACCAAACCTAGCCACCCAGGAAACACTCAGTCGCTAAGGGTCGGGTTGCGGCGGGTGGAGCGGAGGCAATGGTGGCTTTCTTTTTCGGGCGCACTAGTCACTTTGATACTTACGTTAGGAATCGTTTCTCTCTCCTTCACGATATTCGTCCCTGAGCGTGAACTTTGGGATGTGCTTAACATCAATTTAGCAATGCATGCATTGGTAGGGATAGTAATCATCTTCGTTGTGTATGTAGTCTACCAGCAACTGCAGATTCATCGTTTTCGTATGAACGTCTTGGCTCAAGAAGAGCTATTCAGTGTGATTGGGGAAAATGCCGCCGATATGATCGCAGTGGTGACCGTTAACGGAGAGCGCCTTTACAACAGCCCTTCTTACGAGAAATTACTCGGCTACACTCCCGAGGACCTGGAAAAAACTTCGGCTTACGAACAAATCCATCCTGACGACCAAAAAGCGGTGAAGTTGGCGGCGGAAGAAGCGAAAACAACCGGCCTTGGGCGCCGAGTTGAGTACCGCATTCGGCATAAAAACGGCGAGTGGCGAATGCTCGAGTCTACTGCCAGCGCAGTAAGAGACTCAAAGGGCGACGTCGAAAAGCTCGTCATCGTTAATCGCGACATCACCGAACGTAGGCACCTGGAGCAACAACTGCTTCTGTCGCAACGCCTGGAGGCGGTGGGGAAACTATCGGGAGGAATCGCTCATGATTTTAACAACATTCTGGGCGTGATCATCGGATACAGCGAAGCGTTGCAGCAGAAAATCGGGGTGAACGATCCGATGAGAGAAGCGATCGATGAGATCGAAAAGGCCGGGCAACGCGCGGCAGCACTGACGCAACAACTCCTGGCCTTCAGCCGCAAACAAGTTCTGGAACCGAAAATCCTGAATCTCAATTCGATTGTGGCCGATGTGGAGAAGATGTTGCGGCGCTTGATCGGTGAAGATATAGAGCTGGAAATTATTCCGGACTCAGCGCTGGGAACGGTAAAAGCAGACCGGGGACAAATCGAGCAGGTGATCTTGAACTTGGCCGTGAATGCGCGCGATGCGATGCCTCGCGGCGGAAAACTAAAAATCGAGACGATGAATGCCGATTTGGATGAAAGCCATGCTCGCCGCACGAGATACGTCGTGCCTGGGCATTACGTGATGTTACAAGTAAGCGATTCAGGTATGGGCATGAGCGCAGAAGTGCAGTCGCACATATTTGAGCCTTTCTACACAACCAAAGAACAAGGAAAAGGAACGGGACTGGGACTGGCAACGGTTTACGGAGTAATTAAACAAAGTGGCGGATATATCTGGGTTGCCAGCGAAATTGGAAAAGGCTCCAAGTTTCAGGTTTACCTTCCTCGCGCGGAGGGCGTCGCGATAGAGATTATCAAGAAGGAGCCAATCCTCACGACGCACGGACAAGGAACGATACTCGTCGTCGAAGATGAACCGTCTCTTCGAAAACTGGCTTGCACAATTTTGAGAGATGGGGGCTACAAGATTATCGAAGCTGAAGACGGAGCCAAAGCACTGGAAGTCGCGAAGCAGTTTCAGGACAACATCGATCTGCTTTTGACCGACGTTGTGATGCCCGGAATGAACGGTCCCGAACTCGCCGAAAAGCTTTCCATCGAACGCTCTCAAATGAAAATTTTGTATATGTCGGGATACACCGACGGAGCGGTTGCTGCGCACGGAGTACTCAAGCCAGGGTTCGTGATACTGCGAAAGCCTTTTTCGCAATCGCAACTGTTGCAGAACGTCGGGGAAATGGTGGCGGAACCTCTCGCTAAGGGAAAAAGAGAAGAAAATGTTGAATACGCCAAAAATCGAGAATAACGGCGGTACAGTGAAGAAACGTGACACGACTACGCCTACGTTGCTGATCATAGATGATGACGAATCCATTCGTAAAGTGATGGGATTTCGGCTGAAAGACTCCTACACCATCATCGACAGCGGCTCACCGGAAGAAGCGCTTGCGCTGGCCCTGCAACACAAGCCCGCTGCGGTATTGCTCGATTTGATGATGCCGAAATATTCCGGGTTTGAAGTTTGCCAGACTCTTTCCTCACTGAGCTTCACAGCGCACATCCCGATACTGATTGTTTCAGGAGAGTCCAGCGATCGGTACAAAGCCCTGTGCAAAAGCATTGGAGCGAAGGGCTTCTTCCAAAAACCTGTGGATATCGACGCACTGAAAGAAAAACTCGCAAGCTTGATTGTCCTCAGCCACGAGCAAGCCCCGCTCAAGCCGCGCGTTCGGCTCAGGGTGATGCTGAAGCTTCGAGGCGTTGACTCCACGGAAACAGAATTTGAAATCGTCACGGCTACTGAAAATGTAGGCGCGACCGGTTTTTTGTGCGGATGTACGGCGCTCGTCGGGCTGAACACAATCGTGGAAGTTTTTCTTGCAACCGGGAGCGCGCTATTCACTGGGAAAGCGAGAGTGACACAAGTGGACAGTCCCGGCACAGTAGGCCAAAGATGCGATTTCGAATTCGTCGACAAGCCCACTGATTGGATTTTGCAATGAGAAAGATATTCTGTAGCTCGCGGCGTGACATTCGGGCGCTGAAAAAGTTGAAGTCTCCAATGCCATCTGCCGCTCTTCGTGAATGCGTTCCGCTGTCTGATTTGACCGAGTTGCTTCTTTGCGCTTACGACAGAGTCGCTCGTTTGGCCTACGAGAAATTCTGGGATCACGGTGCCCAAACAGGCAGTGAGCTCGCAGCTTGGCTGTCGGCCGACCGTGAGATTCTGGGCCAAATGCAAGTGGATGTCGCTGAATCCGACGGTGTTGTAACCGCGCTGGCGTCGCTTCCCGGATACCGCAGCGCAGAGGTCGCTCTGGGCATCGAGCCGCGCTATCTTCTGATTTTCGGTTGCCACGAATTTGAAGATCGCGCAGACGAGGCCGCCCTGGCTCGCTCGCTAGACCCGTTGCGCAGCCCGCGGCGCATAGATGAGGACTCTCCCGCCATTATGTGCGCCCATGCGTCCCGTGAATCATTTCCCGCGCGGTCCTCAAATATAAACTGTCCAGCATCGCACGTGTTTTGCATGCTGGACTTACCGGCGGAAGTAGACCCTAAGCGGTGCGCTGCTATCCTTTCGAATGGACTGCTCGGGATACATATGTCCAAGGTCGTCGCCAAATCCGAAGTGGAATTCTCAGCGAGAACCGAGTAGAGGATTGCTCGGTCGTCGATTCCATAATTTTGCGGAGCGCCATAAGAACAGGTAAAGCGCGCTGCCAAGATGAACGTAGCGGAATCAAAGGATCGAAAATGACAAGAGACGAGGCAATCAAAGCCTTACAGCATGCAGCGTTTGATGCAAGGGACATCGGGCTTAACGAAGACCAAATAATCGAAGCAGTGAAACCACCGAGGTCGGAATATCAAGTCGGGCTGGACGCGCTCTCCCGCCAGCCGCTCAAACTTCGCAGGTAAAAAAGCACATCAATGGCTAGCTCCGAGATTCCGGTACCAGCGCGCGGACGCAACAGAGTTAGCATCGCTACACCTTTCTCCAGGGGAATATGCCGGTGAGAACCGATCGACGTCACGCACCCAGGTATCCGTTTTCTGCCTTGGCCGAAATCGTCGACGAAAATGAAAATGCTCGTCCGTCCTCACGAGTCAGCGATCTCAGTCTGCACGACTGCTACGTGGACATGAAGGATCCATTTCCTCAAGGAACAAATGTGATGATCGAAATCTCCACCGAGACGGAATCTCTGGAGACTCATGCGACAGTGGCCTATTTTGAGCCGAAACGAGGAATGAGACTTATACGTCACTTGCATCAAAAGCCGCATGCTGTAAGGCTTCAATTGCTTTGTCTTTTGTTATTTTTGATCCGGTGAATTCAGCTTCTTTTCTTTGGCAATGCGTTCCGCTAGATTCAGCTTTTTAGAGTTCCGGCGAAGGCCTCAGGCCCCGTTGCGCCGGGGCAAAGCACGCGTACTCGTGCTGGTGGGGCGTTTACGTTCGGAGGGATCCCAATCTTCAGACGGAAAGGTCATCCGCCAGAATAACGGTGATGGCTCGATAAATTCCAGGCCCACCTCGGTCTTACCGGATTCCTTCTGCCCAACGAATGTTACGGTGCAAGGCAATTCCTCCACTGTCTTGGGGTTGAGGATTGCGACCTCCTGCCCTCGCACGACTTCTTCCGCAAGTCGCACCATGCAGCCATGAGCGTTCACCGAAACCGTGTGCGTTTCTTCGCTGAAGGGTAGATGCCCGTTTTTTATGCGGATAATGACCGGCATCGCGATGCAAACGCGGTGTGACCGCCGGCGCTCCGTACTGTTCTCGGCGGCAGTGGGAGACGCAGATACTCTTATCTCTCGCATAACGATTCCATATTCATAAAACAAGTTGAGCGTTGTAGCTTAGAGTCTCGTGCCAATTTTTCTTTGGCTGCCTGGCTATGGTCTCTGCAAGGATATGCCGGTAACCAGATTTAAACTGTCCGCTTTGGCACAGTTTCGTAGTGGATACCAGGGCCACAAATGACTTTCAACATCTTCACGACTCAGCGAATTCCTTGTTTTGGTCAATACGACCGAATAGACGACCTCATTCCGTTCAATCTGCCCGGTGATAAACGCCCCGTCTTCCGGTAGTTCGTGGTAGCTGAATTTAACCTTCCGACCGTCTTCAACCGCATCACGGGCTCGCCGGCGAAAGCTTTGATCTCGTCGTCGTACGGATCGGCTATCGTTTTCTACGCGTTCCTGAGGATTAATCGCACCCCTGTGGTCGGTTTCGGAGTCTTGCGCTCAAGCAGCGATGATCTTTCTCGGCGAGGAGGAAGTACTACAACCCGCGTACCAGAATAAAGAAGCGTCGGGCCCATTGTTACCGACGCGGTCCGCCTTCGAAGATACTGTTGCGGGTTGGCAGCTGCGAGATGCGGGGCATTTCGGTTCCACAAAAAAGGAGCCGGGCACG
>Ga0209420_1001768_pt1 | contig 9955 bp, 9 predicted proteins | sample BlaSpr_A8_OM1_O1_FD_187972 | JGI IMG/M metagenome (GOLD analysis project Ga0209420, IMG submission 187972) | Forest soil microbial communities from Thunder Bay, Ontario, Canada - Black Spruce, Ontario site 2_A8_OM1_O1 (SPAdes) (version 2) | ecosystem: Environmental > Terrestrial > Soil > Boreal...
CCGTCGTCGCCGGCGCGGTCAACTGAACCGGGCTGGAAGTACGGGTCGAGACGCTGGCCGGCACGCGAGCCGGAGGCGCCGCCGGCAGTGTCGTCGTGGTCGTTGAAGTCGTCGGCACCGTCGTCGTCGGCGCGACCAACTGAACCGGGCTGGAGCTCTGGCCGACGGCCAGACGCGAGAGGGGGATCACCGGTTGAGCCGAGGCGGAGACCGCCCTGGTCACGGCACCCACCCCGAGCCAGCTGACCACGAGGGCCGCAGCCGTGAGCAGCATCCAGGCTCCCAGCGCCAGGATGCCCGCACGTCGCATAAGAACCACTCTATTGAACCGGCGTGTAGTCCGAACGTCAACGATAAGGCAGCGATAAATCGGTCCGGCAGTATCCTGAACCCTTGCTCCCGCCTCCCCGTCCGGCATGACCTCGACGGTCCCCCTCGTGGCTGCCCGCCGGCACGGGCGTGTCCTCGTCATCGCCATGGAGCGCGCCGAGAAGCGCAATGCCATCAACCGCGTCATGGCCGATGAGCTGGATGCCGCCTTGAACCAGCTCGACGACGATCCCGAATTGTGGGCGGGCGTGCTCACGGGCACGAAGGAGATCTTCTGCGCCGGCAGCGACCTGACCAGTGGAGGGGACTACGTCACCGAGCGCGGTGGAGAGTACGGGCTGATCCGCCGCGAACGACGCAAACCGCTCATCGCCGCCGTGGAGGGGAAGGCGCTGGGAGGAGGCTTGGAGATGGTCCTCGCCTGCGACCTGGTGGTGGCGTCCACCGCCGCCCAGTTCGGCTTGCCCGAAGTCACCATCGGTGTGATTCCGACCTGTGCCGGACTGTTCCGCGCCCCCAGGGCACTCCCCCTCAACGTGGCCCGCCAACTCATTTTGACGGGCCGTCCGATCGACGCCCAGCGCGCCTACGAGGTCGGTCTGGTCAACGCGCTCACCGAGCCCGGAGGTGCATTGGACGACGCCCTGCGGCTCGCGGAGGACATTTGCGCCAACGCGCCCGTCTCAGTCCAGGCATGCCTCGCCGCCCTCAACCGCCTGGTGGCCGACGACGATCCACTCGGATGGGATGAGACCACCCAGGCCATGGCCGTGGTCATGCGATCAGCCGACGCGCTCGAAGGCGTGGGCGCCTTCTTGGAGAAGCGCCCGCCCAAGTGGACGGGAAGGTGACGTACCGGACGAACCCAAGTCCTGGCGAAATCTTCGTGTGCGCCGTTGAAGGCGCGGGTTCACGTCAATACACTCAAACAGGGCGGATCAAAGAGGTGTGGTGTGAGGTGGGTGGAACCGAACACTCTCTGCCCGGACGCACAGTGACTGTCTGGGAGGACAACCGATGACGCTCGTCGTCCGACGAAAGGATCGACTCAACCCCGAGATCCATAAGTCGGCGGACCATGCGCTGGTCATTCTGGTGGGCGAGCTCGATGCCTCCTCGGCCGGTCTGCTGTACCAGCAGTTCGCCGCCTTGACCAGGGAGGGCGTCAGCCAGGTTGCCCTCGACCTCGAGGGCCTGGCGTTCATCGACTCGACCGGGCTGTCGGTGATCATCGCCGAACACAAGCGGACCACGTCACTCGGGGGGGCGCTGGTCATCTACTCGCCACAGGAGCAGGTCAGGAAGCTCTTCGAGATGACCGGCCTGATTCAGCTTCTCGACATCCTCCCGAGGAAGCGTGCCGCCCGGCGCGCCGGCTGAGAAGTGCTACCCGTCGTGCGCCAGCTCGAGCACAAGGCGTCACGCGCTGAGTGATGCCGCCGCGTCGTCTCGGAGGCACTCCGTCAGATCGGTTGCCCGACGTCCTGGCGGTCGGCTCGACCGATGTGGGCACGATCTTCGTGTCCATGTCGGCCCGCCAGACCGAGGGTCGCGACGCCGAGTACCTCGAATGGCACTCGCTCGACCATCGACCCGAGCAGTATCGGATCCCCGGCCTGCGCCACTCCTTGCGCCTGGTCTCGACGCCGTCCTGCCGGGAGCGACGAGTCGCCAGCGAAGCGCGTTACGACGCCGTCGACCACGTCATGACGTACTTCTTCACCGACGTCGGCGCGCTGGGTCCGTTCAACGAGCTGAGTGACGCCCTCCCGGCGGAGCGCCGGCCCCTGACGCTGCCCAGTATCGAGTACGGCGTATTCAACCTGGCCGGCAAGGTGGCCGCACCCAGAGCGGTGACGGGTGCCGACGTGATCCCGTGGCGCCCGGCCTTCGGGATCTATCTCCTGGTGGAGAGCGGTATGGCCTCGCCCGCGGCTCTGGTCGAGGTGGACGGCGTGGCCGGCGCCTGGTGGGGTGAGGGTACGGTGGTCGAGACACCATTCCCGATCGACCGGCGCTCGTTGCAGATCACCTACCTCTTCCTCGACGACGAACCGGAGGCGGTGGCCGAGCTGCTCGTTTCGCCCTTGCAGCGAAGGCGGGTCCGCGGCGGCCCCACCCCTCTCCTCGCCGCCCCGTTCCACCTCGTCGTGCCGTTCGAATGGGAGCGGCACCTCCCCTGATGTGCGCCGCGCCGAAGAGCTCCGTCCCCGGCGCGCTGGGACTCACCGGTTCGGCGACAGCGAAATTTCGGGATGGCGCGCCTCGATCATCCGGCGGAACCCGTCGCGCCAGTGGACCCTGGTGGCCCCGAGCACTTGGTGCATCAGGGTCACGTCCGGCCACAGCGGCGTGTGCGCGGACGGGTCGTACTCGAAGACGGGCGCCACGCCCACGAGCTCGCCCATGTAGGCGCAGTAGTCCTCCGCGCTGACCGTCTCGCTACCCGCCCAGTTGACGATGACGGGTGGCACGGCGGCCACCTCCATGGCGCGGATCCCAAGCTCGACGTAGTCGTCCTCGTAGATGGGGTTGAAGTTGTTCGGGGCGTCGGGGTGCAGGCGGATCGGCTTCCCGTCCAATATCGACTCCAGCCGGTCGGCCGGCGCGCCGCCCTCGGGTCCGTACGTCGAGCAGATACGGATGATGGTCAGGGGAATTGAGAAATGCCGGGCGACCCACGTGCAGACGGCCTCGCCGGCCACCTTGGAGAAGCTGTAGTTGCCCCGCTGCGGCACGCCCGGCGGATCCGACTCGGTCAGGGGCCGGTGCCCTTGATACCGGTAGATCGAACCAGTCGAGCAGTACACGAACCCCTTGCACCCCCGGCAGTGGTCCAACAGGCGGCCCGATGCCTGGGCGTTCGTCTCCATGGCCGCCCCCCAACCATCGACACCGGTGTTCACCGCCGCGTGGAACACGTAGTCGAAGTCCTCGGGGAGCGAGAGCAGTTCGTCACTCGACACGTCGAGGGTCACCGGTCGTATTCCTGCCGACTCCAGCCTGTCCCGACCCGTTGGGGTGGTGAACCGTGCCGCACCCCACACCTCGTTGCGCGAGGCCAATGCCCGCGCAATTGGAAAGGCGATTTTGCCGGAGGCCCCCGTGATCAGAACCTTTTCGCCGTCGAGCACGTTCGCCGCCCCTTGTCGCTACGGATCCTCCTCCCCAAGGTACCGTTGATCCTCTGGTCGACGGCGATCCCCGCGTGTGATCACTCGACGACGAAGCGCCGTGTACCGGGTCGGCATCGCGGCCGCCGTTCACGCCGCCCTTTGCGTCGGCCTCGCCATTGGTTTAGACGTGGTTCCCACCCGTCACCGCCTGCCGTCACGATGCCTACACGGTGGCCCTAGTCGGATGCGTCGACCGCGGTGCCCCGTATCAGGCACCCACCAGGACGTCGGCCCGCCACATCGATCGGGAAAGGTCGGTCGCCTGCCTCCGAATGTCGGGAATGGCGGTGGACTCCCAGAGCCGACCTCGACGGAGCGGGCCGACCACCCAAAGGGCGTCGTTCGAATCGGGCAGACACCCACGGTCGTCGGTGTCGAACCCGAGACAGAGGGGGCCGGGGCGGGCCACCCGGGTGTGGAGCAGGCGTTGCACCAGAGGATCACGTGATCGACGGACATCGGCAGACGATCCGCTGCAGTTGACGACTGCGCCGACGCGCAGCCGACGGTCGGCCAACGTGACGTCGACACCTCGGCTCACGCTGTGCGCCGACCGGACGCCACCCGGCACGATTGTCAGCTGCCCGGTGTCCCGCATCGACTCGATGCGTTCGGCAACCGATGGCGGCATACGGTGGCGGAGTACCTCCCAGCGGCGCTGCGCATGGCGAAGAAGTCGGGTCCGTTCGGCTATCGCCAACCCGGCCCATAGCTCGTCGGTGCGGGGGCGCAAGGCGTCGACGACCGGACGCCAATCGCCCACCTCGTCCGCGGTCGTCCGAGCCCAGGCGAGCAGCGAGCGCGCCGTCGGCCGGCTCGGTGGGTCAAGGAGCGCTGGTACGGAGGACGTCTCGGGGTGGGCAGAGGGCAGCAATCCGTGTCGGGAAGTGGCGAAAATCTGGGAATGTCCTGCGGCCTGAAGGCTGAGGCTGACGTCGACCGCGGTGAGACCCGTCCCGACCAACAACACCGGCTCGTCGGGGCGAAGCCCGGCCAGGATGCCAGGGACCCAAGGATCCTCGATCCAGCGGCGGACGTCTCCGCCCAGACCTTCGGGCCACGTCGTCGGAGATGAGCCGGATGCGAGGACGACCCGGTCAACGTTGAGTCGCGTCCCGTTGGAGAGGGTGATCAGCACCCCCGCGGCGCGGGGGCTGACTTGGACCGCGCGGGCACGGACGTGCTCAACAGGCCCGAGCAGGGAACGGAGGTATCTGCCGTACCAGGCGCGAGGGAGAAATGACTGGCCGTCGGCCACCATGTGCTGCCGCATCCATGCGGTGAAGTGGTCGGGTTCGTCGGGCAACGCGCTCAAGCAACCGGCCCGAACGTTGAGCAGGTGCCTGAGATCGGTGGTGCTGTAAGCGATGCCCGCGCCAAGTTCGGCCCTCCGTTCGATGATGACGACACGCATCGGCCCCGGTGCGGCTCGAAGGAGATGCGACGCCGTCAGGACCCCGGCGGCACCCCCACCGATGAGGGCAACGACCTCGGACCGCAGCGGAGCCATGGTTCTATTATATTCCTACTAAAACAATAGGAAAACTATTATTTGGCGGGAACCGAACCCTCTACCACCGGAAAGGAGCAGGTCAACACCACTCCAAGCCCGCCCGTAGGATTACGAGAGTGAAGAACGGTTCGGCGAACGGTCGAGATGACGGTTCTCGGTGGTCGCTCTGGTCTCGGGATTCAGTCCTGTCCATCGGATCACGCAACTCAGTTTTGTCAATAGGGTCAATCGGTTCTGTGCTCTCGATCGGTGGTGTGGCGTCTGCCGGGTCCGTTCTCTCCATCGGGTCCTTCTTGTCCGCGGTCAGCGTCATGTCGGGACTCTCGTGGTTGTCCGTGATGGCGTGGCGATCGAGCAGATCGATTGCTGGTTCTCGTGCGTATCACTAGCTTGCTCCGCTAAGAGCGACAGTCCCCTCCCCCGGCGAACCGCGGCAGGGCGCGAGGTCCTAGTCGGATCTCAGGGTGCTATGCGTGCGCAGCATTGTGCCCCACGACCAAGTACAGATCGTCTCGGGGATCGCTACCTTCCTAGGGAGTCGGCTGGCGAGCCCGTAGACGCTCAGCATTGGCAATCTGGCCATTCGAGAGACTCCGGCCCCTTTGCGCCGCCGTTCCTTCTGATAGCTCTCCAACGCACCCGAGGTCGACGCCGACGCTTCAAGTTCTCGACACAGCACCCAAGCATCCTCGATCGACTGGTTGGCTCCCTGGGCGAGAACGGGAGGGATTGCGTGCACGGCGTCGCCGATGAGCACGACCCGGTTCGCCTGAAGCCGTCGGGGCACCGAAAGCCGCCATGAGGGAATGGTTCGATGTCGTCGTCCGCGATGTTGGCGAGCAAGTCCCGCATCGGCGGCCGCCAGCGGGCGAAGCGGTCCCGGCGCCATGAGGTGACCGACGACGGCAGCGGATCAGGGGGCCAGGGAACGTCAAACCACCACTGGAGGAGGCCGCCGCCTGCCGGCATCAGTCCGATGCCGCCCTCCTGGCCTGTCGCGTAAATGGAGGTCGTTCCGTCGGACATCGCCAAGGGGACAGCCGTCAACCCTTGGAGCGATGCCCATCCGGTTGGCGTTGTCGATCCCGGTGGAGCGAAAAGCGACCGAACGACGGAGCGATGCCCGTCGGCGCCAACGACCAGGTCGGCCTCCAAGTCCTGCGCGCCCTCCACTTGCGCGACGGCGCCAACTGCCGAGGAGCGGACTCCCCTGCAGGGTGTTCCGAGCGGATGGTCCCGGGGTCCAACCGAGCCGTCAGGTGCTCCAAGAGGTCGCCGCGCGGGATGGTGACGGCGTCGATACCGAATTTGCGGTTGAGACGGGCTGCGTCGACCCATCCGACACACGAGCCCTTAGAAGACCAGGACTCGGGCCGGTCGATGACCCTACCGTGACCGTCGAGGTCAGATCCCAGTCGTCGCAGTGCGAGTCCACCGTTGTTCCCTACCGAGATGGCAGCCCCACCGGTCCGGAGCTGGGGTGCCTCTTCGATGACGGTGACGTCGTGCTGACGACGCTGGAGCCCACCAGCCAACGCCAAGCCGTCGATGCCCGCGCCAGCGATGACAATTCGCACCTTTGCAGTCCACCATGACGTGCGGGCGCGTCCAAAATTGAGTCCCGGGTCGGGCTGGGGTCTCCATTGGGCTGTTCCGCCGGACGACCGGCATTCGTCGTCGCCGTGAACGGTGACGCCCCTGGCGCCCACGCCCGAGATCGCTGTGCGGCGACACGGCCACCGTGCCCGGTGCGGCCGAGGCAGAGGTGCCTACCGTCGTGTGAACGTCTCGGGGGTCCGGCACTCCGAGGGATCCAGACGGGTGTTCGGCATGAGCTCGTGAACAAGGTCTCACGCCCGGCTCCGAATCAGCCAACGGCGCTCGGATTGGCACGTCACTCGCGCGCTCCATCGCGCGCCGAGGTCTCCTCCAGGATTCACGGGGTGGCACCGACGTTGGCCCGCTCTCCAGCGGTCCGGCGCACTCGAACACGACCGACAAGGCCGTTCAGTCGGTTACGGGTCGGATCGGCCCGGTGCGGGATGCTGCCCCCGCCGGACACTTGCTGCCTACCATGGTGCCGGTGAACGGGTCGTCCACGAAGCGGGTGCGCTGATGGGACGGCGCATCCGGTGGCTCGGCGTGATCATGGTGCTGTGTTTCGGCCTGGTGGTCGTCCAGTTGGTGAACATCCAACTGGTCAAGGCGAAGCAATTGTCGACCTCACCGATGAATCCCCGCAACGCGGCGCTGGCAGACCAGAACGCCAGAGGAGACATCTACGCAGCGGACGGCACGGTCCTGGCCCAGTCGGTGCCGACACCGCCGGGCACGACCGGCTACAAATACGACTACGTCCGCAAGTACCCCGATGGACCGCTCTACGCCGGCATCACCGGGTATGACTCAGCGCTCTACTACGGCACCAGCGGGATCGAAGGGGAATACGACTCGTACCTGAGCGCGCACCAGCAGGCGCCCCAGACACTCAGCCAGCTGTTGTTCCGCGAGAACCCGCCCGAGATCACCGACAACGTGACGCTGACGGTGGAGCCCAAGCTGCAGGAGGCGGCGTGGCAGGCGCTGACCACCCTGCCGCCCGGGGCGAACAACGACGGCGCCGTGGTCGTGCTGGACCCCAAGACGGGCGCGGTCCTGGCCATGGTCTCCAACCCCACCTACGACCCCAACGCCCTGGTCAGCACCTCGCTGTCGGCCGAGCTGCTGGCCCACTTCAGCTACACGCAGAAGGACCACGAGGGCTTCTTCCCGCTGCGCCCCATCGCGACGGAAGAATTCTTCTTCCCCGGGTCGACCATGAAGGTCGTGACGAGCTCGGCGGCGTACAATCTGAAGCCATCGCTGGCCAACTTCGACTACAAGGTCCAGTTGTGCCAAACCTTCTCGGACTCGAACAAACCGCTGTGTAACGACGACGGGCCTTGTGGCGGCACCATGACGATCATGCTCCCCGCCTCGTGCGACCCAGGCTACGCCGAGCTCGGCGTACAGGAGGGCGTGAGCACCCTGCGCCAGCAGGCCGAGCTGTTCGGCTACAACTCGGTGCCGGGCATCGATCTGCCCGGCGTGATCGCATCGACGCTGCAGACGCTGCCGGCCACCGCGCAGGCGCTCCAGGGGTACGCGTCCATCGGGCAGGACGTGGTCGAGACGACCGCGCTCCAGAACGCCATGGTGGCCGAGGGGATCGCCAACGGCGGCGTCGTCATGACGCCGCACCTCATGTCGTCGATCACCGACTCGCTGGGAAACCTTGTCACGAATTACACGCCCACGGACCTGCCGCGGTCGGTGTCGGCGGCGACGGCGCAGCAGGTGACGTCGCTCATGGAGGGCGTCGCCACGGGTGGGACCGCAGCCGGGGTCTTCCCGACCTATCTCTGCGCCGCCGTCAAGACCGGGACCGCGCAGACCGGTCTCGGCGTCAACCACGACTGGATGATCGGCTTCGCGCCGGCCAACGACCCCCAGATCGCCGTGGCCGTCGTCGTCCCCTACCAGTACATCGGCACCGACGGCGCCCAAGTGGCCGGGCCGATCGTGCGGGCGGTCATGGAAGCAGCCCTCCCGCAAGGGTCTGTGAAGCAGCCCTGCACCGTGCCGCCCGCCCCGGCCTCCGCGTTCACGGCCGGGACCTGACGCTGCGTCAGGCTTGGCATAGGCCTGCAAGAATGCATTTCGCCATCGGACATCGGGTTGCCCGCGCCCACCAGTACCGAACTCCCTCTCCGCGCGACGAAGGGGCGACCCCCGGGCGTGACGTTGCAACGTCAAAAGGAGTTCTGACCAAGCCTCTTCGGCCATGGAGAACGAGGTAATCGTCAGGAAACCTCCGTGGCGGCGAAGAGCGATTTGAACATCTGAATCATCTCGGGCAGCTGATAGTGGGCCTGGAGGCCGCTCGGGTTGGGCAGAAGCCAAAGAAGGGCACCACAAATGAGTTCGGGCTGGGGACCGATTACGGCCTTCGGTCTAAGAAACGCCGTCCGGTACGCCTGCAGCCCGAGTACCGCCACGTAGCGAGGCCGCAATATCCCCACCTTGGCCTCGAGCTGCGTTGCGCCTTCGCGCAATTCGGCGGCACTGAGTTCGCTGGCGCCAGCAGTCGGCCGGTCCACCAGGTTCGTGATGCCGAGGCCGAGCCCGGGCAGAGTGTGCTGTTCGGCTGGTAAGAGAACGGACTTGGTGAATCCACCCGCACAGAGCAACTTCCAGAATCGGTTCCCCGCCCGGGCGAAATGCAGGCCGAGCTCACCCGAGAGGGTCCCGGGATTGATCCCGCAGAAAAGCACGCCCAGATCCGGACCGACCAGATCGGCGATGGCCTGCTCCATGGAGCGAGAACATACGCTCTCGCCGAGGTCCTACTGGGTACAGATCTCCTCGAGCTTCTCCAAGCTGGCCGTCATGGCTGCGACCCACCCCCCGTCCCGGCGTACGGCTTGGCGGAGCTCCTCAGATGCGTAGCCATAGTCAAAGACCTCGGTCACGATGGTGGCGTCGTCGCCGTCCGGCGTGAAGATGAAGCCCCAGCGGTGACCGGCGGGAATGCCGACAGCGGACGGCTTACCGTCAGCCGGAGGGAGGTCCCCCGGGGCAGGTTCCCAGAAAATACGCCGATCTGGCTCGAACTCCACCACATAGTTGAGCATGAGGTAGTCGCCACCGAGCTGATCGAAGTTCATCTTCATGGTGAAAGCGTCGCCAACACCGGAGATGGGGCGGTCGAAGACGGCTCCCCTGAGCATGTCCGACCCGTCGAAATCCATGTGGCGTTGCGGATTCGCCACGACCTCGAAGATGCGGGCCGCCGGCGCCTCGATTCTGCGTGACACTTCGACCGGCTTGCTCTCTTCTGCCATGGTTCATTCCTCCCTCGCTCCGCGCGCCGGCGCTCTCGCTCTGCGCCCGCCCA
>Ga0209420_1001769_pt1 | contig 9949 bp, 14 predicted proteins | sample BlaSpr_A8_OM1_O1_FD_187972 | JGI IMG/M metagenome (GOLD analysis project Ga0209420, IMG submission 187972) | Forest soil microbial communities from Thunder Bay, Ontario, Canada - Black Spruce, Ontario site 2_A8_OM1_O1 (SPAdes) (version 2) | ecosystem: Environmental > Terrestrial > Soil > Boreal...
AAGAACTCGAAGCGCGCGTCGCCCGCGAACTCACCCGCCAGGGCTTTCGGGTTGAGGGCGGGCACTAATGTTTAACAAAAGCAAAAATAACGAAGGTTTCCGCTCATTCAATAAAGATCTGGAGACGTTATTCGAGGAAGCATTTCAGAGCGCCATTGACAGCTTAAGCGAAGAAGACAAAAAGAAGCTGCTCAAGCTAAAGGACGATGATCTGGTTAGAGACTTGGTCGAACGTTTCGTTGGCACCGTTTCTGACAGTTATGTGCAATCGATAAAAAAAGATAAGGGATGGTACCGGATGAGAGGCCGGCTATATGGTGTCGGCTTTCGGCAGAGACTCAGAAAACACTGGGCTCAATATTACAGGTGGTCTAGCTACGCTGTGCATACGAATATAAAGTCCATATTTACGGGCGGGCAGGGTGAAGCGACGCGCGACCCAAGGATACTTCTGATTGGCCCAAGTGACAAGGGTTTCGAGGATGCGCTACAATTAAGTGCGCTCAGTTTGGCTCACGCAACGGTAGCCGTACTCACTGCGTATCCCAACCTTGAGAATTTGTCTATGGCGCAAGCAATCATCAAATACGAGCGCCTCACTAGCGTAACTTTCGGTGAGCACTTTAAACGGAATGATCGCATTAGGACTTAGCAATACCTTAATGCTGTCATCTCGGGTGAAAACAGTTCGTTTTTTGTTCGCAAAATCTGATATAATCCAGGTATGCGAATCGAGTTTTCCCGTCATGTCGATCAATTAAAGAACCGCCCGCGCATCAAGAGGCGCATGGTGGTCGAAGCCGTCACCAGCCCCGATGAGGTCGTCGCTTCGTATCGCGGCCGGCTGCTTTACCGCAAATCCCTCGAAGCGGACACACTTGAGGTGGTTGTTAAAGAAGAAGATAATAAGCTCATCATTATTACGGAATATTTCTTGGAGTCCGAGTCATGAAAATCACCTACGATAAACAAGCCGACGCTGCTTACATAAAGCTGACCAACAAGGCCAAATACCAGGCCAGCCGCAAGGTATCCGACGACGTGCTGGTGGATTATGCCGAAGACGGCACGGTGGTCGGGATTGAGATTCTGGATGCTTCCAAGAATATGCCGCTGGCCGCTGCCCAAACCCAAGTACCGATTGAGAGCGCTTAGATAAACGCTAAGGAGCACACATGGCAGCACCAACCAAATCGAATTTCGCAAAACCCGACCAATCATCGCACCCGACCAAAAACATGGCTGTCGACACACTGGCACTCGGCGGCCACACGTTCCATCGCGTCACCATCCAGCCCGGCTGGCGCTGGACCAAAGACCTGGGACCCGTCGTCGGCACCGATACTTGCCAGATGGACCACCTGATCTACCTCCTGAGCGGCCGTGTGGTCGTGCGCGCCGATAGCGGCGAGGAGGTCGAGTTTGCGGCCGGCGACCTGGCCAGCATCCCGCCTGGCCACGACGGCTGGACCGTCGGCGACGAGCCGGCCGTCTGGATCGAAATCCCGCACTAAGCACAAACATTAGGGGTGTACGCCAGGTTAGCGCACACCCCCAGTTTCCATAATGCTGTTGATGGCGCTTCGGCTGGAATGATTTCCGCAAGTACCAGCAAGTAGCCGCGTAGTTCTGCCATCCGTTGCTGCTTGTAGTCCTCCCAATCGTAGGTATCGCACGGCCTCTCTATCTTGTTCCAAAGAGACCGCAGAGTTGTGTCGAGCATACTCCGGTGGACATTCCCGTATCTCAAGGACCATAGAGTCCCCGCCGCTGGTACGGTCGCGACATTGATCAGCGGCCGGAGTCCCGAGAGCTGTTGACGCAGTCTTGACACTGTAATTTGCACGGTCACAGACGCTTCCATGCCTCGTTCCCGATCCAGACCCCAGCCAGGTGCTGCCGGCCAATCCGGAAGAGCATCAAGTAGAATACCGACACTCGTGGCTATCGGAATCACCGCTGCGGTCATCTCTGGTGTTGCCCACAGCTCATTGCCATTCATGGCCAGCGGAAAGGATCGCCTCAGCTCGTCCAGAGCTGCTGCGAATCCAATCGCAAACGCGGGCCAGTGCTGCCTGGCGATAGCCGAGTCGTGGCCACTGGCTTCGGGTCGCACTGCCGGCCCGATCTTAACTTTCCAATTGTTACGGTAGCCATGCAGCGCATCACTCCGGTCCAACAGGCTCAAGCGCTCGTCAAGCTCATCCCAAAATCCAAGAAACTGTACCGTCCCCAGCCTCCAGGATTGTGCATTCCAACCCTCCTCCGGACAAATATTGTCAAGCTCAGCCGTCATGGCAGCAATGAGCTCAACCGCGCTGGTGGGAATTACCATTTGGCTTCCTTCCGCTCGTCGTTGTTACGGGATGTGTTGTCCCCTGGCAAAAGCATTTTGGCCAACAACATGTCAATTGCTCCACTACCTCGGAAGCAGTCCTCATCTCAATCCGCTTCTATTAGCATAGCGCTAAATTAAAGCAGCCACTACGGTAACATCATTGCTGCTAAGTGTCAAAATCACAATTGAATGCTATAGAGATCCTCGACGCTTCCAAAAACATCCCCTTACAGGCGCGACAGACTCAAGTACCGATTAAGAGCACCTAAAACTCCAGTCGAAACGTCGGGTGGTCGCTGAGGTCGGGCAGCTGGTCAAAGTATTGGTTCACCTCACGGCCGACCCGCCGGCGGTAAACGGCCACGACCCGCTCACGCTCCGCGCCCGGCGGCGCACCCAATCGCTGTCGCCGCGCGTCGAAACCACATATTTCTTACCCTCAACCGTTACCGGTATCACGGCCGCCACCCGCATCACGCCGCTGCGTCGGCCGGGAATCGCCACTGCCGGTGCGCCCACCCGCGCCAGGAAATTATTCAACTTGCGCGCCTTGTCGCTGGGCTTTATATACGTGCGTGAATCCGCCATCCAGATTTCCTTACCCTACTAACAGTATAGGGAACAAATTATGCATAATGCATAAATCCACGCCCGCCGCTGTTTGCTAACATAGCCCCATGACAAAACTCACCATCCTCATTACCGGCGCCAGTGCCGGGTTTGGCGAAGCTACTGCTCGCTTACTGGCCGAATCCAGCCATAATCTTGTGCTGGTAGCCCGGCGTAAAGACCGGCTCGATAAGCTCGCCAGAGAGCTAAGAACCAGCGTCCACACTGCAGCCGCCGACGTTACCAAGCGCGCGGACGTTGAGCGCTTGTTCAAGAATATTCCACCCGCCTTCGCCGACATCGACGTGCTCATAAACAATGCCGGCCTGGCGCTCGGCGCCGATCCTATTCCGCAGGCTAGCCTCGCCGACTGGGAAACCATGGTCGATACCAACATCAAAGGCCTCCTCTACCTCACCCACCAAGCCGTTCCGCGCCTGATCGAAAAGGGGAGCGGGCTCATTGTAAATATTGGCTCGGTATCAGCCTTTTTGCCCTACCGCGGCTCCAATGTTTACGGCGCCACCAAGGCCTTTGTGCGCCAATTTTCGCGCAATCTCCGCACTGATCTGGCTGGCACTGGCGTGAAAGTTACTAACATTGAGCCCGGATTCGCGCTCACTGAGTTCTCGGCTGTGCGCTTTAGCGGTGACCAGAAACGTTTCGACGATTATTACAAAGGCACCAAACCACTCATAGCCGAAGACATAGCTCGTACCATCGTGTGGGCGATCGATCAGCCAGTACACGTAAACATCGACAACATCGAGGTCTGGCCACTCGACCAAACCTACGGCGGCGCGGCCGTACATCGCCGCAGCTAGTGCATAAGCCCAAAAATTTGCCAAAACTCTAAACTATGGATTGTGGATAATCTATTGACAAAAGCGAAATGATACCTGATAATCATACGCTGCAAGTTTCACCGCCGCGCGCAGAAGTTCCCTCAAAAATGGGGGCCTGCACTACAACGGAGGAGTACCTGTATGAATCAGGGCAACGACGCTGACGCATTGCGCGTCTACGTGTTGTTTGTCACGGGACAGCCCGAAAGCCTGGAAGTGCTAGGCGCTTTGGGGAACAAGTGGCTCAACCAACTGAGCGAGCTGGTAGTAAAAATCGGCTCATCCAAGCTCAACGGTGAACCGGACAAAGAGGCGCTAGGCGCCTTCAGCGGCATCTTCGGATGCCTCACTGACATGTTCGTTATCACTGTAACCAGCCCTTTCCCTGGCGTCGGACCGATCGTCTACGACAACGAGCACACCCACCGCGCCTGGCTCGGATACATAGCCAAGGTAACGGGCGTGCCCGAAGAGACGCATGACGCACTTATCGCCAGGCTCGTCGACCCGGCCCCGAGCTCTCTTGCCGTTGCGAGAGCGTTTAGGGCCGGGAAATATTGCTCTTCAGCCATCCATAATGAATACCGCTAAAAAACTTTATCGCTACAGCCAAGCCGCATACTTGCCGCCATCTGCGGCGGTATTGTGCAACATTTTGGTATCGATCCCACGCTCGTACACGTAATTACATTTGTTCTCTGGTGGCCGGTGGCAGCGGAATTTTCATCTACATTATTGCCTGGGTCTGCATGCCGGAAGAGCCGGTAACTGGTACGGGCAATGAAAGTGCCCGGCCGGCGAACCGAACGATAAAGCGTCCTCTTCATAAGTCAGCGCTTAGGCAAAAGCCCATTGCAACCAGCCTCTTTGCGTGCCATGATGCGGCCTAGCTAACATGAGGATGCACAATGGCCGAGACGAAACTTAGTCCTTACATCGCCCGCGACGGCGACACCAAGCCGATGCTCGAGTTTTACCATAAGGTTCTGAGCGGCAAGATTTACTTGCAAACCTATGGCGAATCACCAATGCCGGTGGCCGACAGCCACAAAGACCGCATCCTGCACGGTGTGGTCGAAGTGAGCGATTATATTGCCATCATGGCCGCCGATTCGCCGCCCGACATGCCGCTATCATCCACGCACTCGAATGTCAGCCTGAGTCTGATGGGTCCTGACGAAGACCGGCTGCGCAAAATCTTCGACGCTCTAGCCGAGGGTGGCAAAATCACAATGCCACTCGAGAAGCAATTCTGGGGCGACCTGTTTGGCATGGTCGATGACAAATTCGGCACTCACTGGATGGTCAACATCGGCGAACCTCGCCCTGTACCGGATGCGAAAGACTAGCGCGAGGACACTCGCCGGCTAGAGTGCGTGCAGCTGCGGGAGCACGGTCCTGCCTAAGGTGTCGTAAGCCGTGAGATCGGGGTCCGGGCCGTTGCGCAAAATAATGTGCGTGACGCCAAGCTCTGCCATGGCTTCGGCTTGGCGCAAGAGCTCATCCGGGGCCTTGGCGGCTGTCACGATATCCACCCCGCCGAGCGATGTTTTCTCAATTTCGTCAAAATTACGCCCCACGTCATTGCAGTGGCGCTTTAACACCTCCAGCTTGTGAGCCAGCTCGCTGCCGCCGAAGAAGTTGCAGGCATCGCCGTACTGTGCCACGAGCTTAAGCGTCTTTTGTTCGCCACTGCCGCCAATGAGAATCGGTGGATGAGGCTTCTGTAGCGCCGGCGGACTGTTAAGCGGCCGCTCCAGATTATAGTGCTTGCCATGAAACGGCGTTTCATCGCCTTCCCACATCTGTCGGGCAATCTGAAGCGTTTCCTCCAGCTTCTCAAACCGCCCGCCGGCCAGCGGCCGCGGCAGTCCCAACGCCACCGCTTCGTCTTCGTTCCAGCCCGCGCCGATGCCGAAATAAGCGCGCCCGCCGGACAGCACATCCAGTGTGGTCACAGCCTTAATAAGCAGCGCCGGCTCGCGGTAAACTACACCCGTCACCATGGTGCCGAGCATAACCCGTTTAGTGACACCGGCCATGAAGCCCAGCGTAGTGTAGGCCTCAAGCATCGGGTCCTCCACCGGGCCGAGCTGGTGGATCTGGAAGAAATGGTCCATCACCCACTCACTGTCAAAACCCACCTCGTCGGCCTTCACCGCGATTTCGCGCAGGGTTTCGCCGATCTTAGCTGTGCCGCCCGGCCAGTCAAACCGGTTAATTTGCAATCCAACCTTCATATATCCTCCCTGTTTACTTAAAGGCCGCCGCCTGCGCGCGTAACTCCGGCAGAACTTCGCGTCCCACCAGCTCGATCGTGGCCGGTTGGTCCACGGATGTGGTCTGAACACCCAGAATATCCGGCTGCAGGCGCCGTGCCAGCTCGCCGTACACTGCTAGGTAATCGGCCGCCGTCTCCACGCGCCGGTACTGGCTGAGCACCTGCTCGCGCGGCAACTGGTCGGCTGCCTCGCGCAATTTAGCCGGGTCAATTTCGGCGTCGCGGTTGGGGGCGCGCAGTCCGCGCCACGGTTTCAGCGCTTCCCAGAGCTCGTTATCATCATGTCCACGCACCGTCCATTGCGACGCCACGATCCCCGGCGCTTTCCGGCCGGCCTGTTTAGCTTCAGCCCGGGCCGGCTCCACCACCTGGCGGATCACGTCATCGATCCCTTTTACGCTCAAAATCAACCCGTCGGTGGTCCGGGCAGCCAGCGCCGCCGATTTCGGCCCCGCCGCCGACATGTACACCGGCACCCGGTGCGCCGGCGGGCTGTACAGCTTCGCGCCCTGCGTTTGGTAAAAGGTACCGTCAAAATCCACGCGCTCGCCGTCGAGCAGCGGCCGCATGATTTGCAGAGCCTCTTCCATTCGCGCCGCCCGCTCAGCATACCCGGGAAACGGGTATCCCAGCGCCCCCTCGCTCCGCCCGGTGCCCACACCTAAGCCAAACCGCCCGCCGCTCAGCCGGTCCACCGTGGCCGCGGCCTGCGCCACCACCGCCGGATGCACATGCCACAACGGCGTCACCACGGCCGTCAGCAGCTCCAGCGTTTGCGTGGCCTGCGCCATCGCGCCCAAGCTCGACCACACAAACCCGGCCGCACCGACATCATCGACCCACGGATGAAAATGATCGCTCACCGCCACGCCGTCAAAACCGTGCCGTTCCGCCAGCCGCGCATGTTCCACCAACACTTCTGGTTGAAATTGTTCGTGTCCCAAAAACCAGTAGATCTTCATAATTTCACTATACCCGGTAAAGCCATTGGCGTCCTGTTACAATCTACCTATGCGAACCCCTGATGAACGCAAAAAACATGTACTTGAGCTCTTGACGGCCGGTAAACGCGACGTCTGGGTGGCCACAGCGGACCATGAATCACGCCCGCATCTCGTGCCGTTCTCGCTTGGTTGGGACGGCCGGAATGTAATCGTCGCCACCGCAGCCGCTTCCGTTACCGCCCGTAATCTGCAGGCTTCCGGCCGGGCCCGTCTGGCCGTCGGCGACACCCGTGACGTCAACCTTATCGACGCCACCGCCACGGTACTCGGAATCCAGGCGCTTGACCCCGCTGTGGCCGCCGGTTTCGCCACCCGCAACGGTTGGGACCCGCGCGAGGCAGGCGGAAAGTGGCTGTGGTTCGTAATGACACCGGTCCGCATCCTGGCCTGGGAAAATGAAGCCGAACTCGAAGGCCGCACCATCATGGATCGCGGCGCCTGGAAGGTATAATCTGGTTGCATGGCTATCCGATTTGTCAAAATCAACTCGCCTGAGCCGGCCGTTCAATATCTTGCCGCCACCTTGCGCCGCCATCTTAAAGCCGGGGAGCGGGTACTGTGGTTGATTGCCGGCGGCTCGGTTATTAAAGTGGCAACGGCGGTCGCAAAAGAGCTGCAGGGCGCGCCGCTCGGGCAGCTCACGGTTTCGCTCACCGACGAGCGCCCCGGCCCGGTCGGCCACGCCGATTCGAATTGGGCCGGGCTGCTCGCCGCCGCCTTCGACGTTCCGGGCGCGCGCCGCCAGGCCGTGCTTACCGGCGCCGGCGCCGTTTCCGATACCGCTACCTTCAGCCGCTTTCTCGAAGGTGAGCTTGAGCGTAATCAGTTCCGCCTCGGTATGTTTGGTATCGGACCCGACGGCCACACCGCCGGCCTTCCGGCCCGTAATGCGGCCACGCCGCCGCCGGCCGCGGCCGCTTATTACTACGAAGCCGGCCCGTTCAAACGCATTTCCATGACCCCGGCCGCCATCGACCGCCTCGATGAAGCCGTGGTCTACATGACGGGCATTGCCAAGCACGAGCAGGTTGACCGCTTCGCCGCCGATCTGTCCTATGCCGAACAATCAGCCCAGGCCCTCAAAGCCGCACCCGCCGTTACCATATTTAATGATTACAAAGGAGACCCTGCATGAAACTTGGCTTTATCGGACTCGGCCGCATGGGCGGCCACATGGTAACCCGGCTGGTCGACGCCGGCCATGAAGTAATTATCGCCGGCCGCAATCCTGAACACGTGGCCGCGGCCGCCAAAACCTCCGGCGCCATACCGGCCTCAGGTTACACCGATCTGGTGAAGCGCCTCGGCGAAGATCCCATTATCTGGCTCATGGTGCCACAAGCCGCCGTTGACGACCAGCTTGAGCAGCTCCTGCCGCTCCTGCCCAAAGGCGCCCTCATTGTCGACGGGGGCAATTCCGATTTCCGCCTCACCGTGAAACGCGCCGGCCGCCTGAAAGCAGCCGGCTTCGAGTTTGCCGACTGTGGCACCTCCGGCGGCATTCTGGGCGCCACCGCCGGTTATTGCCTGATGGTGGGTGGCGAACCGGCCATGGTAAAACGCCTTGAGCCGGCCTTCGAAGTCCTCGCCCAAAAAGGCGGCTGGGGACACTTTGGCCCGGCCGGCTCCGGCCATTACATCAAAATGATCCACAATGCCGTTGAATATGGCCTGATGGAGTCCTATGCCGAAGGCTATCGTTTGCTCCAGGCGGGGCAATCGTTTCCCGCACTCGATCTCGCGAAAATCGCAGAAGTCTGGCAGCACGGCAGCATCGTCGCCTCAGACCTGAATGGCCTGGCCGCCGGCATCTTCCAGACCAACCCGGAGCTTTCGGGCATCGACGGCTACGTAGCCGAAACCGGTGAAGCCCGCTGGACCCTCGAGCAAGCGGCCACCGAGCACATGGAACTCCCGGCCATTCAGGCCGCCATGGACGTGCGCAAAGCCTCGCAAGCCGGCCACGTTAACTTTGGCACCAAATTGCTGGCCGCGCTGCGTCAGGCTTTCGGCGGCCACGCCATCGGAAAACCGCAATAATGGCCGAGTCCGGCGCCACCGAACCACTCCTGTCCGGCCTGCTGGTAATCTTTGGCATTACCGGCGACCTGTCGCGCCGCTACCTCTTGCCCTCACTCTATGAACTCGATCGGGCACATCTGCTCCCGGACGAATTTGAAATTATCGGCGCCACCCGCCGCGGCGAAGAGGTGCCAACAATCCTGGCCGGCATCACCGCCGAACTCGGACGGCAGGGTCAGGCCGCCAACCAGGCCGCACTCGAACGCCTTGGCCGGCGCCTCCGCATCATCACCCTGGACCCCACGCACGCCGCCGACCAGGCCAGGCTCAAAAAGCTGCTCGATGACATTGAAGACGAGCGCGGCGTCTGCCTGAATCGGTTGTTCTACCTTTCAACTCCGCCTGCCATCTTCGGCCCGGTGGTTGATCTCCTCGGCAGCTCCGGGCTGAATTCCGGCTGCAAGCACGGCGTCGCTGATTCGCGCCTGATGGTGGAAAAACCCTTTGGCTCCAATCTCGCCAGCGCCACTGAGCTCGTGAAGCGCCTCCACAAAAGCTTTAAGGAAGAGCAAATCTTCCGCATTGATCATTATCTCGCCAAGGAAACCGCCCAAAATATCCTCACCTTTCGCTTTGCCAACCCCATCTTCCAGACCAGCTGGAGCCGGGAGCACATTAAGGCCATTACCATTACCGCCGCTGAAACCATCGGCATCGAAGGCCGCGTGGCCTTCTACGAATCCGTCGGCGCGCTGCGCGATTTCGTTCAAAATCACCTCCTGCAGCTTCTTGCCATTACCACCATGGCCGTGCCGAGCGTAATGGATGCGGCTCACATCCACGCCGAAAA